>Ga0210133_1000143_pt1 | contig 27647 bp, 16 predicted proteins | sample Joice_ThreeSqC_D_2_FD_184874 | JGI IMG/M metagenome (GOLD analysis project Ga0210133, IMG submission 184874) | Wetland microbial communities from San Francisco Bay, California, USA, that impact long-term carbon sequestration - Joice_ThreeSqC_D1... | ecosystem: Environmental > Aquatic > Marine >...
CCGGCTGGCGTATTCGAGACCACGCTCCAGGCACTCGGGATCGGGGAGCTGGGGACGCGCGAAGTAGAAGCCCTGCACGAGGTCTGCTCCGCGTTCGAGGCAAGACAGCGCCTCGGCCTCGGTCTCGATGCCTTCGACCACCACGAAGACGCCTATTCGGTGCGCCATCTTGATGAAGAAGTCGAAGAGCTCCTGCTTGTGGTACTCGCGGTCGATGTTCTGGATGAGCGATCGATCGAGCTTGATGATGTCCGGCTTGATGGAAGGGATGCGCTCGAGATTGGAGTGGCCGGCCCCCATGTCGTCGAGAGCGATGAGGAACCCCCGCTTGCGGTGGGCGGTGATGAAGCGCTGTAGCGCCGTGGCGTCGTTGATCTTGGATTCGATGATTTCGATGACCACTCGCTCGGGCGGAATGCCGTGTTCCTCGGTCATCCTGATGAGGGCGGTCGATTCGACGGTCGAGCGGCCCAAGGTGGACACATCGACGTTGACGAAGAGAATGAGATCTGGATCGAGGCCGGCGATGGTGGCGAAGCCCGACAAGGCAGACTCGCGACACAGGCGATCGAGCTGCAGTGACTGCTTGTGTCGACTGGCGGCGTCGAAGAGATAGGCTGGCGAGATGGCGTTGCCACTCTCGGGGTTGGTCGCGCGAACCAGTGCTTCGAGGCCGATGACCTTCTTCCCTCGAATGGAGATGATCGGCTGGTAGTGGCTGCGCATGCTGCGTGCTTGCAGAACGGCATGGATGTCGAATTCCGCATCAATCATGCGTGCGCGTTCGCCGCTCGATCGGAGGAGCGCTTCCGAGGAAGACGATGCATCGGCTGACATAGAACGTTAGTCTCGCGAATCTTGATGTCTCCCTGGCACAAACAGCCGGAGGCGTTGATTGTACTTCAAATGAACGAATACCGATAGTGGCCGGATGACGAGTTTCGACGGCGGTGACGGGAGATGGGAGCTTCGCCTACTGTTCCCTACCCGTGCCCGAGGGGCTCCCCTGGCAGGGTCTGCCTGTTCATCTTCGCAGTCTTCATCGGCGCAAGTGGCGGCGTGCTACCGAGGAGCGAGGAGCGCCAAGCCGTCCCACCGGATTCCGTGCTACCGTGACGGCGCGCGGAACTCGCGCAGGACAGATCTCTTTTAGCCGGCTTGATTCTTGCGACATGGCTTTTTCCGGTACTTCGCGTTTCACGCCCATCCGACTTCTGGGTACTGGAGGAACGGGCAGCGTTCACCTGGTATTCGACAAGCAACTAGGGACCGAGGTTGCGCTGAAGACGCTCAACCTTTCGGGAGGGACCGACCTCTACCGGTTCAAACGAGAGTTTCGCGCCCTGGCCGACGTCAAGCACCCGAACCTGGTGAGCCTGCACGAGCTGATCTCCGATGGCTCGTCTTGGTTCTTCACCATGGAGTACGTGGCGGGGCTACCGTTCGATCAGTATCTCCTCGGAAGATCATCGAGCTCCGAGACAGAGATGAGCATCGCGTCCTCGGATCGCGCGGTCCCCGAGCCGCCGTCTCACGTGGATTCGCAGCGCTTGCTGCACACGATCCAACAACTGTGCTCCGGCGTTCACGCCATGCACGAGATCGGCAGCATCCACCGCGATCTCAAACCACGCAACGTTCTCGTGACCGCTGACGGGCGATTGGTCATCCTCGATTTCGGACTGACCGAACCGGCCGGCAAGACGATCCATTCCGGTGGTGGCGTGTCGGGAACTCCTGCCTACATGGCTCCCGAGCAGGCGCTGGACAGGCCCTGTCTGCCCTCCGCGGATTGGTACGCGGTGGGAACGATGATCTACGAGGTGCTCACGGGGCGCTGTCCTTTCGAAGGAGCGATGTTCGATGTCCTGCTTCGCAAGCAGACCGAAGATCCGCCTCCTCCCACGCAGCTCAATCCGAATGCCGACGAGCTGCTGAGCGAGTTGTGCATGCGGCTTCTCCATCGCGACGAGAACCAGCGCCCGACCGGCCCGGAGATACTCGTTCGTCTCGGGGTCGCGGGCGACAGACGCGCGCCGCCCTCGTTGCGCAGGCACACGCCACTCGGCACCGTGGCCCTGCGACTTCCCGGCCGTGACCGTGAGCTGCAGTGCCTATTTGCCGCCTATGCGAAGGCGCGCAAGGGAAATCTCTCGGTGGTGATGGTGCAAGGCAGCTCGGGTATCGGCAAGACCTGCCTGGTCGAAACCTTCCTCGATGAAGTGCAGGGCGGCGGCCAAGCGGCGACCGCGCTCGTGCTGCGCGGCCGCTGTCACGAACGAGAAGCCTTGCCCTTCAAGGCGCTCGACAACGTCGTCGATGGCCTGAGCCACTGTCTGGCCAGCCTCGGTGCCGATGATCAGGCTTACGTGCTGCCCGACGGGATCATGTACCTGAGCGAGATCTTTCCCGTTCTGCGCCGGCTCAAGCTCACCGAGCACCGGCGCTACTTCCTGCCGCCCTTGCGCGACGCCAAGGAGCTGCGCAACCAGGCCTTCGTCGCGTTCTGTGAGCTGCTACGGCGCATGGCCAAGCTTCAGCCTGTGGTCATCTTCATCGACGATCTGCAGTGGGCGGATCGCGACAGCTTCGCCCTGCTCCGCGCGATCACGCAGCAGCCGGGCGCGCCTCCCGTGCTGCTCGTCCTGGCGGCGCGCAAGGTACCCGAGGGCTCACCGGTTGAGATTCTTTTGCACGAGTTCCAGGATCAGACCGCGCTCGAGCCCGTCACCCTCGGTCCACTATCACCTGAGAGCACGCGCTCGCTGGTCGACAATCTTCTCGACCCTGACGAGATCGAACCCGCTGTTCGCCACCGCATCGCCGACTCGGCGGTGCGGGAGGCCGGCGGCAACCCCTTCTTCGCCGTCGAGTTGGTGCACCACCTGCGCACGGTCGTTCTACCCAAGGGTGGGGCCGAGGCCAGATTCGACGGGAGCGCCTTTCACCTGGAGGGCATGCTTCTCGGGCGCGTGGGCGCTTTGCCCGCGGATAGCCAGAATCTCCTGCGCGTTATCGCCGTGGCCGGGGATCCCCTTGCACAGCGCGCGCTTGCCGCCGCTGCCGGGATCCCCTTCGGAAGCGAGGCCTGGGAACAGGGCATCTCGTCGCTGCTCGACCAGTGCCTAATCCGGCGCAGCGGTCGTCAGGGCGAGGACTTGGTGGAGCCGTACCACGACCGCATTCGCGAGACGGTCGTGGCGAGCCTGGATGCGGCCACGTTGCGTCAGGTGCATCTCGGGCTCGCGCGGGCGGTCGAAGAATGGGAGCGCGAGCGTACCGACATGCTCGCGCGCTACTGGCTTTCCGCCGAGGATCACGAGCGGGCCAAGCACTATGCCTGCGAAGCGGCGGCGGAGGCGCGCGCCAAGCTGGCCTTCGATCGGGCCGCCGAGCTCTACGAAACCGCGGCGTCTCTCGAGTCCGACGCAGGTGCTCGCGTCGAGCTGCTGCGCCGGGTGGGGGAGTGCCAGGCGAGCAGCGGACGCGCGATGTTGGCCGCCGATGCCTACCAGCGGGCTGCTGCGTTGAGTGAGGCCGGACAAGCTGACCGGTTGCGCCACCTCGCCGCCGAACAACTCCTGCGTGGCGGGCAGATCGCGCAGGGTCTGGAGGTGCTGAACAGCGTACTCGATGGCGCGGGGCTTCGGTTCGCGTCGGGACCCCGTCAGGCCTTGTTGTCGGTGACACTTCGGATCTCCTGGCTCCGTCTGCGTGGGCTGAAGTTTCGTGAGCGTCCGAAGACGGAGATTTCGGAGAAGGACAAGCGTCTCCTCGATATCCTGTGGTCGGCCAATACCGGCCTCGGAGTCGTCGATACGCTCCGCGCCGATGATTTCCTGCTGCGTTTCCTCCTGCTCGCGCTCAAGTCCGGTGACATCCGGCGGGTGGCGCAAGGCCTGGGGGTTCTGGCCGGGCAACTGGCCGCGCTGGGAGCCAGGTATTTCGGCTGGGCCGCGCGCATGGTCTCCGAGGCCGAGGTGCTGGCACGGCGCTCGTCACACGCGCCCACCATCGGGTTGGCTCGTATGTGCAAGGCGGTGGTGCGCTACTTCACCGGAGAGTTCGACGGGGCGGCGAACGATCTGACCGCGGTCGAACAGTACATCTTGAGCCACTGTCACGGCATGGGCTGGGAGCTTGCGACCACGCGTTCCTTCACCTGCTTCGCGCTGCGCCTGACGGGGCGCCTGCGCGAGCTGTGCGAACGCTTCGACCGCTACACGGCGGACGCCGACCGAACCGGCGACCGCTATCTGGCAACCAACCTGCGCACCTATCAGTCCGTGGTGTGGCTCATTCGAGACGATGTCGCTCGCGCTGCCAAGGGCATCGAGGGTTGTCTCGACGCATGGCCGGCGGACATGTACCACGTGCAGCACTTCTTCCACCTCTACGCTCGCTGCGAGCAAGCCCTGTACGCCGAGGAGCCCGAGGTGGCCTGGCAGGCCATCGTTACGGACGAGCGTCGGCTCAAGCGCTCGGGCTTGCTCAAGGTGGCTGGGCTGCGTTTGGAGAACGCCTGGATTCGAGGCCGAGTCGCCCTCGCTCTGGCGGAGAAGACCGAGGGGAGATCGCGGCTACCCTGGCTGGACGTGGCTCGGCACAGCGCACGCTACCTGCGCGAGGCGGAACATCAGACCGGAGTGGCCATGGGCGCTGCCCTGGAAGCCGGCATTCACTGGTTGCACCCCAAGACGGACCGGGGACGGGCCATCGCCGCGCTCGAACGGGCGCTCGCCATCGCGGAGGCTGCCGGTTCCATCCTCATCGCCGAATCGGTCCGGCGATGGTTGGGCGAAATCGGCGGTGGGCGGCGCGGCGAGGAGATACGGGCGCGCTCGAACGGCTGGATGGCCGACCAAGGCGTGATGAGCCCCGCTCGCTTGGCCCACCTCTATGCCCCGGGTTTCCGCACCCCGGGATCGTACGGCCGCATGACCGGCGAGCGAGTGACGGTACCGTCCATCACCGCGCAGATGCCCATCGCTCGCTAGCCAAGGCGTCTCGGGTTTCGCGAACGCTTCGGCAACACCATCGTCAAAGCTTGGTGGCGGGAGGTGCCGCTCACAGATTCTTCTTGGCAGGAAGGTACCTCCAGGGCGGGGGCACGATGTGGTGCCAACGAGGCGGGTCCGTGGCGGGTCGAGAGATCTGCACGAGCTCGGCGCGGGCTTCTCCCAGGCCGAAGGGCACGACGAGTCGCAACGGCGTGCGGTGGTCGTCGTTGCTCAGAAACAGCGTGAAGCTCCGGCCGGTGCGATGGCTGTCGGGTGTGCCGTCCCAGCCGATGGGCTCGGCTTGCCCATCGAGTCGGAGCATGGCTTCGTTGCCGTCGGTTGGTCGCGCTGCGGAGATGCTCATGATCCACAGGGCGCGTCCATCCAGGAGCTCGAAGGAGGCCGGGGCATGCAGCTGGCCGAACCGCAGGCGGAGGAGGAAACCGAGTGGATCGAGTATCGGAGACGCTCGCGTGATCGAGGCGGACTGGTCGGGCTGGCCCGCGCGCTTGCGTACCAGCGACACGGTGCCCGGTTGTTGCTGCTCGGCGATGTCGATCACCGTTCCTTCGTCGCTGGTTCGGGTGATGGTCCAGCGAGTGCTGTGGAGTGTGTGTGCGTTGAATTCACTTTCGATGCGCTTCTCGGTCTCTGCGAAGCCGAGCACTGCCCCTTTGCCCGAGCCCACCGCGCGCACCATGGACCGAGCAGGATCGGCCGAGGCCGCCACAGGACCAGACTCCGGAGTCAGGCGCACGGTCCCCCTCGCCACCTCGCCGAGAAGGCCGTAGCTCACGCGGTAGGTGGCGGTTTCCGCGAAGATCAGGGGCCTTCGGTCCGCAACGGCCGCCCGGCCGGGACCCGCCTCTACCTTGGTAGGCGACCCTTGCGTGTCGGGTGCTGCGGCGTCAGGCAGGGCGAGCGCCGCCTCGTTGGACATGTAGGTCACCGGCAATCCGGCGTCGGGCGGGCCGGCGATCTGCTCGGCGACCGGAGAATGTCCGCTATCTGGCGCAGTTGACGCATCAAGCGCGAGAAGAAGACAAGGTAGTCGTCCGGCCCACAAGCCAAGCAAAAGGTACTGCATACGAATTGGACGCTTCGTGTGGTCCGCGGATTCTCCGCATTCGCTGCGAAACGCGCATCGAGATCAGGTCGTGATTGCCCGCGCGGCGCCGAGCATCACGCATCCGGCCGGCGCCACGCCCTTGGGGCGAGGAGAGGTTGCGCCACACCTCGAACGACTTCAGACGGCCCCTGGTTTCGCCCGCAGGATGATCTCCGTGATCTCCGCCGGCGCACCCAGGCGCATGGGTGGTCCCCAGAAGCCAGTTCCACAGCTCACGTAGAGCTGGGTCTCACCCACGCGGTGCAGGCCACGGATATACGGCTGCTGCAAGCGCACGAGCATGCCCCAGGGCCAGATCTGCCCGCCATGGGTATGGCCCGAGAGCTGCAAGTCCACGCCAAGGGGCGCAGATGCGTAGATGGTCTTGGGCTGATGGGCGAGCAGCACCACCGCCCGGGAGGAATCGCGCCCGGCCAGCGCTTGCGTCACGTTCTCTGGGGGCCCGTCCTCGGGAGAGCGCGGGGCGCTGTGATCGGGTGAGCCCGCGAGGTCGAAGCTGGCTTGTTCGCTGCCGATGGCGACGCGCTCGTTGCGCAGGACGCGGATGCCCATGCGATCGATCTCGTCCATCCAGGCACGCGCGCTGGAGCGCTGGTAGTACTCGTGGTTGCCGGTAACGAAGAAGGCGCCGTGGCGGGCGCGCAGGTTCGTCATGGGGGCCAGGATCGGACGCAACTGTTCGATGGTGCCATCCACCAGGTCGCCAACGATCGCGATCACATCTGCCTTCAGTCGGTTCGTGGTCTCGACCACTCGTTCGACGAAGGGTTGGCCGAGAAGTCCGCCCACGTGCAGGTCGCACAACTGAACGATCCTGGTGCCGTCGAGGCTGGCGGGCAGGCGGTCGAGCGCGATCTCGACTCGTTTGACCGCGATATCGGTTTGCGTGCCGCGGACCGCGAAGGCCGTCGCGCCGGTCATGCCCGTGAGCGCGGCGCCGGCGAGCAGACGCACGGAGAAGAGGCGGCGGGAAGCATCGAAGGCACCGCGCGTGTTGGTCACGCGGGCCCCGTGGATCGCGATCAGGCGTAGCACGTCCATACCGAGGACGAGGACCAGCAGAATGAACATGGCTCCCATCCAGATGAAGCCAGGCCAGGCAAGCAGCCGGCCGATGCGTGGCACGAGCCGCCAGGCCAGCACGGTCGCCACCACCAGGACCGCGAGGCCGATGATGATCGAGGTGGCCCCTTGGCGAGCCATGCCCGAAAGCTGTGTGTCGCGAACCAGGCGGATCCAAAAATAGTAGTGCAGTCCGGCGATGAGGGCGCAGGCGACAGAAAGAAAGAGGGCGAATCCGAGAACGCGGGGCAAGTTTCAACTCTTACGTGCAACCGGGACAACCAGGTCGAGCAACGTCAAGCATAGTCGGAACCTGCGCGAGTGCTAGCCGAGCGGTGGGCTCGATCCCTTGTCGCTGGCGGGCCGGGCCTCGCGCAAGGCCAGGGCCGGCTATTTCGTCCACGGTTGTTCGAACTCGGCGTCGGCGATCGCCGATTCCTCGGCAGCAGGGACGGGGTCCTCCGCGGTGGCAGGGGTGGCCTCGCCGGGGTCGGGCTCGAGAATCTCGTCCGCGGGATCGGCCGTGGCAGCGATCGTGTCCGACGGCGGCGCTTCGGTCGTGGGCGTGCTCGGCACCGCCTCCACCTCGGGCTCGGTCTTCCCTCGCCGCTCGGAGTTGAGCCGCCGAACCGCCGAGCGAACTTGGCTGTCGTCCGTGGACAGAACTTCGGCGGCGGCGTTGATGACCGGGATCGCCTGCACAGGAACGTTGCGCCGGTGGGGCAGCACCAGCGTGCGCAACATCGCGCGATGGTGAAGCTCAATCTGCTCGGGGGAAAGCTCGGGTGGCCGCCCCTCGGCTCGGGCGCGGTTGACCTCGACGTAGACGCCCCAGTCTGGTGCGCTCCATTGGGGCTCGAGGGCGTCCACGAAATGCGCCTCCATGGCCGCGCGCAGCTCGGTCAGGTGTTCGAGGAAGATGCGCAAGGCGGGGCGCATAACCGCCAGAACCTCCGGGGAGAGGCGATCGCGTAGCTGGCGCACCTGCCCTGACCATGCGGCGATCTGGGCGCCGCAGCGCTCGGGGCCGAGTGTACCGAGTGTCGGCACGGCATTCTGGATCTCCTTTTCGAGCGCACGCAGAAAATCGGCTGGTGTGGCCGGGCGCGGAGCAGGGAGGCTGGGCGTGGCCAACTCCGGGGCTAGGACGGGTGGATGGGGTTGCTCGGCCGCCGGCCGCAGCAGGGCACGCAGCCGCGCGAATTCGGCGTCACGCTGGATCTGCTCGGGGGCGAGCGGGGGCGGTAGCGGCCTTCTTCGTCCGCGCCTTGGCCTGGGAGCGGCGGTGGTCTGTTCGGATGCCGTCACGGCTCTCTTCGCGGCGCGCTCTCGTCGTGCCGACTCCCGGTCAAGCGCCTTGCGCACGCGTGCCCGGTGCATCCTCTCGATGTCGCGCAAGAACTGGCGCGTGAGCGCGGCAAGGAGCCTTCGCCGCGCCCCATCGGCTCGCTTGCGCGGGCCGGTAGTGACCCGGGAGAAGATCGAATCGATGAGCATCTCGCCGCGTTCCCGGGTGATCGACGCCACCAGATCGCGCAGACGAAGGGTGAAGTCGGCGACGATGTCGTCCAGGGAAGGCGTTCTTTTGTCTGGCACTTTGGGCACGGTTGGTTCCGAGAGCTCTCGCGGCTTACTCGTGGTGCGGCCAGTCGTCCTTGGTCGCATGTGCCGCTGACGATGAAAGCGCGAAAGCTAGCATAGCAATAGGCAAGGGCTCAAACACGGCCGCTACGCCGCGGATCGGCTGCTGCGGCCCGGCTGCACCGCGGAAATGAACTTGACGGATTGGTTCTCTTCCTCCGCGCGGCGCATGAGCCACTCGGTTTCGAAGAGAACCAGTGGTCGGCCTTCCACATCGGTCACGCAGCTTTGCCGGCCGGGCAGCTCCAGCTTGTTGTGGTCGAGATCGGGACCTTCCAGCCAGCGCGCGAACCGGTAGGGCAGGCGATCGAATCTCACGCGCACGCCGTATTCGCCACGCAGGCGGTGCTCGATCACCTCGAACTGCAAGACACCGACGGCTCCCAGGATGGGATCGCGTTCCAGACGCTGGCGATCGAAGAAGAGCTGTACCGCACCTTCCTCGGAGAGCTGGTCGAGGCCCTTCTTGAGCTGCTTGCGCTTCATGGGGTCGTCGAGGCGAACGCGCACGAAGTGCTCCGGAGAAAAGCGCGGGATGCCTTCGAACTCGACCGGGGCGCCCTCGCACAGGCTATCGCCGATGCGCAGCACACCAGGATCCCACAGTCCCACGATGTCGCCCGAGTAGGCCTCGTCGACCACGGTGCGCTCCTGGGCCATGAACTGCACCGAACGCGAGAGAGACAGCGTCGTGCCCGTGCGCACGTGCTTGACCTCCATGCCGCGCAGGAACCGACCCGAGCAGATACGCAGAAACGCGATGCGATCGCGATGCTGCGGATCCATGTTCGCCTGGATCTTGAAGACGAAACCGGAAAACCCGGGGTTGTCCGCCGCCAGCGTTCCGGTCGAAGTGGGGCGCGGCCGCGGGGGCGGCGCAAGGTCGACGAAGTGTTCCAGCAACGGATCGAGTCCGCAGTTGGTCATGGCGCTGCCGAAGAAGACCGGCGTCATCTTGCCGGCGAGAAACTTGTCACGTTCGAAGGCATTGCCCGCGGTTGCGAGCAAATCGAGGTCCTCGCGCGCCCTTGCCAGCGCTCCCGGGCCGGTGTGTTCCAGCCACGCAGGATCATCCCAGTCGATCGGCCGCATGCCCACGCGCTCGGTGCGCAAGCCGCCCTCGAAAAGCAGGGCCTTTTGTGCGAACCGGTCGTACACCCCGGCGAACGAGTCACCGTATCCGATGGGCCAGTTGGCCGGGCTGCACGGGATGCCGAGCACGCGCTCGATCTCGTCGAGCAGCTCGAAGGGATCCTTGCCGTCGCGATCCATCTTGTTGACGAAGGTCACGATGGGGATGCCGCGCATGCGGCAGACCTGAAAGAGCTTGATGGTTTGCGGTTCCACCCCCTTCACGCAGTCGATGAGCATGATGGCCGTGTCTGCGGCGGACAGCGTGCGATAGGTGTCCTCGGAGAAGTCGTTGTGGCCGGGGGTGTCGAGCAGGTTCATGTGCCGGCCCTGAAAATCGAATTGCAGCACGCTGGAGGACACCGAGATGCCACGCTGCTTTTCGATCTCCATCCAGTCGCTCGCAGTGTGGCGGCTGCCGCCCTTGGCGCGCACCGATCCGGCGAGGTGCAAGGCGCCGCCGTATAGCAGGAGCTTCTCGGTGAGCGTGGTCTTGCCCGCGTCCGGGTGCGAAATGATGGCAAAGGTTCGGCGGTTCGCCACCTCGGCGCAAAGGCGTCTGTGCTGCTCTTCCATCGCCACGGCGGCGTAAGGTAGCAGGTGCGGCGCGGCTTTGAGCTCTTTTTTTGACGAACCCTCCGCGCGTTGGCCTCCCACGGGCATCTTGAAGGGGTCAATCAACATGCTCACAACGCGGGCAGCCAGGCTGCTGCTTCTTCCTTTCTTCGTCCTTTTCGCCGCCAACGGCTGTGACAGGGACCAAGCGTCTGGCCCTGCATCAAGCGGGAGCTCAGGTGGCAGCGGAGGATCGTCTGGCTCCGGAGGCAGTTCGGCAGGGGGTGGATCGGGCGGCGGATCGTCCTCGGGCGGCGTTACCGGGTCAGGCGGCAGCCGGGCAACCGGTGGTACTGTCGGGTCGGGCGGCACCTCGGCGACGGGAGGCAACAGCGCATCCGGTGGCACGAGCTCGTCCGGCGGCTCCTCGGCTGTCGGGGGCAGTGCAAACGGTGGCACGACGGCGAGCGGCGGCAACTCGGCAAGCGGCGGCAGCTCGGCAAGTGGCGGCAGCTCGGCAAGTGGCGGCACCTCGGCTGTCGGAGGCAGGGCAAGCGGCGGCACCACGACGAGCGGTGGCACGACGGGGAGCGGCGGCACGACGACGACTGGCGGCACCACGACGACTGGTGGCACCACGACGAATGTCACCGCGAGCACTGGCAGTTGTACCTTCACCTTGGCGAGCAACTCCATCAGCACCAAGATGGCAACCGTTGGCATCGTGGAATGGTCAACCAGCCTTTCCAACGTGAGCAGCGCCCAGATTGTTTACACCTTGAACAACGCGCCGAGCGGCACGCTGAACAAGGGCGGTACCGCCCCTGTCGATCTTACCAAGTCCAATTACCGCACGCTGTTGCTCGGACTCAAACAGTCGAGCGACTACACCTTCCACATCGAGGCCACCTCGTCGAGTGGAACCACGTGCAAGAGTGAGGATTATTCGTTGCCCAAGACGGGTACCTTGACAGGGGCGCCCAGCATCACCCGGACCGTCGGCGGAAGCGCTGCCGCCCAGGCCAACGGATTCATCGTCACCAGCTCGGGTCAGGGCGGTGGCACCGGCGGCGCCTTCATCCTCGATGCGGATGGCGCGATCGTGTGGTACTCGGCCGGTCCCAGCCAGTGCAGCCGTGCTCGCATGGACTTTGAGGGTGTCAACATGTGGATGCTGTCGCTCAACGTCGGCAATTCCGGCGGTGAAATGCGCTTCCTGTCCATGGACGGGCAGACCACGCAAACCAACATCAGCGGGCTGGCGGCGGCACACCATGACTTCACGGTTCTTCCGGGCAAGATCGCCGCCATGGTGTGGACGACGTCCGGCAAGGATCCAGAAAGCAATCTGGTCGAGCATGCCTCGGATGGTTCGGGATCGAGTGTCACGGTGTTCAAGATCGGATCGAACCTCTATTCCAGCAGCTCCTTCCACTGCAATTCCATCAACTATCACCCCGCGGACGACAGCTACACGATTGGCGATCGCAACCCCAACCTCTACGTCAAGGTGAAGCACGATGGCTCGCCGGTATGGCAGATCGGCGGCAATTGCAGTGGCGCGCCGGCGCCGAAATGCGCGTCGGGAACCTGGCAGGTCAACCACGGGCACGATTTCGATAGGAGCAACGGAAACATGCTGATCTTCAATAACGGAAGCTCTTCAGGCGGGTCACATGTTTTGGAATGGGCCGTTACCGAGACGAGCAACTCCATCAGCATCTCCTCGGTCAAGGACTTCACGTCTGGACTTTCCAGCAACACCATGGGCGACGTTCAGCGACTGCCGAATGGCAACACCCTCGTGACCTACACCAACGCGGGTCAGATTCTCGAGGTTGATTCTGCATGGAGCACCGTGCAGACGCTCAAGGGTACGTTCGGCTACGCAAATTGGCGAGAGACGCTGTACGGCCCGCCCGCGCGGTAACGCTTTTCTCCTCAGGTCGCCGATGAGCGACCGGCAGCGGGTCGGTACGCGTTCATGATGCAAGTCACGACCCATCGAAGTGTGCTACACCATCTACATGCACGGGCGGTTTCTGCGTGCGGCTCTCGTCTCGGTGCTGCTGGTTTCTTCCCAGGCTTGTTCCAGCGACGAAGGGGAAGCGCTCGGCCAGGCCACCGGGGGTGTGACCGGCATTGGCGGTGGGACCTCGTCGGCTGGCGGCAGCGGGGGAAACACCGGTGCTGGGGGGGGCCAGGGCACGGGCGGTCGTATGGGCACGGGGGGCGCAACGATCATGGGCGGCTCTGCCGGCACGGGTGGCACGATGACAGCAGGCGGGGCCAGCGGCACTGGAGGCTCGGCGCGCACCGGTGGAGCCGCCGGTACCGGCGGAGCGACGGGCTCGGGTGGAGCAGCAGCGACGGGTGGCGTGACAGCCACCGGCGGGGTTACCGCTTCGGGTGGTGCGATCGGGACAGGCGGAGCGATACGCGCCGGCGGAGCTTCCGGCACTGGCGGCGCAACAGGCACCGGCGGGACCTCGGGTAACGGGAGTGCGACAAGCACGGGTGGCGCTTCCGGCACCGGCGGCGCTTCGGCCTCGGGGAGCGCTCCCTACAAGGGCGTGGCCAACTCTCCCGCGGGCGAGATCTCGGCCCTGGGGGTCACCTGGTGTTACAACTGGGGCACCAAGCCTCAGGTCACCGATTGCGCCGATCCGTACTTCGTGCCGATGATCTGGGGGGGCGGCGACGTTGCGGGTGCCATCAAGGCCATCGGCGATGCCGGGTACAAGACGGTTCTCGGTTTCAACGAGCCCAACAAGGTCGACCAGTCGAACATGACCGTGGCCTCGGCTATCGCACTGTGGCCGGCGATGACCAGCAATCCCAATATTCGTGTCGGCAGCCCTGCGGTTTCCGACGACGGGCGCGCCTGGCTGGTGGACTTCATGACCCAGGTCAAGGCGAACGGTTTGCGCGTCGACTTCATCGCCATGCACTGGTACGGCTGGAATGCGGGCTCGTGCGTCTCAAGTCAGCTCGAGGGCGCGGTCAACTGGGCCTCGCAGTGGGGTCTTCCGGTGTGGATCACCGAATTTGGTTGCATGGGATCGAGCAATCCCGACGAGCAGACCGTGCTCAGCTTCTTCAACAACGCCATCCCCATGCTCGCCAAGCACCCACTGGTCGAGCGCTACGCCTGGTATCCCTGGAATACCTACAACGATCTGTACCTGCCCGACGCCAGCAACGTTCGTGTCATCACCGCACTCGGAAAGGCCTTCGCCGCCGCCCCACAGTATCTCCCGTGACGACACCGCCGGCGCGCTCGAGAAACTGGCGGGTCGGTCCGGGGGACTATTCCGGCAAAATCTCCCGGTTGGGGTACAGGCTCTTGAACAGCTCGACCAGCTTGGCCCGTCGCACCGGGTTGGTTCTGGGCAACAAGGTATTGCAGCTCGAGCAAAGGTAGATCAGCTCGACACCGGGCGTTCCGTCGAGCTTCTTGTACGAGAAGCGGATGATCGTCGGCTTGTCATCGCTTTCCGTACCGCACACCTCGCAGCGAAACGTGTTCCACATGCTCGTCGCCTAATCGTTGTTCTCGCTTACCACACAAACCAGGTCCACACCCCAGATGATGTTGCACCCAGGCAAGAGGCTCGATCGCCGCCCGGAGGGACGGGGCAACCCTGCCGACCGTTGGGCGGGAACGTCGTCTCGACACCGGGATAGGATCTAGAATACGGCCAGGGCGAGGCCGCCAAGATCGCGAGGAGCGGCAGAAGGGGGCGTTCATGGAGACTCCAGGGTTCACGGGCAAGGCAAAACGAGTTCGTATCTACGTCAACGAGGGCGATCTCCATGGGCATCAGCCCATCAACGTGGCGGTGCTGGCCTTCTTGCGCAAGCAAGGCGCCGCCGGAGCCACGGTGCTGCGCGCGGTGGAGGGCTTCGGGGCCTCGGGCAAGGTACACACGGCTCGATGGGCCGAGATCGTCGATCGCTTGCCTATCGTCATCGAATGGATCGACAGCGCCGAGCGCGTGGCACGCATACTTCCGCGCATCCAGGAGATGGTCAAGCGCGGCCTGATCACCGTCGACGACACCGATGTCATGCTCTACTGCGCACATCCGGTGCGTGACGTATCGGCATTGTTGCGCGCCGCGGACGTCATGTCCCGCGAGGTCGTCTCGGCCGCGCCCGACACCTCGATCCGCAAGGTGGTCGAGCTCATGCTGGGCAAAACCTACCGGGCGATTCCCGTGGTCGAGGCGGGCAAGCCGGTCGGGATCATCACGAACTCGGATCTACTCAAGCGCGGGGGACTGACCATGCGGGTCGAGTTGCTGCCGGCGCTGGACACGCCGGAGCTGCACGCGGAGCTCGATCGTCTCGTGCGGGGCGGAAAGAGCGCGGGGGAGGTCATGACGGGGTCGCCGGTGTCGGTCGCGTCCCTCACCCCACTCACGCGGGTTGCAGAGATGATGTCGCACAGGCGTCTCAAGCGACTGCCCGTGGTGGACGAACGTGGCGACTTGGTGGGCATGATCGGCCGCCTCGACATCCTTCTCACCGCGACCCAGAGCTACGATCGGCCGGAAGACGAGCCACGCGAGGTGGGCCTGGCCGTGGATGCTCCAGTCTCACGCTCGATGCGTGGCGATGTTCCGACAGTGTTTCCCGACACGCCCCTGGCGGAAGTTCTGCAAGCGGTGATCGCGACGAGGCGAAACCGATGCCTCGTGGTGGATAGGCAGCGGCACGTGCTGGGCAAGGTCACCGATGCCGAACTGCTCGACCGGGTGATTCCGGCGTTGCGCCCAAGTGCGCTGCGCTCGCTCATCCACCGCCTTCCCTTCGTCCATCCCAAGCCCGAGGAACGCGAAACCGAGCGGCATGCCACCGCGCAAACCGCGGCAGGGCTGATGGTCGAAACGGCGATGGTTGGGCAGGACGCTCCTTTGCGCGAGGCCATTGCGACCATGTTGCGTGGCAAGCACAAGTCGGTCACCGTGGTTGATTCCGACAAGCGCCTGGTCGGGATTCTCGACCGTTCCGATTTGTTGCACGGCTTGCTTGAGTTCGACGGCCAGGGGGATTGATACCCGAGTCCCGGTGCCTTCGCGGCGGCCGTCGGCGTGGGGTCATGGTAGCGCGCTGCGCCGGCGGGACGATCGGCCAATCGGCGACGCGAAACTGGTGTGATCGCCATCGCAGGACTCCCACTCGCCCCGGCCTCACACGTGGGCCGACGTTAGACCCGGTCGGGTACGAGCGGCTTGCCATCGCACGGGGCCAGGCAGGAGCATCACCTAGGGTTCCACCCCGTGTGATTTCCGCGTAACCATGATACAAATGACAGATTGTCCTGGTTCGGAATGTCCCAGCCCGTTGGGTCTTCACGCGAGGGGGTAGGCGCTGGAAACTCGCCACCTCGAATAGCATGGTCGCAATTTCTGAGCCGTATTAGCCTCACTTTACGACTCATACATTGGTGTTCGGCCAAGACAGGGGAGCCGCCATGACGAAGTTGACCCGAGCGAATTTCTTCCTGGTGTTGTTTGCCAGCGCGGCCGTGGCTGCGGCTTCCTGCCAGCAGGACGCGCCGAGCGGGCCGAAGGTGGGTGTGGGCGGATCGGGCGGCACCAGCAGTGCGGGTGGCAGCGGCGGAAACTCGGGTGGCTCCGGAGGAACGTCGAGTGGGGTAGGATCGACGGCGACGGGGGGCAATTCGGGCGGATCCGGTGGCACGGCAACGGGTGGAAGCTCAGGCGGAACCGGTGGCAGCGCCACGGGAGGAAGTTCCGCTGGCTCCGGCGGCACGGCCACGGGAGGGACCTCGAGCAGCTCGGCTGGCACAGGCGGCGATACCGGTGCCTCGAGTAGCCGCACGGGCGGAGCCGATGGCTCGGGTGGCGCGGGGGGCGGTACCGGCGGCGCGACGGGAAGTCAAGGCGACGCGGGCCCCGATGCTGGCAAGGCGGATGTTCTTGGAGCCGATCGCGTTCCCGACTTGACTGCGGCCGACGTCACCCTGGGCACCGACTCCCCTTGCCCGGAAGGGCAGATGATGTGTGGAACCACGTGCACGGATGTCACATCCAGTACCAGTCATTGCGGTGGTTGCACCAATGTGTGTGGCACCGGCCAGACATGCAGTGGCGGAGCATGCGTGGAAGGCGGTAGTACCGGCGGCGACGGCTGCACGAATGATCTGGCGCAGAACCTGACGTTGAAGCAGATCGCCGTGTACCAGTCGGTGAAGATCCCGGTGATGGAGGATGGGGCCGAGGTGCCCTCGGCCACGCGCAACGCCAGCGTGGTCCAGGGCCGCGACGCCATGTTCCGGGTCTTCGTGACCCTGGGCAGCGGATGGGTTGCGCGTGATTTGGCCGCCCGTCTGACCTTGACCCCGGAGGGAGGAAGCGCGGCGCAGTACTACTCGAAGAAGAGCATCAGCGCCTCGTCGGTGGACAGCGATCTGAATACGACCTTCCAGGTCTATGTTCCAGCCAGCGCGATGGCCTCCTCGCTTACCTACTCGGTCGAGGTCGTCGAGTGCGCCACCCAGTCCGGTTCGGCCGGGCAGGCACGCTTTCCCAACAGCGGGGATCTCGATCTCGGCGTGAAGAACGCCGGCGGGCTCAAGATCAAGATCATCCCGATCCAATTCGGCTCGTACCTGCCCGATACCTCGGAGACAGCGCTGGCCGGCTACACCGATTACATGCGGGCAATGTATCCCGCCAATGAGATCTCGATCACCGTCGGCGATAACATCACGGCCTCGTCGCCTCTCGACTGGAGCGGAACGCTGGACCAGGTTCGCTCCAAGCGATCGACCGACAAGCCGGCCGCGGACGTCTACTACTATGGTCTGATCAAGCCGGCCGATACCCTGCGCGCCTATTGCGGGTCGAGTTGCACGACGGGCATCGGCTTCGTGGTGACGAGCGCCACGGGTACCACGGCCGGAAATGGCCGCGCCGCCATGGGCGTCGGCTTCGCCGATTCGTCCTCCGCCCAAACCATGGCCCACGAGGTAGGCCACAATCACGGTCGCAATCACGCGCCTTGTGTGACGGGTGGAAGCATCAGTGGTGTCGACAACAACTATCCCTACAGCGGTGGGCTCATCGGAAGCTGGGGCTACGACGCGCGCACGCAGAAGCTGTTCGACCCCAGCAAGACCAGCGACATCATGGGTTACTGCAATTCCAAGTGGATCAGTGACTACACCTATGCCGGCATCACCACGCGCATGTCGGCGGTCAATGGCGTGACGATGGTCTACACCCCGTCCGATACGGTCGTCTCGCGCTGGCGGATTCTGCTGGTCGACGAGCGCGGGCCGCGCTGGGGTATCCCCATCACCGACGAGGTTCCCGCCGAAGGGGAGGTCGAGGCCGCGACGATCTACGATGCCAGCGGCGCCGCCCTGACCAGCGTCCCGGTGTACCGAACCGCGATCGGAGATATCGACGGTAGCATGCTCATGGTGCCCGAGCCGCAAGAGGGATGGTACGCGGTTGCAGTGGCCGGCTCGCCCGCGTTGCCGTTCTAGGCCTACGCCAGCTTGCGATAGACGCCGATGACCACGCCGAGCAGGTTCACGCTGCGGAAGTCGCGCTTGCGCACGAGGATGGGCGCCATGTTGGCGTTGGCCGGCTGGAAGCGGATGGTGTCGCCCTCGGGGTAGTAGCGTTTGACCGTGGCTTCATCGCCAATCATAGCCACGACTATCTCGCCCGGTGTCGCCTGCAGCTGCTTGCGGATGAAGACGTAGTCCCCGTCGAAGATACCTGCGTCGATCATGGAGTCACCCTTCACGCGCAGGGCGAAGACCTCGCGATTCTGGCCGATGAAGAAGCGATCGACCTTCACCGTGTCTTCGTAGTTTTGCACCGCCAGCATGGGCTGTCCCGCGGCGACCTTTCCCAGCACAGGAACGTCCACGAAATCGTCTGCTGTCAAAAGTGGCCGCAGCGCGCGCGACTTCAGGTCCTCGCGATGCAGGAACCCCTTTTTTTCGAGAGCGCGCAGGTGATCGTTCACGCCGTTGGTGGATCGGATGCCGAAGTGGCCGCCGATCTCGCGCAGGGTCGGCGGGTAGCCGCGCTTCCTGATCGAAGTGGTGATGAAGTCCAGCACCTCGCGCTGCCTGTCGGTGAGACCGCCAGCAGGTTCTTCGTCGCGCACGATGGTCAGTTGGCCCATGACTGCTCCTTCGATCAGTTACTGAACATACGTATGGTACGGAACACATGTCCCGTGTCAAGAATCACGTGTTTCGCCAGCTGAAGCGCCTACTGGGCCTTTGGGGACATCGCGCTTGGTGTCGGCCCACGAGCGCGGAGGCGCAGGTCGACCTCGTGCGGATAGGGAATTCGCAGGGTGCGGACGCCGCGGGTGCACAGGCCGGCCAAGCGGATTGCGGCAAGAAGGTGCCCTAGCACCGAGGCGTTTGCCCATTTGCCCTTGGCCGTGTAGTCCTCATGCACGGCCAGATGGATGATCACGATGCTGGACCGTCGGGGCCTGGTGAACATGGCCACCCCCGCGAGCCGAGTTCCATCCTCGCTTTCATCCAAGGCGTAGAGCGTTTGCAGGAGCCCGAAGGCCTTCACGCAGAACCGAAGACCCCCGTCCTTCTCCAGGATGCTGGGAATGCCGTAGCGATGGACGGAGGACAGCAACGGTGCGGTCACCAGATTCTGTTCAGGATTGAAGAAGACGATGTGCTCGAGCTCGTCGCGAGAGGACGGCGGCAGCACCGACGACAATCGAATCTTGCGCATGGCTGAGGATTTCTTGCAGCGAAGGAGGCGGAGCCGTTGCTACCTGCTACGTGCCAACTCGGAACGCCCCCCTGTTCCTTCTGACGCTGGGAAGGGACAAGGGTTGCGTTCGTTCCACCGCGACAGTGGGCGACCCGCGCAAGCCTAGCGCAACCTCATCCCTTCAGTCTCTCTTTGCCAAAGTGGCACGTTCTTGGGCGCCGAGGCATGACTTGTGACAAGATGACAGGTATCGGAGGACGCGAGCCAATCGCGTCAGGAAGGGGTTGAATGATTACAGGTACTTGTGATGGCTCCAAGAAGGGCGCCGGCTGGCACCGGGGTTGAACTGCAACGCAGCCAAGTCTGGACTTGACGACGTGACCAAGGACGCCCCGGCAGTGGACAGTCGGGCGGCAGCCGCCGCGGGATCGGGCTTGCCCACGATTCTCGTGGTCGACGACGAGCCCGGCATCGTCGAGCCGCTGGCCAAGATCTTCGAAAAGGAATCGCTGCGCGTGCTGACTGCCAAGAGCGGAAGCGATGCGCTCGAGATTCTGCGTCGTGAGCCCGTCTCTGTCTTGCTCACGGATCTGGTGATGCCCGGAATGTCGGGACTCGATCTGCTCAAGGCCAGCCGGAGCGTTTCCCCGGAAACCGAAACCATCCTCATGACCGCCTACGGGACCGTCGAGAACGCGGTGGATGCCATGAGGCACGGGGCCTACGACTTCGTCACCAAGCCCGTCAAGCGCGCCCACGTGGTCAGGGCGGTGGGCAAGGCCATCGAGAAGCGCAATTTGGTTCAGGAAAACCGATCGCTCCGCGCCCAGCTCGAAGCAGAGCGACACAAGGCCATCATCGGCCAGTCGCTACCGTGGCGCCGGTTGATGGAAACGGTCATGCAGGCCGCGCCATCCATGGCCACGGTGCTCCTGCTCGGCGAATCGGGCACCGGCAAAGAGCTCATCGCGCGGGCCATCCATCGCTCGTCGCAGCGCGGGACAGGCCCCTTCGTGCCGGTCAACTGCGCGGCCTTGCCCGAAACCATTCTCGAGGCCGAGCTCTTCGGCTACGAGCGCGGGGCTTTCACGGGTGCGGTCCAGCGCCACGATGGGCGGTTTCTGCAGGCTGACGGAGGCACCCTGTTCCTCGACGAGATCGGCGAGATTCCCACGCATGTGCAGGTCAAGCTCCTGCGCGTCCTGCAAGAGGGCGAGGTCGAGCGCCTGGGCGGCCGTACCACCAAGGTCGATCTGCGCCTGCTCTCGGCCACCAATCAGGATCTCCGGCTGGCAGTCAAAGAAGGGCGCTTTCGCGAGGACCTGTACTATCGCCTGAACGTGATTGCCCTGCGCGTGCCGCCCCTGCGCGAGCGGCGCGACGACATTCCCCTTCTCGCCGAGCACTTCCTGCGCTTGTTCTGCGAGCGCAACGGTCGCCAGATCTCGGGCTTTTCCCGGCCCGCCTCCGAGGCGCTCATGCGCTACGAGTGGCCGGGCAACGTGCGCGAGCTGGAAAACACCATCGAGCGCGCGGTGGTGCTGTCCCGCAGCGCCACCATCGAGATCGAGGACCTGCCCATGGAGGTGCGCACGGGCACCGGGAACAGCAGCGACGCGAAGAGCATCACCTTCGCGATCGGTACGCCGCTGGCCGAGATCGAGCGTCGCGTGATTCACTCCACCTTGACACACGTGAGCGGGGACAAACGCCTGTGTGCCCAGCTCCTGGGAATCGCCACGCGCACCATCTACCGCCGGCTGGAGGAGGATCGGGATGGGGTAGTGGACGCGGACGGTGGCCCCACCGGACCGGGCTCCGGCGAGGTGGGTGGATAGGGCTTGCCAAATTGGCAGTAAGGCTGGCGTTTCCGTGTACATAAGTATTTGAAATCTCAGCGTTTGCCGCATCGCTGATGTGGCCCCGGTGTTGCTCTTGCAGGGGATAGATCGTGGAAACCCTGTTGCGAAAGTACCTGTGGGCCGTCGACCTGGCCGTGGTCGCTCTGTGCGCGACTTTTCTCGGAATGGCGGCTTCCGGGGCCGTGGAATCGAAATTCGCGAGCGTGCCGTCGCCCGCGCGGCCCGTTCTGGCCAGGGCGCCGATGCCCCCATCCAAGCCCGGGTTCAACAAGGATCCCACGGCCATTCTCAAGCGGAACATCTTCTGCGCTACCTGTCCGCCACTGCTTGACGACGAGACGGCGACCGAGACCACGGTCGAGGTCGATGTGCAGACCAAGACCGCCCTGCCGCTCGACCTGCTGGCCATCATGTACGCGCCGCCGCCCAACGGCATCCAGTGGTCCATAGCGGTCATGCGCGACACGGAATACAAGACCATCGGCGCTTTCCCCGTGGGCGGCAAGGTTCACGGCGCCACGATCACCGAGATTCTGGAGACGCGCGTGTATCTCGATAATGTGGGCAAGACCGAGTACATCGACCTCTTCGAGCCGCCGGCGCAGCCGGCAGCGCCCGTTGCCGCCGTGGCCAAGCCGAAGGGGGAGGATCCGTTTTCCGCCGAGCTGGCCAAGGGCATCAACAAGATCAGCGAGAACAAGTACGAGCTCCAGCGCAGCACCCTGGAGTCGGTCCTGGGCAACATGGCGTTGCTCTCGCGCTCGGCCCGCATCGTGCCCGAGATGAAGGATGGCAAGGCGGCCGGCTTCCGCCTGTTCGCGGTTCGCCCCGAAGGACCCTTCGCCATGATCGGCATGCAGAACGGCGACATCATCTCGTCCATCAATGGCCTCGAGATCACAAGTCCCGAGAAGGCATTGGAGGTCTACGCCAAGCTCAAGTCCGCCAGCCATCTCTCCTTAGGCATGGAGCGGAATGGTCAGAAAATCACGAAGGAATACAACATCCGATGAAGCCCCTTCTTTCTGGAATCTTGGTTTCTTACCTGGTGGTCTCGATGGCCTTCGGGTCTTGGGCGTGGGCCCAGCCCCCCGCTCCGGCCGCGCCCGCCGCCGGACCCGCACGCCCGAGCGCGACAAAAGCAGGGCCGCTTGGCGCCCTGCGGGCCGGCCGTCGCACGATGCCGTTTCCGCCCGCAGTCAAGCCCATGGCGCCGCCTCCTCCGCCCGCCCGGCCCGTGCCGCCCGCGCCTGCGGCCAAGGCCGCCGCGGTCGCGCCGGGTGCTCCTGCGGCTGCGGGCATCGTCGAGATCCCGGGCGAGAAGGAATTCAACTCGTGCAGGAAGCTGCCGCCGGGCAAGCGCATCGTGCGCCTCAATCTCAAGCCCGATACCGAGCTGATGGATCTCATCGGATGGATCTCCAGCATTACCTGCGCCCAGTTCATTGTCTCGGTCCCGGTCCAGGGCAAGAAGACCACCATCATCGCGCCCCAGCTCATTACGCCCGAGGAGGCCTATCGCCTGTTCTTCTCCGCCCTGGACTCGCTTGGACTCACGGTCGAGTCGACGGGCAAGTTCCTGCGCGTGGTCGAGAACGCGAAGGCGCGTTTTGCACCCTTGCCATTCGTCGGCCCCAACCAGGGGACTCCGCACAGCCGCCGCTTCGTCACCAAGCTGGTTCGCCTCAAGAACCTGGATCCGCAAGACCTGACCAACAACGTGCTCAACCGCATGAAGTCCGAGGCCGGCGACATCATCGCCTACGCCATGTCGCTCATCATCACGGATCAGTCGGACAGCATCGCCCGCATGATGAAGGTCATCAAGATCTTCGATGAGCAACTGAGCGTGCGTGAACAAATCTGGCTGATTCGCGTGAAGAACATGTCGGTACACGACATGGCCTCGCGTCTCTCGGAGATTGTTCCCGTGCAATTTCTAGGCACCGGACAGCGTCGCAAGGGCGGGGCGCCGCCGGCCCAGCCCAAGTCGGCGCCTGGGCGGCCGAGCGATCTGGCCACGGAAATGACCGTCACCAAGATGATCCCTGACGAGCGAACCAACAGTCTCATCGTCGTGTGCAGCAAGCGTGCGCACGAATGGCTGGTGGCGTTGGTGCGCAGGCTGGACGTTCCGTTGGAGGAATCCGGTCGGGGCAGCGAGGGACGCTTCCACATCTATTACTGCGCGAACGCCAATTGCGACGAGCTGGCCGCCACCTTGAGCGCCATCACCGGCGTGGAGATCTCCGGATCGCTGTCCACCGGACGCAAGAAAGGGGGCGCGCCCGCTCCCGCCGCCGCCCACGCGCCGGCGCCTGGGCAATCCAACCCCGCGGACCTGCTCTTCGAGAACGACATTCGTATCTCCTTCGATGCGCCAACCAACTCCCTGCTCATCATGTCGACGTTCAAGGACTACCAGGCCCTGCGTCGGGTCATCGAGCAGCTCGATTCCCCGCGCAAGCAGGTCTTCATCGACGCCACCATCATGGAGGTCCTGCTCGACAAGACGCGCACGGTCGGCGTTTCCTACCACGCCGGCACGGGCGAGAACATCGCCGGGCAACCCTCCTTGCTCATGGGCGGCTACAACGCCAACCAGACCATGAACCCGACGGCCCTGGTCAACAACCTGGGCGGGCTCTCCGCCGCACTCTTCGGACCGACCACGGGATCGCTCGGCAACAGCACGCTGTTCAAGGGGCTGCCCATCAACATCCCCTCATTCGGCGTGTTCCTGCAGCTCTTGCAGACCAACAACGACGTGAACATCCTGTCCAACCCGCACATCCTCATCATGAACAATCAGGAAGGCGAGATCTCGGTCGGCGAAGTTCTGCCCTTCCCCGGCACCACGACCGCCGCTTTGGGCGCGACATCGGGCGGCGGCGTCGGCTATATGCCGTTCACCTCGGTACAGCGGCAGCCCGTCGAGCTGAAGCTCAAGCTCACGCCCAGCGTGAACGAGCGCGACATCATCCGCCTCGACGTGGATCAGGAGATCTCGGACGTCACCAGCCAGAACTACAACGGCATGGGGCCGGCGACCTCGAAGCGTTCCACCAAAACCACGGTCGTCGCGCGCGACCAGCAGACCGTCATCATCGGTGGTCTCATGGCGGATCGCATCTCGGAGAACGTCACCAAGATCCCCATCCTCGGCGATATCCCCGTGCTTGGTTTCTTCTTCCGCAACACCACCAAGACGGTGAAGAAGTCCAACATCATCATCGCCATCACCCCCTACGTGATCTCGGATCTGTCCGACCTGCGTCGCGTGGCCGAAAAGAAGTTGCGCGAGCGGCGCGAGTTCATCGAACGGTACAGCTCGCTGGAGGACACCTCGAAACTGGAAGACGTCGAACGAGATCTGCACAAGAAGCGGGGCATGCTCGAGGAGATCAACCGCAGCGTGCGCGAGATGGAAGAGGACGAGCTGCAGCTCATGCGCATTCGCGAACGCGATGCCCAGGACGAGTCCTTGCCCGTCGAGCCTGACGAGGGAGCGGGGTCGGAGGGCAAGGGTGGCGAGGACAACAGCAAGGGCCCGGACGAGGACAAGCCCGATGTGAGTGAGCCCGCGGCCGGTATCAAGGATGACAAGGCGCCGGCCGACGAAGCTCCAAGGGAAGCTCCGACGGTGATCGAGGGCGAGCCGGCACCAGAACATTCGGACGAGTAGGGACCCGTGGCACGCAAACGAATCGGCGAGATCCTGGTCGCGGCCGGCGCGGTGAAAGCCGCGGCCGTGGAGCAGGCGCTCGTCCAGCAGGGCATCGAGGGCGGTCTGCTCGGCGAGATTCTGCACAAGACGCACGCTTGCACCGAGGATGACGTGCTGCGGGCGCTGGGCGCGCAGCTTGGCATGCAATTCCTGGCCGATTTCCCCTTGGCCGACATCGACCCGGAGCTTGCCGCGCAGGTGCCCATCGGCTTCGCCAAACAGCACCGGATCCTGCCGCTGCGACGGGAAGGCGACGCGGTGCTGATGGCGACCGCCGATCCGCTCGACGTGGGCGCCCTCGACGACGTGCGTGGCATGCTGGCCACCGAGGTCGTGCCCGTGCTCATGCCGGGGGGAAAGCTGCTCGACGCCGTCAACCATGTCTACGGGCGCAACCAGGACGCGGGCAGCCTGGGCAAGGGCGAGGGTGGGGAGGACGAGGGCGCGGCCGAGGAACTGGTCGACCTCCTCGACGTGAACGACGAGGCCCCCATCATTCGCTGGGTGAACGCACTGATGTTCAACGCCGTCAAGGAGCGCGCCAGCGACATTCACATCGAGCCGGGCGAGAAGGACGTCACCGTTCGCTACCGCATCGACGGCGTGCTCTACGAAACGCGGCGCGCGCCTCGTCAGTTCATCCCATCCATCATCTCGCGCGTGAAGATCATGGCCGGGCTCAACATCGCCGAGAAGCGCTTGCCGCAGGACGGGCGCATCCGGCGCAAGATTGCCGGCAAGGACATCGACATGCGCGTCGCCACCGCTCCGACGGTGAAGGGCGGCGAGCGTATCACCATCCGCTTGCTCGACCGCGAGACCGTGCTGCACGACCTCGCCGACATCGGATTCGGCGACGATCACCTGACGGCGATGAACGATCTCATTCACCGGCCGCATGGCATCTTGCTCGTCACCGGGCCCACCGGTTCGGGCAAGACCACCACGCTGTACGCCTGTCTGGCCAAGATCAACTCGCCCGATCTCAACATCCTGACCATCGAGGACCCGGTCGAGTACCAGCTCGACGGGATCTCGCAGGTCGCGGTCAACGAGAAGATCGACCTCACCTTCGCCAACGGCCTGCGTTCGTTCCTGCGCCACGATCCCGATGTCATCATGGTCGGCGAGATTCGCGATCTGCCCACCTCCGAGATTGCCATCCAGGCATCGCTCACCGGCCACCTGGTGCTGTCGACCATCCACACCAACGACGCCGCCGGCGCCATCACCCGACTGGTGGATCTGGGCGTGCAGCCCTTCCTCGTCGCCTCTTCGCTCATGGCGCTTCTGGCCCAGCGATTGGTGCGACGGTTGTGCCGCGACTGTCGCGAGGTCTACCGGCCGACCGACGTCGATCTGTCCAGCCTGGGCCTCGATCCCGGCGAATTCTTCAACGGTGGTATCCACCGCCTGATTTTCAAGGGCTCGGGCGATCCACCGCCGCCCGGCATGCTCTACCGCGCGCGCGAGGGTGGCTGCCAGGCCTGTCTCAACGCCGGCTATAAGGGCCGCACCGCCATCTACGAGCTTCTGATGATCGACGACCGCATTCGGCAACTCGCCATCAAGAACGCCGACGCGGGCACCATCAAGCGCGCGGCGACGGATGCCGGCATGCGCACGCTGCGCGAGGACGGCGCGCAGAAGGTGCTGGCCGGCATGACCAGCGCAGAAGAGGTCATGATGATCACAACCGGAGATGGCGAGTAGGGGTCATTCGCGATGCCGGTCTACGCCTGGAAAGGCCTCAATGCCACCGGAAAGTCAGCCTCGGGAACCCGAGAGTCCGACGGTCCCAAGTCGCTGCGCCAGGCCTTGCGCAAGGAGAACATATTCATCTCCGAAGTGCGCGAGGTGGTGGGTGGCCGGCAGAGCAGGCGCGCCTTGGCGGCGGGCGGTACCGGCGCCAAGGGGTTGCGTCGGGAGGTCGACTTCAAGGGCATGTTCGAGCGGGTCAAGCCGACGGATGTGTCGGTCTTCACGCGCCAGATGGCCACGCTGCTTCACGCAGGCATTCCCTTGGCCGAGGCCATGGGTGCGCTGGCCGAGCAGTCGGACAACAAGAGGCTGCAGCTGATCCTGGCGGGCATCAAGCAGAAGGTGAACGAGGGCGGCTCGCTCGCCGACGCCATGAACGAGCACCCCAAGGTCTTCCCCGAGCTGTACACCAACATGGTTCGTTCGGGCGAAACGGCGGGCAATCTCGACTCGGTGCTGGCGCGGCTGGCTGACTTCATGGACGCGCAGATCGAGCTGCGCTCCAAAGTGTCGAGCGCCATGGCCTACCCCATCCTGATGACCGTCGTGGGCAGCCTGGTGCTTGGTTTCTTGATGACCGTCGTCGTTCCCCCGATCGCCGGCATCTTTGCCGATTCCGGCAACGCGTTGCCATGGAATACGCAATTGCTGGTGTTTGTCGCCGACATCCTCGGCGGATACTGGTGGCTGGTGGTGCCCGTGGTGGTGGCAACGTTCTTCGGCGTTCGGCACTGGACGAAGAAACCCAAAGGGCGTGCGTTCATGGATCGCCTCAAGCTGCGTATCTTCCTTATCGGGAAGCTGACTCGTTACATCGCGGTGGCGCGCTTCTCGCGCACCCTGGCCACCATGTTGGCCTCCGGCGTGCCCGTGCTCAACGCACTCGAGATCGTCAAGCGCGTGCTCAACAACACCGTGCTCGAGAAGGTGGTCGAGGAGGCGCGCGTGGCCATCCGCGAGGGCGAATCCATCGCCGTGACGCTGAAGAAGTCGGGTGAGTTTCCCTCGATGATGTGCCACATGGTGGCGGTGGGCGAGCGC
>Ga0210133_1000144_pt1 | contig 27620 bp, 13 predicted proteins | sample Joice_ThreeSqC_D_2_FD_184874 | JGI IMG/M metagenome (GOLD analysis project Ga0210133, IMG submission 184874) | Wetland microbial communities from San Francisco Bay, California, USA, that impact long-term carbon sequestration - Joice_ThreeSqC_D1... | ecosystem: Environmental > Aquatic > Marine >...
GCAAGTCCTGTTGCATGGTATATTGCAAAAAATTGGTTACAGGGTTTTGCCTATAGAATTGAACTAAGCTGGTGGATGTTTGTTCTCCCCTGTGGAATTACATTGTTGATTGCGTTTCTTACGGTAGGTTTTCAGACAATAAAAGCAGCCATCGCTAATCCAATTAAATCTTTAAGGTATGAATAATTTTTTCAGGAGAGTTAAATGTTAAAAAATTATTTAAAAATAGCATTTAGAAATTTGTTAAAGAATAAGATTTATTCGTTCATTAATATTTTTGGATTAGCAGTTGGAATTACCTGTACAATCCTGATTTTACTGTGGGTGCAGGATGAATTGAGTTATGATAAGTTTAACAAAAACGCCGATTCAATTTACAGGATTGTCAAATATTCTGCAGATAATAAAGGAGCTTCACAATCTCCGGCAAAGCTTGCACCAACTATCGCTTCCGAAATTCCGGGTGTTGATTCGTATGTACGTATTTTCAAGCTCCCACGACTTATATTCAACAGGGGAACCAATAAGTTTTATGAAGACAACGGTATTATTGCCGACCCGACTATTTTATCTATGTTCACTTTTCCTTTAAAAGAAGGAGATCCCCGGACAGCACTTAATGAACCTGTTGATATTGTTATTACTGAAACAATGGCAAAAAAATATTTTGGTAATAGCGATCCGCTTAATAAAACTATCTTGATTGACGGACGGAACGAAGTAAAAGTAACCGGTGTATTAAAAAATATTCCAACTCAGTCCCATATTCAATTTGATTTTATTTTGCCTTTCCGTGTAATCGAATTATTGAATCCACATGATGTTCAAAATTGGGGAGCTTTTAATTATACAACATATATACAATTCAAGAAGAATATAAATGTCGAAGTTTTTACTCAGAAAATGAATGAATTAGCAGGAACAAAAATACCGTCCGAAATAGGTTCGTTCTGGAAAAAATTTGAGCTTCAGCCATTGGATAAATGTTACCTTAGCGCTGATATAGATAATGAACTTTTCTCAGGAAGCTTTGCTGTTTCAGATGATATAAGCAACGTTTATATTTTTTCTATTATTGCCTTTTTTATTCTCTTAATGGCGTGTATTAATTTTATGAATCTTTCCACAGCGCGATCCGGAACACGTACCCGCGAAATTGGAATTAAAAAAGTTATGGGTTCATCGAGAGCTCAACTTATCAGGCAATTTTTAGGTGAGTTTTTACTAATCAGCATTATCGCTTTTAGTTTTGCACTCGTGTTTGTAGAATTGATATTACCTTTCTTTAATCAAATCAGTGGAAAAGATATTGTTTTTGATCTCACAAAGAATACAATTCTATATTTATTAATTATTATTCTAACAACATTTCTGGGAGGATTTTATCCTGCTTTTTACCTTTCATCGTTTATTCCTGTAAGGATTTTAAAAGGGCAGGTTCATGGTTCATCAAAAGCAAGTAAAATGAGGTCGGGGCTTGTTGTCTTCCAGTTTACGATCTCCATTCTCTTAATTACCAGTACAATTATAGTTTTCAAACAACTGCAATATGTTCACAATAAAAAGTTAGGTTTTCAAAAAGATAATATCGTTTATCTTAGCCTTGGTGGTCAAGTCGGAAACAAATATCAGGCTATGAAAAATGAGTTACTGAAAAATCCTGATGTTTTAGGAGTAACAGCTAAAGATTGCCTGCCGACGGAATTGCGAAGGGAGCTGGTTGATTATTCTTGGGATACTAAAGAGCCCCAACAAACAGTGCTTATGGAATTGTGCGGTATTGATTATGATTATTTTCAAATGCTGAATATCAAATTTGCCGAGGGCAGAAGCTTCTCGAAAAAATATTCTACCGATTCAACAAATTTTATCTTAAATGAAGAAGCAGTAAGAGAAAACGGAATTAAATCTCCAATTGGTAAGAAGTTTTCCGATTGGAATAAATCCGGAATTATTGTCGGAGTTATAAAAAATAGTAACTTCAAATCTTTACGCGAAAAGGTTAATCCACAAGTTTATAGCGTAATGAACAATGTTGGTGCAGAAGCCTCATTAAAAGGTGTGATGCTGATTAAAATAAACGGGAAGAATCAGTCAGAGGCATTATCGCACAGTGAAAAGGTTTGGAAAGATTTTAATCCGGATGTTCCGTTCGAATTTCATTTCCTTGATCGGGCTTATGAGAAACTTTATCTATCCGATCAAAGAACCAGTACTATAATAAATTACTTCAGTATTCTCGCAATACTGATTGCTTGCTTGGGACTTTATGGGCTTGCTGCATTTACGGCAGAAAAAAGAACCAAAGAAATAGGGATAAGAAAAACTCTTGGTGCTTCTGTACAAGGTGTTGTTATGCTTCTTTCAAAGGAATTTGTAAAGTGGGTGATTTTGGCAAATCTTATTGCATTGCCGGCAGCATATTACTTTATGAATAGCTGGCTTCAGGACTTTGCTTATAAAATTAATATTAGCTGGTGGATGTTTGCTCTTGCCGGCGGAATTGCTTTAGTAATTGCATTAGCGACAGTAAGCTTTCAGGCAATTAAAGCAGCAACCGCAAACCCGGTAAAGTCTTTAAGGTATGAATAATAGAAAGGGGATATTACATGTTTAATAATTATTTAAAAATTGCTTTCCGCAATTTAATTAAGTATAAAATTTATTCTTTTATAAATATAGCGGGATTAGCAATAGGAATTGCGTGCGCAGTTCTTATTATGCTCTGGGTACAATACGAAATGAGTTATGATAAGTTTCATGAAAATGCTGATCGTTTATATCGTGTTGTTTTTACAAACGATCAAAAAGAATTTCATGGATTCTGGCAGCCAGGTCCGCTGGCGAAATACTTAGAAGATAATTTTCCGGAAATTGAACAAGCAACCAGTTATTCTGAAATGCAGTGGAAATTGTCTTTTGAAACCAAAGGCTTTTTCAGCACGGGCAATTTTGTTGATAATAATTTTTTTAGGATGTTCTCCTTTCCTCTCGAAAAAGGTGATCCGGCAAATGTGCTGACTAATCCCGGCTCGATTGTTATTTCAAAATCATTAGCTCAAAAAATGTTCGGGGACAATGACCCAATAGGAAAAACATTAAAGCTAAATGATTATCCTGGTTTAATGGTTACAGGGGTATTTTCAGATGTACCAAAAACATCACATATGCAATTCGATTTTGTAATCCCGTTTACAGGTGCACCTGAATTTATGAAAATGTGGGACCGGAAGAGTGTTTCCACTTATGTGCTGATTAATAAGAATGCTTCTTTTGATGATGTTAACAAAAAAATTTATGGGGTGATGAATAAACACAATCCCGCATGGAAAAACATTTTGTATTTATTCCCTTTAACAGACAGCCATCTTTATGAACCGGGTGGAACAGGTAAGATACTTTATATTTACATTTTTTCAGTATTCGGATTTTTAGTGCTGATTGCTGCTTGTATTAATTTTATGAACCTTTCAACTGCCCGTTCGGAAAAGCGGATGAAAGAGATCGGAATAAAAAAAACAATCGGTTCTACCCGCATGGAATTGGTAAAACAGTTTATGCTGGAAACTTTGCTTCTGTCTTTTATATCTTCATTAATCTCAATAGCATTAATCGAACTTTGCCTTCCGTATATAAACAGCATTTTAAATTCGCAGATCACCATGGTTTATTCGGAAAGTATGCTTTCCATTTTATCAGGGATTACAATATTGACAGGACTGATAGCCGGAAGTTATCCTGCCGTTTACCTTTCATCATTCAAACCAATACAGGTATTGAGCGGCAGAGGTTCATTACGGGGAGAGTATCGTTCTTCTTTTCTGAGAAAAATATTGGTAATTGCCCAGTTTTCATTTTCAGTTTTTATCATAACAAGTGTTTTGTTTATAACCGGACAGTTAAACTTCCTTCTGTCAAAGGACATCGGATTTAATAAAGATCAGGTTTTATTAATAAGTACAAGGGGAGCTTTACAGCAGAACATTGTTGTTGTTAAAGATGAACTGCTGAAATTACCATTTGTTCAGAATGCTTCAGTATCCGCTACTAATTTAACAGACTTCCAGGGAGCGGGAACCGGCCCGGTTGATTGGGAAGGGAAAAACACAGATAAAATATTGGAAGTAGGTTTTAATTTTGTCGATGAAGACTTTGCTAATACATTTCAAATTAAGATGGCAGAAGGGAGGTTTTTTTCTAAAGAATTTTCTACGGATTTATCTGACGCCTTTGTTGTTAATGAAGCAGCAGTAAAAGAAATGGGGATTGAAAACCCGGTTAATAAAAACCTTACAACTTGGTTTGGAAGAAAAGGAAAGATTGTAGGCGTAATGCGGGATTTCAATACACAATCTCTGCGTGATGAATTGACACCGGTTGTTTTTATTCCTGCAGCCTCTGCAAATTATCTTTGCTTAAGGATATCACCGGCTAATATTTCAAATTCAATTAAATCTATTAAAAGCAAGATTAAGGAAATTGTTCCCGATGACCCTTTTGAGTTTAGGTTTTTAGATAAAGAGATTGATGACCTGTATAAAACAGAACAAATGATAAGCGAATTAGCATCCTTTATTGCTGTGCTCGCAATTTTTATTTCATGCCTTGGGTTGTTCGGTCTGGTTTCTTTTTCCAGTGAGCAGCGGACTAAAGAAATCGGCATTCGCAAAGTTCTTGGTGCATCAGCTTTTAGTGTTCTTATGATGCTTACCAAAGATTTTATTAAATGGATTTTAATAGCAAACATAATTGCCTGGCCAATTGCCTATTATACTATGAACAAGTGGCTGGAGGATTTTGCATACAAGATTGAAATAACCTGGTGGATGTTTGCACTTGCCGGCGGAATTGCTTTAGTGATTGCATTGGCAACTGTGAGCTTTCAGGCAATTAAAGCAGCAACTGCAAACCCCGTTAAGAGTTTAAGATATGAATAGGAAAGGGAATAAATAAAATGTTAAAACATAGCTTTCTAATAACGTTTAGAAATTTCAAAAGATTCAAAGGCACATTTTTTATTAATCTAATTGGCTTATCAACCGGTCTTGCCTGTGCTTTGTTAATTTATTTATGGGTTAATGATGAAATGCATGTCGATAAATTCAATGATAAGGATGACAGGCTTTACCAGGTAATGGCTAACTTTGAATCTCCCCAAGGTATTTTTACTAAAAATATTACGCCTGCAATTATGGCGGATGCAATGACGGAAGAATTCCCTGAAGTTGAATATGCCACAGCCACAAATGCATTCTTATTTTATACCAAAGAAGGAATGCTTACGGATGGTGATGACCATTTAAGAGCAAAAGGAATGTTTGCAAGTAAAGATTTTTTTCATGTCTTTTCATATCATCTTGTTCAGGGTGATATTAATTCTGTGCTGAGAGATAAAAACAACATTGTAGTATCAAAGAAGACAGCAAAAAAATTATATAATACCACAGAAAATATTGTCGGTAAAACAATAGAATGGGATCATCCTTTTTTTCAAGGGGCATTCCAAATTTCAGGTGTTTTTGAAGATCCCCCCGAAAACTCCACATATAAATTTGATGTAATATTTAGTACTGAAAAAATACTGGAAAATGACCCTTTTGCTGAAAACTGGGGGGCTTTTTACGTCGAAACATGCTTGATACTAAAAAAAGGTACAGATGTTAACCAGTTTAATAAAAAAGTTAAAGACTACCTGAAATCGAAAGATGATAACAATAACAACGTATCACTATTTGTACAACAGTTTTCTAAAAAGTATCTGTACGGTCATTACGAAAACGGCGTTGTATCAGGAGGCAGAATAACATATGTAAAGCTGTTTTCAATTGTAGCTCTCATCATACTGATTATCGCTTGTATAAATTTTATGAATTTATCTACAGCTATGGCATCGAAAAGAATTAAAGAAATAGGGATTAAAAAGACAGTTGGCGCTAATAGAAAATCGCTTATAATACAATACATACAGGAATCACTGTCCATTACATTTTTGTCCCTTTTAATAGCTATTGTTATAATAGAATTGTTACTTCCACAATTCAACTCAATAACCGGGAAGATGATCTCTCAGCCTTTTAGTCTAACCTTTGTTTTAGCTGTTCTTGGAGTTACAGTTTTTACAGGTCTTTTAGCAGGAAGCTATCCTGCATTCTATCTTTCAAGACTCAATCCTGTTAGAATACTTAAAGGAAATCTCAAGACATCTTTTAGCGAACTGTTAATACGAAAAGGATTGGTTGTTTTTCAGTTTACCCTATCGATTATTTTTATAGTCAGCATATTCGTTGTTAACAAACAAGTTGGGTTTACCCAGACTACAAACCTGGGGTATGACCGGGATAATGTTTTATGTTTCCAATGGAAACAACCTTTCAATTTCCAGGGTCAGTCTAACAATAAATATGATGCCTTTGTAGCAGAACTAAAAAGTATCCCAGGGGCTGTGAATGTAACAAGTATGTCGGGGAGTATCCTAAAGGAATTTATCGGGCAAACCGGTTGCTCCTGGAGCGGTCAGGAATCGGATAGAGCTTATCTGTTTAAAGCCCCCTTTGTTAGTGAGGATTTCATTGAAACACTTAATTTACAAATTATTGAAGGGCGGTCTTTTTCAAGAGATTATAGTAATGAAGAGTACCAGATTATACTGAATGAAGCAGCTATAAAAATGATGGGATTAAAAAATCCTATTAACAAGCGTATCCGGTTTGATATGCAAATTGTCGGTGTTGTAAAAGACTTTCATTATGGGTCGTTGCGTGAAAAAATAGAACCTTTGATTCTTCGGTATAGGCGATATAATCCGGATGTTATGGTTAAAATAAGAGCCGGAACGGAAAAGGCTGCCGTAGAGCAAATCGAAAAAATTTATAAAAAATTTAACGCCGGTCAACCATTCGAATTTACATTTATGGATAATGATTACCATGCGCTCTATAAGTCGGAAATACAGACGGGGAAACTTTCCTCATACTTTGCGGGATTAGCTATTATTATTTCGTGCCTGGGTTTGTTAGGTCTTACAGCTTTCACCATACAAAAAAGACAAAAAGAAATCGGTATCCGTAAAGTATTAGGCTCAGGCGAGTTTGCAATCATTTACCTGTTATCAACGGACTTTACAAAGTTAGTTTTAGCTTCAATAATAATTGCTTTACCGTTAGGTTATTTTATAACAAAAAACTGGCTGGACGGTTTTGCATATAGAATCGATTTGAGTTTTTGGTATTTCATTACTGCGGGTCTAATTACATTATTAATTGCCTGGTTAACAGTAGGAATTCAGGCAATAAAGGCGGCAATTGCAAATCCTGTAAAATCTTTGAGATATGAATAAGAGAGAAATATTATGTTAAAAAATTATTTAAAAACTACCTTTCGAAATATAATCAAACACAAAACGTTTTCGTTCATCAATATTTTCGGATTGGCTGTGGGGATGGCATGCACAATCTTAATTCTCTTCTGGGTGCAAGATGAATTGAGGTACGACAAATTTTTTAAGAATGCAGATAATACCTACCTGGTGTTGCGGGGGGACAAAGATGGACCTACTGCTGTAACATCTAAAATGCTTGCCCCTGCTTTAAAAGCGGAGTTGCCGGAAATTAAAAAATCAACAAGCTTTATCCAGTATGATAATTTTAAGCTGCTTATACAAAATGGTAACAAAGGTTTCGAAGAAAATGTAATTATTGCCGAAACTAATTTCTTTGAAATGTTTTCTTTCAAATTCAGGGAAGGTAATCCGGAATTAGTGCTTTCGAATGCAAATAGTTTAGTGATTACAGAGAACTTTGCTAGAAAATACTTCGGAAATGAAAATCCGATGGGTAAGTATCTCAACGTCTCAGGGTTCGGTAAAAAAACTGTGATGAAGATAAGCGGAATTTTGGAAAACATTCCGCCGCAATCTTATATACAGGGAGAGATTATACTTCCTGTTACCTGGTTTAAATCAATTGGAATTGATTTCAATTATTGGGATGACCAGTCTTTTCGTACATTCATTCAATTACAGGATAACAGTAATCTTCACGATATATCTGCAAAAATTAAACTGTGCGAAATAAAACACTTCCCAAACCAAAATACAAAATATTTAAGCTATTCATTACTCCCGCTTACAAAAATTCATTTATACAGCAGCGATATTAAATTCATGGAAGCAACAGGCAATATAAAATATGTTCAAATATTTATTGTCGTTGCGTTTCTAATCCTGCTGATTGCAGGCATCAACTATATGAACTTGTCCACTATTCTTGCATTTAAACGGACTAAGGAAGTTGGAATTAAAAAAACAGTAGGAGCCAGCAGAAATAAACTGATACTTCAATTCTTAGGGGAAAGTGTAATTATTTCTTTTATTGCATATTGTTTGGCTATTCTGTTAGTTGAATTATTCTTACCGGAATTTAATTTTTTGACCGGGAAAAAATTATCGATTGGATTTTTCGATCTATCCTTTATTAGTCTTTCGTCACTTATAATTGTTATTACAGGTTTGATTTCAGGAAGCTATCCTGCACTTTTTCTTTCTTCATTCTCGCCGGTTCAAATCTTGAAAGGCAAAATGAAACTTGGTTACTGGAACCTGTTCACAAGAAAAGGACTTATTGTTTTTCAATTCGTTGCAACTGTAGTTATAATAGTGTGTACTATTGTTGTTTATAATCAGTTATCCTTCATAAGGAGTAGTAATCTTGGTTTTGATAAAGAAAACCTGCTCTGTATAAAAATAACGGGTGATGCAAATAGTAAGTATGATTTACTGAAAAATGAATTTCTAAAAAATCCGGAAGTAATAAGTGTATCACGTTCTGAACATGTAAGCAATACATTGACCAGAACTACAAGTGTAAATTGGAGTGGAAAACAGGAAAATGATGAAAAACATTTTTGGATACTTCATTCGGATGAAGATTTAGCTTTAACATATAAATTCGAAATGAAACTGGGCAGATACTTTTCCAAACAATTTCCAGCTGACAAAAACAATGCATTTGTAATTAATGAAGCAGCTGCAAAATCGATGGGATTAAAATCACCACTTGATAATGAAATAGAATTATGGGGCAAGAAAGGGAAGATTATAGGAGTAGTAAAAGATTTTCATTTTGATTCTTTTCATACTGCTATTCAGCCGTTGATTTTTAATATGCCGGTTAATGATAAACAAGCTACCCGCTTTGGAGTAATTACTACAAGATTTAAAACTCGAACCCCCGAAAATCTTATCTCATTTGTTGAAGGAATATGGCATGAACAAATAGCAGGCAGTCCATTTGATTATTATTTCTATGACGATTCACTGAACAAACAATATTTTTCCGAAATACGGATGGGCACAATTTTCAAATATTTTTCTTTCCTTTCAATAGTAATTGCTTGTCTCGGATTATTTGGACTTGTCTCTATTTCTGCCGAACAAAGGACTAAAGAAATAGGGATACGTAAAGTGTTAGGTGCCTCAGTATCAAATGTAGCTTTAATTCTGTCAAAGGAATTTTTAATTCTTGTTATTGTATCGAATATAATTGCCTGGCCGCTTGCTTATTATTTTATGAATAAATGGCTCCAGGATTTTGCATATAGAATAGATGTAACCTGGTGGGTGTTTGCCATTTCGGGAGGAATTGCTTTGGTGATTGCTTTGGCAACAGTAAGTTTCCAGGCAATAAAAGCTGCAATAGCAAACCCCGTTAAATCTTTAAGGTATGAATAAAAGGAAAAGTTTATGTTTAGAAATTATTTCAAAATGGCACTAAGAAATTTACTGAAATATAAATCCTATGCGGCTATTACTTTCAGCAGCCTTATACTAAGCTTAACTGTATTTTTTTTAATAATCTCCTTTGTGCTTTATGAGTTAAGTTATGATGATTCGTTTGAAAATGCAGATAGAATTTATAGGGTATCACTTGAAAGAAAATATCCAACACTATCCAGGGATTTTGCATTTATAGGCCCGGGAGTTGCCCCGGCTATAAAAAATGAATTACCGGGGGTGGATGAGTTTGTCAGGATTCAACAAAGAGATGGTATAATAGAATATGAAGAAAAACAATTTAATCAGGAAAATATTTTGTGCGTAGATAGTACTTTTCTGGATGTTTTTCAGCTGAATATAATACTTGGGAATAAGGAAGACTTATTAAGCACTCCTTTATCTTCAATTATATCTTCATCCTTTTCCGGTAAATTATTTGGCAGTGAGGACCCGGTGGGGAAAACAGTTACAATGAATGATTCAATTAATATAAAGATAACAGGTGTTGCAGAGGATTTACCTGTGAATTCACATTTCCAATTTGATCTTCTTATTTCTTCTTTTCCTGAATGGGATGAAGATATATCTCCACTTACAAGCTGGGGATGGTTTGGTTTTAACACATATCTGCTTTTAAGTGAAAAAGCTTCTTACCTTGAATTAAATTCCAAACTTGATGATCTTACTTCAAAATATATGAGAAGTGAATTTGGCGGGGAAGATTACGATGAATGGATTAAAAATCAGAATTATTATAAATTTTACTTAACCCCGCTAACCGATATTCATCTTCATTCAAACATGATGGGTGAACTTGGAATAAATGGGAACATAGAAAAAGTTTATTTCTTTTCTATCATTGCACTGTTTGTTCTTTTTATCGGATGCGCCAATTTTGTTAACATAATAACAGCGCGTTTATCAACAAGATCAAAAGAAGTTGGTATTAGAAAAGTGCTTGGCTCCGGGCGAGGAAACCTTATCACTCAATTTATTGGAGAATCAATTTTAGTTGTTTCCATTTCTGCTGCTCTTTCTATTGTTCTGGTTGAAATTCTTATCCCTGTTTTCAATGAAAATTTAAACAGGCAAGTAGATATTTCAGTTTTATTCTCTCCAATTACAGTTGCGGGATTTTTTGTTCTCATAATTGTTCTGGGGATTGTTTCGGGGTTTTATCCTGCTTTATTCTTATCAAATTTTAATCCCATCACAGTTTTCAAAGGAAGGGTTTCATCCGGTATAAAGACTCCTAATTTTAGAAATGTACTGGTTATTATTCAGTTCTCATTGACTACAATCCTTATCATAGGTGCGATCATTGTGTATAACCAGATGGACTTTATTATTAATAGAGAAATTGGCTTTAGCAAAGATAATATTGTTGTAATTAACAATACTGATATTTTACAAAACAATAAGGACACATTTAAAAAAGAATTATTGAAAAACAGTAATATAAAAAGCGCTGTTTATTCGTCAGGGCTTCCTTCATTTGTTAACAATCCTGCTACTTACAGGTTATCTATGGCTAATGAGAATGACAATATAAGTATTCAAACAATCTGGGCAGATAATAATTTTCTTGAGACGTATGGATTAAGTATAACAAACGGTAGAAATTTTATTCCTAATGATATTATAGGGGGGCAAAGAATAGCTATTATTAATGAAACCGCTGCCAATAAATTAGGTTGGAATGAAGAAGCAATCGGGAAAGAAATTCACATTATAGATAATACGAGATTAACAATAACAGGAATAGCCAGGGATTTTAATTTTGAATCGCTCCACAACGAAATAAAACCATTGGTGCTTATTGCAACCGACCCTGCAACGTTCGGTACAAACTTTTTCTCGGTTAAAATATCAGGAAATAATATTAGGCAAACTCTTGGTTTTATTGAAGCGAAGTGGAATGAGTTTGCAGCCGGGACAGATTTCGATTATAATTTTTTAGATGAAAAATTTGCAAACCTTTATGAAAATGAACAACAAACTTTAAAACTGTTCCTTTCATTTTCTGTTATTTCCATTCTTATTGCATGCCTTGGGTTGTTCGGTTTAATTTCATTTGCTGCGGGTCAAAGGACAAAAGAAATCGGTATAAGAAAAGTACTTGGTGCAACCGTTACCAGCGTAACAATGCTGCTTTCAAAAAATTTTATCTTCTTAATTTTTACCGCAAATATTATTGCATGGCCAATTGCATATTATATAATGAGCAATTGGCTGCAGGATTTTGCTTACCGTATTAATATTAGCTGGTGGATTTTTCTGTTTGCCGGCAGCCTGTCATTTACGATAGCACTTATAACAGTATGTATTCAGGCAATTAAGGCTGCAACAGCAAACCCCGTTAAATCTTTAAGGTATGAATAAAAGGAAAAAATATGTTTAAAAATTATTTCAAAATCGCATTTAGAAATCTTATCCGTTTTAAGGCGTATTCATTAATAAACGTTTGGGGATTAGCAATAGGAATAGCAGCGTGTATCCTTATTCTCCTTTTTGTTAGAGATGAACTGAGTTACGATAAACATAATGTCAATGCCGACAGGATTTACAGGGTTCATACGGTGGGGAAATTATTGGGCAATGAATTAAATATGGCTGTTTCTCCGGCTCCTTTAGGCGAAACTTTAGTCAGCGACTTCCCTGAAGTTATTCAATCTGCCAGGCTGAATTATAATGCAAATATGCTTATTCGTTATAAAGATAACGTATTTAATGAAACACGATTTTTCTGGGCAGATTCTACTATCTTCGATGTATTTACTATGCCGTTTATCCAGGGTAATCCTGAAACTGCGTTAAGTGAGCCGCATACAATTGTACTTACAGAAACTTTGGCAAAAAAATATTTTGGCAATGAAGACCCGATGGATAAAATTATGAATATGGAGGACGGGACCCCTTATACTGTAAGGGGCGTAATTAAAGATTGTCTGCCAAATTCTCATTTTCGGTATGATATGTTTGCTTCTCTTTCGAGCTGGGGTGGAGCAGAGAGAAACACTTTTTGGGTAAGCAACAGCTTTTATACATATATTCTACTTAAAGAGGGTGCATCGGCTTCAGAACTTCAGAACAAGCTTCCCGAGTTTGCAGCAAAATACGCCGGACCTCAGCTTCAGGAATTATTAGGGATAACTTTCGACGAAGCTAAAAAACGCGGGTATAATTACGAATTTATTATGCAGCCTCTTTTGGGGATTCATTTAAATTCGCATTTGGATTATGAGATTGAGCCGAACAGTGATATCAGGTACGTTTATATATTCTCTATTATTGCAGCATTTATTTTACTGATCGCATGCATAAACTTTATGAATCTGACTACAGCCCGTTCTTCAATTCGCTCTAAAGAAGTGGGGATAAGAAAAGTTCTGGGTTCAAGCAAAGCAAAACTTATCAAACAATTTCTTACAGAATCTATCCTGCTAACATTCTTTGCTGTTTTGATCACAATAGTCCTGGTAGAAATTTTCCTCCCATCGTTCAGCAGGCTTGCAGGTAAAAATCTTTACACAGATTATTTTAATAATCCTATAGCTGTACCCGCGCTTATTGTTACCATATTAATTGTAGGTTTTCTTGCGGGGAGTTACCCTGCCTTTTTCCTTTCGAAATTTCAGCCGGTTAAAGTATTAAAAGGAAAGCTAAGTGATTCTAAAAACAGTTGGTTAAGAAGCGGGTTGGTGGTCTTCCAGTTTGCGATTACTATTGTGCTCTTTATCTGTACTTTTATTGTTTATAACCAGATGCAATTTGTCCAGGACAAAAGATTAGGCTTCAACAAAGAACATGTTCTTGTTATCCAGAGAGCCTGGGCTTTAGAAGATCATTCCCAGGCATTTAAAGATGAATTAATCAAAAGTACTAAAATAGTTAGCGCCTCTAATACAGATAATCTTCCCGGGAAACAATTTGGGCAAACGGTTTTCAAACCTGAAGATGCTCCTTTAAGCCAGCAATATCCGCTTGCTGTGATGTCAACAGATTATGATTTTGCAAAAACTTTGGGTCTTGAAATATCAGACGGCAGGTATTTTTCAAGGGAGATTACGACCGACACAATGGGTATTATTCTTAATGAAAGTGCAGTAAAATTTATGGAGTTAAAAGATCCGGTGGGGAAAAGGTTAGAATTACCAAACCCTGGAAGTACGCGGCTTTTTACAATTGTCGGTGTGTTAAAAGATTTTCACTATGAGTCACTGCATCAAAGGATAAGACCATTAGCAATTTTTCTCAATTCCGGTCAAACAGCATTCTTACCAATAAGAATGCGGGCTAAAAATATTTCTGAAACTGTTTCTTATATAGAGGAGCAATGGAAAAAATTTGTGCCGGGTAAGCCATTTGAATATTTCTTTCTCGATGAAGACTTCAACAGGCTTTATCAATCAGAACAAAAAACCGGACAAATATTTACGACATTTTCCGTTCTGGCAATATTCATTGCGTGCTTAGGCTTGCTCGGTTTAACAATATTTACTGTTGAAAGAAGAATTAAGGAAATTGGGATAAGAAAAGTACTTGGTGCATCTGTTTCTACAATAGTATTTCTCGTTTCCAAAGAATTTTTGAAATGGGTATTGATAGCAAACTTAATAGCCTGGCCTGTGGCTTATTATTTTATGAGCAATTGGCTCGAAAATTTTGCTTACAAAACAGAAATAAATGTATGGCTGTTCATTCTCTCGGCATTCATTGCATTGTTAATTGCGTTACTTACAGTTAGTTCTCAAACGATAAAAGCTGCAACCATGAATCCTGTTAAATCTTTAAGGTATGAATAAATTTTTTGGAAATGTAAAATGTTAAAAAACTATCTCAAGATAGCAATAAGAAATATTGTTAGATATAAATTATATTCTTTTATAAATATAAGTGGTCTTGCCATAGGTGTTGCAGTTTGTTTGCTTGTATTCTTATTTATCCGGCACGAGATGAGTTACGATAGATTTCATTTGAGTTCAGATAGAATATATAAGATAATAAGAGAAACCGGTGAAGGTAATGAATTAGAGGGCGTTACGCCTTTGCCGCTTTGTGAAGCATTAAAAACTGACTTTCCTGAAATAGAAGCTTTGCAAATAAGAAGAGCAAGCAATGTTATCAGTTACGAGGAAAATTCTTTTACAGAAAAGAGATTTTGCTATGTTGATTCAAATTTCTTCAAGGTATTTTCTTTCCATCTGATTAAAGGTAACCCTAATACTGTTCTTGATAATCCTAATTCTGTGGTTGTTACGGAAGAAATTTCAAAGAAGTATTTTGGAAACGAGAACCCGATAGGGAAAACAATTTTATCTGATAATAAAGACCCTTTGGTTGTAACAGGAGTTATGGAAAATGTGCCGGAAAATTCCCACATACGTTTTGATTTTCTTTCACCTAAATCAGGTTTTATACAGGATTGGATGAATGACTGGCATCCTTGTATGTTTTCAACTTACATCCTTTTACCGGAAAGTTATTCTGTAAGAACTGTTGCACAAAAGCTTCCTGGGTTTCTTGAAAAATATATGGGTAAAGATGAATCAAAATATCAAAGGCTGAAATTACAGCCTTTGAGAGACGTCTACCTTTACTCTGCCGATATAAAGTTTAACCAGATTGATAAACTGGGAGATATAAATGAAATTTATATTTTCTCAACTATTGCAGTAATTATCTTAATTCTTGCAAGTATTAATTATATGAATCTTGCAACATCGCGTTATTCAAATAGGATTGGCGAGATTGGAATAAGAAGAGTTATCGGAGCAAGACGCAGGCAACTCGTTAAACAGTTTCTTGGAGAGTCTATTATTACCTGTCTTATCGCGGTTATGATTTCTATCCTTTTGGTCGAATTATTTTTGCCAGTCTTTAATTCTCTTATGGGAAAAGACTTGAGAATGGGGATCTTTACGGATACAAGAATCTTTGGAGCATTAATATTATTTTCTGTTATTCTTGGATTAGCCTCAGGAAGTTACCCTGCAATTTTTCTTTCTTCTTTCAGCCCGCTTAATGTAATTAAAAGCTCTGTTACTCCTGGCGTCAAAGGTTTGTTATTAAGAAAGATATTAATAGTAGTGCAGTACACAATGGCTGTGGCATTTATTATTTGTACAGTAATAGTGTTTTCTCAACTTAATTTTATTAGAAACAAGAACCTGGGATTTAGTAAAGAGAATTTAGTCTCGATTGATATGCCTTATCAGTTAAGAGATAACTTTGATACTTACAAAAATGAAGTAATGAAAGATAAAGGTGTTGTTAAAATAGCAAGGTCAGAATCAATTCCACCAAATCCATTGGGAACGGTAAACCCGATCGAGTTTGTAATTGACGGCGAGAAAAAAACTTTGTGGGCTCGTGTTATGTATGTTGATTTTGATTTTATTGAAACTTTAGGATTTAAAATAAAAGAGGGAAGAAGCTTCTCAAAAGAATATGGAACTGACGAAACAGAAGCTTTTATTTTTAATGAAGCAGCTATAAAGTCTCTTGCGACAGATAATGTCATCGGAAAAGAAGTAAAATATTTTGGCGAGGAGAGAAAGATAATTGGTGTAGTTAAGGATTTTAATTACTGGACGCTGCGTGAAAAAATTGAACCGGTAGTTATTTTCCTAAAAAAGGATTACTGCTGGCGTATAGCTGCAAGAATTCGTTCAGGTAATATTGCTCAAACTATGAGTTTTTTGGAGAATAAATGGGAAGACATTTTCCCGGACTGGCCATTTGAATTTTCGTTTGTTGATAGCGACCTTAATGAACTTTATAATAAAGAAAAAAAGTTAGAAGGGCTTTCAGGATATCTAACGGTGCTAGCGGTGTTCATTGCATGTCTTGGATTGTTTGGTCTTTCATCCTTTACTGCTAAAAAAAGGACAAAAGAAATTGGCATCCGCAAAGTTCTTGGTGCATCCGTTACTGACATTATAAAACTTCTTTCTAAGGAATTTCTGATACTTGTATGCATTGCAGATATTATTGCTTTACCGATTGCTTTCTACTTCACAAATAAATGGCTGCAGGATTTTTCCTACAAGATTGATCCTAGTATCTGGATATTTATTTTTTCTGGTTTTCTTACACTACTAATTGCTACGCTTACAGTGAGCTATCAGGCAATAAAAGCCGCAACCTCAAATCCTGTCGAGTCACTCAGATATGAATGAGATATTGTTCGTATGTGAACATATATGTTTGATACCGGACGATTTGAGTTGCCTTAGTTTCTTAAAATGCCTGAAACACTTTCATTTTCTTCAATTTAGCGGGTGAACTGACTAGATACGAAAGGCATAAAATTTATCTGATAATAATACAAATAGAACTAGTCTATTAACTGAACCACAAAACAACTGACGATGTCATATGCTGAAAAACTACTTCAAGATCGCACTGCGAAATTTCATTAAGCAAAAAGGTTATTCATTCATAAATGTTTTTGGTTTGTCGGTTAGTTTAGCTGCCGGCATACTTATTACGCTTTATATTTTGCAAGAATTAAGTTTTGATGATTTTAATTCCAAAGGCGATAGAATTTACAGGGTCACTTCTCATTTCAAAACTCCTACGGAAAACGAAGATGGTGCTCAAACCCCCTGTCCCATCGGTACCCATATCGGGATGGAGTTTCCTGAAATCGAAAGGACAACAAGAATATATATAGAAGGGACGGATCTTTTTAAATACAAGGAAAAAAAGTTTTTAGAAGACCATCTTATTTTTGCGGACTCGAGGTTCTTCAATATCTTCGATTTCAAAGTTCTGGAGGGTAATAAAAATGAAATGCTTGTCGCCCCCTTTTCATTGGTGTTAACAAAAAAATCCGCAGAAAAATATTTCGGTAAAGATGATCCGATAGGGCAGCAGATAGAAATTGAAAACAAAAAACAGTTTACCGTTACGGGTATAGTTGATGATCCCCCGGCTAATTCACATTTTCATTTTGATTTTATAGCTTCTTATTCTTCATTAACACCGGAATTTTTCGGATGGGATCCCTCAAATCAATGGGGAGCCTACTTTGGGAATTATACATATATTCTTTTGAAAGAAAATGCTTCCATAGAGTCTTTGAGAGAAAAAACCAAAGATTGGCTTAATGGAAAGCAACCACATCCTCCCGGCACTTTTACCTGGATTGATTTTGAACCATTACGAGAAATTCATTTAAACACTGAGTTGCATGGTGAAATTGAGCCTGCCAACAACATAAAAAATTTAATCATTATTTCTCTTATAGGAATTTTTATCTTACTTATTGCGTGTATTAATTTCGTCAATCTTTCAACATCACGTGCAAGCAAGCGGGCACGTGAAGTAGGAGTAAGAAAAACACTCGGCGCACAAAGAATCCAGCTGATCCGGCAATTTACAGTTGAAGCATTGATTATTTCTATTACGGCACTTTTACTTTCTTTTGTTTTAGTTGAGGTTTTTCTTCCGGCATTTTCGGAGCTGGTGGGAGCTGAAATTGAAAAAGGTGTTTTGTGGAATCCTTTACTATTTGGATCTGTAATCGTTATTACCATATTCATCGGTGTTCTCTCAGGTTTTTATCCCTCATTAATTCTTTCGAAATATAATCCTGCTTTAGTTGTAAAGGGAAGACAATTTACTTCTCGGGGAACAATTGCCACAATTTTGAAAAAAGTCCTGGTTGTTTTCCAGTTTACAATTGCCGTCGGTTTGATAATAGCAACCCTCGTAATAAACAAACAGATTCAATATTCTGAAAATACTTATCTCGGGTTTAACAAAGATCATATAATTGATATAACCCTGAATGATACAGAGGTTGTTAAGAAAATAGAGACGTTTGAGTTAGAGCTAAACACAATTCCGGGGGTATTGAGTCAAACACTTTGCTTCAAGTCTCCGTTAGGACATGGAAATTTAGGAACGGATATTTTGCCTAACGGAAGAAACGGCGGAGGCAATTTTTCTGTTTATATGAATTTTGTTGATACAAGTTACGTAAAACTTTTCGGACTAAATCTTATTGCAGGAAGAGATTTTATTAGAACAACAACGGATACACTGGTCGAAATGATTATTAATGAAGAAGTTGTAAGAAAGTTAGGTCTCAGTAATCCTGAAGATGTGCTCGGGAAAAAATATCTAACGGGAATTAATCATATTACAGGTGAAGTAGTTGGCGTCATTAAAGATTTTCATAACACATCTATGCATTCAGAAATTTTCCCATTTGTTTTATTGAATCAAAAATCTTTTACTTACAATCTCTCTGTAAAATTAGCATCAACAGGTATAAGCAGTACAATTAGCAAGATAAGGGAAAAGTGGGAACAGTTTTCCAAGGATTATCCGTTTACGTTTTCGTTTCTTGATGATCAGATTAATTCCTATTACAAAAGGGAAGACAGCCAGCAAACTATTGTAATTACTTTTTCCGTTTTAGCAGTTCTAATTGCATGTCTCGGTCTTCTTGGTTTAGCTTCTTTTGCTATAGAACAAAGAACAAAAGAAATTGGGATCAGAAAAATATTCGGTGCTTCTATAAAAGGAATTACTTTTATGCTTTCCAAAGATTTTTTAATGCTCGTTATTATTTCAGGAATAATTGCATCTCCACTCGCTTATTATTTAATGAATGGTTGGCTTGATGATTTTGCATACAGGATAAACATTACATTCGACTTGTTCATCTATGCGATACTAATTTCATTATTTATAGCGCTCTCAACAATTTGTTATCATGCAATCAAAGCAGCAATAACAAGTCCGGTTAAGTCTTTAAGGTATGAATAATAAAGAAAAAAGAGTCCCAGTTTTATGAAAAGTTTTTACAATAATCAGGAATAAAAATCATGTTAAAGCATAGTTTATTATTAACGTTTAGAAATTTCAAAAGATTTAAAAGCACATTTGTAATTAATCTTATCGGGCTATCAACCGGATTAGCTTGTGCTGTGCTAATTTATCTGTGGGTGAGCAGCGAACTAAGTGTAGATAAATTTAATGAAAAAGACAGCAGGCTTTACCAGGTAATGGAAAACACTCAATTGTCCGATAGAATTATAACCCAACCCTACACTCCCGATCTTCTCGCGGAAACAATGGCTGAAGAAATTCCTGAAATTGAATGTGCAACGGCAGTTACTCCTTCCTCGTGGTTTGCATTTACTCTTTCAGTTGGTGAAACAAATCTGAAGGAAGTTGGTCAATTTGCTGGAAAAGACTTTTTCAATATCTTCTCATTTCCTCTGCTCCAGGGAACAGCAAACCAGGTGCTTACCGGAAGCAACTCAATTGTTATTTCAAAAGGGCTGGCTATGAAATTCTTCCACACTACTGAAAATGTTGTTGGCAAACCAATCGAATGGCAGTTGCTGGGTTTAAAATACGAAGGGACAGTTTCAGGCATTTTTGATGATATCCAGGAAAATTCAACAATGCAATTCCAGTTTGTGCTATCGTATCAGGCATGGAAAGATGTAAGTGAAAAAGTCGGTAGAACTATGAACTGGGATAACCACGCCCCCTGCACCTACGTGGTTTTAAAAAGGGAAACGGATATCAACAGCTTCAATGAAAAAATAACAGGCTACATCAAAAGTAAAAATGAAAACTCAAACGTTACTTTATTTACAAGACCATATTCGGACGGTTATCTATACGATAAATATGAAAACGGTAAACAAGCCGGCGGTAGAATAGAATACGTTGAATTGTTTTCTATCATTGCGCTTTTCATAATCCTAATTGCGTGCATTAATTTTATGAATCTCTCTACCGCCAAAGCTTCCGGCAGACTAAAAGAAGTAGGTATCAAAAAAGCTATGGGAGCTAAGCGGAACATGCTCCTTTTCCAGTATTTGAGTGAATCGATAATAATTTCATTCATATCGCTCGCAGGAGCAATACTAATTGTTGAGAGTCTTCTTCCTCAGTTCAACAATATAACCGGCAAACATCTTTCCCTAAGCTTTGATGGAAGTCTTATTCTCTGGCTTGTGGGAATCGCGCTTGTTACAGGCATTATCTCCGGCAGCTACCCGGCATTATATCTCTCAAGCTTCAATCCTGTTACTGTATTAAAAGGACAAATAAATACTCTTGTTGGAGAGGTATGGATTCGAAAAGGATTGGTAGTGTTTCAATTTGCTTTGTCAATTTTATTCATTGTTGTGGTTCTGGTCGTTTACAAGCAGATAGATTTTATCCAATCAAAAAATCTTGGATACAACAAGGACAATGTTATTTATTTCGATAGAGAAGGTACTGTTGCAACTAACCAGGATACTTTTCTTAAAGAGCTCAAAAGGATTCCAGGCGTTATTAATGCTTCAAGTTCCAGCACCAATTTAATCGGCAGCTACGGAACAACAGATGGAGTACGATGGGAAGGGAAAAGTCCCGATGAGACCATCCGATTCGAAAGTGTTCATTGTAACTATGATTTGATAGAAACTATGGGTGTACAGATAAAGAGCGGGAGAGCTTTTTCGAGAGAGTTTGGTTCGGATGATTCCAAAATAATTTTTAACGAAGCTGCAATTGACGTAATGGGACTTAAGAACCCGGTTGGCAAAACAATAAAGCTGTGGGGTCAGGATAGGGAAATTATAGGAGTAGTTCAGAATTTTAATTTTGAATCCCTGCACGAGAATGTTAAACCATTATTCTTCATAATACATCCGGATAGAACATTAAAATTAATGGTAAAGATTAAATCAGGGCAGGAAAAGGAAACAATTGATGATATTAAGACATTTTACAGTGGATTTAATCCGGGTTTTGTATTCGATTATAAATTTCTCGATAAAGATTACCAGGCTTTGTATGAGTCGGAACAAAGAGTTTCAGATCTATCAAAATATTTTGCCGTTTTAGCAATTCTTATTTCCTGTCTTGGGCTATTAGGACTTGCGATGTTTACTGCACAAAGAAGGATTAAAGAAATCGGTATACGAAAAGTTCTTGGCTCATCGGAATTTGGTATCATCTATCTTCTTTCCTCAGATTTTACAAAGCTCGTTATAGCTTCAATAGTTATTGCACTACCTGTGAGCTATTATCTTATTAAAAACTGGTTGAACAGTTTTGCTTACAGGATAGAACTAAATCTCTGGTATTTTATCAGCGCAGGACTTATTACCTTAATTATTGCATGGATAACAGTTGCTATTCAGGCATTCAAAGCAGCAAGGATCAATCCATCACAATGTTTAAGAGATGAATAACAATTTGGGAAGAGTATTATGATTAAAAACTACTTGAAAATTGCATTCAGAAATATCCTTCGTCATAAGGGTTATTCGATTATAAATATTATCGGATTGGCGGTTGGAGTGGTCTGCTGTCTTTTGATTCTTATATATGATCTATATGAACTTGGTTACGATAAACACAATAAGCATGCCGATAATATTTTTAGAATTGAACTCGAAAATTGGGCAACAGTTCCCTCGGCTATTGGTCCATATATGGAATCAAAATATTCCGATGTAAAAGAGTGCGTAAGATTCATGCACATGAACCGTTCTATTGTAGAAAAGGATAACAATGTTTTTTCCGAAAAGAATTTTTTCTTTGCGGATTCCTCAGTCTTTAAAGTATTTAGTTTCAAATTGATTTCCGGGAATGCTGAAAATGCTCTTGCCGGATCGAACAGCATAGTCATCACAAAAGATATGGCATTAAAATATTTTGGGAATGAAAATCCGATCGGCAAACGATTGATGGTTACAACCAGCAAACAGGTTGAGTTTTTTGTTACCGGTGTTGTAGAAAATATGCCCGAACAATCTCATTTTAAATTTGATTTCTTAGCATCTGCAAGTGCGCTGCAGCTTGAAACCAGACCCGATCGAAATCAATGGACGCAAGCTATTTCATACACGTATCTTCTTTTATCCGATGGTGCTGATGTTCCGTTTATTGAAAAAAGTTTGCGAAGTGAAATACTCAGGCGCACCTATTCACCCGACACAACCTCATTAAGTATTTATCTTCGCCCTTTAACAAAAATCTATTTGTACTCGGATTGTGAAAAAGAAATAGAGCCGCAAGGAAGCATATCGTACATTTATATTTTATCGAGCATTGCGATTTTTATTCTATTTTTAGCAGCGATCAATTTTATTAATCTTTCAACTGCACAGGCTGTTAATCGCACAAAGGAAATCGCAGTTCGTAAAACACTTGGAGGCGATAGAAAAAAACTATTTGCCCAGTTTCTCGGCGAGGCATTTATATTGGTTTTAATTTCTACCGTTACAGCCCTCGTGCTGGTGTTGAACATCTCGCCGTTATTCAAATCGATAACAGGGATTGAAATTTCTTCACACATTCCTCTTTCGCTTCTGCTGCCAATGGGGATTGTATTTTGCTTGCTCGTAACAATCGGAGCGGGTATATACCCGGCAATTTATCTCTCACGACTGGAACCTCCTGCAATTTTTAAATCCGGGATTAAATCCGGTTCACGTGTGTCATTCATATTTTTAAGAAAAGGATTGGTTGTTTTCCAGTTCACAGTTTCAATTCTGCTATTAATTGGTATGCTGATCATCAGCAATCAATTAGATTACATACAAAACAGAAAACTTGGTTTGGATAAAGAGCAGGTTCTTATTATGCCTGTTGGAAATATTCAGGCAGCGGAATACTCTACTTTGAAGACAGAGTTGTTAAAGCATTCGGGGATATCTTCCGTTACAGCTTCGTTAAATGTTCCAGCAGAAAGAATAATAATCGAAGGATTGCAGCCGAAAGAAAATCCGGAAGAATCTCAGTACTTAAGAATTCTCTTAGCCGGTTTTGATTTTGCTGAAACTTATGGAATTCAGCTTGAAGACGGAAGAACTTTCTCCGATAAATTTTCTACCGATTCAAACGGTGTATATCTTTTAAACAAACAAGCCGCAGCACTTTTTAACTGGCAAAATCCTGTTGGCAGGTTTTTAACTTTCCCATCGTTAATGAATACGGGAGAGGTAGTAGGCGTTGTAAAAGATTTTAATTTTTCATCGCTTCATTCGGGCATCGAGCCACTGGCTATCTTTTTAAGTACGAACCCGAGATTTTATAAATATATTTCTGTCCGGCTCGGGAAAGGAGAAAAACATTCTGAAGTTGAAATTGTAGAAAGGGTTTGGAAAAGTATTCTTCCCGGAACTCCTTTTGAATATTATTTTCTCGATGACAGCTTCGATAATCTTTACCGTGCGGATATGCGTCTTCGTTCGGTTGTAACAACTTTTACGTTAATAGGAATAATGATCGCCTGTCTCGGTCTGCTCGGTCTCGTTTCTAAAAGCACAAAACAGCGAACGAAAGGAATAGGTATACGAAAAGTTTTGGGTGCTTCAATTGCAGATATTCTTGTACTTCTTTCAAAGGAGTTTATTGCCCTTATAATAATAGCAAATATCATAGCAATACCTGCGGCGTATTTTATTATGAAAGACTGGCTTGAAACATTTGCATACAAAACGGTTATCAGTCCGTGGCTGTTTGCGGCAACGGGTGTTATCGTAATAATAGTGGCTTTGCTAACGGTTAGTTATCATACGGTAAAAGCATCGCTGGCTAATCCAGTAAGATCTTTAAGGTATGAATAGTATTGCTACAATGAAAGTAACTGCAGTTAGGTAAGTTCAATCTCAATTGATTCAATTTTTATATTTCCTGGCAGTTCTATTGGTTCGTTATTATTTGTAATAGTAATCTTTTCTTTGTCGGGTAATATCTTAATAGTGAAATTTTGTATCAGCTCATCCACAGTTGAAAATATATATAGTTTCGTTGAGCTTTGTGTACTTACTTTTCTCACTAAGAATTTACCGTCTTCATCAGTGAATGTAGCCGTGCTAATTTTTGAAGGAACATCTGCAGTTTTGGCGGCATAAATTAATGCTTCATTGTTCGATTTCTCTTTTTCATACTTGCGCGGGTAAAGAAAAAAAATCTTCTCTGTTTTATAAGCGCTTATTTTTGAAGCTATTTTCATTTTAAGCGAGTCTGATGTTGCAAGATCAAGCCCATTTTTAATTGTCTGATAATACTTGATTTGATTTTTATAATAAGAATTATCTTCAAGATAAATTAGTCTTTCATCAGAAAGTCTCTCTTTGAAAAAAACGAATTTGAAAATATCCTGTTCTGTTATTTCTAATTTTTGTTTCATTGAATCCTAATCATTTCAATATAAGGTTTATTCTTATTTGGCAACATTTCAAAAGATCTATTCTTCTAATACCTTGAAATATAAGGACTTCGGAATATCTTGAAATTGCTATAAATATGTACTTAAAGTTTCTCACTTATATTTTTTTTCATGAGTTTTAGTAGATATTCCAAAGTATTATGATACTTTAATTGGTAATCTTCTTGTGTTAATTCATTAAAATAGGGTTGAAGATACTTATATAACCCGGGATTTACACCGCCATCTCTTAAATCTTCAGACATATCTATTAATGCTTTTTTTATTCTCTCTGTTTCATCAATTGTAAGCTTGCCTTTTTCAAAGTAACCAGCTCGCAATTTCTCGATTGTTTGTTCAAGCCCGGAATTGATTAATTCATTAATCTCAATTTCTGTTGAGAATTCAGCATAATTATTTCTAAATAAAAATTCCTGAGAGTTCAAGAGTTTTATTTTAGTAACCAAAGAGTTAACAGGAATTGCTGGGAAATGAGAGGTTTCGTTCTTTATAAAATTAAAAAGGTTTTCAGGCAGCAATTTCATTTCAAAAAACAAATTGCTCTGTAGTAATTCAAATTCTTCATCATTTATTACTGTCCCTGTAATTTTATCAACTTCATTTTTAACAATAAAAGCTTTACCGCAATGATTGATCTTTTTGCAGTTATTCTTCTTAATTAGATGGTCAATTGAAGTTAGAATTTTAGAAAATATAGGATCGGTAGATCTTAACAGAGTTGTTATGTATTGATCCACTCTGTTTGACACCACTTTGCTTAGAAAGAACATGGTATCTTCTTCAGATTCAATTTTAGGCTGCCAGTTTTGAAATGCTGTAAGTATAGCAGGCTGATCACATTCAGCAGGAATTGTAAACAACCTGACAATAGAATCAATCGCTAAGTCCTCGATAGATAAAGCATCCTTTTCGAAAATCTTTTGAATACGGCTTCGGATTGACTTTAGATGGGACAGAGAAAGCTTAACACAAGTCTCGATAAGCAGGTTTAATTCTTTCTGATTTGAACCGTAATTACTGAGAATGCTATAAAAAGAAACCGGATTCCGCTCTACAAATTTATTTCCCATGAATAAAAATTAATTCAATTCTAAACCAGACTTAAAAATTAAGAACGTTGTTTTATAAACCAATTCAGGTAGTCAAAAATATTTCCAACAAGATAAAAAGGAAGATTGAGCAGAAGAAATTTATTCCCTTTCATTGTTTTGAACTCTTCTATGCTTAAAGTACCGGAGTAAATCCTGACACAGTAATTATGGGGCGCCATATCAATAAACTGCATTAAAGATTTTAACGTCCCGGCTTTTCCAAGTTTCACTTCAACAGGAATAACCATATCCTCAAACTGAATTACATAATCAATTTCAGCAGAGGACTGCTTTTTTTCACGTACCCAAAATGATGGCTGATGTATTTGCGACATTGACATTGAAAATAATTCCTGTCCTGCTATGTGCTCCGATATTCTTCCCTCATAAACATTTTCCAACAAATCTTTTATAAAAAATTCTTTTTGAATACCCGAAAAATAATTAATTAAACCCGTATCCAGCACCATAAGCTTCGGAGATTTTCTTCTGCTTATTGTAATTGGCGGTTTAACTGAAAAAGTCGGATAAAGAATTCTTATTAACATTGCTCTTTGTAGTAAAAGTAATGCTTCTTTAATTTCCCTGTACCTGTAGTTTGTGTTTCCAAATCCCTCGTATTTTATTCTTTTCCCTGCCTCCTGAAAACAGGTGCGAATTATATGATGAATTACGGATGCCTGAGAATTATTACTTGAATATTTCACCGCGTCATCCATATAGGATACAAGCAGTGATTCATAAATTGATTCAAGTTTTACCGCATCTTTGTCATCTATATAATTTTTGATAATTTCAGGCATTCCGCCTATTAAGGCATATTCCGAAAAAAGCTTAAGCGCTTTTTCGTGAAGCTGCTGCGGAAATGGAATTTCATTGGCAGCATCGATCATTCCTGTTAATTCGTTTGCCATCAAAAATTCTATGTAAGAGCAGGGATTTAAGTAGAGAAATTCAACACGACCAACAGGAAAACTTTCATTAAAATCCAGGACCGTCTCTAATAAGGATCCTGTTGCAACAACATAAAATTGATTGTATTCTTCATAAAAGTAACGCAGCATTTTAATGGCTTTAGCCGAGTTCTGAATTTCATCAATGAATACCAGGGTGTTAACGTTTGTGAGCGATTTATTTTTAAGAAAAAAGATTGCCTGTACTATTTCAGCAATATTTTCCCCTTTTTCAAAAATTCTCCTGTCCTCTGCCTTTTCAAGGTTTAGCTGGATAAATTGGTCGAAGTTTTCACCAAACATTTGAACAAGCGTGGTTTTCCCCACCTGCCTGGCGCCCCTGATAATCAGAGGTTTCCGGTTACTTTTTTTTGACCACTCGGTTAGCTTATTTAATAAAAGTCGATTAAACACTGTTTTTTAATAAATTACCTGAAAACAAGGGTAATATTATACGCAATGCGTATAAAAGTCAAGGTAATTTTATCAGAATTATGCTGAAAAATAGGGCTGACTCATGTATAAAATTTTTTGCTTTAATAATTCCCTAAAAGAATTCTGAAAAATTTGAGAACGATATGAGTGATTTTCCGAGAAGG
>Ga0210133_1000145_pt1 | contig 27475 bp, 22 predicted proteins | sample Joice_ThreeSqC_D_2_FD_184874 | JGI IMG/M metagenome (GOLD analysis project Ga0210133, IMG submission 184874) | Wetland microbial communities from San Francisco Bay, California, USA, that impact long-term carbon sequestration - Joice_ThreeSqC_D1... | ecosystem: Environmental > Aquatic > Marine >...
ATGTACGGCATCCCCGCCATGAAGCTCGATAAGGGCATCGTCGAGCGCCGGACCCGGCTGCTCGGCGAAGAGGGCGTGAAGTTCGTCACCAGCACCGAGGTGGGCAAGAACTACCCCACGGCAAAGCTGCGCAAAGAATTCGACGCCATTGCCCTGTGCGGCGGGTCGACGGTGCCGCGCGATCTTCCGGTGGAGGGGCGGGCGCTCGCGGGCGTCCACTTCGCCATGGAGTTCTTGACCGCGAACACCAAGCGCGTGCTCGATGGTGAGAAGGCGGGCGACGGCTTCATCTCGGCAAAGGACAAGAACGTGGTCGTCATCGGCGGCGGCGATACCGGCACCGACTGTGTCGGCACCTCGTTGCGCCATGGGTGCAAGAGCCTGGTGCAGTTGGAATTGCTCCCGCGTCCGCCCGACGATCGTGCTGCCGACAATCCCTGGCCGCAGTGGCCGAAGATCTTTCGGGTCGACTACGGGCAGGAGGAGGCCGCGGCGATCTTCGGCAAGGACCCGCGCCAGTTCAAGGTGCAGACCAAGCGTATCCTCGGCGACAGCTCGGGGCGCGTGACCGGCATCGAGGTCGTCGAGGTTCGCTTCGTCGCGCAGCCTGCCGGCCCACCCAAGATCGAGGAGGTACCGGGAACCGCGCGCACCATTCCGGCGGAACTGGTGCTGCTTGCCATGGGGTTCCTGGGTCCGGAGAAGCCGGGATTGCTGAGCGAGCTTGGCGTCAAGCTCGACGGCCGCGGCAACGTGGCCACCGATCGCAACAAGCAGACCAGCGTTCCCGGGGTCTTCGCCGCCGGCGACATGGCACGTGGCCAGTCGCTGGTGGTGTGGGCCATCGCCGAAGGACGAGACGCCGCCATCGGCATCGACCGCTTCCTGATGGGCGAATCGGTGCTGGAGTAGGGCAGCGCGGGGTCGGCCAAGGCGCCAGTCTTCCTCCTGTGCCTGGCTCCCGATTGGGATATCATGCGGCGGTGAGCATCGTCGACCTGGGGTTCCGAATCGCCTATCGGGTGGCCTATCGGCTGATGAAGGTGTACTGGCGCGTGGCCCGGCTGCATACCCATGGCGCGCTGGTCGCCATCTGGAGTCGTGGCGAGATTCTACTGGTCAAGAATTCGTACCTCCGCTACTACGCCATTCCGGGCGGCTACCTCAAGGCAGATGAGACGCCCGTGATGGCAGCGGTGCGCGAGCTGGCCGAGGAGGTCGCCATCGAGGTGCGCCCCGAGGATCTCAAGCTGGGGCTCGAGGAAACGCACACCTGGGAAGGCAAGACCGACACCGTATCGATCTTCGATCTCGAGGTGGTGGAGCGGCCGGTCTTTCGGGTCGACAATCGCGAGGTGGTCGACGCCGAGTTCTTCTCCGCCGACTACGCGCTCGAGCTCGAGCTCTTTCCGCCGCTTCGCCGCCATATCCAGGCGCGTCTGGCCAAGGGCCAACCCTGAGCGTTTGCCGGACCGCACATGCGCCCGCCAGCTTTGTCTTTGCCAAAGAGCGCTCGGCGGTGTCCATTGGAAGAGATGTGCCCTAGGTTTGCCCTGCATAGGGGGTTCGGCGGGGCTGCGCTGCTGGCCGGCCTGGTATCGGCGCTTGCGCCGTTGCCAGTGCGCGCCGAGGTGGGCAGTGCGCGACGACCGCTCAGCTTCATCACGCCTGGCCCCAGCTTCGAGATGAATCTCGGTGGCTCGATGCGCTTCGGGGCCGAGGTCGCGGTCGCCCAGTATTCGGGCGCATGGGGCATGGGCGTGGCCGTGGGCTTCGTTCCGGGTCGGCTCTACCTCGAGGCCCAGCCCGTGTGGGTGATCGGCGACCGTGCTTCCAGCCTGGCGTTGGGGCTCAATCCCGGCTTCGTCATTGACGTCACCGGCACCGCACCTCGCTATGGCGGCCAAGCAACTCTGTGGGTCAATTACGTTCACACCGGCGTCGCCCGTTGGGCATCGCCGCTGATCCCCTTCGTGCGTGCCCAAGGGGTGGTGGGCATGGGCTTCGCATTCACCGGCGGAGTCATGCTGAAGCTGCCCATTCCGATTTCCTGATCGCGGGTGGATCGGGCGCCCCTGCGCGCACCTTGTCCTTCGCCACGTGGCCATCCGGGCGTGAGGGGATGGTCGGTCTTGGCCGAGATCGCCGCGCTGAGCGCGGAATAGGCTCATGCCAGGGATGCCATTCGAGCTGGATCGTCACCCCAATCGCGTGCTGGGCAGAGATCGAGCATCCATGTCCTCGAGGAAACAATCTGGGTCCGGCGCCAATCAGGCGGCGAGGCGCTCGCAGCGGTGGTGCAGACCACCGACTTCAGGCAACGCTACGATCTCGCCCATGCTCGGCGGCTGCACTGGCCTGGGCTCGGGCGCGTCCTTTCCCAGCAATAGATGGGTTCGGGATCTGTGGTAATAGGCAAAGTAGCTCTTCAGGATCCGATGCACATGTCGTTCGCCGAGGACGATGACGTGGTCGAGACACTCTCGACGTACCGAGCCTACAACGCGCTCAGCATATGGATTTTGCTAGGGACTTTGAGGTGCCGTAAGCACCTGCTCGATGCCCATGCCATCGATCCGATCGCAAAACTGCTCGCCGTAGATGCCGTCGCGGTCGCGGATCATGTACCTGGGCGAGGTCTCCTCGGGGAAGGCCTCGATGATCTGCTGGGCAGTCCAGGCCGCGCTTGGGAACTCCGTGACGTTGAAATGGAGAATGCGGCGTCGGTCATGTGTCAAGACGAAGAAGACGCAGAGCACGCGAAAGGTGGCGGTGGGCACGGTGAAGAAATCGATGGAGGCGAACGAGCCAAGGTGGTCGTCGAAGAAGGTGCGCCAAGTCTGCGACGGTGGTTTCCGTATTCCCTTGGGCATGTGGCGAGACACACTTCGTTCGGCGATGTCGATGCCGAGCTTGAGCAGCTCGCCGTGGATTTGTGGGCCCCCCTGAGCCTCCACCGTTGGGCGCACGTGCTTGTGGTGCCGCGGCGGCAGTCGGAAGCAGGTCAGCCTTCCTTGCGCTTGATTTCACGGACGACGAAGAGTGACATGAGCCCGGCAAACAGCGTGATGGGCACCAGGACGATCAGGACTTGGGCCGCCGATCGACCAGCGCCCAGAAGCGCCCCGGCCAGCAGCGGCCCCGCGATGGTCCCCAGTCGTCCGGCAGCCACCGTCGCACCGACGCCCGTATTGCGGATCGAAGCGGGGTAGCAAAGCGGCGCGAAGGCATAGAGCACTCCTTGACCAATCAAGACAGCCGCACCGACTCCGAACGCCACTACCAACGCCGAGCTCACCGTCAGTGAGCCAAACCCCAGAAGCGCAAGGAAAATGGCAAGTCCAACGTAGGCCACAGCCGGCGTCGAGTAGAGGAACTTCCGGTCGAGCAAGTAGCCGCCCACTGCCGTTCCCAGCGAGCCACCGAGGTTGAAGAGCATCTGCGCATATTGGGCCTGCTGCTTCGAGAAGCCCATGGCTCCCAGCAACGAGGGCATCCAGCCCAAGAGGAGATACATCACCACCAAGGTGCTGAAGGTTGCTACCCACAAGTAGATGGTGGTAGCGGCTTGGCCGCTCCCCAAGAGACCGGAGATGAGCTTGATCCGCGGCCCACTCTCGGTCTTGGACGTCGCGGCCGCAGTAGGAAGCGCGTTCGGGACGAACAGCGCCAGCAGGGGAGCTATGATCATAGGTGCGATTCCCCCGACCACGTAGACCGGTTGCCAACCCTTGCCGAGAGCGCCGATGGACAAGACCACGCTGGAAAGCATTCCCCCGATGGGGATCGCACAGTAGATGAAACCCACCGCACGCTTCTTCATCTCCACTGGGCTGTGATCGCTCGCCAGGGCAATCACGACGGGCATCGCGGCGCCCAACCCAAGCCCGGTGAAGAAGCGCGCTACCATCAGAGTTCCGAGCCCGGTGGCCAACATTGTCGAGAGCGATGCCACCCCGAACAACACGACCCCGGCCACGAGGACCGGCTTGCGCCCGAAGCGGTCTGCCAAGATACCTCCCAAGGCCGCCGCGAGGAACACGCCGACGGCGCTCGCCCCTAGGAACAGGCCGACTTGGCCTGGCAGCAAATGGAAGTAGGGGGCCAGTCGCGGCACCGACACGCCTGCGGCCTGCAGATCGAAACCCTCCAGCAGGATTACCAGCGCACACAGAATGAGCACCCGTACGGTATGGAGCTCATGCATGCTGGCCGCTTTCGCCGTGTTGTCCATTCCCGTCTCCCTCGAATCTTGCACCGCTTGCTGATTGATCCTGATCCCGCGTTTGACCGGCCGTGCTGCCAATTGCGAGTGACGATTTGCCCAGCTTGTCCCCTTCTGGTCCGGAAATTCGTCGCAGGGACAGTCTCACAAAACCGCAGACATGGGAAGCCTCACGCTACTGTGTTGAATTCTGCGGAAGAAGAACATTCGGGCGACGAGGAAGAACACGCGGCGTATTTGACCGGGGAGCGAGGCAGCAAACAGGACCGTCCGCACGCGCGGCGGCGGGATAATCTCAATCCGGAGTTGCTGGTGCCTACGCTCCGCGGCCTCGTGCGCAGCTCATTGTCCGTGGGTCATTGCGCGACACAATTGGCTACCGCAACTTTCCAGATCGCATCGGCTGTGGCCTTGCTGCCTGCCTGCGTTGGGTGGATTCCGTCCTGCGTATATTCGGAGTGCCCATTCCAGGTGTCACGCAGGTCGAGCCAGTAGCACTTCGGTGCCGTGAGACCGTCGCAAATTGCCTTCATCTTGGGGCGGAGCGAATCAAGGCACGTCTTGAGATTTCCGAAGCTGGCGCCGATGGGGTCTGGATAGAAGAAATAGACCACTTTCTCGGTCTTGTCGTCCGCCATGGTCTTGAACAGCGATGTTGCCGCGGTGAGAGCTGCGTCGCCGTTGTTGTTGATCAAGCAGTCGTTTCCGCCGCCGTCCATGAAGACGTACTTGATCTGTCCCCCCGAGTCCGTCACAGCCTTGCGGTACTGACTCGGAATCTGATCGTTCGCCAAGGTCGTGCCGCTTACCGCATTGTCATCATAGTGGTCGCTCGCCGCGAGGGAGCCAGCGGCGACAGCGTCCTTTTCGAGCTCTTGCGTGATGGTGCTCAAATCAATGAACGACTCGCCTATGACGGCGACCTCCTTGCCTTTGGTTTGACCTTTGACGCAGGCGTCCGTTCCCGTGGTGCCGCCGGAAGCGGTGGTGCCCCCCGTCCCCGTGGTGCCGCCGGGCGAGGTCGTGCCACCTGTGGCTCTCGTGCCACCCGTGGACGTCGTGCCGCCGAGCGAGGTCGTGCCACCCGTGGACGTGGTGCCACCCGTGGACGTGGTGCCGCCCGCCGACGTCGTGCCTCCCGCGGAGGTCGTACCACCCGTGGAGGTCGCACCACCCATGGAGGTCGTACCGCCGGTGGAGGTCGTGCCGCCGGTGGAGGTCGTACCACCCGTGGAGGTCGTGCCGCCCATGGAGGTCGTGCCGCCGGTGGAGGTCGTACCGCCGGTGGAGGTCGTACCACCCGTGGAGGTCGTGCCGCCGGTGGAGGTCGTACCGCCGGTGGAGGTCGTACCACCCGTGGAGGTCGTGCCGCCAGAGCCCGATGTCCCACCCTGTCCCGTCGAGACATTGCCATCGCCGCTCAACCCACAGCCCCAAAGGCCGATGCTCAGGATGGTCGTTAGGCAGAAACTTTTTGAGATCATGCTCACTACGTGGCTCATGGGTACCTTTCCTCCGCGCGCGCAGAATCGAATCGATCAGCTGTTCCAGCGGCCGGCGAGAATGGTTCAAGAAAATGCTGACGCAGAGCGCTTCGGGGTTCCCCGGCGATGCTACGCTGGTTCCGGCACCGGTGGCTTGGGAGCCGGAGCTACTGTCGAAGGCGCCGCCGCTGGCGGTTCGGGAGGCGCAGCAGGTGGCGGGGTGGCCTCGGGTGGTTGCTCGGGCCCGCCGAAGAACCCCAAGCTGACGTCGAACATGTAGAGAAAGCCAAGGCCGAACCCACGCGTCGTTGTGCCGGGTTCGACCGGAACGATGAACGGGAATAGACCGTAGGTCGCGGAGCGGCCGTTTCGCATTTCGTAGTACGAGGCGTAGATGTCGACGGTCTCTGCGGGGCTGAAGGTGTACCCGACCGACCACTGGAGCCCGTCGAGACCATTCGTGGTGCAGGGACCCCCACCTACGACGGTACAGCGGCCAGCTCCGGCCATACCGAAGGATCCAAACACCCGGTGTGCGCCGAAGAAGCGCTGCTGAACGGCCCCGAAGATCGCGTCGCGCTGGTAGCCGTTCACCACTCCGGTCGCCGTCTCGTCCGTCCGATAGGTCAAGCGCTCTACGATACCCGCCAGTCGGGTGCCGGTGGGCAAGGTGTACCAGGCCACGATCTGGTGGGCATCATCCTTCGAGTGCGGGTTCGTGAACGAGCCGCCAGGCCCTCCGCCGAGCCAAGCCACCCCGAAGTAGTCAAGGTGTAGCTCGTAGGCATAGTTGACGCCGAGCGATCCGCGGTTGTAGCTCACCAAGGCTGACCACAGGCTAGGATTGACCGACGGCTCGATTTCGGTGGCTGCCGTGCGGCCCTCGTTCAACGAGACGGCCAATCGGGCGGACAGCCCATACAATGTGGGTGTCCAGTATTGAATGCTATTGCCCTGCCTGCGGTTGAACGCCGCATCCGATCGGGTGGTGGCTCGTCCATTCTGGATTGTCGTACCTGGTACGTTGAATCCCGGGTTGCCGGTCAGCGTGTTGTCGAATGGGTTCAGGCTGCGGACCGGTCCGACGAACAGAGTCGGGTACTTGTACGGCGTATCCCAGTTGCCATAGAAGAGAGTGCCATAGGTGCCGGCGATGCCGATACCGCTGTTGCGCGAGGCCCAGGGATTCGTGAGGACCGGCGCATCGCCATCGATATTCACCATGGCCTCGACCTGGACGAACGCTTTGAGCTTCTCGATGAGCCGCAACTCGCTCCGGAAGCCGATGTGGGACGTGCTCGAGGTCATGCGCCACCGGTTGGGCAGGTTGTCGCCCGTGTAGTCTTGCCCTATGACCTGAGTCGCGCCGCCGTTGTCGGGCGCGAGACCCTCGGGGGTGGCCCCTGTCGTCCGGAGGTTGTCCAGGAACGGGTGCAGGGAGCCGTAGAGACGCACCTCACCCCTTTGCGCGGATGCAGGCAGCGGGAGTGCAAGCCCTACGATGATCAGGAGAATGAAGGTCTTGAGGTTACGTTCGTTGGCCATGTCTCCCTCTTTTCGGAATGCGGAACGGGTGAGGTTCTGCTCAGTGGATCTCCGTCCGGTTGAGACGTTTGTCGCGGGGACACTTCCACAAAATCGCAAACATGGGAAGCCTGTTACTACTGTGTTGAATTCGGTGGATGAAGTGCAGGTTGATGGCGTGAAGGTTGCTGGTCATTGGGTCATTGGCATAGCGGACGTCTGGGCAATCAAGTCGCAATGGAGCGGGAGAGGGACGGTTGTGGGTTGATCTGAGACTGGCGGCAATGTGCGCCCGTAATCGACTGGTCTTCTCCCGCTCGCCGCTGCTGGGAGAAGCGTCGTACCCGCTCCGCAACGATGAAGGCGAAACACACCAGGGCAACCGTCACGTGGTGGTGCCAGCCACGATAGGTGCGACCCTCGAAGTGGTCGAGCCCGAGCTCGCCCTTGAGGTCTTCATAGACGCGCTCGCTCCGATAGCGATCTTTGACCAAGTGGACCAGTTGCTCCAACGTCGCGCGCTTGGGCCAGCTCACCAGCCAAAACCTGCAGGGGATTGGCTCGCCAGGCGGCGCCTCCATCAGCAACCAGACTTCTTCGTCATCGGCACCGTCAGCCAGGCGGTTGACTGGCCGAACCCGACAGCTCGCAAACCGCGACGCGACCTGGCCCTTGCGGCCATCGAGCCAGCTCACCCTGCGGAGCTGCGTCTTCGTGGCGCGGCCCACGTCGGCAACGGCCATCGGCTGGCCATGCCACTCGCCTGCGTCATCGACTCGCCATACACTCGTGGGCGCATGCACACCAGCCGCGTAGTCGAGTCCACGCTCGCGAAGCTCTCGTCGGAATGCGCTACTATCTCCATACGGCGAATCCGCCAGCACTATCCCCACGGGAATCTCGTCCGCCAACGCGCGCCGGATCATTTGCATGGCAAGCTCGGCCTTGGTCGAGAAGCCGACCTGGTCGGGGATGTGCGCTTCGGCGCGCCGATCTGGATCATCGACCCAGCAACGAGGCAGATACAGCTCGAAGTCGATGGGAACGTGTGCCGACCGCGTGGCGAGTGAAAGACTGATCCCAATCTGGCAGTTCGCGGTCTTCCCCCCGGTGCCCGTAGATTGGCGCTGGACTCCCACCGAGTGCGTGCCCTGTTTCGGGAATGCCGTCTCGTCGATGATCCAGGTCGAGACCCGATCCCACTTGGTCATCTCTTCCAGTGCATACCGGGCGGCGAATCGACGCAATGGAGCATCGCTCCACCCCGACTCGCTCAGGAAGTACGTCAGGCGTTGGTGATAGGCGTCGACAAGCGCGGGGTCCGCACATGCCCGCGCCGCAATGGGCTCCGCGCTTTTGCGTTCCCCGTCGCCCATCAAACCCATCGCATAGATGGCGAACGAGGCACGCCGTCGCTTGTTGCCGAGCACGTCGCCCACCTTCGTCAGGTACTCGGCCTTTCGATACTCGGCGCTGATGCCCACGATGGACGTCATTTCCCCCATGAACGGTCGATCTCCCCTTGTCTCAAATTTTCAACACAGTAATGGTAGGGGCCGAACCGACTGACGGACATTCCGAGATCGACATCCACGATCGGGGCGCCGACGAAATCGCGAATGACTGCGACAGCATGGCGTGAGGTAGGCATGCCTTCGAGTGTGTCCGGTAAGAGCGGGATCAACTCCTCACTCCGCAAACAGAACGCACAGCTTCGAAGGAATACCGCCACGTGTTAATCGCATGTTTTCTCCTCATACAATGGCCTACAGTCGCGGAGACCAGAGAAACTGGGCCATGTTTCATCAGCCTCAGTTCCTGGCTTGCCTCTCCTACTCGCTTGTGCCGGCCCGTGGCGCCGATTCACCGTCGGCGCCAGCCGAAAACCGTGGGCGAGGCCAGGGGGCCATCGTGCAGCACCCAGGCATACCCACCTTCCCCGCTGCCCTGCCTGCGGCTCTGCGCCCAGCTTGTCGAGGGGCGGACCTTACGCGAATGAACTTCTTCCTCTGACAGCCACTCGACACTCTGCGCGAGGAAGGCTGGCATCCTGACCCCTACGGAGGTCGCAAGACATCGCACGATGGACGGCCATGCGTGCGGCCGGCGCATTCTTGTTGGCTCGGCAGAAGAGACGCGCTCTTGGGGTAGTTGAAGGAAACCGGCCACGAAAGCTGCTGCAATTGATCCTAGTAGAAGAGGATCCCCACACAGTCACGACCATCGGACCCACTGCAAGCGGACTTTCAACACAGTAGTGACAGTTGGGGCAGGGGACGGCTCGACTTTGCATGCGGTTGCGATTGCGCAATTCTCTGAATAGAGCAGGCTCACAGCATTGCAGCAGGGCGCATGTGTGCTCCACTATTGCAGCTGGCGTGAACCGATGATAGGGAAAGGCCTCCGGTATTCCTAGTCGCCGACAGCAATTATTGTTGGAGCGTTTCACCTCGGAGACAGCTCATGGAAACGAGAAGGGAAGCACTAGTCCGTATTGTCGGGTCCGAGAACCTCGTGGACGACCCAGCAGTTCTCGCGTCGCATGCCAAGGACGAGAGTCTTGTCTCGCCGCTTAGGCCTTGGTTTGTTGTCCGTCCGGGCAATACCGATGAAGTGCGGAAGCTCGTGTTGTGGGCCAACGAGACCGGGACGCCGCTCGTGGCCATGAGCTCCGGGCCCCCACACTTCCACGGCGACACCGTGCCGAGCGCGCCGGAGGCGGTCATCGTCGATCTCGGCCGCATGAAGGCGATCAAGCGGATTGACCGACGGAACCGCATCGCGGTCATCGAACCAGGCGTCACCTACTCCGAGCTCGACGTTGCTCTCACGGATTTCGGTCTGTGCATTCCCCGGCCGCTGTCGCCGCGGCCGAACAAATCGGTCGTGGCGAGCCTCCTCGAGCGGCAGCCGACGCTCGTTCCGCGTCTCCACCATTCGTTCCCCGAGCCGCTGCGCACCTGCGGCGTGGTTTGGGGGACGGGCGAAATCGCCTTCACCGGGGAAGCCGGTGGCGGCCCCCTGTCGCTGGAGGACCAGTGGTCACGGGGCATGGCGCAACTCGACCCGAAGGGGCCGTTGATGACCGACCTCATGCGGCTCTTGACCGGGGCCCAGGGATCGATGGGCATCGTGGTCTGGGCGTCGGTTCGGCTCCAGCTCCTGCCCACGGTCCACCGCTACAGCTTCGTTCCGGCGCGGGAGATCGGTGATTTGCTCGAGTTCCTTTGCAAGCTCGAGCGGACCCGGTTGGGTGATGAAGTGGTGCTGCTCAACGCCGCCCAGTTGGCGCGATTGGTGGCCAAGGAAGCGGGCGAGGCGGCGCGCATGGCGGTGGGCTTGCCACGTTGGTGTGTCGTCGTCGGCTTGGGCGGAGCGGCCTTCTTCCCCGAGGATCGAGTGGCCGTGGCCGAGAAGGACCTCGAGGCGTTGGCGCTGGCGTGTGGGCTGAGGTTGCTCCCGGGCTTGTCGGGCATCGGCAGCGCCGAGCTTGCCCGCACGTTCCGCGGCTGCTGCGAGGGAGAGCATTGGAAGCTGCGCGAGAAGGGCGGGGCGACCGAGATCCTCTTCCTGACGACGCTCGACAAGGTACCGGGGTTCATCGATACCGTGAACGCGGTGGCTCGAACCCATGGGTATCCAACCGGTGCGATCGGCGTCTACGTGCAGCCGCAACACACGGGCACGGCCCAACACGTCGAGCTCACGTTGCCGTTCGATCCCGCCCAGCGGGCCGAGGTCGATGCCGTGCGTGCTATCCACGACCAGGCGAGCCGTGCTCTCGTCGCGCAGGGCGCGTACTTCTCGCGACCGTACGGTACCTGGGCCGACCTCGTGTATAGCCGCGACGCCACGGCCCGGAGCGTGCTCCGCACGGTGAAGGGCATCGTCGACCCGAAGAACATCCTCAACCCCGGGAAGCTTTGCTTCTAGGAGGCACCGCCATGGCGTTGGAAGACTTTCGCGCAGACGCACTCCGGTGCACACGCTGCACCTACTGCCGCTGGATTCCTTTCGACCATGTGAAGAGCGCGCGCTTCGCCAGGGGCTGCCCGAGCATCGAGTACGGCAAGTTCCACGCGTACACCGCGGGTGGCCGCTATGTGACGGCGCTGTCGCTGATGGACGGCCGCTCTCAGGTAACCGACAAGGTCAGAGACTCGGTCTTTCAGTGCAACATGTGCGGGCTGTGCGACGTCAGCTGCAAGATCTGTCGCTATGACATGGAACCACTGTCGGCGATGCGAGAGCTGCGCTTCACTCTCGTGCAGCAGGGCCACGAGGTGCCGCAGGCCAAGCCGGTCATCGAGGGGCTCCGCAAACAGCACAACATGCTCCGCAAGCCGGCCGCCGAGCGCGGGCAGTGGGCTGCCGACCTGCGGGTGAAGAACCTCGCCACCGAGCCCGCGAAGTACGCTTTCCACGCAGGCTGCCGCTACTCGTTTGACGGCGACCTCGGCCACGTGGCGCGCACCTCCATCCGCATCTTGCAGAAGGCCGGCCTCGATGTCGGCATCCTGGGCGCGCGCGAGAGTTGCTGCGGCGGTCGCGCGTTCAACATGGGGTATCGCGACGAGATGGAGGCCCGGGCCAGCCAGAACCTCCGTGCCTGGAGGACGGCCGGCATCGAGACGGTCGTGACCCCCTGCTCCGACTGCTATCACGCGTTCAAGCGCATCTATCCCCCGGAGACCGGCGTCGAGCTCAAGGTCGTGCACATGGTCGAGCTCATCGCCGAGCTTGTGAAGAACGGTCGCCTGCGTTTCAGCAGGTCGGTGCCGATGAGAGTCACGTACCACGACCCGTGCAAGCTCGGCCGGCAAGGCGAGGCCTATGTGCCTTGGAACGGTAAGGAGAAGAAGATCTTCGGGCAAGCGGTTGCCTACGACCCGCCCCGACCGCGCTATAGCGGCGCCTTTGGCGTCTACGAGCTGCCGCGCGACGTCCTGCGAGCGATCCCCGGTATCGAGCTGGTCGAGATGGAGCGCATCAGGGAATACGCCTGGTGTTGCGGCGCCGGGGGCGGTGTCTACGAGTCGTACCCGGAATTCGCGCAGATGACTGCCAACGACCGGCTCGAGGAAGCCGAGGCCACGGGGGCCGACGCCCTGGTGAGCGCGTGTCCATGGTGCGAACGGAATTTCACCGACGCGACCGCGGGCAACGGCTCGAAACTGCAGGTTCTCGACATCGTCACGCTGGCCGGCCGAGCGCTCGAGCTCGAGGAGGAGAACTGAGATGGAAATCCCTCGCGAGGCCTACCAAGCCATCGAAGACATCGTCGGCAAGGACAACCTGACCGACGATCCGGCATTGCTCGACTCGTACGCTTTTCAGTGGCTGGCTGAACTCGTACGTCCGAACCGCAGCCACTACATGCCGCGCCCCTGGGCGGTGGTCATGCCGATCACGACCGAAGAGGTTCAGGCCGTGACCAAGGTCTGCAACAAGTACAAGATTGGGATCAAGCCGATCTCGACCGGTTGGTATCACTGGGCCGCGCCTCTCAAAGACGACGTGCCCACCCTGCAGTTCGACATGCGTCGCATGAACCGCATTATCGAGATCGACGAGAAGAACCGGTACGCCGTCGTCGAGGCGGGGGTCATCGTCGCCCAGCTACAGGCCGAGGTCATGCGGCGGGGGCTCAACGTCAACATCATCGGCGCGGGTTGTTCCACGTCTATCGTGGCGAGCGCCTGTGCCTACTTCGGCAGCGGGCCGTCCACCTACTACATGGGCCACAACTCGGACAATCTCCTCGGCCAAGAGTGGGTTGCCCCTTCCGGTGAAATCGTTCGCGCGGGCTCGCTGAGCTCGGACTGCGGCTGGTTCTGCGGGGAAGGCCCTGGCCCAAGCGTGCGCGGGGTCCTGCGCGGCCATATGGGTTCGCGTGGGGGCCTCGGCGTGTTCACCAAGTGCGCCATCAAGCTGGCGCCCTGGGAAGGGCCCCCGCTGCTCGAGCCCCAAGGTCCGCCGCCCGCGTACCGGCTGCCGATCCACGAGAATTTCCGCGTGTACACCATCGGTACGCCGAACTGGGACGCGTGGGCCGATACCTACTACGAGATCTACGACAACGGCATCGGCTACATCTTCCACCGTCAGTTCAATCTCGCCGGCGCCGACCTCGCGGCCGCGCTGTGGCTCACCTATCTCGATCCGAAGGGCACGATGAACGACGTCGAGAAGGCCACCCAGGATCCGGCGGTGCAGGCCATCACCGAGCGGGCGCGCATCTCCTTTCAGCTCATCCTGCAGGGCCGCTCGCGGGCCGACATCGAGCTGCAGGACAAGATCCTCGATGCCATTCTACAGAAGACCGGCGCTTTCAAGGTCGAGCGGTTCTGCGAGCAGGACTTCGCCGAGTTCACCAACATGTACCTCCAGCGGCTCGGGCACAAGCACTGCAATTTCATCTGGGTCGGCGGCTACATGGGCAGCTGGATGCAGGGGGGCACACCGGACTTCGCGAAGCAGTACGCCCCGATCGCCATCGCGGGCTTCTACCGTGACCAGAAGAGCCACAAGCTGGTCGAGTGCGGCGGCGACGCGCTCATGGGCGCGGGCAGCACCTTGACCGGCGGCGGGTACTTCGGTCTCGAGCAGTTCGTCTCCTACGACCCCGCCGACAACGACTCGATCGATGCCTGCGTCAAGCACATGGAAGATGCCATCGCGGATTGCAAGCAGCACAACCTTCCGCTCGGCAAAGAGCACCACTATCTGTCGATCGGTTGGACCGACGAAGAGATCTGGGAGGGGCTAGCGAAGATGCCGCAGCAGTTCGTGCTCAGGTTCCAAAGCAAGATCAAAGAGGCGTTCGATCCGAACTCGCTCGGCGATCGCAACTACCCCACAATTCCCGAGGGTTGGGCGCCGTCGCACCGTTGAAGTCGGACGGACCAGCCCACGTCCGCAAGCAGGAGAACCAGGATGCCCGCAGACAGCAATCGCTATTTCATGGCCGACCAAAGCAGCGCCCCCGACCCGGTGAGCAATGAGCGCCCGGCGAAGCTCAAGTATGGGGTGAACGGCCAGTGGCAGGAGTCGAAGGCCAAGAAGTACATGCCATGCTACGACCCCTCCACCGGCGCCGTCATTGCGCTCGCCCCGTGCTGCACCGCCGAGGAGGTCGAGGAAGCCGTGATGGTGGCCCAGCGGGCGTTCCCCGCGTGGCGCGATACCCCGGTGAGTAGACGGGTCCAGGTTCTCTTCAGAATGAAGGCGCTCCTGGATGAGCACCTCGACGAGCTCACGCTCCTGCTCGCGCGCGAGAACGGCAAGAAGTGGGACGAGGCCAAGGGGGATGTCCTCAAGGTCATCGAGGTCGTCGAGTTCGCCTGCGGGGCTCCGCACCTCATGCTGGGCGACTCGCTCATGGACGTGACCCCGGGCTACGACACCGTCCGCTTCAATGAGCCGCTGGGCGTATTCGCCGGCATCGCGCCATGGAACTTCCCGGCGATGATCCCACAGGGCTGGATGGCGCCGATCTGCATCGCCACCGGCAATACCATGGTGCTCAAGGCGGCAAGCTTCGCGCCGCAATCGGCGATGCGCATCACCGAGCTGTGGAACGAGGCGGGCCTGCCGCCGGGAGTGCTGAACATCGTCACCACGAGCCGGGTCGAGGCCGAGATCCTGCTCAAACACCCGGCCATCAAGGGGGTGAGCTTCGTCGGCTCCACCAGCGTGGGGCTGCACGTCTACGCAACCGCGTCGGCCAACGGCAAGCGCGTGCAGTCACTCACCGAGGCAAAGAACCACGCCCTCGTCATGCGTGACGCCGTCCTCGAGCGAACCGCCCAGAGTATCATCAACTCATTCTGCGGCTGCGCCGGCGAGCGTTGCATGGCTTTGCCGGTGGTCGTGGTCGAGAACGCGATCGCCGATCGGCTCATCGCTCGCGTGCAGGAGATGGCCGCGGCGCTCAAGCTCGGGCCGGCCTATGAGAAATCGACCGAGCTTGGGCCCCTCATCAATGCCGGGCACCGTGGCTTCGTTCTCGACTGGATCGAGAAGGGGATCAAGGAAGGGGCCAAGCTCGTGCTCGACGGGCGTAACCCGCAGATCCCGAAATCATGCGCGACAGGCTTCTTTCTCGGGCCGACGATCTTCGATCACGTCACCGAGGACATGGAGGTCGGGCGCGAAGAGATCTTCGGTCCGGTCCTGTGTTTCAAGCGAGTCGACAACTTCGACCAGGGCATCGCCATCATGAACAGCAGCCGATTCGCCAACGGCTCGGTGATCTTCACCGAGAGTGGCCACTACGCCCGGCGTTTCGCCAAGGAGACCGATGCCGGCATGGTCGGCATCAACGTCGGAATTCCGGTCCCACTCGGGATCTTCGGTTTCACCGGGCACAAGCAGTCGTTCTTCGGCGATCTCCACTGCATGGGTCGCGACGGCTTCATCTTCTTCACAGAAAGCAAGAACGTCACGTCGACCTGGTTCACGGGCAAGTCCACCCCGGCCAAGATCAGCACCTGGGATGGCACCATGAATCGCGACTAGTCTCGACTTGAGCACTCTTCCCGAGCCTCGCAGGGAGTTTCCCCGGGCGAGCCGAGCGCTGTCAGGTCACCGCGAAGTGATCGGTGCGGGCCGCCCGGAGAAAGGCCCTGGCAGCGCAAGAAATTGACACCCGCTCTGGCAGTGGCTCCATGGCGGCATGGCAAAGCTGCGCTGCGAACGATGCGAGATGACGGCCGCTCCGAAATGGGCCTGGGTCTGGTACTTCAAGCAGTTCGATAGCAAGGGTGTGCTTTGCCAGGTCTCCATCCGCAGGTACGACTCTCCGTCGCTGGGGGCCAAAATCCGTTGTCCTGGCAAGCGACGACCGCCGTCATGCGTTATCGCGCCATGTTCGGCCTTCTCCTGAATCTCCTCGTCACGCTCCGCTCGGCTCTCCGCACTCGCGCCGAGCTCGCCCTTGAAGATCTCGCTGTTCGCCAGTAGCTCGCCGCCCTACGCCGCCCCACTCCAAGACCACGCCTCCGCCTCGCCAACCGCGCCTTCTGGATCGGGCTTTCCCGAATCTGGTCACGCTGGTCCGACATCCTGATGGCCAAGGCCAACGGCTGGGGTGCACCGAGAATCCACGGCGAGCTGCTCAAGCTCGGCATCGACATCGCCGAACGAAGTGTGTCTCGCTACATGCCCAAGGGAGAACGGAAACCACCGTCGCAGACTTGGCGCACTTTCCTCGACAACCGCCTTGGCTCGCTTGCCTCCATCGATTTCTTCACCGTGCCTACCGCCACCTGGCACGAATGAAGGACAAAGCCAACTCGCCTATGCGATGGCCCTCAAAATCCAGCACTTGAGGTGTCCCGTCTCGGGGACGCCGGTCAGCTCCGGGTGATCGCGTCCGGCGCCCATGCGGGCGAGGATCTGCACCTGCCGGCCGCTGTCCGCCGCGGCGCCGCCGACGATAGAATCGAAGTGCTCGCGCGACACGCGGCCGGAGCACGAGCACGCGACGACCAGCCCGCCGGGAACCGCGAGGCGCAGACCGCGCAGGATGATCTCGTGGTAGGCACGCTCGGCCGCGGTGTCTCCCGATTTCCGCTTGGCGAAAGCGGGCGGGTCGAGCACCACCACGTCGAACTTCTCGGCCGAAGCTTCCAGCGAGCGCAGCAGATCGAAGGCGTTGGCCTGGCGTACGTCGAGGTTGGTCAGCCCGTTGCGGACGGCGTTGGCCCGGGCCCGCTCCACCGCCTGGCCGTCCTCGTCCGTCGCCAGCACCTGGCCGCCCTTGCGCGCGAGCGCCAGTGCGAATCCACCGTGGTAGGTGAAGGCGTCGAGGCACCGCGCGCCGGCCGGGGCCAGGCCCGCAACCACCGCGTGGTTGTCCGCCTGATCGAGAAAGCCGCCGGTCTTGCTGTCGGCGAGCAGGTCCGCGACCAGCCGGTTTTGGCCAAGGCGGTACTCGACGATGGAGCTGGCCGAGCCGACGACCACCTCGGCCACGCGGGGCAATCCCTCGAAGTCGCGCGCGGAACCATCATCGCGTACCACCACCAGGCGGGCGCCGAGACGGCGGGTCACGATCCCGGCGATGGCCGTGCGGTGAGCGTGCATGGCCACCGAGGTGGTCTGGATCACCGCCGCGTCCGCATAGAGATCGATGAACAGTCCGGGGAGCGCGTCGCTTTCGCCGTGCACGACGCGGAAGGCATCGCGGTCGAGCCCGAGCGACCTGCGATAGGCGAGGGCGCGTTCGAGGCGCGTCTCGACGAGCGGCAGAAATTCAGGCAGCGCCAACTGGCCCGCCCCACGACGGGTGTCGGGCGATAGGCGCTGCAGAACGCGCAGGGCGACGGGCGAGTCCGTGGCCCAGGTCGCGATCGCGAGCGGTCGACTGCGCTCGTCGCTGACCAGGACCAGGGCGGGGCCGTCCGTGCGTGCGTCGCGCTCGGGTCCGGCGAGAACGTCCTGCCGGTAGATCCACACCTGGCCCGATGCGATTCGCGATCGCCCGCGCGATGAAACCTTTGCCGTCGGCTCGGAAGCGGCCGTCATGGGTCGTGTCAGAACTGCAGGGCCACGCCCAAGGTGGCCTCCACGCTGCCTAATTCTCCCCGGTAACTCGGGGTGGTTCGGAAGAAGCCGATACCCCAGGCCCCGCCAAGCTCCGCGCCCAGACCGAACCAATCGTACAGGTAGTAGTAGCCACCGGCCGAGACGCGCAGTAGGAAACCGGCGGCGCTTCGTGTTCCGTCGGGGAAGAGGAACACGGGACCGCCGTCGATGCGAGCGTGGACGACGATGGGAAGCTCTGTCTGGTATTTCCAGGCGGCGCCGGCGAGGACGTCGACGGCGTTGCCGGCACCCTTGCTGCACGTGATGGCATCGGCATGGCAGCTACCCGACACACCGCCGATCTCGAGATCCAGCCAGATGAGCTGGCTGGTGCGGAAGCTGTAGTTGGCCTGCAGGCGCATGCCGCTGACGTAGTCGCCCAGTCCGCCGCTGTACCCGGCGTGCAGAGTCAATTCGTTGTCCTTGGCGAATGGGTGGGGGCCGCGCAGCAACTCCTCTTCGGCGTGGGCTGGGAAAGCCGCGGCCTGAAGGACGGCAATGGCGGCGGCGGAGATCAGCAAGAAACGTGGCTGGCAGGTCACGGATCGCAGTCTATGCCGGCCCGGCACAAGGTCCAAGAAGCAGCGCTTTTCTTGAGGTGGATGGCGCGGTGGTTCCCCGGATCCGTGGCACAATGGCGGGCACATGCGGCCGATTCGTCATCTCGCGAACGCCTCCCTGCCGTTGCTCCTCGCGGGCTTGCTCGGCGGTGGTTGCGCGCGCCCCTACGCCGGGCCCAAGACCCTCGCCGCCATCGGCGCCGGCCTCCTCATCGGGGGTGGCACGACGTGGGTAGTCGGCGATCGGGGCAACCACGACAACGCTGCGCTCGCGGGCATGGCAACCACCGCGCTTGGCGCTGTCGCGGCGTTCGCCGCGGGTGGATGGCTGGCCATCGGCGTTGCTTGCACCGAAGATCCCGATTGCCCCAGAAACGAGGAGTGCCGCGAGATTCCGGCACCGCCGGGTGGCTACCCCTACCGCCAGTGCATGCCCCGGCAAGGGCCATAGCCGCGAACTCCCCATTCCTCGGAAGCTGGTCGCTCCCGTGGTTGACAGGTGGACCTCCTGCACTCATCCTGCGTGCCCATGCGACCCGATGGACGAAAGCCCGATGCATTGCGGTTGGTCCGCATCACCCCCGATTACAACCGCTACGCCGAAGGCTCGGTCCTGATCGAGTTCGGCGAGACCAAGCTGATCTGCACCGCCAGCGTGGAGAACAAGGTTCCGCCCTTCCTGGAGGGACAGGGCAGGGGCTGGATTACCGCCGAGTACGCCATGCTACCGCGCGCGACGCACTCGCGATCCGGGCGCAATCCCGGCGGTCGCGGGCAGGAGATCCAGCGCCTCATCGGGCGCGCGCTGCGGGCAGCCGTGTCGACCAAGCACCTGGGCCAGCGGCAGATCACGGTGGACTGCGACGTGATCCAGGCCGACGGCGGCACGCGCACGGCGGCCATCACCGGCGGCTGGGTGGCCCTGGCCCTGGCCGTGCGTCGGCTGGTGGCCAAGGAAAAGCTCGGCAAGGATCCCATGCGTCGGGCAATCGCCGCCGTGTCGACCGGCATCGTCGAGGGCGAGGCGCGCCTGGATCTGGCGTACGCAGAGGATTCCTCCGCCGACGTGGATTTCAACTTCGTGCTCACCGACAACGGCAACTTCGTCGAGATCCAGGGCACGGCCGAAGGCGAGCCCTTCTCGCCCGACGATTACCAGCGACTGCTCGCCCTGGCCAGCAAGGGCGCGGCCGAGCTGTTCGCCCTGCAGAAGAAGGCGCTCGCCGAGGCCAGGCAGCCGTGAAGATCGTCGTGGCCACGCGCAACCGGCACAAGGTGCGCGAGATCTCGGTTCTGCTCGACGAGGCCGGCATTGGTCTCGAAGCCGCAACCATCGACGACGTAGCGCCGGGAACCGAGCTTGTCGAGGACGAGGACACCTTCGAGGGCAACGCACTGGCCAAGGCGCGACAGGCGTCGGTCGCGTGCGGCCTGCCCGCCATCGCCGACGATTCGGGCATCGAGGTGGACGCGCTCGGCGGCGCGCCTGGCGTCCGCTCCGCGCGCTGGGCCGGCGAGCCCTGCGACGATGGACGCAATAACGACAAGATGCTGCGTGAGATGGCCAACGTCCCCGTCGAGAAGCGCACCGCGCGCTACCGCTGCGCCGCCGCCTTCGTGGATGGCAGAGGCGCGGAAGTCGTTCGCTCGGGCGCGTGCGAGGGCGTGCTGCTGTCCGCTCCTCGTGGCGGTGGCGGTTTCGGCTACGACCCGCTCTTCCTGATTCCCTCGCTGGGACGCACGATGGCCGAGGTCGACCTGGCCGAAAAGAATCGTCTTTCCCACCGGGCGGCAGCCTTTCGTGCCCTGGCCCAGGCCTTGCGCGAGATCCACTTCAAAAAGTGATTGCAGGCCGAGCACGCGGGCCGGCTTCTGCTAGTATCTGCGCCCTCCCGCCATTCCCGGGTGGGAGATCGGGGCGTAGCGCAGTTGGTAGCGCGCCTGCTTTGGGAGCAGGATGTCGTCGGTTCAAATCCGGCCGCCCCGACACACCTAGCTACGCGGAATCCTTGCCCTCCTCGAGCGGTGCGCGATCGGGCTTTCGTGGATTTCGCGCCACCGCCATGTTCGTTGTGCCGCCCTTTCGATGATCGCTCACCCCTTGACCCGGGCGGAACCGGCATGGACCGACAGAAACGCCCGAATTCTCCATCCCGGACCGAGTTCTTGCGGCCGACAGCTATCTTCGGGAGCCGCGACCCACGTTTCGGCCGCCACTCTTCCACCATGCCTACACGTCTTTGGAACAAACGGAACGATTCGTCCTTGCACCGGCGTCTGAAAGATCTTCATGATGCAAGACTTGGTGCCGTAGGCGGCGTCGTGCCATGGCGCCATTCGATTCATTCATCCCTTTGCCCACGCGAGGCCCCATGCCGACGACCTGCCTTCCCAGTGCATTCGTTCTGCTCACCCTCTCCCTCTCGGCTCTGTCGTGCAAGTCAACAGGGGCGGTTGGCCCAGCACCTCGAAACCAGATTTGCCCGAATCGGCCCGACGGGCCCACGGGTACGGCGCCGCTGCCCAGTGCAAATCATCTTGCCTACCAGCGCACCGAGCTGACGGCGTTCATCCACTTCGGCATGGCGACCTTCGACGGCACCGAGCAGGGGAACCTGGCCGTGGACACGCCCGCGCTGTTCAATCCGACCCATCTCGACGCAACGACGGTCGGGGAGTGGGTCAGCGCGCTCAGGGCGGCTGGCATCGGGCAGGCGATGCTGGTGGCGAAACACAGCACGGGGTTCTGCCTCTGGCCGACCGCGACCACCGATTTCTCCGTGAAGAGCAGCCCCTGGATGGCTGGCCAGGGAGATGTCGTCAAGCTGTTCACGGATGCCATGCACGCCGCCGGTTTGAGGGTGGCGCTTTATCTGGCGCCTTGGGATCAGACATTTCCCAGCTCCAGTCCCGAGTACGAGGCGCACTTGAAGGCGCAGCTCACGGAGCTGCTGACCAACTACGGCCCGGTCTACGAGATCGAGTTCGATGGGTTCAACGCGCCCACGTCGAACGTCGACTGGAGGTCGGTCTTCGCGCTGGCCAAGCAGCTTCAGCCCGACATCCTGGTGTGGGCGGGGCCTGAGATCGTGCACACGGGCGCGACGCCCGACTTGCAATGGATCGGCAACGAGAACGGACAGGCGACCCGCCAGACGTCTAGCCTCGACACCTGGAACTGCGGGGGCGGCGCGACCTGGTGCCCATTCGAGTGCAACGTGTCGGATCGCATGCCCATCTGGTTCTGGCATCCCGACCAGAGGCCCATGTCCTTGAGCACGATGCAGTCCGTCTACTTCGCCACGGTCGGCATGAACTGCACGCTGAACTTCAACGTTCCACCAACCACGACGGGTCAGTTCGACCCTGCCGATATAGACCTGCTCCAGCAGTTTGGAACGTGGTACTCGGCGCTCTACAAGACGAACCCCTTGAAGGGGCAACCGGCCACGGCCGACTCGACCTGGGCGATGGCGGGCTTCGACGCGGCCAAGGCGGTGGACGGCGACATCTGTACGTACTGGGCCGCGGCCAGCGGCAGCACGACCGCCCGCTTGGAGGTCGCCCCGAAGTCTCCGGTCGCCTTCAACCTGATCAGCATCAGCGAGCCGATCGAAATCGGAGAGCGTGTGACCGCGTATCACGTCGAGATCAGACAGAATGGCACCTGGAGTCCGGCGTTGACCACCTCCGGCGCGAAGATCGCAGGCACCGTGATCGGTCAGCGACAACTTTGGCAGCTCAATTCGACGACCGCCGAGGCCATTGCCCTGGTCATCGATTCGGCCAAGGACGTCCCTGCCATCGCCGAATTCAACGTCCTGTCCGCCCCGGGCGTGGGCAGCGAGGACGCGGGTACCATTCCCGTCGACGACGGGATGCTTTGCCCGACGCCGGCCAACGCGCTGATTACCGACTTCACTTACGCGCCTCTCGACGGCGGGACGGCGAGCACCACTGAAGTGCACTTCGGCAGTGGCTATGGCGTTCTGGCGGGTGGCGAGTACGTCTACCCGACCTCCGGAACCTCTTCGATCGCGTCGGACGTGACCCAGAGCAACTGGCACATCAGCGGGACCGTCGGCGACTACTCGGGGTTCGGACTCTACTTCGACAACTGCAGCAGGGTGGACGCTTCAAAGTACCAAGGCATTTCCTTCACGATCTCCGGGGCGATCGGTCTCGACAACCCGCTGACGTTCGAAGTGGCGACGTTGAACGACTCGATAGCCCCCGCGTGGATCAACCTCCACAACGGCGACTCGACTGCCCCGGGACGATGCATTCCCACCTCGGGCACCGGTCAGTACTCGCAGCAGGGATGCTCGACGCCAAGCAAGTTGATCACGGTGACGGACGCACCGACGGTCGTGAGCATCTTGTGGAGCGACTTCACCGGGGGGAGCCCCGAGAGCAGCGTGGCAACGCCGTCTGAGATCACCCGCATCTCGTGGACGCTCCCGTGGACCAGCGGCGGAACGCCCTATCCTGTCGACATCGTGATCGACGACCTGTCGTTCATCCCCTGAAAGTCCTGGTACGTCGTGCATCGAAACCTTCCGAGCCCACGAAGACCGCTTGCCCGACAGGTACTTCTTGGATTACTCACCTTCGTCATCGCCTGGGCCGCACGCCCCGCCGCAGCCGTGTCCTTTGGGCCACGCGAACGTCTCTTGGCGGACTTCGGCTGGCGCTTCCATCTCGGCAACGAGTGGGGCCCTGCCCAGAACCTGGCCAAGGCGGGCAGCGGCTATGGCCCGGCCAGCCCGGAATTCAGCGACGCGAGTTGGCGGCGCGTCGACCTACCGCACGACTGGGCCGTGGAGCTTCCCTTCGATCCCAGGGCCAATGCGCCGCATGGCTTCAAGCCCCTGGGCGAGGGCTTTCCCCACAACAGTGTCGGTTGGTATCGGCGCACCTTCGACCTGCCGAAAGGCGACGCTGGGCGCCGCATCTGGATCGAGTTCGACGGCGTGTACCGCGACAGCACGGTATTCGTCAACGGCTGGTTCGTGGGCCGCCACGGCAGCGGCTACGGAAGCTTTCGTTACGACATCACCGATGTCGTCAACGTCGGTGGAAGAAACGTCATCGCGGTTCGCGTGGACGCGTCCCAGTTCGAGGGCTGGTACTACGAGGGCGCAGGAATCTATCGGCACGTCTGGCTGGTGAAGGTCTCCCCGCTCGCCATCGCGCCTGACGGCGTATTCATTTACAGCCGATTCAAGAACAATGTCCCGCTCGGACCAGCCCAGATCCATTTGCAAGCGCGCCTGAACAACGCCGCGGCCACGCCCGCCGACGCGACGGTGACCTGGACCATCGTCGGGCCCGACGGAAAGACGGCGGCAAGGGTGCGCCGATCTGCGAAGCTCGGCGCCCGCGCCTCGCTCGACCTCGAGCAGACAGCGAGCCTGAATAGACCCGCGCTCTGGTTCCCCGAGACGCCGAGGCTCTATCGCGTCGTGACCTCGGTCGCCAGTGCAGGGCAGATCACCGACCAGGTCCAGACGGAGATTGGCATCCGTACCGTGGAGTTCCATCCCGACAAGGGGTTCCTGCTCAACGGGAAGCCCTACCTGATCAAGGGCACCTGCAATCACCAGGACCATGCGGGCGTGGGATCGGCACTGCCAGATCGCCTGCAGTACTATCGTATTGCGAAGCTGAAGGAGATGGGCAGCAATGCCTATCGGACGGCGCACAATCCGCCCACGCCAGAGTTGCTCGAGGCCTGTGATCGGCTGGGCATGCTGGTCATGGACGAGAACCGGCGGCTGGGGAGCGATTCGATGCAGCTGCGGTGGCTTGAGGAGTTCGTTCGTCGGGATCGCAACCATCCGAGCGTCATGATGTGGTCCATCGCCAACGAGGAATGGACGGTCCAGGAGACGCCGGTCGGGCGCCAAGTGGCCGCGACGGTGCAGGAAACCATCAAGCGCGTCGATCCCACTCGCCCCGTCACGTACAACGCCCCCGTTGGCAACGTGTTTGCGGGGATCAACGAGATCATCGAGGTGCGCGGGTGGAGCTACCACCTGGGCAAGGACATGGACGCATACCATGCCGCCCATCCCCGACAAGCGAACATCGGCAGCGAGCAAGGAAGCACCGTCTCAACCCGTGGGATCTACAGCAACGACAAGCAGCGCGGCTATGTGAGCGCGTACGACGACAACGCCACCTCATGGTCGAACACGGCCAAGCAATGGTGGAGCTACTTCGACACACGTCCCTGGCTGTCGGGTGGCTTCATCTGGACCGGCTTCGACTATCGTGGGGAAGCCACGCCGTACAGCTGGCCTTGCATCAGCTCGCACTTCGGCGTCTTCGACACCTGCGGCTTCCCGAAGGACAACTTCTGGAACTATAGATCATGGTGGACGGAAGCCCCGGTCTTGCACCTCCTGCCTCACTGGAACTGGCCGGGCCGCGAAGGGCAGGCGATCGATGTGCGCGCCCTCTCCAATGCCGACGAGGTCGAGCTCTTTATCAACGGGGAGAGCCTTGGACGAAAGGCCATGGCGCGTGCCTCCGAGGTGAAGTGGAGCGTGCCGTACTACCCTGGAACGTTGTCCGCCAAGGGCTACCGGCGCGGCCAGCCGGTCGCGGAAGCCAAGGTGGAAACCACGGGCGCACCCGCGGCCCTCGTGCTTACGCCGGATCGGTCGACCCTCGATGCGGACGGCGAAGACATCGCCGTCGTGGGCATCGCCGTGGTCGACGATCACGGCCGCGTCGTACCAGTGGCGACCAACCTGGTGGCCTTCGAGATCGAAGGCCCGGGCAGGATCATCGGGGTCGGCAATGGCGACCCCAGCTCGCACGAAGCCGACCAATATGTGACCAGCCCCACCGTGCGCTCGCGCGCTCTCGACGACTGGCGCTGGAAGCGGGTCGCGGACCCTTACGTCCCAAACCTGCCGGAGGTGGCTGCCCGTTTCGACGACTCATCCTGGTCGAAGTGCGACGTTCACAAGGAGCGCGGGCCACTGGGTTCGGGCGAACGAGCGGTCTTTCGTACCAAGCTCACGGTTTCCGCGACGGACCTCGCCGCTTCAGGATTGGAGCTATGGTTCGGCAAGATCGACGGTGACGGTTTCGTCTTTCTGAACGGGAACAAGATCGCGCGGACCGGTGATTCCCACGCGGCATCCGTCTATGACGTGAAGGCGTCGCTTCATCCGGGGGAGAATTCCGTCGCGGTAGCTATCGCCAACTGGGGTGAGGCCGCGGGTCTCAACAAGGGTGTCATGTTGCGCCTGATCGGCGAGACGCCACTGCCGAAATGGCGGCGTAGCGTCTTCAACGGACTGGCGCAAATCATCGTTCGGACGACCGGAGAGAGCGGAACTATCCGACTCGGGGCCAGGTCCGGGACACTCGCCCCGTCGACGATTTCGCTCTCGGTGGTTGCCGCCGCGCGACGACCAACCTTGCCTTGAACGGCTCGAAGGCTCGAAGACTGAAGAACCGGGGAGAATGCGTGAAGGCGCTGCGCAAGTCTTGCGTCAAGACCCGTGTAACCTACTTTGTTCGTCCAGAAAATAGTCGCGTAGATGAGCGCGCCCGAGAGCCTGGACCGGCTGCCCCTCGAAGACCGCCACCGCCTTCGCCGCTTTGCTGACGCCTGAAGCCCCGGGGAATTCCGATCGAGGCGTTGATGAATTCGGGCACCGCGTGCCCCCAAAGACGCAGGGGGGTCGGGGGAATTCCCTTGAGGGCTGCTTTTACACCGAAGGTGCCATGACGACCCTTTCGCCGTATAAGATGTAGCAGGGATTGCGTCAATGACCCGCCGGACAGCCTGGACCGTAGCCGCCCTTGTGGCGGGCATGTTTTGGGTTGCTTGTGGCCAGGGTATTTACACTTACGACCGTCTTGCCGATGGCAGTGCTGGCCCGGTGGATTTGTCGAGCGATGTTGGGACCCCGTCGGATGCGCTTGCTCCCGATGGACCCATCGCCGATGCCAGTGATGGTCGGGTGACAGTGGCCGAAGGCCCGTTGGTCGAGCCCCCAGGTGTCGAGCCCCCAGGTGCCGAGCCCCCGGGCGCCGAGCCCCCGGGCGCCGAGCCCCCGGTTCAGGATGCCTCGCCGGACGCAACGGCCATCGTCGAGGCTGGCAATCCATCCACCACTGTCACTGTCGACTGGCAGGGCGGCGAAGTCGCGCTCGGCGATGGTCGGTTGGTCATCCCCAAGGACGTGTTGGCCAACCCGGACCAGATCACCCTTACCCAGCTGAGCGCGGACGGGTCGCTGCCCGGGTATGGCGGCGCGTTAGGCCCCGTCTTCTCCATCACCAAGCGAGAGGTTTTTCAGCGCCCGGCACGTTTCGAGCTGAAGATCACACTTGACCCGACCATCCCGGTCGCGCGTTTGACCTTGGCCTACATCGATCCCAACGCGCACTTGTGGCTCATCATCCCGGACTCCACCTACGATTCCAGCACTGGGATTCTGAGCGCGGTCGTCAACGAGTTCTCGGGAACGTGGATCGTGGGTCCGCTTCTTCGTTGCAACGCGCCCGGCGAGTGTGGCTCCCCGACCGCGTGCCAGGGCGGCGTCTGCCAGTAGCTCGGCCGCCAAGCCGGCAGGTTCACAGCCAAGGCAGGCGCGAGTCGATCCGAACAAAATGGCTTGGGTCGTTCAACGTGGTTCACATCCAGGGCGGCCAAGGTGTTCCTACAATGGAAGCACATGTGCACGATCCCCGGACATGTGAGGTTGCTCACCAGATCTCCCTGGATGGCAGCCGTGTTCGAGATTCGAGCCCGCCATCTCCCGGCATGAACACCTGATCACCCGTTCCAGGAGGTCCTCCATGCTCTCGACGAAATCCCGCCGAACTTTCCAATTTGGGTCGTCCGAACGTTCGGCCCACGATTCGTTCCTTCCGCGAGGCTTGCTCGCCGGTGGTTTGGCACTGTTGTTGATAGCCTGCGGGGGCGGTTCCGGTGGTGGCAGCAAGGTTGGCGGCAGCGGTGGCAGCGGCGGCAGTGGCGGCACGGCTGGCAGCGGTGGCAGCGGCGGAACTACTGGCAGCGGCGGCAGCGGCGGCACGGCTGGCAGCGGCGGCAGTGGCGGTAC
>Ga0210133_1000147_pt1 | contig 27352 bp, 18 predicted proteins | sample Joice_ThreeSqC_D_2_FD_184874 | JGI IMG/M metagenome (GOLD analysis project Ga0210133, IMG submission 184874) | Wetland microbial communities from San Francisco Bay, California, USA, that impact long-term carbon sequestration - Joice_ThreeSqC_D1... | ecosystem: Environmental > Aquatic > Marine >...
GGAAGAAGATCACGGGACAGGACATGCGGTCCGCGGCGTGCAAAGGCGAGCGGGCACGGTAGAGATCTCGTCGCGCAGGGTAAGGCCCAACCAACGAATCGAGGTAACGGCTCTCGAACTTGTGGGTATCGGTGGCCAGCGCCTCCAAGTCGCAGACCCCGTAATAGCTCGCGCCCGCGGCGAAGACGTCGTGAAAGGCCAGGGCGCACAACACGGTGTAGCCGCCGGCGCTCGAGCCTCGAATTGCCATGCGGTCGCCGTCGACCAAGCCCTGTTTGGCCAGGGCGACCGCGCCGGACACGCAGTCCTCGACGTCCGCGATACCCCACTGCCCGTCGAGCATCTTGCGATAGGCACGACCATATCCCGTCGAGCCGCGGTAGTTCACATCGAGGATCGCAAAACCCCTGCTGGTCCAGAACTGGATGCTGGGGTTGAAGGCCGTGGAGGCCGAGCCCGTGGGTCCGCCGTGGCAGATCACGAGCAACGGTGGCAGCTCGCCGGCGAGTGGCTCGCAGACGGGGTGTTGCGGCAGGTAGAGCAGGCCGTGCGCCACTCGATCTCCGGCGGTGGTGAAGTCGAATGGCTGGGGATGCGCGATGGCCCCGGGGGACATCGGGCAGGCCACGGGCCGACGAATCAGGCGCACTTCGCGCGTGTCTGGGTCGAAGGAATAAAGAGCGCTGCTTTCACTCGCGGACCCGCCCACGAAAGCGGCGCGCCCTTGGGCAGCGAAGATGGGACCGAGCTCGGTGAGCTGGGTTTCGACCACGTCGAGCCGTCCCGCGGCTACGTCCAGCGTGGCCAGCCGCCAGAGCCCGGATTGCTGGAAGATGCACACGGCGGTCGCGACATCGAGCCAGGCGTGGGTGGAAAGCCCGAACACCCACAGGGGCGCGGCGAAGTCCGCCAGTGCGGCGTGCATGCAGGTCGTGCGGCCGTGACGGTCCAGTCGGTAGAGGTTGGAGAAGCCACTGCGATCCGAGGCGAAGGTGAGCTCGCCCGACGGGGCCCACGAAGGCGCAAAGATGGCCTCACCGGCTCCCCCCGCCACTTTCACCGGGGCTGCCGGCGATCCGTCGGTACCAAGCTCCGCCAAGTGAAGCTCGCACGTGTCCCACGGCATCGCGGGATGGTTCCAGGCGAGAAAAGCCAGGCGCTCGCCGTTGGGATGTAGGCGCGGGAAGGCATAGAAGTCCGCGCCGCGCACGAGTGGCTTCACCTCGCCCGTTTCGAGCGATACACCGGCGAGGAAGTTCTCCGGCTCCGCGCCTTCGCGGGCGCGTTCGGCGACGCAGATTACGCGCCGATGTCTGAGGTCGATCTGGAGATCGGCGTAGCGCAGCGACCCTGGTGCGGTCAATGCCACCGGATCGGTATGGGCGGGATCGAGACGGTAGAGGCGCTGATCAGCGTCGTTGCAGAAGATCACCAGGTCCGATGCCGCGGTAAACGCGCCACCGCCGTATTCGTGCACCCGCGTGCGCACGGAAAAGGGGGCGGGCACGATCTCCTCGATGGGGCCATTGCCTCGCCTGCGCAGCAGGGCCAGGCGGCCTTGCTCGGACGGACGGCTCTCGGTCCAGAAAAGGTCGGCGCCGTCGACCCATAGCCCGGCGATGCGGATGCCGCTCGACGCGACGGTTTCGGCGTCGAGGGCAGAGGGCCAGGTTCCGCAGGGAGCTTTCTGCTTGGCAGTCACCTGTTCCTAGGGAGGCGAGCAAAGGTAGTCGTTGCAGGGCAGGGGTGCGTGGCAGGAAGAACACGTCTGCAGCCGCCCGTCATCGAGCACGCGTTGGTTGGCGTCGAGCCGCTGCCAGTGCCAGTCGGCGTTCGCGGTGTCGTAGCCGGGTTGTTCCTTCGCCATGAGGTAGAAGCCATTCAGGGTGTTGCACGAGGGATCGTCGTGTTGCTCCGCCACTACCACGCTGCCCGCGGGGAGGGGGTAGCTGCCGCCGCTGTAGGCGGACGCGGCGGTAATGTTCGCGAGCACGCGCTGGTATCCCATGTCGTGCACCGTGATGGCGCGGCAGGCGCGCACGACTTGGAAGCTGGTCTGGTAGGAGGTGAGCGGCAGAAAGTCGCTGTGCTGGTGGGTGCTGTCCTGGAAACAGCCGGCAAGGAGCACGGCTGCTAGCCCGCTCGACCAGCGTCGATGCATGCTAGTCCTCCGCCTCCGCTACCTCGATGCGGTTTCGGCCATTGGCCTTGGCCCGGTACATGGCGGTGTCCGCCAAGCGGAGCAAGAGATTCTCGCGGCGGCGCTGGTTTCCGCTCGGCGCCAGGTGGTCGCGGTACGACGCCACGCCGATGGACGCGCGCACGCCGGGCAGCGGTTGCGCGGGTTCCACGGCCTCGGACTCGGTATCGAAGAAGGACGCTTCCTCGATCACGTGACGGAGAAGGTCGGCGGTTTGAGCCGCGCGCTGCAGATCCGCGCCGGGCAAGATGGCCACGAACTCGTCGCCGCCATAGCGTGCCAGTACGGTCGCGGGCGGGGCATTCTCGGACAGCAGGCGCGCCACCTCGCGCAGTGTCCAGCTACCCGCCACGTGTCCGAACTGATCGTTGATGGTCTTGAAGTGGTCGAGGTCGATGAAGAGGAGCGAGAGATCGGTTCCGTTGTGATCGGCGTGGGCAATCTCGTCCTGTAGGCGCACGTGGAAATAGCGACTGTTGAACAGCCCGGTCAGGTGGTCGAGACGGGCCAGGGCGCGGGCGCGCAGGGCATCGAGAGCGTTCTGGATGGACGAGGACATGTAGGCCGCGAAGATGCGCAGAAGCTCGTTGTCGCGCGCGGAGTACGGGCTGCCCGAGCGCCGGTTGGTCAACTCGAGCACCCCGCAGATGGAATCTCCGACCAGAACGGGCACCCCGATGACCGAGGCTGGCGCCTTCTCGGCACTGTGGCTTGGGATCTCGAGGAGCGGATCGTCCGCCTCCAGGTGATCACTGCGGTATGGCAGGCCCGTACGGTAGATGCGACCGGCAAAACCGCGATCCGACGGCAGGCGCTTGCCCAGCAATTGTCCGGAGTCGGGACCGTAGACAGCAATGAATGTCAGCCGGGGGGAGCGGACGCCAGCAAGCGTGGCGCGCGGATCGTCGAGGAGGATGCCACCGGCTTCAGAAGGCACGAAGTCGTTGGCGCGTTCCAATATCTCGCGCAGGGCCGCGTCCAGGCGGACGTCCCAGCGTTCGGTGTCCTGGTCGCGACGCGAGCGCACGAAGAAGCGGGTGATCTCCTCCGCCGATAGGGTGAGGATAGGGCCGGGCTCGACCGCCGGGTTGGGAATGGACACATCGTCGAAGAGCGGGGAGATCGGCGCGGCAGCCTGTCCCTCCATGAGTGGCCGCGAGGCGGCCTCCCGCTCTCTCCTTGCTTTGAATTCAAAGTCCGCCACGCGTGGTCCCCTGGCGCAAGGTTACTCAAACTAGGAGCGGGGGTCCACCTTCGCGACTACACCACGCCCGCCGCCTCGGGATCGTGTGTGCCACGGTAGGCGGCGCGCAAGCGCACGCGGCGCTCGAGGTCGCAGATGATGATGCGGGCCACGTCCATGCGATAGATCTCGCGTAGCGAGTGGATTCCGCCAGGACAGAAGGCATTGAGCTCGAGGATCTTGCCCCCGGCCAAATCCACGCTGACGAAGTACAAGCCGTCCGCCATCAGCTTGGGTCGCAGGAGATCGCAGATGCGCTCCTCGGCGGCGCCCAGCGAGCAGCGGCGCCGCTTGAGATTGGGGCCTTCGCCCTCACTCAGGCCGGGCAGCCGGCGGTAGATGGCCGCTTGGCCGCCCACATGGATGGATTCGCCGTTGAGGAGCAAAAGCCGCTTTTCCCCTTCTTCTGCTTCGCGTAGATACTCCTGCGCCACTGCGTAGCCATTCTTGGTGATGGCCGTGATGATGGCGTTCAGGTTCTTGGCCGGACCGCGCCGCACCCGGAACACCTTTTCGCGGCCGGCGTGGGCCAGGGGCTTTAACACGGCCTGCCCGGGAAGAGCGTGCAAGAAGGCCTTGATCTTGTCGGGCGATCGCGAAACCAAGGTCCGCGCGTGCACATCGGCAGGCAGATCGGCGAGATAGAGGCGCCCCCACGCGCGAAACACACCTTCGGGGTCGTTGACCACGAAGGTGCCTTGCAGGCGCAGCCGCCAACAGAAATCAAGAATGGGCGAGGGCGGGGCGCCGTGCGGCTCGCGCAGGGGATTGTACCGGATGAACACCACATCGAAGCCCGACAGCGTGTTGTCTTCGCGAACGGCGTCGTTCGAGAGCAGCGCTTGATGGAAATCAGCCGGCTTGGCGTAGTCGCCGGCGCGCACGCGCAGCGTGCTGGCGAGGACGCTGCCGTCGTCGAGGAAGGATAGGTCGTCGGGCCCCACGAAGCATACCTCATGGCCCCGACGGTGCGCAGACCAGGCCAAATGGATCCCGGCGAAGCTCGGCTGTACGGAAGGTAGGCCGCCAATCAGGAAGCCAATGCGCATGGTGGGTGGACGCAAGTTTACTCTCGGCGGGGCCAGCAGGGCCATGTTAGGAAGGCGCATTCGAACGTGAGGCCGGGTCGCGATACCTTGTGGAACGCCGCGGTCGTTTCGGGGGCCGTGGCGTTCGCGTGGCTGTGCACGACTCCATCGGCCGTGGTTCTCATCAATTGGGACAACGCCGCCTACATCGCCGAGATGGCCAGCGGCGGCTACACCTGGTCGCACCTGCCCTGGAGCAGCCACCTTGGTGTCGGCCAGGAATACAAGCTGGGGGTGTGGCTGGCCCAGGCCTTCGGTGGAACGGTCATCGACGGCTTCAGGGTGGTCAACGCGTTCTTCTTCGCGGCGACCTGCTGGGTTCTCTTCGATACCTGCCGCCGCGTCTGCGCCAGCCGGGCGCAGGCAATCGCCCTGACCGCGCTGTGGGCAACCGCCTGGGTCAACCTGCACTACCATCTGATTCTCGAGGACAACTTCCTTTTCCTGGCGCCGTGCGCGGTCATGTTGCGCATCTGCGTGCTACGTGTCGATGCCTGGCGGCCACGCGATTCGTTGTTGGCCGGCATGTTCTGCCTGCTCGGCCTGCTCGGCTCTTACCAGGCGCTTCCCTACTTCTTCGCGGCAGGCTATGCCGCCCTGTTGGCGCCTCGACGAGATCCACTCGTGCGGGTGCGCGACGGCGCACTGGTCGTGGTCGGATTCGCGGCCACGCTGCTCGCCTGGATGGTCTTCACCGTCGGCACCTCGCGGCTTTCGTGGAAGGCCTTAAGTGGCCAGGTATTCATGGGGCCCGTGCCCAATTACCTGCCGCGATCGCCAGCGTTGCTCCTCAAGTACTTCCTCGACGGGCACTCGGTCCTCGAAACCCTGGGCAACGGCGTCCTGTGGAATCTGAGCTTTCACGCCTATGTGTTGCCCTTCGAATCGCCTATCCATCGCTCGGTGCTGGGCATCATCGCGCTGCTGCTTCTCCTCGCGGTGTTCGTCTGGGCGACACGCTGGTCGTTGCGCACGGGCCATCTCGCGCCGCACCTCCTGTCCGCGACGCTGCTGCTCCTCACCTTCGCCACCTCCATCCACAAGGACGAGGTCGAGTACACCGGGCTCAAGCGCTACGATTTCGTTCCGCTGATCTTGATCTTCCTGGCCGCGTGCCTGCTCGGGGAGCTACGCAAGCGTCCGCTTCGCGATCTCTATGCAAAGGCCAGTTTGACCCTCATGCTCGTCGCCGTGACGGCGCAACTTGCCCTGGGTCTGCGATGGAGCGTGGTCGAACAGGCCCGCTACGTCGCGCGATCCTCCTGGAACTCGTTCCCACATTCCGAAGCGATGCAGTACGGCCGCGAGGGCAAGTCTTGGTTCCGCTACTTTCGCGACCTCGAACGCGAGCACCGCCATGCCTGCACGTTGGTGCTCTCGTACGGCGAGATCGCTGACAGTACGTGGAACTTCGACATCATCGGATCGCTCTACTCCGAGGTGCCCAGCCATGTCGTGGTCGCAAACGACTACATGATCTCGCGCTTTCGGCCAAGCTTTCGCCGGGTCGTACCCAACCTCGTGCACCCCGAGGCCGCCAGCATTCCACCTTGCGCTTGGGTCTCCCAAGAGGCGCGTCAGCTTCTGGCCGCCGTGCACCACTGAATTGGCCTGGTCGAGTACGCGACTCGGCTAGCGCTTGCGGGCCGCGTGGTGCTTGTTTAGGATCTCCGTCAGGTCGTCGAGTGGAAGGGCCGGCGCGAAGTGATCGGCCTGGCCCCGCATGTCCTCGGCCATGCACAAGGAATTGATGATGGCTTCCTCGGTGCATTCCACCACCGCCTCGTAGAGCCCATCGCAGGCGTCATCGAGCAGTACCTCGATCTGGTGAGTCAAGCCCGAGGTCGAGCGCGGTACCTTGTTGGCGGTGGAGAAGCCGATGATGATCTCGCCCGAGGCGTGCGCCGCGAACGAGCCCACGCGGCCGATGCCGAGCGCCGCGCGCTTGCACAGCCGGGAGATCTGATTGGGCAACAGCGGTGCGTCGGTGGCGACCACGCAGATGATCGAGCCGGCGTTGCGAATACGTTTGCCGTCGTCGGTGTAGTCCGGCCCGAGAATCTCCCCGACGGGAACACCCGCGACTCGCAGGGAGCGCATGATTCCGAAATTGGACTGCACGAGGACACCCAGGTTGTAGCTGGGTCCGGTCTCGCCGCCGGCCCGGAAGGTGACGACCCGGCGTGAGCTGGTGCCGATCCCGGCCTTGAAGTCGCAGGTGATGAGCCCGGTGCCGGCGCCGACCGAGCCCTCTGCGACGGCACCGGTACTCGCCTGTTCGATGGCGCGGTAGACGTGATCCGAACGCACGTGGCGGCCAACGGCGTCGTTGAGCCACGAGTCGTCGCACTCGCCCACGATGGGAATGATCACGTCGTATTCATCGCCGATGCCGGGAAACCGGCGGGTCATCCACTTCACCGTGGCGTCGGACACCTTACCCACGGACATCGTGCTGGTGAGCAGGATGGGAGTTTCGAGCAGGCCCCACTCGACCACCTGGGTCAGCCCCGAGACCTCACCCGCGCCGTTGAGCACGAAGGAACCGGCCAGGACGCGTTCGGAGAATATCGGATCCGGTGGCAGGACGGCGGTGACACCCGTGCGCACGGGGCCGTCGCCCACGGCGAGGGGCCCCTCGCCCTTGATCAGCGTGGTGTGCCCCACGCGCACGCCTGGAACGTCGGTGATGGCGTTGAACGGCCCGGTGGCGACGCGGCCAATGGAGAATCCCAGGTCACGAAAGCGTGAACGCATGCTGCACGAGATCTTGTGGGTCAGGGAGTTTCGGGTACCACAGGCGGCGTCTTCTCGATGGGCAGGGCCTTGCCCTCGGCTTTGCCGTTGCCGTCGGTCTTGCCGTTCCCGTCGCCGTTGCCGCCCGCGGGCAGGCGCGCCGCCTCCGCCTCGCGCGCGTCGGCACGACGCTTCTCCCGCATGCGCTTCAACCCGCCGGTAAGGATCTCGCCGATGAGCATGCGGTAGTCGATGTTGGCGGCGTTGGCGATGAGGCACAGGTCGGAGTACCCCGGGGTGAGGCCCGGCAGCGGGTTGACCTCGAGCACGTACATCTCCCCGGCGTCGTCCATGCGTAGATCCACGCGGGCGACGTCGCGGCAGTCGAGAGCGACGAAGGTCTCGCGGGCGATACGCTCCATGGACTTCAACTCGGCGGGGGTGAGCTTGGCCGGGCACTGGTAGTACACGTGCTTTTCCCACTCCTGCTTGATCTGGTAGTCGTACACGGGCCGCGGGTTGGCCTTGTCGAGGAAGACGATCTCCATGGGGGGCAGCACGCGCGGCCGCTTGTCGCCGAGCAACCCCACGGTGAATTCGCGACCGGCGATGTAGTACTCGATGAGCGCCGGCTGGCGGTACTTGTCGAGCAACTCGCGCACGACCGCGCGCAGTCCCTCCTCGTCGTCGACCACCGAGGCGTGGGCGCTCACCCCCTTGGACGAACCCTCCTGGTTTGGCTTGACGATGAGCGGGAACTTCATCTTGGGCGAGAGTCGTTCGCGCCCGGTCTCCATGACCTGAAACTCGGGGGTCGAGATGCCGTGCTGTCGCAACACGCGCTTGGACAATGCCTTGTCGAGGGCGATGGAAAGCGTGGCGGCGTCCGAGCCGGTGTAGGGGATGCCCATGAGCTCGCACAGGGCGGGCACGGCGGCCTCGCGGTTGCGGCCGGAAACCCCCTCCGCGATGTTGAACACCAGATCCACCGGCGCGTCCATGAGCTGGCGAGGCAGCTCGGCGGTGGCCTCCAAGGGAACGACCACGTGGCCATAGCTTTCGAGGGCGTCACGGATCGAGGTGATGGTCTCGGGCGCGTCGTACTCGGCCTCGGTATCGTCACCGGCCTTCGAATCCACCCGCTTGACGTTGTAGGAGAAGCCGATGCGCAGCGCTTCGGGCGGCCGCCTGCGCCGTCCAACGGCCGGCACGGTGAGCCCCTGCCGGCGGGCGGCGCTGGCCACCACCGCACCCAGGGTGGCGTCGTAGTCGAGTCCCTCGCGCGCGGCCGCCGCGAAGGTGCTCGAACCCGGTTCCAGCGAGGGCAGGGCATTGACCTCGAGCAGGTAGATGCGACCATCGTCTCCCAGGCGGAAGTCGATGCGGCCGAGGTCGCGCACGCCGAGGGCGCGGATGGCCGACTTGGCCAGCGCTCGCAGTCGCGCCACCACGTCGCGCTGCACATCGGGTGGACAACGCACGGCCACCCGGCCGGCGTCGGTCGATTTCAATCGGTAGTCGTAGATATTGAAGCGTGTGCGCGCGCCAGGTTCGACGAAGTAGTCGACCGGCATGAGCACGCCCTCGTCGCCCTTGCCCTCGACGAAGGGAACGGTGACATCGGTGCCGGGGATGAACTCCTCGACCAGCACGCCGGAGGGATACTTGCGCAGCGCCCGCGGAAGCATATCGAGCAAGGCGCGTACGTCGCGGGCCACGGCGTCGTCGCCGATGCCCTTGCTCGAACCTTCGTAGTTCGGCTTGACGATGAGCGGGTACGACAGCCCGAGCAAGCCGAGGTCGCGACCGCGTTGCATGTCGTCCGGTACCACCAGACGCGCGCGGGGCGTGTCGAAACCTTGGGCCCCGAGGACGAGCTTGGTCATCCACTTGTCGAGCGTCACGGTCAGCACGTAGCCGTCCGAGCCGGTGTAGGGGTAGCCCAGTTCCTCGAAGAGTGCCGGGTAGAACGCCTCACGGGTGCGGCCGCGCTTGCCCTCGGCGGTGTTGAAGATGAGGTCGGGTCCGAAGGACTCGATACGCGCGGCCAGGTGCGAAGCCGGGCCGGTGACCTCGATCTTTTCGACCTCGTGCCCGCCGGCGCGCAGGCCGCTGGCGATAGCGTCGACGGTCTCCACGCTGTCGAATTCCGCCTCTTCCTCGCTGTCGGTGAGACGGAGGTTGTGGGTAAATGCGATCTTCACGCTGTCGACGCCACCCGCATGGGCTCGCTTTCTACTGCCTATGACTTAACCAAATCGCGACCGTCCCCGTCAACCCACAACGCGGAAATCGTACCTATCCCAGCAGGATGCCGCCTCGGCTGCGCAGAGCGCCGGCCACCTTTTCGCCCAGGGACTTCAGATCTTGGTTCGGTCGAACCAGGTAGGCATCGACACCCAGCTCGAAGGCTTCCTTGACTGTCTCGTAGGATGGGTAGGCGGTGTACAGCACGGACGCACAGTGGGGAAGCAGGTGCTGCGCCTGTTCGATCACGCGCAGACCCGACATCCCCGGTAGGTTCCGGTCCGCTATGACAAGGTCGAACTTCGCCTGCTGGAGCTGGGCGAGCGCCTGCTCACCGTTCGACGCGGTGACGACGTCGTAGTCGCGACCGAGGAACTCAGCCATGAGCTGGCGCCTGGTGCCCTCCACCTCGACCACCATGACACGGGCGCGGCGCTCGGCTTCCTTGCCGGCTTCCACACTGCGCGCGAGCTGCTCGTTGCGCCGGGAAAGGGCGCGCCGGATTCGGAATCGCAAGGCTTCGACGTCGCGGATGGGCTTTTCGATGTAGTCCTGCGCCCCGATGTCGAGCGCGGTGACCGCGGAGTCGTATGACGAATAGGCGGTGATCATCACGACCGCGGGGGGGGGATCCAAGGTGCGTGCCACACGCAACACTTCGAGACCGGAGGCGCCGGGCAGATTCTTGTCGGTGAGGACCAGATCGAAGGCGCGCTTGTGCATGAGATCGATGGCTTCCTCGGCGGAAGCCGCGGTCGTCACGCGGTAGCCACTGCGACGAAGGAGCTCCCGCAAGACGGTGAGCACCACGACCTCGTCGTCGACGACCAGCACCTCATGCGCCGAAGGAACGAAGGCCGAGTCGTCTTTGGATGCGGCGTCGGCGATGAGGCTTGCATCGAGGTCCTGGGTGGGCCTTGCAATGGTACGCGCCGGTTCCTCCATGAACCCGAACCGGGTCAAGGTTTCCACGAGATGGCGCCCGGTCAACTCCGCACGCCGGCGCGTGGCCGCCGCAGCCACCACCCGCCCGAGCCGGGGCAGAAATTCGCGTCCCAGATAGGCGCGAACGCCGCCGTAGACCGTTGCCGAGAGGCGCTCCGGCGATGGCACGGCATCGACCGCTACCACGGCGGCTCCGGACGCACGTTCCCGAGCCTCGCGCAGGCGCACATCGACGCGATCGTCGGCACCGAGACCGATCACGATGACATCCGCCTGGCCCTGCGAAATGACGCCTTCGGAAACGCGGGCGAGCTCGCTGTCCCCCAGCACGGCAACCACGGGAGCCGATCGGCTAGCTTCCAGCGCCGCGCTCAACGCCTCCTCGAGCGCCGGCTCGATGGTCTTGAGTGCCGCGCGGTTTCCCTCGATGACGTGGTCGAGCATGAGGGCGCGTGTGCGCGCGCGACGGCACGAGGCGAGGTAGCGAAGGTGGGCGCGGAAGAGTGCATCGCTTGCCGGGAAAGGCCGAGGCAGCACCGCCGCCGCCTCTTGCGCGAACATCTCCGCGGCCAGCGCCGGATCGGCAGCGATGATGGGCACGACGTCGGCGAAGGGGCGGATCTCACGTGCCGCCGTCAACATGCTTTGCTGTACCTCGCCCTGATCGATCACGAGAAGCTCGAAGGATTCTTCGCCCAAGCGCTCCAGGGCGGCCGCGGCGGACGGTAGGGCAACAACTTCACCTTCGGCGCCGAGGGCGGCGGCCACGCGCTCGCGATCGGGGGTGGCGGATATTCCGATAAGGAAGCGCTCTTTGGAAAGGCGAGCCGCCGCGCGAAGCGCAACGAGGATCTCTTCGTGCCCGGTATCCGCCATCAAAGGTCCATTCTAGGCCAGGTCCTCGATTCGCGCCCACGGTATCGCACGCCGGCAGCATGAACCACGCAGGCCACCCACCTAAGACAGAGCACGGAGAAGCGAAGGACCAGGAGCCGGCCCCGAAGAGCCTGCTTGTCTGGCCGGGGTAACCTCGATCCGAGCTCTGTGTTCGCTTCGGTGAAGATTCCGATCCCTAGATGAGCGACCGGAGGGCCTCGCGGTCGGCCAGGATGACCTTGCGCCCCTCGGTGTGGATGTAGCCCTTGCGCTTGAACTGCGAGAGGGTGAGGGAAACGGTCTCTCGCGTCGAGCCGATGAGATTGGCCATTTCCTGGTGCGTGATCTTGAGCCCCAGGACCATGCCACGCCGGTGCTCCACACCGTGCTCCGAGCCGAGACGCAAAAGGAGCTCGGCCAGCTTGGAGCCGACGTCCTTGAAGACGAGCTGCTCGACCTTGGTCTGAAGGCTTCGCCAGCGGCCGATGAGGGCGCGGGCGAAGGGGTAGGCGACTTGCGCGTGGCTTGCCAAGACATGATCGAGGACGGTGCGGTCCACTTCCAGCGTGGTCGTGTTTTCCATGGCCTCGACCATCTCCTCCCGCGGACCACCCTCGAGCAAGCAGGTTTCACCGAAGAATTCTCCTCCGCTACGGTACGCGAGGGTCAGCTCCTTGCCATCACGAGTGACCTTGGAAACCTTCACCCGGCCGCTGGCGATGAAGTGCACACTGGCGGCGCGATCCCCCGGCAAGTACACCACCTGGCGTGCGCGGTAGCTTTGCGACTGCGCTGCGGCCGCGAGCCTGGCTAGCACCTCGGGCGATGCGTCCAGGAGCACCGTGCACTTGCGCAACATCTGGGCAATGCGTTTCTCTTCTGCTTGGGACATGGGGCAAGCCATAGCAGAGGCAACGAGTCCCCAGCAACAAGAATTGTCATCTGGCCTACACTTCGGATTTTTGCCGCGCCTTGCGTAGAAGCGCGAAACCCGCGGTCATTCCCGCGACGGAGGCGATCATGATGAGGGTGGTCGCGCGGTGGCTGAGGTTCTCCATGCGCTGGTCGAGCCCGCCGTACGCCAGGGCGATGAGAATCGCGTTGTTACACAAGTGGGCCAGCATCGAGGGCAGGATGGAGCCGGTTTCAATCGCGATGAAGCCGAGCAAGGTGCCGAGGACCGTGGCCGGGAAGATCCGGTACACGTCGAGGTGAAAGAGCCCGAAGAGCACGCCCGTGATGACCGCGGCCAGCGAGGGATCCATTCGCGTGCGCAGCCCGCGCAGGATGGGGCCGCGGAAGAGGGTTTCCTCGCAGATGGCGGGGCTCAAGGCCATCAGCCCAAGGGTCGCGGCGAAGCCACGGCTGCCGTCCAGAGGAACGATGGACTTGCGCAGTTCCTCGAGCAGATGTTTGGGCACGGGTGCGAGCCATTCGCTTGCAAGGGCTACCGCCGCCCACGCACTGCACCCGACCAGCGCTGCGCCGAGCAAGGTCAGGGGCGCAGGTCGCGAGAATCCGACGACGTTCGCGAACCTCTGGCCGGACATGCGCGCGTACAGGAGCACCAGTCCGAACAGGCCGAGCCATTCCGCCGCGAGGAGACCCGCGGCCAGGTGGTGTTGCTCGATGGGGAGAAACACGAAGTAGAGCAGCAGGAAGGCAAGGGAGAAGAGCACCAGCGCATCGAAAGCGCTGGTTGCATGGGCCACTGCTGCGCTTGCGGACTGGCGGCGCGGCGCTGGGACGACCAGTCGTTCGGAGTCGTAGATGCGCGCTGCCGCGGCCAGGGCCGCCGTCGAGAGAAGAAGGGTCGAGGCGATGGCTGCCAATCCGCCCGACCACGTCGCGCGGCCGACCAGGAGATCTCGCGCGAGCAGGGTCACGTTCATGCCGGGAATCCACGCCGCGATGCCGGCCAAGCGGTAGTCGCCGACGGCGCCGGCCATGGCTGGCGCGATAGTAAGAAAATACACGGGCAGAAGCAGGGTTTGCGCTTCTTTGAAGGTGCGCGCCGTGGCGCCGAGGGCGACGAAGGCCGCGGCGAAGAGGAGCGCGGCTGGCAAGATGACGAGGCTGCTTTGCAAGGCGTGGCCCCAGGGCACGTCGAGCACGATAGTCTGCGAGGACAGGCGTAGGATCTGCAGCAAGGTCACCGCCATGGAACCGAGATTGAGCGCGCCGGTGAGAGCGGCCAGCGTCGCCACGGCCAGCACCTTGCCCAGCATGAGGTCGAAACGGTGGATGGGCGAACAGAGCACGGTTTCAAGCGTGCCGCGCTCTCGCTCGCCCGCGGTCACGTCGATGGCCGGATAGAACGCCCCGAGCAGCACCATGAGAACGACGAAGAGCGGCAGGGCCTTGGAGAGCAGGTAGCCGCCCATGCGAGCCTTCGGGGCAAGACTGTGCCGTTGCATGGAGAAGGTGGGCGCGCACCCGTCGGGCAGGGCCTTGGCGGTGACCTCGGCCAGACGCTCCTCGGCGATGCGCGATTCGTCGCGGCTGGCATCGTAGACAACGGTCAACTTCGCGGGGGCGGCGGGATCGAATTCGACCAAGGCATCCAGGCGCCCGTTCTCGACATCGGCGCTCGTGCCATTGGCCACGAGAACGAACAGGGTTGAATTCTTCTCGATCTGCGCCAGCAGGGATGCGCGGGCCGGTCCTTCCCCGGTCACCGCCACGCTGGACGCTCGCTCCTCGCGCTGCTTCTCCCGGCCCGTCGCCACCTGGGCCGCGAGCATGGCAAGGAGCGGATAAACCACGAGCGGTAGCAGAATCATGATGGCTAGGGTGCGGCGGTCGCGCAGGGCCTCGCGCAGCTCCTTGCCGAAAGTGAGGGCGACGTGCTTGGGATTCACGACTTCCCTCCGCCACGGTCCGCCAGGGCTAAGAAGGCCTCCTCGAGACTGCCGGCCGCACCGCGGATATCGGAGGGACTGCCTTGAGAGAGCAGCCGGCCTTGGTGCAAGAACCCGATGCGATCACAAAGCAGCTCGGCTTCGGCGAGGTAGTGCGTGGAAAACACCACAGCCTTGCCACGACCACGTTCGGCACGAACGAAATCGCGCAGGAAGCGGCTGGCTAGCACGTCGAGACCACTGGTCGGCTCGTCGAGGACGAGCACGGAGGGGTCGTGTAGCACGGCGCGCGCGATGGAAACGCGCTGGCGTTCTCCCGTCGACAGTGCCTCGCAGCGCCGGTCAAGAATCTCGTCGAGGGCCAGGGCCGGCGCCAGGGATAGCAGCCGGGCTCGAATCGCATCGCGTGAGAGCCCATGGATCTGCCCGAAGTAGTCGAGAACCTCGGCAGGCGTGAGGCGGCCGAACAACCCGGTGCTGCCGCTCAGATAGCCGAGGTGCTTCTTGGCCTGTGTGGTCTTGGCATCGCATCCAGCCAGGAGCGCGCGGCCGGTGGTCGGCGCGAGCAGCCCGGCGAGCATGCGCAAGGCCGTGGTCTTGCCCGCTCCGTTCGGACCGAGCAGGCCATAGATCTCACCTCCGGGTACCGACAGCGAGAGCTCAACCACGGCGTGCACGCCGCCGAAGGACTTCGATGCGCTGTCAAGAACGGCCAGAGGCTCGGGCATTCATCCCAACTGTACCCGCTCTGGCGAAAAGCGCCCAAGATCGCGTCTACCCGAGGCAACGCGATCTTGGGTGACATGGGAACCCCGGGAGGGTTCCCACTCCCTTCCGGTGTCGCTAGGCGACCGCGTCTTTGGCGGCCTTGACGGGACGAGCCTTGACGACCTTGCGGGCCGGCTTGGCCTTGAAGATGGTCTCTTCCTTGGTGAACGGGTTGATGCCCTTGCGCTCTTTGGTGGCGGGCTTCTTGATGACAACCATGCGGACCAAGCTGGGAACGACGAAGAGTCCATTCTTCTTCAGCTCGCTGTGGCCGATGGTGGCGACGGCCTCGAGCACGCCTTTGACATCCTTGCGCGTGAGCTTGCCGTCGGACTTGTCAGCAATGGTTTGGATCAGTGCGGATTTGGACAGGGGACCTTTAGCCATCTTCGCTCCTATCGGTTGGTGAACGCTGCACACGGCCGCTTGCCGGGACAGTCAACCGTCACGATATCCGGTGCTGCCACGCCAACGACCGCGCGGGAACTCTACAGGAGAAATTTGCAGGCGTGCGACGAAAAAATGCTGAAAAAGTCGGTTCTTTCGCGCAAGGCACGCATCCAGGTGCGAGAAAAGCGCACGTTGGCGCCGTCCCGCCCCGAGGAATCGGGGCAATTTCGTCCGGATTCACAGCTGGCGAAGCAGGCTTGGATGACGGATCGGGGTAGAAAACCGCGCCGTCTTCGTGGCTGCGGCGCGTGCCTGGCCGATCGTGTCCTCCGTCGTGCGGGCAGCACCACTTCCGACCGCTGTGCTTGCGCGCGCCAGCGCGAGTGTGCAAGAAACACCAGGCTGCCATCGGGTTCGAGCTGCCGAAGGTCCCATGGACGACCCCCAAACCAGCATCCCTGGACGGACAAGACTGGCGCCGGCCCGCGAGTCGGTTGGGCGCAGCCTTCAGGCCGGGGTCTTTCTCTTTGTGCTCTTTGCCTACTTCATCGGCGAGAGCAGGACGCCGCCGTACAACGATTCCAAGTTCATCTATACGGTCGCCGAATCGATCGTGTACCGCCACTCCATCGATATTCCGGTGCCGGGGGGGACGCTCAAGGCTCAGCACCCGCTGCTACCATCGGCCATCCATGTCCCTGGGGTCGTCCTGCGCAGGGCCATCGCCAAGGACGACCGGGCGCTCGACAAACTCGTCACGCCCATGACCAGTCACCTGGGTACCGAGCTCGTGGTCGCGCTGGGCTGCCTGGTCTTCCTCCGCCTGCTCGGGTATCTGGGCATCTCGCTGTTTGCGGCCAGCCTGGGAACGGTCGTCTTGGCCTTCGCCACCTTCCTGCCCATTTACGCGCGAACCTCCTGGTCGGAGGCGTTACAGGCCACGTGCTTCATCGGGTTCTTCTCCGCCTTGATTCGCCTGAAGGACAGCCCCGGTCGGAAGACCGGCCTGTGGTTCGGTGTCTGGACCGGCTTGCTCATCAACTCGAAGTACGCCTTCGTGCTCACCTTGCCCGGAGCCCTGGTATTTCTCGGGTACCACGCCTGGCGACAAAAGCAGATTCGCACCCTTGTCCGCGCCATGGCCTGGCCCGCGATTCCGGGCGCTGTCTTCCTGGCGGTCATTCTTTGGTACAACTGGGCGCGCACCGGCGCCCTCACCAGCAGCGGGTATCCGAGCATCGCGGGCCTGGGCGAAACCGTGTTTCGCGAGAGCGTGTTCGTGGGTTTGTGGTCCTATTTCTTCTCGTTCGGCAAGAGCATCTTCCTGTACAACCCGCCCCTGGCGCTGAGCGTTCTGGCCCTGCCCCTGGCCTCGCGGCGACACGCATCTTTCCTCTGGGCGCTGCTGCTGACCGCGGGACCGATGGTTTGTCTATACAGCAAGTTCGTGTTCTGGAGCGGCGATTGGTGTTGGGGACCACGCTACCTGCTCTTCGTCGTGCCGATCATGCTGATTCCCGCGGTGTTTCTCGTCGACGAGGCGGTGCAGGCGAGAAAGCGTCTCGTGCTTGCTTCCTGCGCGGTCGTGTTCTTGCTCGGTGTTTCGGTGCAGGTCGTGGGCGCCAGCCAGTACTGGGACCACTTCATCCGGTTCAGCAAGAACGTGCAGGTGCTTTGGCTCGGAAATCCCAACCGTTCAGGCGCGCTGACGCCTGATCACGGCGGCTCCTGTGATCCGTGTTTCGAGGATTTCTACGCGCGCAACTTCACCCCGGCGCTCCAGCCCATCGAGGGCCAGTGGTGGTACCTCAAGCACCATCTCCTCTCCGATCCCTGGGAGGTGGCGGCCAAGGATTTGCCCCTGCACCGCTACACGAACCTGCCCTTCCAAAGCGCGTACAACTGGTACACGAACCCGCCCTGGGATTGGTGGAAGCTGGATTTCGTCGGACGCTTTCACCGCGCTGGCGACATTCTGCTCGGGCTCTTCATCCTGGGCTTTCTCGGCGGGATGGTCTTGTGGGGGCGCGGGCTATCCGCCTCCGCGGAATTCAGAGGATCTTGCGCAGGAATCTTCCAGTATGGCTGGCCGCGACCTTGGCCACGTCTTCGGGCGTACCTTGCGCCACGACTAGTCCGCCTCCGGGACCGCCTTCGGGGCCGAGGTCGATGACGTGGTCCGCGGTCTTGATCACATCCAGGTTGTGCTCGATGACGATGACCGTGTTGCCGGCGTCGACCAGTCGCGATAGCACCTGCAGCAGTTGATCGATGTCCGCGAAGTGTAGCCCCGTGGTGGGCTCGTCGAAGATGTACACGGTGCGGCCGGTAGCGCGCTTGACCAGCTCCTTCGAAAGCTTGATCCGCTGCGCCTCACCTCCAGAAAGCGTGGTAGCCGCCTGGCCCAGCTTGATGTAGCCGAGACCCACCTCGCGCAAGGTTTCCAGCTTCTGTTGCAACTTGGGGATGTTCTGTAAAAAGCCACAGGCCTGGGTGACCGTCATGTCGAGCACGTCGGCGATGCTGGCCTGGCGGTACTTCACCTCCAGGGTCTCTCGGCTGTAGCGGCGGCCGGCGCAGGCTTCGCATTCGACGTACACGTCGGGCAGGAAGTGCATCTCGATGCGCAGGATGCCATCGCCTTGGCAGGCTTCGCAGCGACCGCCCTTGATATTGAAGGAATAGCGGCCGGCCTTGTAGCCGCGCGCCTTGGATTCGGGCAGGTTGGCGAAGAGATCGCGGATGTGGGTGAACACCCCGGTGAAGGTGGCCGGGTTCGAGCGCGGGGTTCGGCCGATGGGCGCCTGGTCGATGTCGATGACCTTGTCGAGGTGGGCGAGGCCATCGATCCCGTCGAAATCCGCGTCGGGCCGGCGGGCGCCGTTGAGCCGGTGTTTGAGCACGGGCAGCAGAGTGTCGACGACCAGGCTCGACTTGCCCGAGCCGGAAACACCGGTCACGCAGGTGAGCACCCCGAGCGGGAAGGACAGGTTGAGGTTGCGTAGGTTGTGCGTGCGCGCGCCACGTAGAATGAGGCTGCGCTGGTTGGCCGGCCGCCGGTGCTTGGGGATCTCGATGGCTTTTTCGCCAGAAAGATACGCGCCGGTCAGCGACTGCGGGTTCTTGCCAATCTGCTCGGGCGTGCCCGAGGCGATGACCCTGCCCCCCAGCTCGCCGGCGCGCGGTCCCATGTCGAGCACGTGGTCCGCGGCGCGGATGGTGTCCTCGTCATGCTCGACGACCAGCACGGTGTTGCCGAGGTCGCGCAGCTTGACCAGGGTTTCCAGCAGGCGGACGTTGTCACGCTGGTGCAGGCCAATCGACGGTTCGTCGAGGATGTACAGAACGCCCTGCAGGCCGCTGCCGATCTGCGTGGCCAGGCGAATGCGCTGGCCCTCGCCACCGGACAAGGTGGCCGCCGAGCGGTCGAGCGAAAGGTAGTCGACACCGACGCTGACGAGGAAGGACAGGCGCGCCGTCACCTCGCGAACGATGCGGTGGCAGACCTGCCAGTCCCGCCGGGACAGGGGCAGGGCGCGGATGAACTCGTGCACCTGCGCGACGGTGAGCGCGCAGATCTCGACGATGCTCTTGCCGCCCACGCGCACATGGCGCGCCTCCTTGCGTAGTCGCGTGCCGTCGCATTCCGCGCATGGCGAGTGCGACATGTAGCGATGAAACTCGTCGTACACTGCCTCGAAGTCCTCGTCGGTGTTGCGTCCTTGTTCGCGCCGGCGGTGCTGGTACTCGTCGAAGCGGCGCTGCAGGTTGGCCAGCACGCCCTCGAACTCCTTTCTGAAGCTGTGCTTGCGCCCGTTCTTGTCGAAGGTGAAGGCGATCTCCTTGCCCGCCGAGCCTTCGAGGATCAGCTTGCGCTGCTCGGCCGGCAGCTTGTTCCATGGCTTGTAGAGATCGATGTCGAACGCGGCGGCCACCGCGTCGAGCACCTGCTGGAAGAAGGCGCTGTTGCGTCGTTCCCAGGGATCGATGGCGCCCTCGCGCAGGCACAGCTCGGGATTGCTCACCACCAGCTCGGGGTCGAAATACATGGTGGCCCCGATACCGTCGCACGCCGGGCAGGCGCCCGCCGGGCTGTTGAAGGAAAACAGGCTCGGTCCGATCTCGGGCAGGCCTACACCGCAGTCGGGACAAGTGAACTTCTGGCTGAAGACCAGGTCATCACCTTCGAGGGGAGAGACTTTGACCAGGCCGTCGCCCAGCTTGGCGGCCAGCTCGATGGATTCTGCCAGACGCCCCTCGATGCCTGCCTTGCGCACCAGGCGGTCGATGAATACCTCGATGGTATGCTTGCCCGCCTTGTCGAGCTTGGGCGCCTCAGCCAGCTCGTACAGCTCGCCGTCGATGTTGGCGCGCACGAAGCCCTGCTGGCGCAAGCTGGCCAGCTCGGCCGCGTGGTCACCCTTCTTGTCGCGCACCACCGGCGCCAGCACGGAGAAACGCGCGCCCTCGGCAAACCCCAGCACCTGATCGACCATCTGGGGGATGGTTTGCGAGAAGATGCGCTGGCCACACTTCCAGCAGAAGACCTCGCCGGCGCGCGCCCACAGAAGGCGCAGGTAATCGTAGATCTCGGTGATGGTACCGACGCTCGAGCGCGGGTTGCGGCTACCCGATTTCTGCTCGATGGCGATGGCCGGCGAAAGGCCATCGATCGAGTCCACGTCGGGCTTGCCCCGCTGTTCGAGGAACTGACGCGCATAGGCCGACAGCGATTCGACGTAGCGGCGCTGGCCCTCGGCGTAGATGGTATCGAAGGCCAGCGAGGACTTGCCCGATCCCGACAGCCCCGTGATGACCACGAGCTTGTCGCGCGGGATCTCCACATCGATGTTCTTGAGGTTGTGCTCGCGCGCGCCCTTGACGACGATCTTCTTCATTTTGTCCGACCTGTACCGCCGCTTGGATCTCGACGCACAGGTCTACCCAACCTCCGAGCGTAACAGAACGGGTGTGCGCTAATCGAGCGTCAAAAAGCGATGCCGAGCGAGACGCGCAGGTAAGGCGCGCTGCGTCCCATGTGACCGATGGCCACTGAGTTCGTCGGGATGGGCGACGCGCTCGATGATAGGGACGTGGAACGCACGACCCAATCGCTGCTCGTTGCCACGGCATAGCCGGCCTCGAGGTTGCCCAGAACGGCCAGGGCGGGCGAGTACGACCCCTGCCACAAGCGAAGCCCAGGGGAGCGAAGAAGCACACCGGCGCCGAGCGCGCCTTGCTCGAACTGCTGGCGGTCGTGCAGATCCGCCACCCTCAGCTTGTCCCAGCCCAGGCCGCCAGAGATCCGGGCGAAAGGCGCCAGCCACCGCAGCACGTGGTAGCGCAGGGAGGCTCCGAGCGAGAACAGGTTGCTGTCGAGCTTCTCGGTGAGAACGGAGCCGCTCTGGAAGGAGGTGTGCGACGTGGTGATCCAGCCAAGATCCAGGCGGATGGCGATCCGATCGTTCGGCCGGAAGACGTCGGCCTGCACGGACACGCCACCACCCACCGGGTAGCGACTTTCCATGAGGCGCTTGGCCCCGCTGTCGAAGAGCCAGCTCGCTCTGCTCTCCAACGCCACGGTGAAACGGAGGGGATCCCAGGTCGTCACCGGACCTTCCGGCTCGAAGAGCTTCGGCTGGGGCTGAGCTCCCTGTTGCGCGGCGTAGGGATAGCCCCGCAGCTGGTACGGCGATGGCGGGAGTGGCTGCGGCTGGGCAGCTGTCAGCGGGGGCTCGGGTTGGGCCGGCGGTCCCGGCGGTACCTGTGCCTCGACTGGTAGGTCCTGCGGCGGGGCGGGGGAAACCTGCGGCTGCGCCCATGCAGGCGAAGCGAGCAGTAGTCCCGCCATCGCGAAGAGCGGCAGGTACGCACGGGTAGCTTGCGTCGCTTCTCGATTTGACTTGGTCATGGCTGCTCCCGCTTGAGGTAGTCCGTGAAGAGGAATCCGTAGCCGGTTCGCGCGGTGGTCCGGTCGGGATGGTCAGCGTCGAGGACGGTGAAATTGCCGATGGCATCCGGATCGTTGTGGGCGACGATGAGGTAACGGGTGCCGTTGAGGCTGGGAGTACTTAAGGGAACGATGTTGGTGATGTTCTGATCTAACGGAGTTTCGCCGGTCATCAGTCTGGGCTCGCTCGGCCGAGCCATCAGATTGAGGAAGGAGAGCACATTGCCGTGGTCGACGCTCCACAACCGGCTGGGGTTGCGCGTCTCGATGGTGGGGTTGGCCTGCGTGGCACCCGCCCCTATGGCCGAGACCGAAGCGGTGGCGAGATCCACCACGGTCACGGCGGCGTTGTTGCCCGCGAACTTGGAGGACACCATCACCACCTCCGCGACCCGCTGTTGAGCGTCCATGAGCGGATATACTGCGCCGGCGGGTGCGGGCAAGGGGTAGTCCGTGATGGCCAGTCCGCCCGTGGTCTCGACCTGTTCCAGATCCGCAAAGAGGACGCTGGTGCTTTGCAGCAGCCGGTCGACGAGCAGCGCCCGCTCTTTCGGTTTGTCGGTCGGGAGATTGCCGGGAACCGAGAAGCGGATGATCTGGTTGGCCGGGATCGAGGTCGCGATGATTGTGGCGTGGCTGTTGCTCGGATCGATGATGACCAGGCGCCTTGCGTCTGCCGAGACCGCGGCGATGCGCGTGCCGACGCCGGAGCCAAAGAGCACCATGTCGGCCGGATTTGCGCCCACGGCGAGCATGGAGAGCGAGGCGACGAAGTCGTTGTCCGGGGCAGTGGGCGGTGGCACCGCGCCCGACACATCGGTGAGCGCGATCTGGAAGATGTCCATGCTACCGCTGGCGCGCACGTAGATTTTCTGGTTGGCCGGATCGAACAGGATCTGGACCGGGGAAAGCGTGCAGTTGGTGCTCGTCGGGCAAAGCGGAACCGAGATCTCGGTGTTGTTGGGATGCTCGAGATCCATGATGGTGATGTAGTTCTGCGAGAGCACCACGGCCAGGGTGCGCGGGATGCCACCGAAGACGTAGGGTGGCGAGAAGAGAATGGTATTGGGGACGTAGCCCAGGCTGCGAATGGACTTCCCCGTCAGCAGGGGGGCCGCTCCTTCCGCCGTGGTGAAGTCGACGATCACCATTTCGTTCGGGTCGTAAAGCGAGCTGTCGACTTGCGCTTGACCTGAAGGCGAATGGTAGAGCACGAGGAATCGGCCATCGTCCGACTGGGCCAGGCCGTCGAAGCGCCCGGTCAACGGGTAGATGCCTGGGGCAACCGCGGGGTTCGCGTCGATGACGCGCAGATCGGCGGGTACGGCGGGGATATCGGTCGAGCCGTGGTCGCCCATGCTCAGCACCAGGAGCTGGTTGTGAGGAATGACGTTGTTGGGGTTGCTTGCGTTGGCGTTGCGTTTGAGCGCGACCACCGGCGCCTTGCCCACCGCCATCATGCGAGGCGTGAGGGAGGGATCCGCCGGGTCGAGCAGGAAGGCGGTCTGCGTGTTTCTCTCGACGAAGGCCACGTGATCGTCGAGCGCGACCATGGGCAGAAGATTGTTGCGCGGCTGCCAGAAATCGGTGTTGCCGTTGTTGCAACCGGCGAAAGGCGCCAGGGCCAGCGACAGGGCGAGGAATCGGGCTTTCATTGTTGGATCCTTCCATTGAGGGCGAATCCGGTGACGGACTCCACGTCTCCCGTCTTCCAGTCGACGAAGCTGATGCGGCCCTCTTGATGTTCCTGGCCGACGAATACCTTGTGGATGGTGGGCGACAGAGCCGCGATGGAGGTGGGCGGGCTGCCCAGCAGGAAGTCGTCGGCGATGAAGCTGATCAGGTTGATGCGTTCGGCGACGCGGACGGACTTTGTGTCGTCGCGCAAGAGCACGAAGGCGTGGCTCGAATCGGGCGTGATGGTGAAAGGTTGGGGCAAGGCCGGGGTCTGTTGCAGCTTCGAGAACCCGTCCACCAGGCGGACCAAGGTGTACCCGTAGGTCGTGCTGGTCGCGCCCGCGCTTCCACCCGCGCCCGCGCTTCCGCCGGCGCCCGAAGCCGGGGAGGGCGTGTGCAGGACCAGGGCGGTCTGCTCGTCGGGCGCGACGGCGACGGCGCCGATGGCCATGTGCAGATCGACGATGATGGCATCGCCGTCCACCGTCAGATCCTTGATGAGCAGCGTGTTGTTGACGTAGGCGGTGGTGTAGAGCACGGCGTACCTGCCAGCCGGGCTCATGGTCAGCGAGCCGATGGTGACTCCGTCGAAGTGCCACGGCTGGCGGTGGGTCGGGTCGGTGAAGCCGCTCGGAATGTCGATGCGCACCAGCGTGCTCTCGTCGCGGAGGACCGCGAACGCCGCGCTTCCGGCCGGCGGCAGGTCGAGAAGACCAAGATCCGTCACGGGACTGGACAGCTCGATCGAGGTCACGATGTTCGATTTGAGATCGACCAGCATGACCTCCGCCGAGCCTTCGCGCCGGGCGATGGCGTAGGCCCCGTCCGCGGTCACGGAAACGTTGACGGGCTTGCCCTTGGCCGCGGGGGTGACCTTCGGTGGAGCGGTGTCCGGCGTGGCAGGGGGTGCGGTGTCCTCCGGGACGGGCGGGGCGAGATCCGGAGGGAGGGCCGTCGTGTCGGGAGACTGAGACCCGCCGTCTAGCACCGAGACGCCGCCGTCGATGGGCGAGACGCCACCGTCGATGGGGGTAAGGTCAGCGTCCGGGGAGGAATCCCCCGCATTGGCAGGCGCGGTATCTGGAACTGCGGCGGGCGCGAGGTCGGGCGGAGCCGTCTGCGTGTCGGGCCCGAGGGCCGCGCCGCCGTCCAGGGTCGCCGTGCCGGTGATGCCGCGGTCGATGCGAGTGAAAGGCGCGATGCCGTCCGTCGTGATCTGGGAGAAGATGAGCTTGGAGATGCCGTCGTCGGTGACCACGAAGGCGGCGGTGTCGTCGCTGGAGAAGACCACCGCGCTGGGATTGTAGCCCACGCTCATGGCGAAGACCCGCTCCGTATCGATGTCGACCACCGAAACCTCCTGCGTGCTTCCCGTGGTCGCGTTGGTGCTGGTGGTCGTGGTGGTCGTGCCGTTGTTCGCGGAGGCATCGAACCAGATCACGGCGTGGTGCCCCTTGGGGGAGATGGCGATGGAATTCGCCTTGGAAATGATGGGAATGGGGCCGGCGTTCATGCCGAGACCCCGCAGGACGCGCAGGGTGTGTGAGCCAACATTGATGACCAGGGCGACATCTTGCCCTGGCACGGTTGCCACGTAGGTCGGCGAGTCCCCAGGCGTCTGTTCGGTTATGGTCAGCTTGGTGGAGTCGATGACATCAACGGTATTGCGGGTAGGATTGGCCACGTAGACGTATTGGCCTCCGGCACGAGGGGCCAGGAAGTCGAGTTTTTGCTTGTTCTCGGGCGGCAGGTCGGGCGCTCCCACGGCGGCGGCGTCCAAATTGATCGCGATGCCCGGATTATAGGCGCCTCCCGTGCCGCCAGAGCCGCCGGAGTACGCGCCGGACGCGTCCCTGGAGGTCTCCCCCGAATTGCTCGCCGTTCCAGATGCCGCTGTACACCCGGTAGCCGCCCCCAGCACCAATGCACACAAAACCAAGTTCTGTTTGTTCATGGCAACATCTCCCCGCAGCAACTAGTGTGCCGGTGGCGAAGACTGCGAAACCATTCGGTCTTCCCACGGAAAATGCGACAAACGCCTGACATGCATGTCGCGGTTCTCCGCGCCCTGCCCGCCACCTTTCCGGGGTATGCTACAGCCAAGCTCGATCATGCCGAAGAACAATGGGGCCGGCAGTTTTCGAGCAGGTTCTCAATGCAGATTTCAACAGTGCAAGCAGCGGGTGGGAAGGTCAGCCTGCGCGTCGATGGCGACACCGTCTACGTGGCCGGGGAGATCGACCAGATGAGCCCGCGCGACTTCATGGCCGGCTTCCTCGAGATCGTGCACAACATGGCGCTCGGCGAATGCCTCCCCGTGGTCAAGGTGGATGTCACCGAGCTGGCGTTCCTCAACTCCTCGGGCATCAAGGAGTTTCTGAGTTGGATCCTGCGGCGCAATCGCATCCCGCCGGAGAAGAAGTACCGGATCAACTTCCTGTTCGACGCGTCCGTGTCCTGGCAGCCGGTCACTCTGCCCCGTCTCCGCGACCTCGACCCGGAGGGCATCTCTTTGACCCCGGTCAGCCGTCCACACCAGATCGCACTCGACAGCGTGCGCTAGGGATCCCTAGGTAATTTCTGGTCCGCGTGTCATCAGAATCTTGCCCGAACGGACCAGCTCGACCACGCCGAAGGGCCGCAGCAGGGTGATGAGACTGTCTACCTTCTCGCTGGCGCCGGTCACGCGCAGGACGAGCGAGCTTGCGGTGCAGTCGACGACCTTGGCCTGATAGTGCTCGGCGGTTTGCAAGATCTCCGTGCGCTCGTGCAGGCCGGCCTTAATCTTGATGAGCGCGATCTCGGTTTCCACCACGGCCTGTCCGGTGTGGTCGATGGCGCGCACGACGTCGACGAGCTTCGCCACCTGCTTGATGATCTGTTCCAGGGTGTCGGGGTCGCCGCTGCACGTGATGGTCATGCGCGAAAAATCCGCGCTTCCAGGATCGGCGCTGACCACCAGGCTTTCGATGTTGTATCCGCGGCGGGCGAAGACCAGCGCCACGCGCACCAGCACTCCGGGTTGGTTGCGTACCAGCACGGAAATGGTGTGAAGGGGCAGACTGGCCAATGGTTGCTTTGCGGGTGTCGTTGCCACGTTGCTTGCGGGAGAAGTCATGTCGGTACCTTCGAGGACGGGTTGGTTTGATTTGTCATGTCGATCCTGCCGGTTTTTCCAGCGTGGCCCGCGGCGGCTCGATGATCATGTCGCCCAGGGGCGCGCCGGCGGGAATCATCGGAAAGACGTTGTCCTCCTTGACCACCTCGGCGTCGATCACACACGGACCGTCGTTGTAGTCCATGGCTGCCTGGAGCACTCGGTCCACGTCGGCCGCACGGCGCAGGTGGAAGCCCTGGATGCCGTAGGCCTCGGCCAGCTTGACGAAGTCGGGGTTACCCTCGAGATCCGTGCCCGACAACCGGTTCTCGTAGAACAGCTCCTGCCACTGCCGAACCATGCCGAGAAAGTGGTTGTTGATGACCAGCACCTTGACCGCGAGCTTGTTGATCGCGGCGGTGGCCAGCTCGGACAAGGTCATCTGAAAACCCCCGTCGCCGACCACGGCCCACACCGGTTTGTCGGGGCAGCCGAGCTTGGCGCCCACCGCGGCCGGGAAGCCGAAGCCCATGGTACCGGCTCCTCCCGAGGACAGCCAGTGGTGGTTCTTGGTCGTGCGCAGGAACTGTGCGGCCCACATCTGGTGCTGGCCCACGTCGGTGACGATGATGGAATCGCGCCCGCCCATCTGGTCCAGCCGGTCGAGGATGTACTGCGCGCGCAGGCCGCCCTTCTTGGGGTAGTGCAGCGGAAACTGCTCGCGCCAGTCGGCGATCTGGCGCAGCCACGGTTTGGTATCGCAGGGGCCGACGAGCGGCAGCAGATCCTCGATGACCAGGCGTGCATCGCCGGCCAGGCACACATCGGGCTGGAGCACCTTGCCGAATTCGGATACATCGATGTCCACGTGGATCTTGATGGCTTCCTTGCAGAAGACCGAGAGCTTGCCGGTGATGCGGTCGTCCCAGCGCGAGCCGATGGACATGATCAGATCGCAGGCATCCACGGCTTTGTTGGCGTAGGCCGTGCCGTGCATGCCGAGCATGCCGAGATGAAGCTCGTGGTCCTCAGGCACCGCGCCTTTGCCGAGCAGGGTATTGACCACGGGCGCGCCCAGCTTCTCGGCGAGCTTGAGGATGGCTTTGCCCGCGTTCGACAGCACGGCGCCATGCCCGACGAGCAGAATGGGCCGCCGCGACTTGGCGAGAAAGGCCGCCGCTCGCTTGAGCGCGGCGGGCTCGGCGTGGTCGGGTACGTAGTAGCCGGGGAGCCGGACCTCGTCCACGAACGGGGCGGGGCAGGGGCCCGCCAGC
>Ga0210133_1000148_pt1 | contig 27252 bp, 23 predicted proteins | sample Joice_ThreeSqC_D_2_FD_184874 | JGI IMG/M metagenome (GOLD analysis project Ga0210133, IMG submission 184874) | Wetland microbial communities from San Francisco Bay, California, USA, that impact long-term carbon sequestration - Joice_ThreeSqC_D1... | ecosystem: Environmental > Aquatic > Marine >...
CGTGCCCCGCGCCACGGCTTCAAGGGCATGCAGATCACCCTCTCTGCGCTCACCGCCGAAGCCTTGCAGGCGTCGATGCCGGTGGCGTCGTTCTCCCGCTCGACGGAATCCCACAACCAGGACAAGGTCAGCATGGGCACCATCGCCAGCCGCGAGGCCTTGCGGGTGTGCGAGTTGGTGGGTCGCGCGGTCGCGGTTCACCTGCTGGTCTGCGCACAAGCTTGCGAGCTCCGTGGCGGGCTGCCGGGACGTCCGGCGATCGAGGCAGTCGTGCGCTCCATCCGCCAGCTCAGCCCCGCGGTGGCAGACGACCGGCCTCTCGACGACGACATCAAATCGGTGTACCAGGCGCTGGCCGTCGGTGACTTGGGGCTGGACGAAAAGACGGAGGCCTAGTGTCGATGGCGAACGCGCCCCGGACAGCCACGGTTCGATTTTCGATTCCGCTCTACGACGTGGATGCCATGCAATTGGTTTGGCACGGCAACTACTTCAAGTACTTCGAGGATGCGCGCGATCGCCTGTTCCGCGATGCCGGTATCGATCTGTACCAGATCGCCAAGGAAGGCGGGGTGGTCTTTCCCATCACGCGCACCCAGACCAAGTTCGTCCGACCCCTGCGCTTTCGCGACGAGGTCGAGTGCAAGGCAACCCTCGTAGAGGCGGGCTGCCGCATCGTCTTCGACTTCGAGCTGCGCCTCGCGGATGGCGGGCCGGTGTGCACCAAGGCACGGACCGAACAGGCCGTGGTGCGCATCTCCGACGGCGGGCTGGAGTTGAGTCTCCCCGAATCCGTCCGCTCGGCTCTCGCATCTCCTTGAGATGATCGCTCAAGCTGCTAACACCGGGAACTTGCGCCAGGCTCTGGCCGACGGCTGCGCCTGCGTCGCAGCCTGGGCCGAGGTGCTCGACCGTATCAACGTGTTTCCGGTCCCCGACGGTGACACTGGGCGAAACCTGGTGCTGAGCTTGGCGCCCCTGCGTGACGTGACCGCCAGCGACGCGGCGCTTGGACAACGACTGCTCATGTCCGCGCGTGGGAACTCCGGCAACATCGCTTGCGCCTTCGTGCGCACGCTGCTCGACGGCGCCGCGGGCGAGAGCCTGGCCGCACGCTGTGTGACCGGTGCGGCCAGTGCCCGCACGGCGGTGGCGGTACCACAACCGGGAACCATGCTCACGGTCTTGGGCACTCTCGCAGAGGCGGCCGGGTCGAGGCTCTCCGCCGAGGACGTGCCGGGGCTGCTGGCGCAACTTTCGAGGGTGGTGCGGGAGACCACGGCGGCGCAGGAATCGCTGCGCAGGGCTTCCGTGGTCGACAGCGGCGCGCTCGGGATGCTGGTGTTTCTCGACGGCGTGTTGCGGACATACTACGGGATCGCCGAGCCCGGGAAGGCCCTGGCCGACGAGTTTCGCCCCCTGGTTCGCTACGATCGCGCGGGGGCGGGGGCTCGTCCGGAGAGTGGATTCTGCGTGGATGCGGTCTTGCGTCTGCGCTCCGGCGGGCAGCCGCCCGATGCGCTGCTGGCAGGGATCGGGACCGAGGTCGTGGCCTTGCGCCAGGGTGAGCTGTGGAAGGTTCACCTGCATGCCGAGGATGCCCAAGCGGCGCGGGCGGCACTTGGCGAGGTGGCGGAGATCGTGTCGTGGTCGTGGGACGATCTGCACGAACAGACGTCGGCCCGTCCGCCGGTCGGGGGTGAGGGAGAGGTCCACATCGTCACCGACGGGGCGGCTTCCCTGTCGCGACGCGAGGCGGAGATGCTCGGCGTTAGCTTGCTCGACAGCCACATCGACTTTGCAGACCGATCCCTGCCCGAGACCCGGGTCGATCCCGAGGACGTGTACCGTGCCATGCGACGAGGAGTGCGCGTATCGACGGCGCAGGCATCGACCTACGAGCGTCACATGTACTACGAGCGGCTGTCCGCACAGTGGAAGCATGTGCTTTACCTCTGCGTAGGGTCGGTCTACACCGGCAACCACGGCATCGCCACGGCCTGGTGCTCGTCGCACGCTGGCGGCGAGCGCATGACCGTGCTCGACAGCGGCACGGCCTCGGGGCGGCTGGCGGTGGTGGTGCGCGCCACGGCCCACGCCGCTCGGGACGGAATGTCGCCCGCGGCACTCTTCGATTTCGCCAACTCCGCCTTGACGCGCGCCGAGGAATACATCTTCGTCGAGCGGCTCGAATACCTGGCCCGGGGCGGTCGTCTGTCGAAGGCCGGCGCGTGGTTCGGGGATGCGCTGGGTATGGCCCCCGTGGTTTCGCCCATGCCCGACGGCGCGCGCAAGATGGCCCTGCTGCGCAAACCGGAGGATCGGCTGGCCTTCGCGGTCGCGCAGGTGGCACGTGCTTTTGCCTCCGGATCGCGACGCGGCTACCTGCTCGCCGAGTACACCGACAATCGCGCCTGGGTGGTCGAGACCCTGCTGCCCCGCCTGCGCGAGGCCGCGCCCGAGGCGGAGGTCGCGGCTGGACCGCTCTCGCTCACCACGGGCGCGCACACCGGGCCGGGCACATGGGCCATCGCAATGCTTCCCGACCCACCAATGCAAGGGGCGTGACAGGGGCACCTGTCCCCTGGCATTCTTTTGCCCCACATGAGCAGAGGAAACCGCGTCGTCGTCACGGGAGTCGGTCTGCGCTCACCCATCGGGCACACGCTCGCGGCACTGCGAGATGGCCTGCTGCAAGGCCGCAGCGGCGTGCGCACCATGCCGGGTTGGGACAAACTCGATGGCCTTCGCACCCGCGTGGGGGCGCCGTGCGAGGGCATTGATATCGGTGAGATCCCACGCAAGTACGCCCGCACCATGGGGCGGGTGGGCGTGCTGGCCGCGCTCACGGTGCGCGATGCCGTGGCCGACGCCGGGTTGCCGGCGGACGTGGTCGCGTCGCCGATGTGCGGCGTGGCCTACGGATCCACGGTGGGCAGCACGGCTGCGCAAGAGGACTTCCTCCGCCCCATCCTCAACGAGACCTCCATCCGCGGCTTGCTGGCTTCGACGTATCTCCAATTCATGAGTCACACCTGCGCGGCCAATATCGCGCTGATGTTCGGTTGCAAGGGGCCGGTCATCGCCTCGTGCACCGCCTGCACCTCCGGCTCGCAGGGCGTTGGCATCGCCTACGAACAGGTGCGATTCGGCCGCGTGCCCATCTGCCTGGGCGGTGGCGCCGAAGAGCTCCACATCCTGCATGCCGGGATCTTCGATATCATGCGAGCGACTTCGGCGGGCTACTCGGACACGCCGGAGCGCACGCCGCGCCCCTTCGACCGCAAGCGCGATGGACTGGTGGTGGGCGAGGGCGCCGCCTGCCTGGTCATGGAGGAGTACGAGCACGCGAAGAAGCGAGGTGCGAATATCTACGCCGAGATCATCGGCTACGGTCAGGGCTGCAACGGGACCCATCCGACCAACTCCGACCCCGAAGGGATCTGCATCGCCATCAACCTGGCTCTGCGCGACGCCGAGCTTTCACCCTCGGATATCCAGCACATCAACGCGCACGCGACGGGCACCGACGTGGGCGACGCGGCCGAGGCCGTGGCGGTCCACCGCATCTTCGGCACCAAGGTGCCGGTGAGCGCGCTCAAGGGCTACTTGAGTCACACCCTTGGGGCCAGCGGCGCCATCGAATCCGTGGCCACCATCGCGATGATGCGCGAAGGGTTCATGGCCGTGTCGAAGAACCTCGAAGAGCCGGATCCCGCCATACCCCCGCTGGACCACGTGATGGGAAGTGCGCGACAGGGGCCCATCCGCATCGCCATGAACAACAACTTCGCGTTCGGCGGGATCAATACCTCGCTCGTCTTTCGCGCGCTGCCGTGATGGGAAACGCGGCGCCGTCGTGGCAGGAGCTGCGCAGTCGTTTCGAGGTCTGCGGGATGCCGTTCGCGTTCGTGCTCCCGGTCTTCAACCACGAGCGCAACGTGGGCCAGGTTGCCGCGGAGGCGGTCGCCAGCGGTGCACCGGTCATAGTCGTTGACGACGGATCGACCGACCGCAGCGCCGATGCGGCCGGTGCCGTGGCCGGCGTCACCCTCGTGCGCCACCAGCGCAACGTAGGCAAGGGCGCGGCCATCCTCACCGGTCTTGGCGAGGCTCTCGCGGCGCGCATCGGCGCGCGCTTCGCGGTGACCATCGACGCCGACGGGCAACACCGCCCAGACGACGCCCGCCGCTTGCTCGCGGCCCTCCTGCCCACCCCGGACGCTCGACCCGAGGTAGCGCTCGTGCTCGGTGCGAGAGTTGGCATGGATGCGGTGGCCGTGCCCTGGTCGAGTCGGGTAGGGCGTGGCTTCTCCGGCTTCTGGGTGTGGGCCGCCGGCGGGCCGCGGGTTACGGATTCCCAGTCCGGCTTTCGCGTGTACCCGGTCGCGGAAACCCTGGCGCTGCCCACCCGCGCCCGCAGATTCGAGTTCGAGGTCGAGGTGCTGGTTCACGCGTCGCGAGCCGGCATTGCCATTCGCGAGGTGCCAGTATCGGTGGCGTATGAGCCCCCTGGCGGGCGCGTGTCGCACTTCCGGCCATGGCGGGACTTCGGGCGCAACTCGGTCACGTTCACCCGGCTCATCGCAGCCAGGTGCGTTCCCTTTCGTCGAGCGGCGCGCGCCGTGAAGGGATCGCGGGATGGCGCGTGAGTCGACCATTCGCTGGCCAGTGCTACTGCTCGCCTGTGCCGCGACCGGACTGCTGGCATGGGCGGGGCAGTACCGGCTGCGCATCGACACGGACATCACCTCGGCCGTGCCCACCGGCAACGCCGCCTTCGAGAGCGCGCGGCAGGTGCTGGCGCGGCACACCTCGCTCGACAAGGTGGTGGTCAACCTTTCGCTGGCCGATGGTCGGGCGGATCCCTACGCGCTTCTCGCCGCGGGCGACGCGCTGGTGGCCGCACTCGACCGCACGAAGTTGTTCTCGTCGGTGGGAACCGCGGCGGCGGCGGCCGGTCTGACGTCGTTGTACGCGGGAATCCCGCAGCGACTGCCCTCGCTCTTTTCGGCCGACGAGCTGCGCAAGCAGGTCCTGCCGCGACTCGAACCCGGCGCCATCGCCGCGCGCCTGCAGCGGCTGGCCGCAGACGCCGCGGACATGGCGGGCATCGGAACGGCATCGCGTGTTGCCGATGATCCTCTCGGCCTCGGCGACCTGGTGCTCGCCCGACTCGGCGATCTCGTGCCCACGCAGCAGGCCCGTATCGAGAAGGGGCACATCCTCGATGCCGACGGCAAGAACCTGCTGGTGGTTGCGACGCCTCGCGAGGGCACGCGCGACACGCGGGCTTGCCACGCCATCGACAACCTATTGCACGCGGTGACGGCCGGCTTCGCGCAGGCCAAGCCAGGCCAGCCCGGATACGGCGTCGAGGTCACGCCGGTGGGCGGGTACCGGGCCACCATCGACAATGAAACCCTGGTCACCAACGACGCCAACCTCGCCATGCTGGCATCGACCATCGGCATCGCGCTGCTTCTGCTCCTGTGCTTCCCGCGCCCCTGGCTGGGGGTGTTTGCGCTGCTTCCCGCGATCGCCGGGGGCTGCATCGCGCTCTTCGTCTACACGTTGTTCGAAAGCGACATCTCCGCGCTCGCCCTGGGCTTCGGCGGCGCCTTGATTTCCATCACCGTGGATCAAGGAGCGGTGTACCTGCTCTTCGTGGATCGCAAGACCAAGACCGCCGGACACCGGGCGGCGCACGAGGTCTTCTCCATCGGCTCCCTGTCGACGGTGGTCAACATCGGGTCCTTCCTGGCGTTGCGCCTGACCGGATTTCGCGTGCTCGGGCAGATCGGCTTGTTCGCGGCGCTGGGCATCCTGTTCTCGTACCTTTTCGTTCACCTGGTCTTCCCCCACATCTTCCCCTCGGTGCCGGCGGCCACGCGCTCGGCCTGGGTACCGGTGGACCGCTTTCTCGCCCGCATCACCGTGGGGCGAGGCCTGCGGGCCCTGGCGGTCGTGACCGTCTTGTTCGCGGTGGCCCTGGTCTTCGCCCGTCCGCGATTCGTCGTGGATCTCGCGGCGATGAACACCGTGCGGGCGGAGACGGCGCGGGACGAGGCGAAGGTGCGCGCGGTGTGGGGCGACATCTTCCACCGGCTGTATGTCCTGGTGGACGCGCGAGACCAGGCCGGCTTCGAAAAGAAGTCCGATGCGCTCCTGGGGCTGCTGGAGAAAGACAAGGCCGCCGGCAGCCTGCATCGGGGTTTCTCGCCGTCCATGCTCAGCCCAGGGGTCAAGCGCACGGCGGAGAATGAACGGGACTGGTCGGCGTTCTGGACGCCCGAGCGCGTGGCCGCGGTGAGCGAGGCCTTGCGCGACAGTGGCGAGAAGGTCGGGTTCACGGCGGACGCCTTTGCGCCCTTCCTCTCTCGTCTGTCGGCGCATGTTGCAGGCAGACGCCCGATGTCGGCGGCCGAAAAGGCACTTTACGGGGTCAGCCCGGGACGGGACGGCAAGGGCGTGGTGTGGTTGGGCAGCTTGGTCCTGGGGCCAAGCTATTCGCCAGAGGCCTTTGCGGAGCAAGCGCGGGAGGCCGGCCTGTACGTATTCGACGGCGGGAATTTCTCCGAAACCCTCGCCGCCTTTCTCGCGAAGTCCTTCCGTCTCATGTTCGTGGTGGTGGTGTGCTTCGTCGCGCTCTCGGTGTTTCTCTTCTTTCTCGATGTGCGCGTCGCCGCGATCGCGCTCGCGCCGCTCACCTTCTCTTTCGTCATGACTATCGCCACGTTGCACATCGTCGGACGGCCCATCGACATCGTGGGCTTGATACTCTCCGTGCTCATCTTCGGCATGGGTGTCGACTACTCGTTCTCGTTCGTGCGCGTGTACCAGCGCTGCCTCGACGAGCACCACCCTTCGCACGGGCCGGTGCGCACCAGCATCTTTCTGGCGGCGAGCGCGACCATGGTCGGCATGGTTACCATGGCCTTCGCCGAGCACAGCGTGACCCGCAGCGCGGGCATCATGGCCAGCTTGGCCATCGGGTACTGCGCGGTCGGGGCGTACTTGATCCTGCCGCCGCTTCTGCGCCGGCTGTTTGCCGCGCGACCGTTGCCACCCCCGGATCGCGACCACCCCGAGCGCTGGGTGCGCGAACGCTTCAGCCGCCTCGGCGCGTACCCGCGACTCTTCGCGCGCTTCAAGATGCGCCTCGATCCCATGTTCGGGCGCTTGTGGGAATTCTTGCCCGAGCAGGGCAGGGTGCTCGACATCGGTTGCGGATTCGGCGTGGCGGCGGCGTGGACCCTGGCGCGTTCGACCGACGTTCGCGTGGTGGCGGTCGAACCCGACGAGGATCGCGCGGGTGTCGCACGCTTCGTGCTGGGCGAGCGCGGCGAGGTCCACGTGGGGGCTGCGCCCGAGGTGCTACCCGATGTGGACGCGAGCGCCGTTCTCTGTCTCGATGTCATCCACCACCTCGACGAGGCGGGGCTGGCCGCGACCCTGGGGCACGTTCGTCGCTGTCTTCGCCCGGGTGGAAGTCTGGTGTTGCGCGCGACCGTGCCAGCGCAGGGGCGGACACCCTTTTACCGTTGGTTCGAAACCAGGCGCCTCGCCCTGAGCCGGCTACGGCCCCACTACCGGCAGCGTGAGCCCGTCGTGAAGGCCATGGAAAAGGCGGGGTTGCAGGTCACGCTGGTGGAGCCAAGCGCGCCTGGGCGGGAGGAGACCTGGTTCATCGCGCAGGCGGGTACGGGCGCGGGTGGCACGGGGGCCGCGTGATCGAGCAGCTCTATAGGTTCCTGTCGGCCCTCTCTCGCTTCACGGGCTTGTGGATTCTCCGCGTCGTCTCGAGTTGCGTCGCCGCGGGGTACTTCATCCTCTTTCCACGGCGTCTCGGCCACAGCATTCGCTTCTATCGCGCCTTGTACCCCGACAGGTCGGCGCTGCATGCCCTGCGCCGTGCCTGGTGCCAGTACCAGGACTTCGCAAGCCTTTACTGCGAACGATTGGAAATCGAGCGGCGCAGCGACGTGCGCTTCGAAAGCGAAGGGCAGCACCATCTCAAGGATGCCAGCGCGGCCGGACGTGGCGCTATCCTGCTCATGTCCCATTTCGGTCGCTGGGAGATCGGCGCGAAGTTGCTCGCCCGACGGAAGGAAGATTTGATGCTGGTCATGGGCGGAGAAGTTGCCGGCGGTGCGCGGGGCGGGGTCGACGAAGATCTGCGCCAGGCCGGAGTGGACGTGGTGACGGTTCCCGCGGGCGAGGGACAGGCATTCGACATCCTCCAGGCGGTGCAGAGCCTGCGCAAAGGGGGCGTGGTTTCGCTGGCAGCTGACCGCGCCTTTGGCGAGGCGCGTATGTTGCGCTTGCCGTTCCTGGGCCACACCGTCGCGATCGCCGCCGCGCCGTTCGCGCTGGCACTGGTGAGCGGTTCGCCTTTGCTGCTGGTCTTCGCCGTCAAGATGGGATCCCGCCACTATCGCTTCATCTGCGATCCCCCCATCACGCTGACCACCCCCGGTCGGGCCGAGCGCCAGCAGGTCATGCAGGAGGCGGCCGCCGCCTATCTGGATCGCCTGGGCGCCATGGTCAGAGCCCATCCCGAACAGTGGCAGACCTTTGGCGAGTTCTTGCGCCGGGAGGATTAGCCTCGATCGCGGCGCGCTCGCCAGCGTCTGCCGTGGCGACAGTCGCCGGGTTCGGACAAGTGACCGCGGATCCACTCTGCGCAGCCGTATGTGAAGGACAGGGATCAGCCGGCCCGAGGCCCGAGGCCGAGCCCGCGACACGATGCGCGGCGCCTGCTGGTCCCGCGTGCGCGAATGGCAAGCAGGAACCCGAATCCGAGCAGCACCGAGGGGCCCGGGGTGGACGTAGTTCCTCCCGTGGTGCACGCGCAACCGCTCTTGCCGCCGGCATTCGAATCGTTTGTCGTGGTCGATCCCCCGGTTGCGGGGGTCCCGCCGGCTCCCGATGGCCCGGTCGCGCCGCCTGCTCCACTTGCGCCGCCCGTGCCGGCAGGGGTCGTTCCCCCGTCCACTGCAACGACCGCCGGCTCGTGCCATTCGTAGGCGCCGAGATCGATGCCACCACCCTGAGGCCGCGAGATCCCGTCCGCGTCCAGCAAGGGCGCCTGGTCGGCGCTGCCGGTGTCGATGGCAGGCGCGGTTGGCAGCAGATGAAGATCGAAGGGCGCCGTGGGGCTGACGAAGAACGTGGCCAGCGTCGTGCCGGTGAGCGTGGTGTTGTGATCGTCCGTGATCGCCGTGCCCGACAGGTCGTAGTCGGTCGCGAGGTTGTTGCGGACGATGACGTTGCTGCTCGGCGTTCCGTCCTTGTTCGCCGTTACCATGATCCAGGGCGGCCCGGGCGAGGTGTCGTTGACGTCGATCACGGTGTTGTTGACGATGCGCGAGTTCGTCATCCCGTAGAAGCTGATGCCGTGCCAGTGGTCTGTGATGACGACGTTGTTCTCCACCACCCAGCCGTCGAACATCCCGTCGAAGCAGCCGATGCCCTGCATGGAGTTGGTGAGCTTCTGGTTCGGATCTTCGCGGTTGATGAACACGTTGCCGCGCAAAACCACCCCGTGGACCACGCCGGTGCCCACACCGTCGACCCCGACCGACCAGCTTTGGAAACCGTCGTCGTGGTTATCGTCCCCGTCGTCGCCGCTCACGTAGACGTTCTTGACGAGGTTGTACTGGAACACCCCATTGTCGCCGAGTCCCCGCAGGCCGTCCGCCGAGAAGTTGACGACGCGGTTGTTGTCGATGAGGGCGTCGGCCCCGTCGACGCCGATGCCGAATCGCACGTTGGTGATGTCGTTGTTGGCTATCGTCACCCCGGCGCCGCGAACCGAGATGCCGCTCGACGCCGAGTTGATCCACTCGGTGGCACCCCAGGCCGATGCATCCTTCACGCTGAAGATCTCGCAGTCCTTCACGGTGACGCGAGCGCTAGACGTGTCGATGGTGACCAAGGTATCGACTGTCGATGTAGCCCCGTAGCTTGGGCTGATCGACGCGCCGGCGAGGACCCAGCCTTTCGTCGCGGAGAAAGACACTCGGCCGAGCGTAGGTGTTTGGCCGGCCGCGGCGGCGACCGTGATGGGCGGCGTGTAGTCGCCGTTCTTGATGACGAAGGCTCCGTGATACCCGGATCGCAGCCACACGGTGTCACCGGCCTGGATGGTCGTCCCGAACGCGCCTGCCGAGACGACTTGCTCGAGCGTCTGCCAGGGGCTCGCGGAGCTACCATCACCGCCTGCCGCGGCCGCGGGATCGACGAAGAACTCGGAGGCGTTTGCATTCGTCGCGACAAGGGGCGGCAGGGCGCAGCCGGCGAGGACGAGCGCGAACAATGGCGAGGACGGTCGACGCATGGCTTTCCTCCTTGCAGAGACGATCCGCGGGGCGCAAACACCTGCGCCGCAGCCCATTATACGCCGCTACGGCGCTCGGCCCGGCCCCTTCACCACTGTCCATCCAGCATCTTTTTGCGCCGGGCCAGCTCTTCTTGGCTCGGCTTCTCGTTGGCGAATGTACCGGCCTTCATTTCACCCCCGGGCACATAGGTGCTCATCACGACGTCGGTGGTCGAAACTTGAGAGCGAACGAGCCTTAGCGCCGACGGCTTGACCGCGTCGCTGAACAGGCGCTTGCCTCGTCCGAGCACCAGTGGAAACGTCAAGACATTGTACTCGTCGATCAGCGAGGCGGACTGGAGCGTCTGAATCAAATTGCCGCTGCCAATCACCTGCAAGTCGAGACCGGGCTGGGCCTTGAGAGCGCTGATTGCCGAGACGACATCACCCTTCAGCAGGGTCGAGTTGTTCCAGCGGAGCGTTGTAAGGGTGCGCGAAGCGACATGTTTCCTGGCGGCGTTGAGCGTCTTCGCAATCGGGTGATTCTTGGGTTGGTAGGGCCAGTACGCTTCGAATATCTCGTAGGTTCTGCGCCCCAGTACCAGCTCGCGATCCTTGCCGTCCAGGCCTGCTGCGGAGACGTCCATGCCTTCGTCCCAGTAGTTGAACGTCCAACCGCCAAAGGCAAAACCGCCGGTGGTGTCTTCATCCGGTCCACCGGGCGCCTGCACGATGCCGTCGAGCGATGCAAATGCGGATACGATGAGTCTTCTCATGGAGGCGCTCCTGTCGTAAGGCGGGTCTGGGTCACGATTAGACGCCACAGGGTCGTCCAGGGAACACGGAGCCGACAGCTTCGGGGGGGGCCGCGAGGAGGTAGAGGTCGGCCGGCCTCGGGGAAGCATCGCACCGCCTCCTTTCGCTGTCTACGAGAGTCGGACCCAGACCGCCGTTGACGGCCGCGTCGTGCCCGTGGGAGCTTGCCCGCGTGGCATGCGGGCATGTCCGACGGATTACGGACCATGCATGCGGGGAGACCGAGATGGGATCTTTAACAAGACGTCAAGCATTCCAGGCAGCTCTGGCCGGTGCGGTTGCCAGTCGGCTGCCGGCCGCTGGCGCCGTGGCAACGCCACGCAAGGCTCGGCATCTCGAGCCGCGGGTGGGGCTCGGCGTGGAGGGGCAGCGCAGGGCCGATCTGGGCGACGGCACCTACCGCAATCCCATCGTGCCGGGGGATCACCCGGACCCGACCATCCTCAAGGACGGTCGGGACTACTACATGACGTTCTCGTCGTTCCGGTCGTACCCAGCCGTCACCCTGTGGCACTCGACCGACCTGGTGAATTGGTCGCCCATCGGAGCCGCCCTGACCAAGCCCATCGGGTCCGTGTGGGCCATGGATCTGCTCAAGCACCTGGGCCGCTACTACATCTACATTCCCGTGATGGGCGCGCAGGGAAGCCGCATCTACGTCATCCACGCCGACAGCATTCGCGGACCCTGGAGCGATCCAATCGATCTCGGTGTGCCCGGCTGCATCGACCCCGGACATGCGGTGGGCGAGGACGGCAACCGCTACCTGTTCTTCAACGGCGTGCGACGCATCCGGCTGGCGGCCGATGGTTTGTCCACGGTTGGCGCCCTCGAGACGGTGTATTCGCCCTGGCGATATCCGAAGGATTGGGTGGTCGAGATGTTCGCGCCCGAGGGCCCCAAGGTCTTCCGCCGGGGAGAGTGGTTTTACCTGGTCGCGGCGGTGGGCGGCACGTCGGGACCGCCGACCAGCCACATGGTGACCGTGGCGCGTTCGAAGTCGATTCACGGACCGTGGGTGGACTCGCCCTACAACCCGATCGTTCACACGCGAAGCGACGATGAGCCCTGGTGGTCGCGTGGCCACGCCAGCCTGGTGGAAGGCCCGGCGGGGGATTGGTGGATGGTCTATCACGGCTACGAGAACGGCTTTCGCACCCTCGGCCGCCAGACCCTACTCGAGCCCGTGGCCTGGACCAGCGACGGGTGGTTCCGGGCCAAAGGTGGAACCCTGGCCACGCCGCTGCGCAAACCCAAGGGGGGGCGTCCCGGCCCGGCTGGATTCGCCATGTCTGACGATTTCTCGACGAACAAGCTCGGAGTGCAGTGGACCTTCTTCTCCCCGGGGCCCGACGAATCGAAGCGCGCCCGATACGAAGATGACAGCCTGGTCATTCGGGGCAAAGGCTCGTCGGTGGCCGACTCGTCGCCCTTGACCTGCATCGTGGGTGACCGAAGCTACGAGGCGTCCGTGGCGCTGGAGATCTCCGGTGACGCCCACGGCGGCTTGGCGCTGTTCTACGACGAGCGTGGCTTCGTCGGCGTCGGTTTCAGCACCAGCCAGATGCTTACCTACAACTACGGACAGGAACAGACCTGGATGCGCCAGGAGCTGCGCGCGCGTGTTGTCCACGTGAAGGTGACCAACCGGGCGAACACCGTGACGTTCCACTATTCGCAAGACGGCCGAATCTGGACGCAGCATCCGTGGCAGATGGAAGTCTCCGGCTACCATCAGAACGTGTTCGGCGGCTTTCTCAGCCTGAGGCTCGCCTTGTTCAGCGCGGGCCACGGCGAAGTGCGGGCGCGCAACTTCGTTTACCGCGGTCTGCACGCGTGAAGGCCGGCCACCCGACGCCCATCGGGTGCCAAGTGGGGATGGAGGTGCCGTCGCCGATGCTCCTGGTATCGGCATCCCTTGGCACCCGACTCTGTGGCACGGGAGAATGGCGATTCCTTCCCAGTCGTGAAGCCTTGCGCTGCCTCGCAGCGATGAGAGGCATGTCGTGGCCGGGTTGCGCAGTTTCGTGACGAGGGCATCCACGAAGGGCACGGTTGATCGCTTGAAGAATCACGACTGAACAGCGCCTTGCCCCCAGCTAGTTCGTGGCGCCTCACCAGCGCCGGCGTCCACCCCCCTGACGGAAACGTAGCGCATTACACGCCCGGGTCACCCAGGATCGTGCGCCACCCGCTCCGTGTGACTTGGCGCAGAGGGGTGGTTGTCACACGCTGGCTCTGCTCCCCTCACCCTCGGGAGATACCCTTCGGGGGCCGGCGTTGTCGCCAGGATCCCCCAAGACCTCTACGGTTTCGTCGCCTCGGCGACACGGCCGAAGCGCTTGTCCGCCAGATCGCCGCGGCGGGGGACGAAGGTGCCGTCGGCCATCTCCTTGCTGACCACCTTTTGCAACAGCTTGTACATCTTGTAGGTCTGCGGCTCGTCCTTGTAGAAGGTTTCCCAGGCGAAGTGGTACAGCTCGAGCAGGCGGTCGGGCGTCATGTGGCGCGGCTGGAACACCACGTGGTCTGCGGTGTAGAGATCCCAGTCTGAGCTGAGAATGCGGCCTTCCTTGACCAGGTCGTCGCGCGAGCGCGTGTGCGGGAAGGGCGTGAGCACGGTGAATTCGGCGAGGTCGAGCTTGATCTCGAGCAGGAAGTCCACCAGGCGCTTGATGTCGTCCTCGGTCTGCTCGTCGAGGCCGAGCAGGATGGTGCCTTCGACCGCGATGCCGTAGGCGTGGTAGCGCTCGATGCGCTTGCGGATGAAGTCCGAGGTGTCGAAGACGGCCTGGTACACGTACCAAGCGCCGGCCTGCGCGGCGAGATCGAGCACCTGATCGTCGTCCTCGATGGGGTGCGAGCACCACTTCTTCTTGAGTGGGATCATCTCGCGGAAAAGGTCGAGCTCCCATTGCTTGCTCTGGGCCAGCGAGTTGTCGACGATGAACAGGCGGTTGTTGTCGATGCCGGCCAGTTCCTCCACCACGCGATCGAAGGGACGCGGACGGAAGCGACGCCCCCCGAGGTAGTTGACGGCGCAGGGATAGCAGTTGAAGCGACAGCCGCGCGAAGCGTGGAAGAGGTCCACCATGCGCACGCCCTTGTAGTTGTACAGCTCGCGCCGGAGGATCGAGCGTCGCGCCGGCCCCACCAGTTCGGTCGGCGCCGGGTCGTCGAGAAAATCATAGGTCGGCTTGAGGGCACCAGCGCGCAGATCGGCGAAGACCTGTTCCATGCGGCCCTCGGCCTCGCCCAGGAAGACCGCGTCCGCGTGCGCCTGGGTTTCCTCGGCGTGCAACATGGTGGCGATACCGCCGAAGATGACCTTGACGCCTCTTTTGCGGTATTCGTCGGCGATGGACCAGCCCCGCTTGACCTGGCTGGTCAGCATCATCGAGATGCCCACGAAGTCCACTGGATCGTCGAAGCTCAACGCCTCGACGTTCTCGTCCACGAAATCCACGTCGATGCCGGCTGGAAGCGTCGCCGCGAACACCACCGGGCCGTGCGGTGGTAGGTGGAACTCGGTCTGACCGGAAAGCTTGGCCCATTTTGGGTAGATGAGGCGGAACTTCACCAGGGTGGTCCTAGCACGCAGATCGTCAGCGGTCACTCGTGGTCGACGAGCGTCATGTCGAGGGTGTAGCCGCCAGCGCCAGGCACCGTGAGGCGCACCTCGGGGAAGAATCCCTCTTGTGGAGTGCCCAGGAATTCGATCTGCCGGGTCAGGTGCAGGTTGCGCAGGGTGCGAAGCCTGATCGGGCCGTCTGCAGTGAGTTCGATGTCGGTGGTCTCGCCGCCCGGGGGTGTCCATCGGCACGCGATCTCGCCTTCTGCGTTGCGTCCGACGTCCGACGGCTCACCTCGCGGCGGGAGAAACGCATTCCCGACGTCCGCCATGAGCGAGGCCGCGAAGCTGGGACGATCGAAGGGGGAAACCGCACGTTGGACCTTGAGGTGTGCTCGACCGTCCGCCCCCACCGCCTGGACGCCGTCGTACAGGGTGATGCCTTCGGCCGAGAGCAGAATGGCGTGCAGTCCCTCGGGACCAGCCGCGGTCACGCCAATCAGGGCGCCGTTGTGCCCGAAGGGCAGGGTGGCGAATATCGTGTGGGTCGCCCGCCACGGTTGCCGGGGGAAGGCCTGGCGGCAGCGAGCCACGGTGTCGGCCTGTCTGCCGTTTGGAATGGGGGAAAGCGGGGGCACGTGCGCGCAGGACACGCAGAGCATGACAAGGGCAAGCGCAAGTGTGCGCACGTCCGACATCAACGCGGCGCCTCGAACCGGGCGTCCGGGATTGGCATGTCGAACCGTGGCTCCTCGAATGCGATGTGGGTTACGCCCTCGCCCTCCTCGAAGATGTCGATGGCGCTCACCGTTCCCGGTCGTTCACCGAAGATGATGGCGATGCGCGAGATGATCTTGCCGAGCGAGGGATCCAGCGGCAGAAGCTCGACGTGCGCGGGAAGCCCCTTGCCGGCCGGTCGCAATTCGGGGCGGAAGGTGCGGCTCGCCGAGAAATTGCCATCGAGCCACAGGTTGATCTCGCCGAGGACGATCTTCATGGCTTGCAGCTTGGCGCTGGAATCCGGCACCCACGTGTTCCCATGCTTGATGAGGCGTTGGACGTTGCCCCCGTGGACCAACAACAGGGTGGCAAGCGGACTCTGGTACTCCCAGCGAAGGTCGTTCGGCCGCCGGTAGGCCATGACCCCGCGGGAAACCAGCGGCTTGGTCAGGATCTTGAGCTTGCGTGTCTGCACGAACGAGGTCTCGAGCGTCTTGACGGTGGCCGCGGCCTTGCGGATGCCGTCCCAATCTTGGTACCAGACGGTCGGTGCCGCCTGGGCCACGCCAGCCGCGAGGACACAGCCGATAGCTACCAGCCAACGCCAGCCCACGGCTAGACCATCCCGCCGTTGACGGAGATGACTTGCCCCGTGATGTACGACGCATCCTCGGAGCACAAAAATCGCACCACGCGGGCGATCTCTTCCGGCTTTCCCGTGCGGGCCATGGGAATCATCTTCTTCAGTACGTCGAGCGGCAGCTCTTTCGTCATGTCGGTATCGATGATGCCCGGAGCCACCACGTTGACGCGGATACCGATGCGCGCGACTTCGGAGGCCAGCGCCCGCGTGGCGCCCATGAGGCCGGCCTTGGCCGCGGCGTAGTTGGCCTGACCGCGATTGCCGATGAGGCCGGACACCGACGAGATGGTGACCACGCTGCCGGACCTGAACGGGATCATCTTCTGGATCACGGGCTTGGTGACGTTGAAGAACCCGCCCAGCGAGGTGTCGGTGACCTTGTGCCAGTCCGCGCTCGACATCATGGCGAAGAGCCCGTCGGCGACCACCCCGGCGTTGTTGACCAGCACGGCGATGCGCTCGTGGCGCGCGAAGAGGTCGGCGAGCGCCTTGTCGACCGCGGCCTCGTCGGCGATGTCGAAGGGACACAGCTCGCCACGACCACCGCGCTCGACGATGGTGGACAGGGTTTGCCGGGCGGCTTCGTCGTTGCTCTTGTAGTTCACGGCCACGTGCAGACCCGTGGCCGCAAGCTCGATGGCGATGGCACGTCCGATGCCGCGGCTGGCCCCGGTGACCAGGGCGAGGGGAGGCGCCGTCTGTTCGGGCCGGGTAGCTGGCTTGTCGCTCATGTCCATTCTCCGGGTTGATCGGGACGAAATGCCTGGATCGATCCGCTCAGCCATAGCACGCCGGCGTTGTCCTTGACCTCGCCGTCGAAGACGAGGTAGTTCGGCGCGCCGTGGGAGATGCGGACCGAGCAGCGGAGGCGCGTGCCCACGGGCACGGTTCCACGCAATGGTTTCGCCTCGGGGACGCCCACCAGAAGCCCGCCGGTCCCGCTCTCCTTGTCGTGTCGTTCCTTCCAGCCTTGCAGGACTGCCGCGGACTGGGCGACGAACTCGACCAGCACCACGGTTCGTACCACGCCACCGTTCGCTGTTGGCCATGCATCCCGGACGACAGCGGCGGTTTCCACGGAATCCTCGTCGATGCTGACGATTTCCTCTACCAGGCGCATGGGCAGACGATGGGGGATGAGCCTCTCGATGTCGGCGGTGGAGAAAGTGGTGTTGGTCATGGACGATCCTGGCTGAGAAGAATCCATGCGGGTGGGGGGGAGCCATTGGCCAGCGGTGACATGGTCAGGCCTACGATACTGTCGCAGATCTTGCCCTCAAGATCGGTGAGCCAGAGATCGCAAAGAAGTCGCCGAGGCTCGACGCTGCGGGGGGCCACGATACAGTGTCGTTCCCCGGCCGCGACGGGCAGGGAAAGCCAGCGGGCGTCGAAACCGGTCGGGTAGGCCACGAAGCCGGCGTGGCGCTGCCCCCAGACGCAGGCCAGGTGCATGGCTGCGTCGAGCAGGAACGGGCATCCGGCGATGGGCGCCGGCGAGCGCGGCGGAACCGGCGAGCGTACCTTCCCCATGCCGCCCGCGCGGCCGAGGCGAACTTTGCCACGCAGGTTGCAGTAACGCGGCCCGAAGGTGATGAGCTCGCGGTAGATGCGCTCGGCGGAGACTTCGAAGTCGCAATCAAAATCCGGGGGCAAAGGATGACCGTCGGGAGCGGAGCCGAAGGTCGCCGTGGCGTGTACGCGCGATCGCCTCATGCCACCTGCGAGCGTGATACGCGAGATCAGGGCGGCACGTACGCCGTGGACGGCCTTCTCCAAGGTGACGTCGAAAGTGCAGCGAGCGATCTCGTCGGCCGGCAGGAATTTGGGGAATGTCACTCCGGTCATGGTCAGGGGCAGACTCACCCGCCCCGGGTTCCCCTTGTGCTCGGCTACGGTTTGCACCAGGAGCTCGAGGAGCTCTACGGCGGGGACGGTGGCCTTCCCCGCGATGCGGTGATCCTCCATGTCCGGCAGCAGAGGCAACACCACGGGCAGGGTGATGGGCAGGCTGACCGGCACGGCGTCACACGGGGAAGCGTTGGAAGATACCGACGGTAACCGGATCGACCGCGACCGGCCGGCCCTTGCGGTTGGTCGCGCAGTGGCGGGTGAATCCGCGGCACAGCACCACGCCCGAATCACCGTGCGTGATGATGTAGTCGAAATCGACGCGCACGGCAGCCAGCTCGCGGAAACGCGTGTGCACGAAGATGGGATCGTCGTAGTCCATGGGCCGAAAGAAATCGAGGCCAAGCTGGAAGATGGGGTACACGTAGCCGTCCGACTCGACTTGGCGCAAGGGGAATCCCGAATCGCGCAACAGGGTCGAGCGGCCAAGCTCGAAGAAGCGAAAGTAGTTGGCGTGGTACACGGCCCCCGTGCGATCCGTGTCGGCGAAGAGCACGCGGTGGAAGACCCGATGCCAGACCAGGCCACCCACGGCGTCGCGCACGTAGCGCGGGTCGTTGTCGTAGGGGACGGACTTGAAATCTGGCGCGCGCATCGGCTCTACACCCCGCGGAAGACGATACAGCAGTTGGTGCCGCCGAACCCGAAGGAGTTGGACAGTACGAATTCGTGTGGGTGGGGGCGGCTCGTGGCGACGAAGTCGGCCCCTGTGATCTCGGGATCGGGGAGGTAATTGAGCGTGGGAAGCACTCTCTGGTGTTCGAGCGCCATGAGCGCCAGCACCGCCTCGACGGCCGCTGCGGCGCCCAGCGAATGGCCGACCTGGCTCTTGTTGGCGCTGATGGGGATGGCGGGCAGGCGTTCGCCGAAGATCTCGCGCAGGCAGCTCACCTCCACGGCATCGCCGGTGGGCGTCGACGTTCCATGGGCGTTCACGGCTCCGATGGTGGAGGCATCGATCTCCGCGTCGGCGAGTGCCTCGCGCATGGCGCGCACGATGGTGGGCTGGTTGGGGCGGGTGAAGTGGTGGGCATCCGAGGTCCAGCCGATGCCCGCGATCTCGGCCGTCGGCTTGAGGCCATGGGCCGCGACGGCATCCTCGGAGGCCAACACCACGGCGGCCGCTCCCTCGGCCAGCACGAAGCCGCGGCGGTCGATGCTGAAGGGGCGCGATGCTTGCCCCGGATCGGCGACGGCGCGGTCGGTGGGGCGCAGCTTGAAGCTGGCGTTCATGTTGGAAAAGCCCAGCACGATCTCGGGAATGAGAGGCATCTCGACTCCGCCCACCACGGCGAAGTCCACGTCGCCGTCGCGCACCATGCGCGCGCCGAGGCCGATGGCGTGGTTGCCCGAGGCGCAGGCGCCTTGGGGCGAGAGGATGGGCCCGGTGAAACCGAGGACCGCGCCGGCCTTGCCCGAGGGCACGTTGGCGCAAATGTTGGGCAGCAGGAAGGGGCTGACCCCGTTGGCGCCGATGTTGTTGTAGCGGACGAACGCCTCGCGCAGGCTGTCCGAGCCGTTGATGGCCGAGCCGATGAGGCAGGCGGTGCGCGGGCCGGTTTCACCGTTCATGGCAAGCTTGGCGTTGGCGAGGGCGTCCTGGCATATCGCGATGGTTTCGAGGACGTAGGCGGCGTTCCAGTTGTGTCGCTCCTTGGCGGTGTCGAAGGCATAGCGTTCGGGCGGCCGGCCCGGGATCTCGCCGACGATCATGGTCGAGCCCACCTTGCAGCGCGACAGCTCGCGCAATCCGGAGCGGTTGGCCACGGCCTGCTCCCACGTCGCCTCCGCGGTGGCGCCAAGCGCGGTTCTGGCGGCGCGGCCGATGACGAAGACGCGGCGATTTCTTGGGGCTCTCATGCGAAAGGGTAGCTCGTGTTCTATTGCACGCCGCCGGTGGCTCCCGCAAGGCTTCCCTGCGCGACACGCCGCGGGCGCATCGTGAGATTGACGTGCCAAAAGGTCGCGTGGTAGTCCCTGGCAACGCGCCGGGAAGCGTCGCAGATGGATCACAGCACAGCGTACCAGCTCATCGTCGAATACCTCTCGCAACGATTTGGCGTGCCTCTGGAGAAGATCCAGCCCGAATCCAAGATGTTCGACGACCTCGGGCTCGACAGTATCGATGCCCTCGACATGCTGGCGCTTCTCGACAAGCAGTATCGCGTCAAGGTCAACGAAGAGCAGGCCCGGCGTATTCGCACCGTGGAGGATGCCGTGCAGTACGTGCTGGCGAACCTGCCCGCGGATGCACCGCCGCCCTGATGCTTGGCCTCCGACCGACGCTAGAATTCCGCCGGGGCGACGAGCTCGTGACGCACGTGGTGGTGCCACCAGACGCAACCTGGTTCAAGGGGCACTTCCCGAACGTGCCGCTTCTGCCCGGGGTGGCCATGGTGGCGCTGGTCGAGGAGTCGATGGAGCATTTCTGGCCGGATGCCGACCATCCCGCCGTCGAGGTGGTGTCCTACCGCCGTATTCGCTTTCGTCAGCGGGTGGACCCGGGGGTCAGCCTGCGCGCGCGCGTGCGCCAGGTCGAAAACGGCCGTCTTCGTTTTTCCGTGGAGCTGGACGGCGCGGCCGCGTGCACAGGTGAGTGCAGCGTGGTGCCGCGGGCAAGGCAGGGGGAGGCGTGGTCGTGGCAGGAGATTCCGGGCCTACCGCCATTCGGCCGCGAATCCCGCTTCTGTTCCGACGGATGGACGCTTGCGGATGTGGCTTCCCGCGCGGCAGCGTTGTGCGACCTTTCGAGGGGCGGAGTTCCCGCCACGGTATGCGTCGCATCCGAGGATCGGATGGAGGTGGCTGCGGCAATCGTGGCTGCCCTCTCGGGTGGCATCGCGATCATCTTCCCTGCCGCGCTGACCCCGGAGGCGGTGATGGCGACCGTCGAGACCCGCGGCTTTTCGCACTGGCTGGGCCCGGCCGAGTGGATCGAGAAGCTGGCTTCTCTGCCCGCTGTTCGCGTTGCAGATGGGCCTGCTTCCTCGAAGAGCCCCGTCTGGCGCGTGGCCCCGGACGACATGGGTCGAATCTCTTTGCAGACGGGGGGCACCACGGGACAGCCGCGTGTCTGGGCCAAGACGGCGCGCAACTTGTTGCAGGAGGTGGCGCTGCACGTGCGCGGTCTGGCCGTGGAACCGGACGACCATATCGTGGCCACCGTGCCGCCCAATCACATCTACGGCCTCTTGTTTTCCGTGCTGCTTCCGCTTCTTTCCGGCGCCACCGTCGAGCGAAGCTCGCCCTTCTTTCCGCAAGAGATCGCCGAGCGCATCGCGCGGACCGGAGCGACCATTCTGGTCAGTACGCCCGCTCATCTGCGGGCCTTGTCCGCGACCCTGAGCGCGCCGCACCGGCTGCGACTCGTGCTTTCCTCGGGTGCGCCGCTGGCGGCCGCCGACGCGGCCGCCTTTCACGCCAGCACGGGGTTGTGGCCGCTCGAGATCTACGGCTCGACGGAGACGGGCGGCATTGCCATGCGACGCCAGGATGTTGCCGCCTGTCCCTGGTCGCCCTTGCCAGGCGTTTCGTGCCGCATCGACAGCGACGCCCTGGCCGTCCAGTCGCCCTTCGTCTCGCCCGACGGTGACACCGACGCGTCGCCATTCTTCCGCACGGCCGATCTCGCGCAGATTCGCGACGACGGCCGTTTCGAGCTGCTGGGTCGCAGCGACGGAATCGTGAAAGTGGGAGGGGTACGAGTTTCGATTCCCGACATCGAGCGCGTCTTGACCCTGCTTCCCTCCGTGACGGACGCGGCGGTGCTCGCGCTGCCGTCTCGCTCCGGTCGCGGGCAAGAAATCGTCGCCTTGGTGGCGTCACAGCGCTCTGCCGACGAGATTGCTCGCGAGCTGCGCGAACGGCTCGCGTCGCCGTCGTGGCCACGCCGTGTGCGTTGCGTCCCGAGCCTGCCCACGACCCCGTCGGGCAAGCGCGACCGATCGGCCATTCTACGCCTGCTGGAAATCGACGAAGGAGAGGCGCCCTCGGCCTGAAGTGCGATGGAGACGTCACCCGAGCCGGGAGGAAAGGGCGACCTTCGGCGGCGATTGCGCGACAGCCGCCTGGTGCGCAAGGCACTGGAGACCCCAATCGATCCGGTCCTGCTGCGCCCTCCATCCACGCGCATCGTGGTGGGATTGATCCTTCTCGCGGCAAGCTACTTTCTTGGCTGGCCTGCCATCGCCTTGCTTGGCGCGATCGCCGCCTGGCTGGGCCGTCCCGCCTTGTTGCTCGGCAGCCCCTTACTCTACGGGTTGTCGTGGTTGGTGTTCGCCGTTGGCCTGGTCTTCCTCGGCAGCAAATCGATCAGCACCGGCCGCTCCTTCGGCCTTCTGCTGGTGCGCCGACTGGCCGAGAGATTTCTGCGGGAACCCCGCTAGCTCACGCTCGCGGGCCGGCTACGGCAACGAGTACTCGTAGAGGATCCCGCCACCCATCTTGAGCAGCTTGACGTCGACGCTGCTCGGGCTGACCGTGACGCGGGCCCAGCCGGATTCCTGCCAGAACTGCGCGTAGCCGGTTTCGAATTGAGAGAACATCCAGGGGGCCCCGGCGCTTCCCGGCAGCGTGTAGTGGATGCCATCGACGGTCATGTCGGTAAACACGTGATCGTGCCCATAAAAGAAGATCTGCGCCCCGTATTGCAGCATCAGCTGGTGAACCTTGGCCTGCTCACCGACGTAGGCGGCCTGGCCACCGCCGCGACCATAGGCCGAGTTGATGTCGTCGCCAGCCTTGCCCCCCACGGGGTGATGGATGAACAGGAATTTCCACTTCGAGGTGGCGTTGGCAAGCGTGCTGGCAAGCCAATCGAGCTGGGCGGTTCCCAGCGTCCAATCGTCGGGCAGCCCGGCGGCGCTGCTGCTCAACAGGTGCGCGGTGGGCGTGTAGGTCATTACGTTGAGGACGACGAAGAGGGCGTCTCCCCAGGTGAAGGCGTAGTAGTCCTCGTTGGTACCGCCGGATTCCGGGTAGGTGGTCGGGGCCGGCCCCGGCAGGTAGAGCAGCCGCTCGTGTTGCGATCGGAGGATCTCATCGGGGGTGTAGTTGCCGTTCTCCCCCTCCCAGTTGCCGATGGTGGCGAAGTGCGAGGTGGATCCTAGGGTGTCGCCGAGCAGGGTGCGGTAGTTGAGATAGGCGGAGCGGCTGATCGACTCCGTGGGAGGGGGATCGTTGAATCCAAAATTGTGGAAGTCGAGCATGTCGCCCAGGTGAACCATGAAGTCCGGCGAGGCGATCCCCACCTCGGCGCTCACGGCTTCGAGCGTGCTCGGGATGCCCTGGTTGGAATAGCTCAGATTCGCCCCGATGTGGGTGTCGGTGATGAGCGCGAAGCTGAAGGAATCGCCTGGCGTGCGTTGGGTGACGACGCTGCCCGAATACAGGATGGTGTCGCGCACATCCGCGGGAGCGAGAATCTCGTACTCATAGCGCGTGCCCGATGCCAGGCCGTGGAAGGCCCATTGGGCCACATCCGTGCCGCGAATCGTGGGAAGAGCGGCGTCGCTCCACACAGCCGTACCCAGGGCGCGCACGTGGGCCCGGATCAGCGAGGGATCGCCCTCGGAAACGACCGCGTTGAGACTGAATCCTTCCAAGGTGGGATCGAAGAGCAGGGGCGCGCCGAGCAAGGCGAAGTTGCTCGGCGGTGTACTTGCGTCCGTGGCAATGACGCCGTCGAGGCCTGCGTCGCCATCATGGGCATCGCTTTCTCCCGATGCAGGGGGAAGGGTGGTCACACCGAGACCGCCGCATCCGGCGAACAAGAAGAAAGCGGGCAAGGCCAGCACATGGCCAGAACACCGAGAAACCGCCGGCCATCTTCCGGGATCATTGCCTGGGTTGTGCTTCATGGGCTCCGTTGTCGTGCGTTTCGCCGAAACCCGCACAGCCTAACCCGCAGAAGCTCGAAGATCGACCTCGCGTTGAGCGCCATGACGCCCCGACGCCCGGTGGCTTGCTCATCGCAAGGCCGTCGTTCTTGCATTCGAGCCGCAAATTCCACCTAATCCTACCCATCTTCCTCCATTCTTCTTCGCCCGCACCCGGCGCCGCACGGCGGTTGCGGGCTGGTCACGCCCGGAAGCGACATGCCATGACAATGCACATCTCCGCAACCATCCTTGCAGTCCTTGCCGCCCCCACCATCGGGGTTGTCGTCCTCGCCACCGGCGCATGTGGCTCGCTTCCCGCGCCGGCCCCGCACGCCAGGGAGATCCCCGATGCGTCCGGCGGCCCATCCGCGTCGCCGGACGCCAGGCAGCCCGCGAACCGTAGCGTAGCGTGGGCCGACGATCGCGTGCATGCGCTCATCGAGCAGATGACCTTCGCGGAGAAGATCTCGCAGATCCAGCACGACGCCCCGGCCATTCCGCGTCTTGGCCTGTCTGCCTACAACTACTGGAGCGAGGGCCTGCACGGGGTGCTCACCGATGGCGCCACGTCCTTTCCGCAGGCCATCGCACTCGGAAGCACGTGGGACCCGGATCTCGTCGAGCGGGTGGCCTCCGCGATTTCCGACGAGGCCAGGGGCTTCAACGTGAAGTCGGGCAAGGGGCTGACCTACTGGTCACCCGTCATCAACATGCTGCGCGATCCGCGCTGGGGCCGTTTCGAGGAGTCGTACACGGAGGACCCGTGGCTCATGGCGGCCATGGGGGTTGCCTTCGTGCGCGGGTTGCAGGGGGACGACGCCAAGTACCTGAAGGCGGTCTCCACGCCGAAGCACTACGTCGGCAATAACTCGGAATACAACCGGCACAATGGTTCATCCGACATCGACGAGCAGCTTCTGCACGAGTATTACCTCCCGGCCTTCGAGGCCACGGTGGCCGATGCCGGCGCGTTCTCCGTCATGGCGGCCTACAACCGGGTCAACGGCGTTCCCGCGTCCGCGAATCCCTTGCTCCTGCGCGATCTGATGCGCGACACCTGGGGCTTCCAGGGTTACGTGGTGTCGGATTGCGACGCCGTCTCGGATATTTATTATGGCCACCACTGGACCGGGAGCCTGACCGAGGCCGCGGCCAAGGCGCTCCTCGCGGGCACGGATCTCAATTGTGGCAGGACGTACCCCAGCGAATTGCAGGCCGCACTCGATGAGGGCCTCATTGCCGAGTCCGACGTGGATGTGGCTCTGGCGCGCGTGCTGCGTGCCCGCTTCCTGCTCGGCGAATTCGATCCTCCGAGCGAGGTCCCCTATAGCGCCATCGGACAGGACGCGATCGAGTCGAAGGCTCACGCGGACCTGGCCCTCGTGGCTGCGCGCTCGGCCGTCGTCCTGCTCAAGAACGACGGCTTGTTGCCTCTCGACAGCTCGATGTTGCGCTCCATCGCCGTGATCGGACCGCACGGCGACGACGTCACCTTGGGCGGCTACAGCGGCAATCCCAGCCAAAGGGTGAGCGCCCTCGAAGGCATTCGCGCGAAATTCCCCGCGCCAAGCAGCGTGACGGTGGATTACGAGGAAGGTTGCTCCGTCACCGGGCAAGCGGATCAGACCTCGTTGGATGCGGCCGCCAGCCTCGCGGCGCGGTCCGACGTGGCGCTGGTCTTCGTGGGCACCAGCCTCGATGTGCTGCGCGAGGAGATGGATCGCCCGGACTGGAGCCTTCCCGGCGCCCAGGGCGATCTCATCCGGGCGGTCTACGAGGCCAATCCGAGAACGGTCGTGGTGCTGGTGACCGCGGGCCCGCTGGCCGTGGACTTTGCCCAGGCCAACGTCCCGGCCATCCTCACCGGCTTCTACGACGGGCAGGCGCAGGGTGCGGCCATTGCCGATGTCCTGTTCGGAGACGTGAATCCGGGCGGCAAGCTGACCACGACGTGGTACACGGGCTCGACCACGTTGCCGCCCATGGGCGATTACGACCTGCGCAAGGGACGAACCTATCTCTACTACCAGGGCGCGCCGCTGTATCCCTTCGGCCACGGACTTTCGTACACGACGTTCACGTATGGCGGACTTCGCGTGCGTCCTTCCTTGATCGGGCCGCAGGGATCGGCCGAGGTCAGCGTGGACGTCGAGAACACCGGCTCGCGCGCCGGCGACGAGGTGGTGCAGCTGTACATCCACGACGCTTTTGCCAGCGTGCCCCGGCCCATCAAGGAGTTGCGTGGTTTCCGCCGAGCTCACCTGGAACCCGGACAATCGACCACGGTGACGTTCACTCTTGCGGGCAAGGATCTGGCCTTCTGGGACGTGGAGAGTCATGGCTGGCGCGTGCAAGACGGCATCTTCGATGTCGCGGTCGGCTCGTCGTCCACCGACATCAAGGCGCAAGCGAGCCTCACCGTTCGTTCGTCCGCTGATGCTGCGGCTGGTCCATAGGGATCCCGCGCCCAGGCCGCCCATCCCCCACGCCCGGCCAAAGGCGCGTCAGAAGCGCAGCTGGATCTCGTAGCGACGATTCTTCGCCTTCTTGGCCGGCGTGTTGTCGGGCTTGACCAGCGGCCGCTCCGAGCCCATCCCGATCGAGACGATCTCGTTCCTGGCGATCCCGCGGCTGACCAGCTCGCGCACGATCACCGCCGCGCGCTTGCCGGACAGTTCCTTGTTGTGCGCGGCGGATCCGCTGGTGTCGGTGTGCCCGGAAACCTCGAATTTATAATTGGTGACGCCAGAAACCTTCAAGTTCTTCTTTACCTTCACCAGGGCATCCGTCAGCTTCTTCAGCTTGGCATCGCAGCCCGGGGCCAACTCGTCGCTGTCGGTCTTGAAGCTGCATTGGTTCTTGCGGCCCTCGGCCAGCAGCTTGGCGTTGACGTCCTTGATTGCCTTGTCACGCGCCGAATTCCCGGCCACGTTGGCGGCCTTGCCGGCCAAACCGCCCAGGTCCAGCGCCCGCGCGCCGGGTTCGTGAACGAGCAGTGCGAGGGCCGAGGCCGCCAGGAAGGAACCGAGCAAAAGTTGCTTTGTCATGCCAGCACGATACCCCCGCGACGAAACCGGGATCAAGCTCGGCAGGGGGAGGGACGGGTTGGGTTGGCAGATGAATTGCTCGGGTTGGGAGCGACAGTGGTTGTGCTCGACGAAGGGACGGCCTCGTGCAGGTGAAAACTACCTCTCCGAAGGCAGCCTCGCGCCCTACCTTGGTGGCGGCGTCTCTCCGCGCGTATGGATCGTGCCACGCCGACCAGCGGCGGAACCACCGCCGCGACCCCTCGATGGCACGATGACCAGCAACGCCCACTATCCGACCGAGTTCTCCCTGAACGTCGGCATCGGGTGGTAGAACCGAGGCCATGCGACTCCGCATGGCCATG
>Ga0210133_1000150_pt1 | contig 27216 bp, 22 predicted proteins | sample Joice_ThreeSqC_D_2_FD_184874 | JGI IMG/M metagenome (GOLD analysis project Ga0210133, IMG submission 184874) | Wetland microbial communities from San Francisco Bay, California, USA, that impact long-term carbon sequestration - Joice_ThreeSqC_D1... | ecosystem: Environmental > Aquatic > Marine >...
GCGTGCTGCGGCGTCTGTTTCCCAATCTGGACCTCCACGGAACCCCGGCCAACGACCTGGCCGATAGGCTGATAGCCGCGATCGACGCCGCAGCGGCGGGCGATGGGAGGCCGCTTGGCGCCGTAGCCGACGCGGGCGGCGCGCTCGGCCGCGCCCTGATACCCCTCGTATCCCTGTTACGGCCGGAGGTGGTCATGCTCGCGGGGCCGTTGGCGATGTCGGCGGCAAACTGCGGATCCGGCTGCGTGATCCGGATCCACAACAGGTTCGGGCCCGTTCCCTGTTCGATTCGCAACAGGCGCTCGAGCGCCTCCTGAGCGACATCGGCATTCGTGACCAGGAACTCAACGGGCTCGTCCAGCAGGTCCGGCGCGCCTATCGTCAGGCTGAATCCCGGCCCTTCGAGCGGTTCGCCCGCGGAGGCCCTGGCCATCACGCGGTCATCACGGTCCCTGATCAGGGACAACTTCGTTCCGGCCCTGGCCACACGATAGACCGCCTGCGGTACGTTGCGCTCGGCCTGGAACTTCCCGATGAGCTCGGACCGGGAGTCCTCGTAGTTCTTCAGTCGGATCTGGAGACCGAGTGAGTCGACGACCGGGGAAAGGACCTCAGCGCTTCGGATGATGTCGAGGTGCGCACCCATCCCCTCCGGCCCACGGAGAATGCCGAATGCCGATGCCGAGCCGGCATCCTGGACCTGCTGCAGAAGGACTTCGGCCGTGTACTCCGGCAGTTTCCGGTTGACGGTCCACCACGCTACGGCCAGCGCGAGGACCGTGGTGCTCAGGATCAGCCACCATCTTCTGCGGAGGATCGCGACGTAGTACCACAGGTCGGAGCCCTGATCCGCCCCGGATGCGACCGCCGTCGTCATCTCAGCACGCGGCCTGCCGTTGTGTATCATCTTCTTCCCTTGTATCCGTTCACCCGCGAAAATCCGGACATCGGGATCGTATCACGCAAGAGGTGCGCCTGACGTCATCCCGACCCGACGTTCCGCCACTCCGCGTCTGTCGAGATCGGATGTTCTCAGCCAACAGAAGCCTGGTTCGGGGCCCGAGCGGACTTTCCCTTCCCCCGGGCGATACGCGATTCCCACTCGCACAACGTAGCCATTGACGGCAGTGTTGCATCATCACAACACCGTGAGTTCCGGACGAGCATACCCTGTATCGAACTTCGAAGGTCCGAATCCGGGCCGCTGAGTCTCGCTCTCGACGGCTTCCCGGGCCGCCAGCCTTCCCAGCACGACGCTCATCGCCATGATGACCCAGAGGAGCTTCTCCACCTGGTGCGAAGTGTAGAAGCCGTACGCGAATACATGCAGGGCCAGCATCAGGCCCACGGTCTCGGCCAACGGCACAAGTTGCCGGCCCGGCAGGCGGCGTCCCAGCCGCCAGGCACGCACGACTCCGATGACCGCCACGCCGAGCAGTCCTACCCACAGGGACAGACCGACGGCGCCGAGATCCGCGAGGATGCCGATGTATGCGCTGTGGGGATTCCGCGGGCTCGTGTACAGCTTGGTCGCCCCCGGGATCTGAAACTGATATACGTCACGGAAGTAGTACCCGTAGTTTCCGTAGCCCACACCGCGCAGCGGATGGTCGCGGGCGATCTGAAGACCCACGAGCAGGTGATAGCCCCGCGGCGACGTGTCCGTCTGCTCGTCCTCCAGGTTGATGGTGCCTTGCAGATACGTATCGATCGTGGCCGCTCTTTCGCGGACCTTGTCCCACGGAGTGAACAGGGTCGCCCCGACCACGCTGGCTACCGCGAGCACGACGAGCCAGCCTCTGGCGCTCCTCTCCCGGAACGTGATCAGGAAGAGCAGCAAGGCGACCACGGGAAGGAGGATCATGTTCATGCGGGACAGCGTGGCGAGCACCGAAACGGCGATCACCGGCAGGAACAGTGCACCGGCGATACGCCACAGGACACTGCCACCCGAGCGGAGCACGTAGAAACCCAGCGGCAGGACCGTCACCAGCAAGACCGCCGTCTCGTTGATTCCGCCGGCGACGTCGTTCCCGGCGCGCCTCACGCCGAGGATCTGGCTCTGGTACAGGGTAACGGATGCGGCCGCCAGCGTGGCCAGGACCAGCGTCTTGGCGATCAGGTCGAGCTTGGCCCTTGAATCGGCCAGGTCGATGATGATCAGCGCCAGCACGACCATCTGGGAGAGCCGGACGAATCCGCTCTTGACCACGGTCGGGTGCTCGGCCCACAGCAGGCTCAGCAGGACCCACACAAGGAATCCGATCGAGATGGGGAAGAACCCACCTGTAACCACGTTCCGCCAACTCTCCCGGTATACGATCTTCCGAACGAACCACGCCCCGAACACCGCCATTCCGATCGCCCGACCCGTCCCGAGACCGCTGAACACGAGCATGTTCTCGATCGGGATGGTCGCCACCAGCAGGACGATGCCGAACAGGGGCTGGTAGAACACGGCAGCGACGATGGTGAGCGCGCCGATAGCCAGGATCACATACCAGCCCAACGAGCCAGCGGCAAAGCCGAATCCGACGGCGGCCGCGATCACGAGGAGGCCGACCACGGCAACCGGAGCCGGCACGCGGCTGTCGTGCAAGTCAGTCAGCGTGGGCACGTGGCTCTCCCGCCCCGGTTGGCACGACGGTCGCGGGGCGTCCCTCGACCGCCAGGTTCTGGTAGAGCCTCGCGTAGTCGTCGATCACGACCTCCATGTCCATGTGCTCCTCCATCCACCGACGCGCCGCCGTCCCCAGCGATAGCCGGCGGTCCGGATCGTCCAGCAGAGCGCCGATCTCCGAAGCGAGTGCATCCGCATCGTGCTCGCAGAGAATATACTCCCGGCCCGGATCCCCCAGTTCCTCGGGAAGACCCACGTACGGCGTCAGGACCACCGGGAGCTCCGTGGCCATCGCCTCCAGAACGACGTTCCCCATTCCCTCGCGTCGCGAGGGAAGCACGAACAGGTCCGCGGCCCGGTAGTATGGATCCGCCATCGGTACCTGGCCCACGAAATGTACCCGATCGGCTCCTGCGCATGTGATGAGCATCCGATCGATCTCGCTCCTGAGCTCGCGGTCGTCTGTCGAGCTTCCTTCCGGTCCGACGATCAGCAGGTGGGCGTTCGGCCTCCCTGCACTCAGGCGAAGAAACGAGTCGACCAGCAAGTCCACACCCTTCCTTCGGATGATGGACCCAATGAACAGGAGCACCTCGGCATCCTCGGGGAGGCCCAGCCCGGCCCGTGCCGCCCTCCGGTCCGCGGCGGATCCTACGGGCCGGAATCGACTCAGATTCACTCCGTTCGGAATCACCGTCCGGGGCGTCCCGATCCCCAGCGACCGGTAGTATTCTCCCATTACATCGCTGCTTACGACCAGGTGGTCCATCGCGCCGATGGCGTGACGCAGCCACAGCCTCTGCTTGAACCGGGCCGGGTATCCGCCGGCAGTGCCCGGGATCAGGGTGCCCGTGAAGAGCCTCGCCGGCTTGCGCCCCATGCCCCGGAGCCCTCTGGAGCTGAATGTCCTCAAGGGCTCGAGTGTGAGGAAGTGAACGACGTCCGCCCCGCGATCGGCGACATGCTCCGCGATCTTGCTCTGAAACAGGGCGTTGCGCCGCCACGAGCGTTCGGCGGGCAGGTCTATCGTGACCACGTCGGAACCACGATCGTCGTGCTGGCCGCCCGGAGGGACGCCTGCGACCTGATTGGGACATATCACCTGCACATCCACTCCGCGATCTGCGAGACCGGGGAGGTACTGTTCGAACCTTCGGGCCGCACCCGAGAACGTGGGCCACCATCTTTCCGCGACAAGGCACACGGCAATCCTCGAAATGCCGTTCACGCCCCGATCGTCCGATCGATGAAGTCGGCGATTGCCGAGGCCGTAGCCCCCGCCGAGAAGCACTGGGCGACGCGGCCTCGGCCGGCCTCACCCATCGATGCACGCAACTGCTCGTTCTCGAGCACGCGCGCCAGGGCATCCCCCAGCTCAACAGCTGTTCCCGGCGGCTTGATGAGGTAACCAGTAACACCATCGACGACAGTCTCCCCGACACCGTCCACGTCCAGCGCCACTACTGGCAGCTCGGACGCCATGGCCTCTATGACGGCTCTCGGATGCGGATCCTGGGTCGCGGTGTGCAGCAGCACGTCCGAAGTGGCCATGAGCCTCTCGATACCGGACCACAATCCGAGCAGCAGGACCCGGCCCCCGATGTCCGGTTGGTCGATCGCCTCGCGCACGGCACTCACGTAGTCCGGATCCCGGTCCAGCCGACCCGCCAGGACCATGTGGGCTTCCGGGACGCGGCGTCGCAGCTGACGGAAGGCGTCAACGGCCTGCAATTGCCCCTTCCGCGCGTAGACATTGCCGACGTGCAGGATCACCGGTGCCCGCGCCGGAATTCCGAGACTCTGCCGTGTCTCGTCGCCGTGGCCGCGCCTCCGGCCGAAGCGTTCCAGGGAAACGCCGTTGTAGATCACCACCGGAGCGACGCGGAACGCCCCTCCATACGAATCTGCGGTGGCGCGCGAAACGGCCACTGCCCCGTCTGCCCAGCCGAACAGCCGCCCCCTGCGGCGCTGGGCGGCTGATGCGATCTCTCGCAGATGGTAGATGAAAGGGACCCGGCACAGCTTCGCCGCGATAAGGGCGTTTCGGGAAGCACCGTGCACGCTGTTCCCGTACACGAGTGCCGCTTCGTGGCGCCGAATCAAGTTCGCCAGGGGCAGGATTCCGTACTTGTCCAGACGGACCCGCTCGAAGGGCAAGCTCCGTTCGGCGAGTTCTTCAGTGAGCCGGCCGGCCGAGGGAACGGCTACGAAGGGTACCAGGTGACTCGGAAGTCGAGTCAGCAATTCCAGCAGGCTTACGTTGGGTCCGATCCACTCGCTCGTGTGGGTGACGAACAGAATCCTGCGTGCCCCCCGGTGCGACGCCGGCGCGCCGGATCCGCTCACGGGCCGGGTCGTCCGGCATCCATCCGCACGGCCGGTCTGCCAGGGCTCAGTTCTGGATTCGATCGTACAGCAGGATCAGCGAGATCAGGAAGTTGCCCAAGGCGATCCAGTCTCTCCGACTCCATGGCTCCGCGCCGAAGGGCACTATGATCTGATCGCCCGACCGGAGTGTGAGAGCATCCAGCGGCAGGGTCTCTCCCTTGTTGATCGCGTCCTTGGCGTTCAGGACGATGACCTGACCCTCCCGGATCACCGAGACTCTGTCTTCCCTCGCCCGCAGGTCGAACCCCCCCGCGGTCGCGATCACGTCGAAGAACCCGTCGGTGGGGGGCACCATGTAGGCGCCAGGCCGCCGAACGGAGCCCGTCACGCCGATGCGATACAGCGGCGTGACGGTGACGACCGCGTTTCGCTGGGCCGACTGGTACCCTTCGCGAATCTGTCGGCGCAACTCGTCGCCCGGGATGCCGATAGCGCGTACGCCGCCCAGAAACGGCAGGTATACGTTGCCATCGATCTCCACCGGAAACTCGCCGCTCAGATCGGTATCCGGCCACACGGACACACGGAGCACGTCCCCCGGGCGGAGGGGCGAATCGAAGCCGACGTCATCCTGGGCCAACGCCGGCGCCGCGAACATCCCTATCGCAAGTGTCAGCAAGCCCATGCGGACGGCCGAACGGATCATGGCATCCCTCCAACGGTGCTGAGGAGTGAAGCGCGGTGGAACCCCCGGGGACGTTCCCCGGGGGCCTCACCCGTGCTGCATTTGACTGCTGGTTCTACGGATCTTGGAACCGGCCAGCCTATGGTGTCCAGGGACTCCACGCCGGGTTCAGATCGTTGAAGTTGGTGACGAACAGTGGGACGGGATTCGACCCGTCCGGATCCACCGTATAGATGTCCTGGAAGCCTGTGCCATCCCGCACCAGGGCGATGGCCCCTCCGTCAGGCCGCATGGCCGGCATGAAGTCACCCTGCGGGTCGTTCGTCAGGTTCTCCAGGTTCGAGATCGCGGGTGTGACCGAGTCGAAGTCCGCGGCCCACACGTCGAAGTTCCCCGACCGATTGCTCACCCAGAGGATGCGCGATCCATCGTACCACCACGCCGGCTTGGCATCCGTGCCGCCGTCGACCGTGAGGCGCGTCTGGGTAAGGGTATTCACGTTGACGACGTAGATCTCGTCATTGCCATCGCGGTTGCTGGCGAACAGGATCCAGTTGCCGTCGGGCGAGAACGATGGATGGAAGTTGTCGAAGCTCGCGGTGGCAGCGATGAGCTGTCGGTTGATCCCGTCGTTGTTCATGATCCAGATCTGATCGTCCCCGCTCGAGCGCTTCACGAACGCGATCTGCCGCGAGCCCGCCAGGCCCGTATAGCTCGGATCGAACTCGGTACCCGAAGAGGTGAGCTTCGTGAAGCCCGAGCCGTCCATCCGCCAGACGGACAGGGCACCGTCCCGGTTGGTGTCGAACACGATCGCGTTGCCGTCCGACGAAACGCTGGGATTCTCGTCCAGCGCGGAGTTGATTGTCATGTTCGAAACGGCCCCGCCCGGAATCCGGACGTAGATCTCGTTGTTGCCGTCCCGATTCGTCTCGAAGACGACCTGGTTCTGCAGAGTCTGCCAGCAGAACACGTCGAACTGAGTCGCGACCGTTGAGCCATCGACTACGGTCTCGGTGCGCGGGTTGGTTCCGTTCTGCACCGTGCAGTTGGATGCGAGGCCCGCCAGCTGGACACTGTGATCACCGGCGGACAGCTGCAGGTTCAGCGTCTCGTCGACGCCGATGGCCTGCGGGGCGCCGCCGTCGACCACCAGGCTGTAACCGTCCGCGTCGAGGTTCAGTCCCCAGGTCGATGTCGTGACGTCGAGTCCTCCGGACGTCTGGCACGTTACGTCGAACTGCGTACGCACCTCGCTCCCCGACGTCACCGCCACGGTTCGAGGGTTGTTCCCCCCGACCGTGCAGTTGGCTGCCACGTCACCGAGCTCCACCGTGTGATCACCGACGTCCAGGGCCGTAACGGTAAGCGAGTCGTTCGCGGCCAGTGCCTGAGCAGCACCGCCGTCGATGCTCACTGTGTAGGCGTCATCCGTATTGTCGCCGGACGTGACGTTGACGACCTTCAGATCGCCCGGCAGAGCGGTGCACGTGACGTCGAACTGCGTCGGGGCCGTCGCGCCGGCCGTAACGGCCACCGTGCGGGGGTTGTCTCCCCCCACCGTGCAGTTGGCGGCTACGCCAGCGAGCTCGATCGCATGGTCGCCCGCGTCGAGGCCCGAGAAGGTGTGCGTTCCATTGGCCCCGATGGCCTGTCCGGCTCCGCCGTCCACCGAGACGGTGTAGCCGTCGGCGTCTATGTCATCCCCTGTGGAGACCGTCGTCACTTCGATCGCACCGGCGGTGGCCGAGCACGTGATGGTGAACGAGGCCGTCGCCGTGCTGCCCGCCGTCACGGTTACGCTCGTGGGATTATCCCCAGCCACCGTGCAATTTGCGGCAACGCCACCAAGCTCCACATCGTGGCTTCCAGCCGCCTGATTCGAGATCGTCACCGAGCCGTTGATGGCGAGCGCCTGTCCGGCTCCCCCGTCCACTGAAACGGTGTACCCATCTGCGTCGAGCTCGGCGCCGGTTGTCGTGGCCGTGACCTGGATACTGCCTGTGGTCGGCGGATTGCTGGGGTTGTCGTCCCCACACGACATCGCGGCGAACGCGAGCATGACCAGGCCGGCCCTCGCGAGCCAACCCGGCAGCTTTGTGCGATTGCTCACGGCTTCTCTCCTGTTGTGGTGTGATTCCATGGTATCGAGCCGTCACCGCATCGACGCCAGATCGAACGGTCTCAGGACGGAACGGCTCCTTCGGTTGCAATTCCCATGCTTGGCGCTGTGCCCCGGAACCGACGCGGCTCAGATGCCGAGGATCCGGTCGTATTCGCTCTCAAGCGTTTGAACGAAGGTCCGGGCGGAGAATCGCCGCCTGGCCTGCTGTCGGGCGGTAGCCGCCATCTTCGCGGCGCGTTCCGGGTCATCGAGCACGGAGCGGAGGGCGACCGCCATGGAGCGCTCATCGCCGGGCGGAACCAGGGAGCCCGAGGAACCGTCTCGCACCATCTCGGGAACGCCCCCACCATCCGTGGCGATCACCGGCTTCTCCAGCGCGATCGCCTCCATGATCACCCGTCCGAGAGGCTCGGCCTGAGAGGACGAGTGAACGACTACGTCCGAGGCCGACATGATGTCCTCGATGTCCGTCCGGTGTCCCGTAAGAGTCACCCGCCCGGTCAGTCCCAGCTCGGAGACCAGATCACGGAGCTGGGCTTCGTAAGCGACACCAGCACGGTTGTCTCCCGGAGAGCCGACTACGAGCGCGTGCGCATCGGGATGATCCTCAGCGATGGCGGCAAAGGCCCGCAGGAAGATATCCTGTCCCTTCCACGGTACGAGCCGGCCGACGTTCGCGATCAGCTTGTGCCGACCATTCAACTTCAGCTCGGTCCGCACTCGGGCCGCCGCTTCTGCCGACCCCGCCGCGGCCGGAAACTCGAACGGAGCGAAGACGAGGCGCGTCTTGTCCTCCCGGACGCGGACGCCCTGGATCACCTGCCGGCGAACCGCTTCGGAGATGCAGAGATACCGATCCGCGAAGACCGAGAGGGGACGGTCAAACCAGGGCTCGTCAGCCGTAAAATATTGGGAATATGACACATGTGGGACGCGCGCCAATCCGGCGGCCAGGATCGAAGCACGGTCCGCGCTCGGACAGATGTTGCTCTGGACCAGGTCCGCCTCCACGTCGCGGATGACCGTCGCGATCCGGAGGGAGACGGGGCAGTCTCGCTGGACGAATCGGTTCACTCGCCGGGCCATACGCAGCACCCTGTGTTCCGACCGGCTGGGCCTCAGGCCGTGTGGAACCAACTTCGACATCGACCGCACCGACACCGAGCTGTCGAGCACTCGAACGTCGGCCCCCGCTTCACGAAAATCGTCCACGTAAGGATTCGAATCGTAGAACAGAACGGTCGGTCTGAATCTCTCCTGATCGAGGTATCGGACGAGCAGGAGCACGTTGATCAGGGACCCGCCACCCCCGCTCCGGAGGACGAACAGGACCCTGGCTGACCGCCGAGTGCGACTCGTCATCTCAGGCACCCGGCTTGCCCGTATGACCACCCGCCGATGCCTGCACCCCCAGGATCCGTCCGAGGAGCTTCACAGCGCGAGCCAGGCTCCGGTATTGCCATGCTCTCACGGCCCTTCCCTCGGCCAGCTCCTTGGTCGCTCGCGTTCCGAGCACCGTCCGGGCAGGCTTGAGAGATGCCGCGAGGCAGGCCCCGAAGCGGAATCCTGCCCGACGACCCAGGCGCAGGTACATGCGAAACCACTCGGCCGCGAACCGCTCCTCGAGAGAGACGCTCTTGGAATCTTCGTGCAGCAGGAAGCGCGCGAGCGGGCGATCGCTCAGAGATGGCCTGGCGCCGGCCGCCAGGGCTCGATTGCACCACTCCACATCCATTACGTAGTGGTAGCGCTCGTCGAGCGGCCCGGCCTTCTCCCAGACCCAACGCTTCCAGAAGAGCGAAGGTTGATAGAAATGAAACTCGTATCTCGGCCCCCTGGACAGAATGCGGACGGAGTGAATCGGCTGGCCTGCGAACGGCGTCGAGCGCTTCACCTCGACATAGTCTTCCCCGTCCTTCCGCACCTTCACCATCCCGCCGAGGAACATGTCGGCGTTCGCGATTCCGTCCGCAACGGCTCGCAGGGCTCCCGGGAAGAAGATGTCATCGCTGTTGATCCAGCCGAAGATCTCTCCCGTCGCCCGGGCGAAACCCTTGTTGATCGCGTGGCTCTGTCCGCGGTCCGCCTCGCTGCACCAGTACGAGAGCGCTGAAGCGTATTTCTCGATGATCCCTACGCTTCCGTCCGTACTGCCGCCATCCATCACGATGTATTCCAGGTTGGGATATCCCTGCAGGAGAACCGACCGAATGGTCTCTTCGAGGAACCCGGCCTGGTTGTAGGAGGGAGTCACGACCGTGATCTTCGGCCACGTTACGTTCTCCGAAGGCGAGCCATCCGGTTCCTCGTCCGAGGTCCAGGGCCAGCCCGAGCGCCCCGGGGGGGCTGCGGGGAGCTTCGCCTGCGCCGTGCGGGAGATGCCGGATGGGCCTCGCTGGATCATCAGAAGCTGTTGATCGCACCAGGGACGTGCCGCCTCGAGGACCTCTTCACGATCCTCCCCCCGCCAGCGCCTCATACAGCTCTTCGTACCGGCTCACGTACAGGTCCATGCTGAACTCCTCGAGGACCCGTCGTCGTGAACGTCCGGCCATTTCCGCCCGCGCATCCGGCGCGGCGAGCAGTCTCTCTATGGTCCGGGCGAGAGACGATACGTCTCCCACCGGAGCGAGGTCACCGGTCCGCCCGGGATCGACCATCTCGGCTATGCCGCCAGTGTCGAAGCCCACGACGGGCGTGCCGCAGGCCATGGCTTCCAGCACCGTCGAGGGAAGGTTGTCCTGCAGCGAAGGAATCACGTACACGTCAGCCGCGCTGTAGGCCACCGAGAGGAAGCGGTTCTGCGCCACCTTTCCGAGATGCAGCTGCGACACCGCGAGGTTCGGCTCGGGCGTCCCGCCACCTACCGAGAGGAGGAAGAGATTCGGAACTTCCGCCAGTTCGCGCAGCGCCTGGCTCAGCAGCTCGAATCCCTTTCGTCGGGGAGCGACGGAGTAGGCGACGAACAGCACCACCAGGCTCTCACGCGGGATTCCCAGGGCCTCCCGGGCCGCCGACCGGTCGCGTGGCGCAAACTCCTCGGTGTTCACGCCGTTGGGAATCACGGAGACCGGAAATCGCGTCCCGAGGAGGGAGCTGCGGGCGACCTCCTCCGCCATCCACCGGCTCGGCGTGACGAGGTGCAGTCGATTCGGCGGCAGTCCAGAGAACAACTCTTCCTTCCGAAGCCAGACGCGGCGAGACAGGTCGTCATCGTCGCTGGACCCGAGCTGGGGACAGGACCCGCAACGTGCCGTGTATCGGCCGCAACCCGCGTCGTAATGACAGCCGCCCGTGAACGTGTTCATGTCGCGCAACGTCCAGACGACGGGCACTCCCGGCGGAACGGCAGCGAAGAAACGGCGGTAATCGACGAGGCCCGAGACCCACTGCAGGTTGATGACATCGAAGCCGTCCAGACCGTGACCGTGCTCCCAGTCCCGCCAGCTCCGATCGTCGGTGAACTTCTCCGGCCAGCTCGGCCGCCTGCCCTGGTAGGGCTGGAAGTCCCGTTTCAGGTGGCGGCGCCGGAGGCGCGTGCGCAGCTTCGACACCGGATCGCGCGGAGTGCCGTGCTCCGTCACGGTTGGATCGTCCGAATCGCGACGACCGACCAGCATCCGGCTGTGGTGCCCGCGGTCGAGCAGCCCGCGATGGAGGCGGTAGGCCGACCGAGCGGCCCCGCCGGACGCGTCGAACGAACTGACCTGTAGAATTCGCAGGCTCATTCAGAGGCCCAGGCGACGCCCGCCGACCGGGCCCTTCTCGAGTACTCCCGCAGGTGCTCCACGCACACGTCGTACATGTTCACGGAATCGACTCCACGGGCCTGCGCCTCGTGGAATGCCCTGAACCAGTCCACCGTCGCGGACAGCGCCTCCTGCCAGGCGTATACCGGTCGCCAGTCGAGCCGGCGCGCTGCCTTCTCCCAGCTGAGGTTGAGCAGCGTCGTCTCCTTCTCCACCCGGGCCCCGCCCGCGGTGAAGGACCCGGCGCCCCACAGGCGAATCGCTTCCTGCACCAGCTCCTGGGTAGTCACCATCTCGAGGATCGCCGGCCCGAAATTCCAGGCCTCGGCGAAGCGCTCCCCTTCCGAGAGCAGCCTGGCCGCCAACCAGAGGTAGCCGGCCAGCGGCTCGACCACGTGCTGCCAGGGCCGGACGTGCAATGGATTCCTGAGAACCATGTCCTGGCCCGCCATGAGCGCCCGCATGCAATCCGGAACCAGCCGGTCGGCAGACCAGTCGCCTCCGCCGATCACGTTGCCGGCGCGAACGCTGGCTACTGGCGGAAGGACGCCCGCCTCGCCGGCATACGAGCTCCGGTAGGCGGCCACGGCCAGCTCCGCCATCGCTTTGCTCGCGCTGTAGGGATCGTGGCCACCCAGCCTGTCCGTCTCCCGGTATCCCCAGATGAAGTTCTGGTTCTCGTAGCACTTGTCCGTCGTCACGCATACGGCGGCCTGGACGCAATCGGTCGTGCGGATCGCCTCCAGCAGGTTCACGGTACCACCCGAGTTGATGTGGAACGTGGCCAGTGGATCCTGGTAACCCTCCAGGACGAGGGACTGCGCCGCGAGATGGAAGACCACCTTCGGCCGGTGCGTCTCGACCACCTCCCGAAGGCGACTTCCGTCCCGTACGTCAGCCCTGACGTCGGTCAGGTGGTCTGCCACCCTCGACACGGCGTAGTTGCTGGGCTCCGTCGGCGGCTCGAGACTGTAGCCGATCACCCTGGCCCCCAGTTCGTTCAGCCAGATGCTGAGCCAGGAGCCCTTGAAACCGGTGTGCCCGGTCACGAGTACCGTCACGCCGTCGAATACTCCGCCAAACGAGTTCTTCATCGAGGATCTTTCCCGGGCCGCAGCCGCGGTTCCTGTTCCGTGCTGCTCCCGGCGTAGGCTCGCACCGCTCGCGAGAGTTCGTCGGGCGTGCCGATGTCGATGTAGCCGCCTTCTTCGAATACCACCGTCTCGTGCGTCAGGCCGTTCTGCAGGGCGGCCCACAGGACGTCCCCCGCATACAGCTCACGACCGCGCCACAGTCCCTGGCTGGCGGAGACTTCCGGCTCGACATCGGCCACGAAGGCGTGCATGAACTCGGTGAATGCCGGACCCCATACGGCCAGCATCCAGGTGTGCCGCAGGTCCGAGCTCTCCCGCTTGATTTCGATCGCGGTGATCTGTCCCCGCTCGTCGAGCTCCAAGAGGTCTTCCTTCTCCGGTCGTCGGGTAGGGACGACGCCGACCACGATCTCGGCTGCGCTGGATTCCCTTCTTCGCACCAGTGAACCGAGCGCGTCCTCGGGCCAGTAGAGTATGTCCGGAAACCCGAACGCTACCGCGGAATCCTTCAGGAACGGATACGCGTGATCGATCGTGAAAGGGACTCCAAAGGACTTCCGCACCACCAGATAAGCCAGGTCGAGGCCGATGCGATCACCGCCGCCGAAATAGGAGGGAATGTCCCATTTGCCGTCGCGCAGCACCACGAAGGCCTTGCGGACTCCCGCGGCGGCCATTCGCTCCAGAAGATAGCTGGCGACGGGCTTCGGCCGCGGCCCGGTGTCGCCGGCGACTGGCCCGAACCCGATCGGAAACAGCTCCTTGCTGCACGGCAGAGGCGCGATTCGGGAAGCCGAGCCGGCCGCGGGCACGAGTCCCACGAGGTCCGGCGTTCGAGCCGGGCCGTTCACGTCACGACCCGTACATCGGGGATCGGCAGGACGAACCGTCCGCCCCAGTCCTGGATGTAGGACAACTGGCCGACGATCTCCTCCGCCAGGTTCCAGGGCAGAATGAGCACCAGGTCGGGGCGCGCGTCCCGGATTCGGTCGGGATGACAGATCGGGATCCGGGTCCCGGGCAGATATCGGTCCTGCTTGTACGGATTACGATCGGCCACGAAGTCGATGAAGTCCGTGCGCACTCCGCAGTAGTTCAGAAGCGTGTTCCCCTTGGCGGCCGCTCCATAGGCGACGACCGATTGGCCCGAGTCCTTGGCCTCTATGAGGAGCTTCAGAAGATCCCTCTTGATCCTCTCGACGCCGGCGCCGAACGAGACGTAAGTGTCGATACGTTCCAGTCCGGCCAGGCGCTCTCGCTCGAGAAGCTCGGCTACGGTGCCGCGTACGGGCCTCGACTCGTCCTCCCGGTGCCGCAGGTATGTGCGCAGCGAGCCACCATGCGTCGGGATCTCCTCGACGTCGAACAAGGTCAATCCGTGCGCGTCGAACACGCGCTGGACGGCCAGCAAGGAGAAGTAGAAGAAGTGCTCGTGGTATACCGTGTCGAACTGGTTTTCCTCCATCAGCCTCAGGAGGTGCGGAAACTCCAGTGTGACGACGCCCGTCTGGCCAAGAAGCCGCTTCATCCCGCCGACGAAGTCGTTCAGCCGTGGGGCGTGGGCGAGCACGTTGTTTGCCACAATCAGATCGGCCGGCCGGCCGGCAGCCAGGATCTCCCGCGCCACCGAGACGCCGAAGAACCGGACCAGTGTGGGTACGCCCGCCTGCATCGCGACTTCGGCCACGTTCGCGGCGGGGTCGACGCCGAGGACCTCCAGGCCTCGGTCCGCGAAGCTCTTGAGCAGGCAGCCGTCGTTGCTGCCCAGTTCCACCACGAAGTTCTCCCGGCGCAGACTCAGTCGGCTTGCAATGCTGCTCGCGTAATCCCGGCAGTGCGCGAGCCAGGTGTCGGAGAAGGACGAGAAATAGGCGTACTCGCTGAAGATGTGCTCCGGACTTTCGTGCTCCTCGAGCTGCACCAGCAGGCAGCCGTCGCACACGAAGGCGTGCAGCGGATAGAACTTCTCGGCCCGCCTCAGATCCGCCTCGCTGACGTAAGCGTTGGAGAGCGGAGACATGCCCAGGTCCAGGAACGAGTGACGAAGATCTGACCCGCAGAAGTGACAGGTCGGAGGTTCCAGCGCCACGGCAGGTGGAACGGGTTCCAGGAGCGTGCTCACCGGTGACCGGACGCTCCTTCCGGACCCCAGACCCGCCACGGTGCGTTGCCCTCGGACCACAGCGCCTCGAGCATCCGCTTTTCCCTGAGCGTGTCCATGCACGACCAGAAGCCTTCGTGGTGGTATCCCATCATCTGACCGTCCGCCACGAGACCTTCGACCGGATCCCGCTCCCAGATCGTGTCGTCGCCTCCGATATAGTCGATGACATCGGTATGCAGGACGAAGTAGCCACCGCTGATCCACCCTTCCGCACGGTCCGGCTTCTCGTTGAAATGCGCGACGCGCGATCCGTCCAGGGCCAGTCGTCCGAAGCGGGATGGAAACCGCACCGCCGTGACCGTGGCCAGTTTCCCGTGCGAGCGGTGGAAGTCGACCAGGCGATCCAGATCGATATCGGCCACTCCATCGCCGTACGTGAAGTGGAAGACCTCCCCGTCATCGAGCCACTCGCGCAGGCGGCGGAGTCGGCCTCCCGTCTGAGTATGCAGTCCGGTGTCCACCAGGTGGACCTTCCAGTTCGCCTGGTTTCCGTCGTGGATGGTGGTGTTTCCGGACGCGAGATCCACCGTGATGTCGTTGGTGAAGGCGTAGTAGTTGAGAAAGTACTCCTTGATCACCTCGCCCTTGTAGCCGAGCGCGATGATGAACTCGTCCACTCCGAAGGCGGAGTAGATGTTCATGATGTGCCACAGGATGGGCTTCCCGCCGATCTCGACCATCGGCTTGGGACGCAGCTCGGTTTCCTCGGAGAGTCGGGTGCCGAAGCCGCCCGCGAGTATGACTGCCTTCATGTCGGTCGTCCTTTCGCCCCGCGGCCCTATACCGCCATCCGGGACCGATCGCGGCCCTCTTCCGGCGGAGACCCTGCCTGCCGGCAGAGATCCTGAATCACGTTCGCGACCTTCCGATGCCCACGGGGACTCCAGTGGAAGTCGCGCACGAGGTAGTCGTCCGAGTCCAGGTGATCCCTCAGAGCCACGAACGGGATCCCCGCCCGGGCACAGATTCCGGCCAGCTCCCGGTCCGGAACGTCTTCGTCGAAGCTCTCGGCCAGTTCGCTTTCGCCGAGCGCTCGAGCCAGGGCGAGTCGAGCCAGGGGAGAGAGATCGGGAATGGACATCACCACGAGCCGCGCGCCCGCGTCCCGACACACGTCACGTCCCTGGCGGATGAGGAAGTCACAGGCCTCGAAGGCCATCCGACGTTGCGGCGTATCGCTGCAGATCTCGATGAAGGCCTGCATGCCTCCCTCGCGTTCGTTGATCGTCCAGCGCGATGCATCGACGTGGTCCGATACGATTTCCCATTCGCCTGCGTCGGAGCGTCGCGCGAAGGGCGACCGGTATTCGTTGAACGCGGGGTGAACGTTGTCGGCCAGGTCGTTGCCGTGGTACACGAACCAGATGACCAGCTTGCCGGAGAGCTGGGGCGCCAGACGCCGCATCCACAGCAGTGAGTGAACGAGGCTGTACGCCGGCGATCCGATCGCCTTGATGCGGACCTCGCCCGGAAGGTCGGCGAAGAACGCGTCATCGTCCACTCCACAGCCGAAGGCGTACGAGTCGCCGAAGGCGACAACCTGTGCGTCGGACACCGTTCCTTTTCCACGCCAGCCGGAGGAGTCCGTCGTGACCAGGTACGGCTCCTGGTTGAAGTCGAGCGCATGCGCCGTCATGTTCGCGCGCGGCTTCCAGCCGATCTCGGGCGTGAACTCGATCAGGTCTTCCCACGCCACGGGCTCCGGCTCGATCCACGTGCGAACGCGCTCGATCAACCCCTCGACCAGCCACACGGGCACGATGATGAGCAGGGCCGGAATCGCGAGAGCGAGGCCGGCCAGGCCGGCGAACGTCGCGAGAATCATCCGTGAGAGGTCGAGAATCGTCTTGCGCATGCGGAGGTCCGATCTCATCGGGTCAGTACAGGGTGTAGACGTTGCCGCCCAGACTGCCGCGCGATTCGCCCTCCACTCGCTTCAGCAGCGCGAGCAGCGGAATCAACGACCACACCCACACGTTGCCGGAACGCCAGGACCATGTGGCGAGCCGCCGCGCCCAGCCGATTTCGGGGCCGCTGGCCTGGACGACATCAGAATCTGCGCCGTAGCTCCGGTCCGGCAGTCGCTTCTTCGGGACCCATGCGGAGGCGGGCGGGGTCGGTCCCGCCAGGGACAGGCGTCCGCCGAGGCGCCCGACGATGGTCACGATCAGGAACACCACGCCTGTGAGCCAGAGCCGGGTCGCCCTTCTGGCCTTGCGTACCAGGCGCTCCCACGCCCTGTACGGGCGGGTCGCCAGCCCCGGGGTCCGCCAGCCGACGACGGCAAGGAGGCCGAAGAGCGCGAGGTCCCAGACCACCGCCGGAAGGCCGAGCGACCACCCGAGGGCAGCGGCGCCGATCAGGGCGACCGTCGCGCTGAGCACGAGCCAGAAACTCCTGAGCGCGGAACGGGTCGGAGCGCGGAACGACTGCATCAGTCTCTCTCTCGATTGCCGAATTGGGACATCTCAGTCCAGGCTGAAGCTGGCCCTGTACGCCTCGACGTCGGGTCCGAGGCCGGCCGGCTGTTCGTTCTTCAGGAGCACGAAGTTCTCGACGACGAGCGCGTCCATGTCGGTGGCCATGAAGCAGCGGAAGGCATCCTCCGGCGTGCACACGATCGGCTCGCCCCGGATGTTGAAACTGGTGTTCACGATCACCGGACAGCCGGTACGATCGTAGAATCGCTTCATCAGCCTGTAGTACCGTCCGTGTCGGGTCTCATCGACGGTCTGTATCCGGGCCGAATAGTCGACGTGCGTAATCGCGGGAAGGCGCGATCGAGCGACCGAGACCCGAGTCCGCAGATCCGGATCCTGCATCCGCCTGAGATCCTCCTCCTCCAGCTCCAGCCTCCAGTCCTCACGGATCGGCGCCACGAAGAGCATGTACGGGCTGTCCTCCTCGGTCTCCGTCTCGAACACCTCGTGCACGTGTTCCCGGAGCACGCACGGCGCGAACGGCCGGAACGACTCCCGAAACTTGATCTTCAGGTTCATCACGGCCTGCATCTCGGGCGACCGGGCGTCACCGATGATGCTCCGTCCGCCGAGAGCGCGTGGACCGTACTCCATCCGGCCGTGGAACCACCCGATCACACTGGAATCTCCCAGAAGTCCGGCGACCCGGTCGAGCAGCTCGCTCTCGTCATCGATGCGTTGATAGACCGCCCCCAGCGCATCGAAGAACAGCTGGATGTCCCGGTTGTCGAACCGCGGCCCCAGGAACGAGCCTTTCTGCGCATCCCCCGGAACCGGCTTGCGGTCGTTACCCAACACCCCGTGCCACACGTGGAGCGCCGCGCCGAGGGCGCCGCCCGCGTCCCCCGCCGCGGGCTGAACCCAGATCTCGTCGAACGGTCCCTCCCGGCGCAACCGGCCGTTGGCGACGCAGTTGAGTGCGACGCCTCCGGCCATCACCAGGTTGGTCTTTCCGGTGATCTCGTGCGCGTGCCTCGCCGCCCGCAGGACGGCTTCCTCGGTTACGGTCTGGATCGACGCTGCCAGATCCATCTCCTTTTGAGTGATCTGGCTCTCCGGCGACCTCGGCCCCCCCCCGAACAGGCGATGGAACTTCTCGGAGGTCATCCGCAAACCGTGGCAATAGTCGAAGTACGACATGTCGAGCCACAGCGATCCGTCGTCGCGCAGATCCACGATCTTCTCGAGAATCAGATCGGCGTACTTCGGCTCGCCATAGGGAGCCAGCCCCATCAGCTTGTATTCGCCGGAGTTCACCTTGAATCCGGTGTAGTAGGTGAACGCCGAATAGAGCATCCCGAGCGAATGAGGAAATCGCATCTCGTGGGTCAGCTCGACTCGGTGGCCCTCTCCGATGCCGATCGATGCCGTGGTCCACTCTCCCACCGCATCGAGCGTCAGGATCGCGGCTTCCTCGAATGGAGACGGATAGAATGCGCTGGCGGCGTGCGACTCGTGGTGGTCCGTGAAGTAGGTGTCGCCCCGAAAGCCCGGCCCGAGCTGCTCCCGCATGAGCTCCGGGAGGTGGAGCTTCTGACGGGCCCACAGAGGCAGCGCCCTCCTGAACGGCTCGAAGCCCCGCGGCGCCATCGCCAGGTGTGTTTCGAGCAGGCGCTCGAACTTCACGAGGGGCTTTTCGAAGAACACGACCGCGTCGACGTCCTCCGGGCTTATGCCTGCCTCCTCGAGACAGAACGCGACGGCTTTCGCGGGATAGCGATCATCGTGCTTCCGGCGAGTGAACCGCTCTTCCTGGGCCGCCGCGACGATCTCCCCATCCCGGATGAGAGCCGCCGCCGAATCGTGAAAGAACGCCGACACGCCGAGGATGTTCACGGTCGACCTCCCACCAGCCGCCTCGTGCGCGACAGGCCGTGCTTGAACAGGTAGCCCGACAGCCACCTGTAGTATTCCGGAATGAACGGGAGGGCGAATCCGGCACGCAGCCACTCCCACGCCGGCAACCTTCTGCGGTACATCCCCTTCCACCTGTGACGGTAGGTCTTCCATGCCTTGCGTCTCATCAGGTCGCGCACTTCGCGCCACTCCGCGGGATGCCCCGCGGCGTACCGTCGGAGGACCGGATCGGAGTCGAGGAACTCGATCCACCGCCTGATATCGTGCGCGAGCTCCCACGGACTGATGTCCAGGCCACCGCTCTTCTCGTATGCGCGGTTGCGGAACAGGGCTTCGGAACAGAACGCCACCTTCCGACCGAGTGAGAGTCGAAGCGCCATCGCATCGTCGTCGCCGGTGGGCATCAGCGGGTAGCCCCCTGTAGCCGACATCTCCTCCGTCCGTGCCATCACGGTCACGAACGTCTTGAACCGGTATCGACCATCGACCCAGAATCGCACGAAGTCGAGACCCGAGAAGACCGGGGGCGGAAGTTCCTTCAGATCCGGACGCGAGTACGGAAGGTCGGCGGCCTGCTCGGGTGAAAGAGGGGTTCCGGACTCGTCCATGAGCTCGACGAGGGGGATGGCGAGGCCGACCTCGGGATCCGCCTCGAGGACCTTGACCATTGCGGACACGAAGTGGGGACCGATCTCGTCGTCGTCACACAGGAGCACGAAATACTTCCCCCGGGCTGCATCGATCATCTGGTTGAAGTGCGCCGACATCACCGGCTCCGTGACGTCGTTCCGCCGGAACGAGAACGGGCGCGGGAAGTGTCGTTCCACGAGCTGCCTGAGCTCCGGTCCGTTTTCCCCGTTGTCCGATACCAGCAGCTCGATCGCAGGATAGTCCTGCTCGAGCACCGATCTCAGGACGTTCGGCAGAAAGTGCATCCGCTTGTAGAGCGGGACGGCGACCGTCACCAGGGGCTGATCGTCTGGAATCATGGCATACCGAGTCTGCGGTCGATTTCCTCGACCACGAATTCCGCGAACGGAAGTGCACAGGTGAATGCTGGCGATACGGCGTTCAGGACGTGCAACGAATGCTGATCGCCCTCGAGCACGAAGTCTTCGACCAGCGCCTTGCGATCGACGTCGATCAGCTGTGCGCGGATCCCGGGTCTTCCCCAGGCCCACCCATGGGTCCCTTCCACGTCGGGGACGAGCTCCGACGCGCGTCGGAGCAGCGCCTGCTTCGAGTGTTTGCGGAGCTCGCGCCACGCCTGATGGCGGAAGCCGGACGCGTTGCTGACGAACATCCTCGCTTCCGTGTTCACGATTTCGAACAGGTCGTGCAGCTGCAGGCCGGTCCAGCCCTCGTACTGTTCGCGCCACAGGGCGGGCAGCGCCGTCGGTCCGATCTTCTCTCCGCCCGTGACGGCCTTCGTGAGGTGCACGCCGAGAAACGGTACCTGGAGGTCCGGTACCGGATAGACGTGCGCGCGCAGGGACGGTCCCGGGGTGGTTCGGTGGAGGTACAGGCCCTTGAAGGGGAGGATCCGCAGTCCGCCGCCGAACCCGTAGTCGCGGGCCACCCGGTCGGCATGGAGCCCGGCCGCGTTGACCACGTAGCCGGCCGTGAGTCGTCCCCGATCGGTGCGCACGGAACCGGGATCCCGCCCCAGATAGCGGGTGGAGCTGTGCACGGAGACGCCGTCGGCGCGCAGGTCCTCGACCATCGCGTCCACGACCGAGGTCGGATCGATCACCGACGTGCTCGGACTGAACAGGGCCTGATCCACCGTCCGGGCCCGCGGCTCGATCTCGGCCGCCTCCCGACGGTCTACCCTCCGGAGATCCACGCCGTTGACCCGTGCACGCTCGAGCAGCTCGTCGAACCATCCGACATCGGCCGGTCGAGTGGCCACGATGAGCTTGCCGCACCGATCGAGCGGAAGTCCCCGATCCCGGCAGTACTCCGACATCGCCTCGTTGCCGACCCGGGTGAAGCGGGCTTTAAGGCTGTCGGCCGAATAGTAGAAGCCCGCGTGGAGCACGCCGCTGTTCCGGCCGCTGGCATGCATGCCGCACCGGGTCTCCTTCTCGAGCACCGCCACGGATGCATCGGACCAGCGGCGGCGAATGCGCGACGCGACGGACAGGCCTATGATCCCGCCACCGACGACCACGAAGTCCGCGCTCCCCAGCCTACCTGCGCTCATCGTGGAAGCGCATCCGCTTGGGCGCGGCTGGAGTCGACCGTCCATTGCAGCATCGGAGTCACGAGGCCTTCCCGCGTCACTTCGAAGGGATAGCCGACCGGCGACACCTCGAACGCCACGGCCTGAAGTCTGCGCTCCAGGATCTGGACCTTCGGGATGTGCGCCACGGTGCTGATCAGGTACCGTCCCGGCTTCAGGAAGCTGGATGGGAAGCGGCACGTCGACGTGTGAAGACCCGCCTCCCGGACCTTGCCGGCGAGGTCTGTCGAATCCGTGTCCCACGTGACGCACACCACTTCTCCCCGATGATTGAACACGGCCACCACGATCACCAGGTCCCGGACCGGCCGCGGCAGCTCGTAGGTCACCTCGACCTGAAATCCTTCATCGAACGGAACCAGGGCCGTCGACTGCGACCGTCCGTCGAGCACGCGTATCGACTGAAACACGGACTCGCGCCCGCGCGGTGCCGCTTCGTCCTCCGTCTGATTCCACGAGGAATCGAGCGTCGACTCACCCAGGTAGGTCGAGATCACCGCCTCGGGATCGCCCGAGGCTACCATTTCACCGTTGGCCAGCAGGATGGCGCGCTCACACAGCCTCGTGATCGCGCTCATGTTGTGGCTCACCAGGAGGACCGTCCGCCCGGCTTCGGCGACTTCTCCCATCTTGCCGAGGCACTTCTGCTGGAAGGCGGCATCACCCACGGCGAGGACTTCGTCGACGATCAGGATCTCCGGATCGAGGTGGGCCGCGACCGCGAACGCGAGGCGCAGGCCCATGCCGCTCGAGTAGTGTTTGACCGGGGTGTCGATGAACTTCTCCACCCCCGAGAACTCGACGATCTCGTCGAACGCCTCATTGATACGGGCGCGGGTCATGCCCAGGATCGCGCCGTTCAGGTAGACGTTCTCGCGCCCCGTCAGCTCGGGATGGAAACCCGTGCCCACCTCGAGCAGGCATCCGACCCGGCCGTGGATCTCCACGAAACCCTCGCTGGGCTCCGTGATCCGGGAGAGGATCTTCAGCAGCGTGCTCTTGCCCGCGCCGTTGTGACCTATGATGCCGAGGACCTGTCCCCTGGGAACGTCGAACGACACGTCGCGCAGGGCCCAGATCGTCTCGTCCAGCTCCGCTGCGCCGGTCGCCTGCCCCCTCAGCAGCTTGGAGGCTCTCCGGAACGGCGCGGCCACGGACCTCGCGACCTGGTCGCGCAGCGTCCGGTAGCGCTCGGTCTGCACAGCCCCGATATGATATTCCTTGCCGAGATGCTCGACGCGGACCGCCAGATCGCTCACGAAGTCTCCTCACACCACATCGGCGAACGTCTTCTCCATCCGCCGGAAGTAGAACAGCCCTCCCACGAAGATCGTGGCCGACACTACGGCCGATACCAGAATCATGGGGCCTGGGTGGGGCTCGAGTCCGAGGAGCGCCCAGCGGAATCCCTCCGACACGCCCACCATCGGGTTCAGGCTGTAGATCGCCAACCACTTCGGATCGGTGATCCTGTCCGTCGCCGAGTACACGATCGGAGTGGCGAAGAACCAGATCTGCACCAGGAAGGGAACGCCGTGCTTGACGTCGCGAAACTGCACGTTGAGGGCCGAGAACCAGAGGCCCACGCCGAACGCCGTCACGAAAGTCAGGAGAATGAGCGGAATCAGCCACAGCGTGTTCAGGGTCGGCGCGTAGCCGTAGAACAGCATCATCGGAATCAAGACGGCCATCGCAATGAAGAAGTCCACCAGGCCGGACAGCGTGGCCGCGATCGGAACGACGAGCCGCGGGAAGTAGATCTTCTTCAGGAGTGCCGAGCTCGTGACGAGGCTGTTCGACGACTGTGTGAGGGCGAACGCGAAATACGTCCACACGACCATCGCCGCGTAATTCCAGATCGGGTAAGGCACGCCTTCGGGCCCCAGATTCGCGAGCTTGCCAAAGAAGACCGTGAACACGACCATCGACACGAACGGCTGGATGATGGCCCAGGAGACGCCAAGCACGCTCTGCTTGTAGCGCACCTTGATGTCGCGCCACGTCAGGAAGTAGAGAAGCTCCCGGTACTCCCACAGCTCGCGCAGCTTGAGGGAGACCCAGCCGCGGGACGGTTCGATCCGCAGCACCGGCACCGGCGTCGACCCGTTCGCCACGCTCGCCATGCTGGACCCATCGTTCATGTCGAGGCTCCCTGATACGTCAGTCCGTGGGCTTCTCGCCGTGCCACTTCGAGATCGGCCTCCACCATGATCCGAACGAGCTCCGCGAACTTGACCCGCGGCTCCCAGTCGAGCTCGCGCTTCGCTTTCGCGGGATCACCGATCAGGAGATCGACCTCCGACGGTCGCTCGTATCTGGGATCGAGCTCGACGTGTTCCGCCCAATCGAGGTCCGCGTGCCCGAACGCGTGATCCAGGAACTCGCGCACGGAATGCGTCTCGCCCGTCGCGATCACGTAGTCGTCCGGCGTCTCGGCCTGCAGCATCATCCACATGGCCTCGACGAATTCCGGCGCGTAGCCCCAGTCCCGTCGCGCGTCCAGATTCCCGAGATACAGCTTCTCCTGAAGGCCGAGTTTGATGCGCCCCACCGCCCTCGTGATCTTGCGGGTCACGAAGGTCTCGCCACGCCTCGGGCTCTCGTGGTTGAACAGGATTCCGTTCACGGCGAAGAGTCCGTACGCCTCGCGGTAGTTCCGAGTCACGTGAAAGGCGTACGCCTTGGCACACGCGTAGGGCGAGCGCGGGTAGAAGGGCGTCGTCTCGGTCTGGGGCACCTCCTGGACCTTGCCGTAGAGCTCGGACGAGCTCGCCTGGTAGAACCGGGGCTGGACCCCCGTTTCCCGCATCGCATCCAGCAGGCGAACCGTGCCGAGCCCCGTGACTTCGGCGGTGTACTCCGGCAAGTCGAAGCTCGTCCGCACGTGACTCTGGGCGCCCAGATTGTAGATCTCGTCGGGCTCGATCTCGAGCAGCAGCCGGCTCAGCACGGAGCTGTCCGTCAGATCTCCGTAGTGAAGGTAGAGCCGCGCGTCCGTCTGGTGCGGATCCTGGTACAGGTGGTCCAGGCGCTGCGTATTGAAGCTCGACGAACGTCGGATGATCCCGTGCACCTCGTATCCCTTCGAGAGCAGAAGCTCCGCCAGGTAGCTTCCGTCCTGTCCTGTGATGCCGGTGACCAGGGCCCTGGGATTCTCGTCGCTCAATGTTCTCACTCGGTTGATTCGACTGGATGGTTTCGGGCCGCGGGTGTCTTCCCCGCGGACCGCAAGCGGTGGTTCCGGTACCAGGCGATCGTGCGCTCCAGTCCCTCGTCGAACGGAACGCTCGCCCGGAAGCCGAACGACTCGAGCGCCCGACTCGTATCGAGGCAGCGCCGGGGCTGGCCATCGGGCTTGCTCGCGTCGTATGTGAGGCGTCCGTCGAAACCGACGGCGGCGGCTATGCGGGCGGCCAGGTCTCCGATCGTGATTTCGTTGCCCGTCCCGACGTTGACGGGATCCGGAGCGTCGTAGCGCTCGGCGGCCAGAAGCACGGCACGCGCGCAGTCGTCCACGTAGAGGAACTCGCGGGACGCGTTTCCGGTGCCCCAAAGGACCACCTCTTCACGTCCCTCATCCACAGCTTCGACCATCTTCCGAATCAGGGCGGGAATGACGTGACTCGACGAGGGATCGAAGTTGTCGCGCGGGCCATACAGGTTGACCGGCAGCAGGTACACTCCGTTGAATCCGTATTGCGCCCGGTAGGCCTGCAGCTGCACGAGGAGCGCCTTCTTCGCGATTCCGTACGGGGCGTTCGTCTCTTCCGGGTAGCCGTTCCAAAGATCAGACTCCCGAAACGGAACGGGCGTGTGCTTCGGATAGGCACAGATCGTCCCCAGCTGCACGAACTTCTGAACTCCTGCCAGCCGGGCCTCTTCGATCATGTGGACACCCATGACCATGTTCGCGTAGAAGAACCTCCCCGGCTGCTCCCGATTCGCTCCTATCCCCCCTACCTCGGCGGCGAGGTGAATCACCACGTCGGGATCAAACGACCGGATGACGTCGCGAACCGCCGCCGTCTGCGTCAGGTCGTATTCCGACATTGTCGGCGCCAGTACGTGGCCGGCTCCGAGCGCCTCCAGTCGGGCCAGGATGTGTGATCCGAGGAAGCCGTGCCCCCCGGTGACCAGGACGCGGCGCGCGGCCCAGAACTCGGGCTTGTTGCTGTGCTCCCTGCCGTACACGGCCGTCATGACGCTCGCCCCCTCTCGGACGTCGGGACGGGTTCCAGGTCCCGCGGATCGAGTTCTATCTTCAGCGCCTGCCCGATCGCGTCCAGGCCCACCTGAATGAGCACCCGGCCGGCGGCCCGGTGTTCGAGCACCACGCCCCGGACGCCGGCGAACGGCCCGGACTCGACCGACACCGGCTGGCCGCGCTTCACGTGCGGCGCCGCCCGCGGTACGATCCCGGTCTCCGCGAGGCAGGCGGCGAAGCGTCGCACGTTGTCGATCTCCTCGTCCGGAATCGGCGCCGGCTGGCCGGCCACCCCGATGATCTGGACGCTGCCCGGGACCGCCAGCACCCGGGAAGCGTTCCCGGATCGGAACCGGACGAACACGTAGCCCGGAAACAGTGGCCAGTGAACCACCTTCTTGCGGTCGTGCCACTGGCTCACCTTCGGCACGAGAGGCAGGTAGGTGTCGAATCCACGCTGCTCGAGCACCTCGGCCACGCGTTTCTCGTGTCGCGCGCGTGTGTAGAGCGCGTACCAGGAAGTCTCTGCCTTCAATGTCTCCGCTCTCGAGCTCGGCGCCCCGCTCGACGCCTGATCTGATCAGTACTTTGGCCCCAGATGCACTTCGTGCCCGTGAGTAACAGGCTCATCTGGCGCACTCAATCCGCGCGAACCGCCGTGGGAGCAAGAATCACTCCCACCTGTTGTTTCACCGCAACTGCTTGTGGAATTGTCTGTTACGCACCCCGAAGGGCACCGATTCCGCACGCGTGTTGCGCGGCTGCAACACCTTCATCTTAACCCAATGTCGGCGTTTCGGAACGGGGTTCAGAGGCGCCGGAAGGGCAGCTCCACCCGGAACACGGTGCCCTTTCCCGAACGATCGAGGACCTCGATCCGTCCCCCGGCCGCCTGCACGAAGCGAGCGCTGATGGTGAGCCCGAGGCCGCGTGTCCATCCGCGGGTCTCTCCGGGCCACCGATCGTCCGTGATCGCGAGGAGCTGCCGCAGCGCCTCCACGTCGGTTCCGGTCCGGTCGTCCCCCACTTCGATCGCGAGATCGCCGGCCTCGGTGTCGCTGAATGCGAGGGTGACGGTGCCACCGGCTTCGACCGCTTCCAGCGCGTTGGACACGAGGTTCAGAAGCACTCGGCCCAGGAGACGCTGATCCCCGTGCCGCAGGCCTTCGGCTTCGAACACGGTCCGAAGCTCGGCTCCCCGGTGCGTCGAGAGCGGACCGACGAGGCTCCGGACCTCGGCGATCACCGTCTCCAGGGAGAAGGAAGCCGCGGAGACGATGATGTGCTCCCGGCCCACGCCGAGCCTCGAAAAATCGATCAGGTCGTTCGCCATGCGAACCAGTGTGACGGCCGCCGTATAGAGCACGTTCAGCTGATGACCCTGCGCGGCGGTCAGCGGACCGCTGCGCTCGGTCCGGAGAGCGTCCGCCAGAAACAGGATCGAGTTCAGTGGCGACCGGAGGTCGTGGGATACATCCTGGACCATTCGACGGTGTGCGTCCGAGGTGCGGTGCAGTGTGGCGATCGCCAGCTGGAGCAGCTCGCGGTCCAGGCCGGCGTGAAGCTCGTCCGGATCAGCCCCATCCTCGCTTCCCGGCGCGGCGACAGCCTCACCGATCGCCCGGCGGAAGGCCTGAGCCACGGCCCATGCCTCCTCCAGCTCGA
>Ga0210133_1000152_pt1 | contig 27172 bp, 18 predicted proteins | sample Joice_ThreeSqC_D_2_FD_184874 | JGI IMG/M metagenome (GOLD analysis project Ga0210133, IMG submission 184874) | Wetland microbial communities from San Francisco Bay, California, USA, that impact long-term carbon sequestration - Joice_ThreeSqC_D1... | ecosystem: Environmental > Aquatic > Marine >...
AGCTCGGCCAGCAACGGCAGCAGACCCTGGTCGCCCTCGAGCGCGACGGTCGCTCCGCGCAGGTCGTCGACGGCAGTGTCGAGCTCGGTGAACGAGACCAGCGGATGGAAGCCGCCGGCGCTCGTGCCGGCCGTGAAGAGGCCGCTCGCGTTGATGGTGCCGCCGCCGCCGGCTGTCCACGCGAAGACCGGCTGCACCGCGAGCGCAGCGGCGAATTGATCCCGTGCGACCGCCATGAACTGCTGCTTGCCGGAGATCCACAGTGTCGCGGACGCCGGCGTCACGGCGATGCTGGTGACCTTCGCGGTGACCGTCACGCTCGTCGCGCTCAGGACCGTTAGGTTTCCCTGGTCCTTCACCGTGACCTGGAAGGAATAGGTCCCGGCGGCGGTGAAGGTTGCGGTCGTGGTCTTGGCGGCGTTGCTGCCGTTGGTGGTGAAGGAGACGGGAGCCGGCGGTGTTCCCGTCGTGGCCCAGGTATAGACCAGGCCGGCCTCGCCCTTGTCGTCGGCGCCCAGCACGGACAAGGTCGTGGTCGTGCCGGCGACCGGGCTCGGGCTGGCGGAGGCCGGGGTGGCGATGGTCGGCGGAGCGTTGGCGGGCGTCCCGGCGTCGGTGCCGTCATCGAAGGTGGTCGTGACGACCACGTCTCCGGCGGGACGAAGCACGATGTTGACGGTCGTCGCCTGTCCGGAGACCAACTGGACGACGACGGGAGCATCGCTGACCCAGGTCAGAGGGGTCTGGGCGGTGACCTGGGAGCAAATCGCGTTGTACGCGCCCTCGGTCAGCGTCAGGGTGCCGACGGGCAAGCCCGTCGCAGCGAGGTTGGCCGGCTGCGTGGGCGTCACGTCGAAGGCGCGGGTGACCGTGGTGCCGGGGCCCGCGGCGGTCAGGACGATGCACTTGACGTTCGCAGGCACGGCCGTGGTAGTGAGCATCACGGCGCCGGATTCCACGCCGGTTTCGGAGGTCGGGGCTGGCTGGCCGGTGCAGGACGCGAGACCGAGCAATAGGGGAAGGCAAACGCGGGGGAAGGACAGTCCAGTACGCATGAACTACTCCAATTTTGGTTGCTTAGCTAACGACCGATACGCGCGAAGACGGGCGACGATAGTCAGGCCAGAGGCGCCTGTCAATCTCGGGTGACTTGCGCCGGCGTATTCCAGTGCGGCCAGGCTCTCTCTCGTCCGCGCAGTCCGGACGGACGCGCAGGGCTTCCTTGTAGAACCGCACGGCATCGAGTCGGCGGCCGAGCCGCTCGTTGACCTTCCCGAGGAGAAAGCACAGCGCCACGTTGTCCGAATCTTGGCGTTGCGCCACGATGAGATGTGTCAGTGCCTCGGGCAGGTTGCCGGCCGCCAGATAGCACAGCCCGAGGTCGTAGTGCGCGTGGAGGTTCGCGGGGCGGGGCTGGGCGGTGACGGTCATCCAGTGCTCAAGCTCGGACATGAAGCTGAATCCGCACCTTCACGTGAGTCTGGTCGACGGCGTTTACGTTCCCGGACCCGACATAGTCCGACGTCGACGGGCGCGGCGAAGCCGCGGGGGCAGGGGCAGGTGTGGCAGGCCCTAGGCCCCCCAGGGGCAACCTACGCTCTGGAGATGGATGTGCTGTCCCTGTTGGCACGCCTTGCGGCCTCGGTTCCGCCGCCAAGATCGCATGGGATTCGCTACCATGGAGTTCTCGCACCCGCGAGCGCTTGGCGGCCCTTCGTCATCCCGCCGACCAAGCCAGCGCCCACCGACGCACCGGGGAGGATCGAACGCTTCCTGCGCCACCAGGGTCGTTGGTCCGATCCCCTCGGCCTGTCCCCGGCTCGACCACCGCCGTACTTGCGCAGCGTGGTTCCTCTCAAGCCGACCCGACAGGCCGAGCTGTTCGAGTAGGCCCTGCACACCGCCACTCTGCCGCCGCCGCCTGAGGGCAGACCTCTGCCCACCGGGGTCCCAATGGCATTCCGCTTACCGACAAAGCGTGCGTGGTTCAGATTGCCGAGAGCCGTCCCCAGGCAAAGCCTCCCGCTGCCCAGGTGTCCGCCGAGACTTCTCCCTCACCGAGGCCCCCTTGAATCGTGTACGCACGGAAGATCGCAAACGCATTGCGAACCAGCGTCAGCCCCACGGTCGAAATCTAGATAGGGGCGAGTCCGCGCAGCCGCCCACCACGCTGGCGTGAGCTAGTTCGCGGCTTTTGCTGCTTCAGCGCGCTTGTCTGCTTCGGCCTTGATCTCCGTCGCGCGCTCTGGCTCGACCTTCTGGATCAGCTCCCATTCCGTGCCCATGTCCCGCTCCGAGATGGGGTTCATGTCCTTCTCGGTTTCCATCTTGGTGAACATCACCTTGCAGTGACTATCGTCCACCTTGGTGACCTGCACCAGGTAGCGCGTACGCTTCTTGCCCTCGTATTTCCATTCCGACTCTGCGGTCAACGATCCGCTCTCGCCCGTGTTCTTGACCTCGTATCCCTTCCCGAACAGCAGCTGGCGTGCGGCTGGCCAAACTTCGTCCGCCGACTTCGCGTACGTGTAGTCCTTCGTCTGGCCTTCGATGTACTCGTGGCGAGCGGAGACCCCGCGGAATGTCGCGCATCCGAGGGTCGCGCCCATGAAGAAGAGAACACCAATGAACATTAGCGTCGCTCGCATCTGCATCCTCCAAGTCTGAGCCGTGGCTCGGGAATCGAGTTGCGGCATCGCCAGACAGTGAACCACAACGCAGCTCGACAATCAATGCTCGTTCGATCCGCGCGTCGTGGAGACCACATGCGGCCTTCCTCGATCGGCCCCTGGTCCCGCCGCTATTGGCAGCGGAGTTCGAGACGGGTGCCAGTCGGCAAGTCAGCCGCCCCGCCGCCGAAATCGAGCTGAACGAAGTATTGCTCGCCGGGGCAGAGCGTGGGCTCGGTGCCCACGCTGTAGCAGGGATAGGCCTGTGCCTGCATGTCACACGCGGGAACGGTGTTGGCAAGCACCTCCTTGCCATTTGCGTCTGGAATCAGAAGGCTGGCCGTGCACGTGGAGTATTGCCTGTAGCTCGCGGGCAAACACAAGTTCTGCATCTTCCTGGCGATACTCCCACCGATCAATCGCATCGCATCCGAGAAATCCGGCTGACAGATGCTGAACTTCAGCCCCTTGTCGCCGAATTCGTCGATGAACGCCGCCAGACGCAGCCCCCCCGTCGCCCCCCAGCCGGCCGCGTCCGTATCGAACCCGGTCGCGGGATCGGGATTCGTAGGCGGGTGGTTCGGCTCATAGCAGATCGGCCAGGACTCCCAGACGTTGGGATGATAGGTATCGGCGGTATTGGGGTTGGGCACCAGTGCGATCTTGTACGTGGCAGTGTTGAAATCCTCCTCGTTCATGGGCCATCCGAAGATGCCGGTCACGAAGATCTGTTCCTCGGGCCGTTGCTTCAAGGCCTTGATTTCGCCGGCCACTCGCTGGATGTCCCTCAACGGGCTGCAGGTGGTGGGTGCGGAGGTGTCGGTCGCACGCTTGCCGTCCAGCTCGCTGGGACAGGCGTCCGTCCGGGGTGCGCAAGTCGACAATGGCGCCTCGAAGCCGGCCGTCGTTGGAAAGCCAGGCGGCGAGGTCGAGAGGTTCCTGCCTCCACAAGCGTGCGCGCGAGTGGCGCAACGCAGACTGGCGCTTTCACCGCGCAGGTCGGACTTGTCCCCGAACATTCCATCGTTCATTGCGGCCGAGCAGTCGTCCTCATCGCTCAGGAAGACGAGACCGAGGTAGGCGTCCGGTCGCAGCATGCGCTGCTGGCTTTGGTTGCCGATACCCTGGGAAACCAGGGCGAACTCGAAGGCTTGTAGCTGGTGCTCCACGCCGCAACCCAGTGTGCCCAGATTGCCAGCGAGGCATGCGAAGACATTGCTGATGTCCCCCGTGTAGTTCATCGCCTGTCCGCTGGCATGCTCCAGCCACAGGGCGGCGTTGTCGGTAACGCCGCAATCCCTCGCGCCGATCATCTGGAATCGGCCGAGATCGCCGTAGTTGCTCGCCGTCCCGTCCGCGAGCGTCTTGGGGCCGCAGCTACCATTGGGGTAGGCCGCGCCCGAGCCCAGGTCGCTGTCGATGATCGCGACGCGCAGGTCCGGCAAGCTGCCGTCCGTGGGATTCTTCAGGATCGAGATCAGCCTGGGGAAGTTTTCTCGCAGCTTCTGTTGCTTGGGCGCCATCGAGGGCGAGTTGTCGATCATGAACACGAGATCGAGAAGACGGAAGGGATTCAGGTCCAGGTAGTACGAGCCTGCCTTTGCCGTGTCGGCCGCGGCATCCCTGCGATTGACACCGCCGTCGCCAAGACGAACCATCAGGGCCGGGCGGGAGTCGCACCCTGCCATCACAAAAAGTAAGGAAAGCACGGCCGTTCTTCCGGGCATGTCCACCTCCTCGGGCTTGGGACCCATCCTAACCCCTCCCGGTCGGTCGGACGTGAGGGGAACAGGCGCCCCGTCCCAGACATGTGCGCGCCCCCACGCCCTCCAGGAGCGGAGCTTCGAAAAGCGCGACATGGCGATCCCGAGGAACGCGGCGCTGTCTCTGTCCAGGTCCCTGATAAGCTTGCTTTCTGCCCTTCGCGCGATCGCGGTCACCACGATCGGGAGACCGCGTTCTTGCCGGATCTTCTCCTGCCAGGGCGAGCGCGGCGCCGTCAGCACCTCCTCGATGTGCCTGTGTCGAGAAAACCGTGCACGCTGCCGTCTTCCCCCTCAACTCCGGCCTGCGCTTCGACTACCGCATCGACGCTCGACAGGGACATTCCGGCCACCCCTGCGTCCGCAATACCTGTTAGCCAATCACCCTAGAAGTAGCCGGCGATGGCCCAGTTGAGGCCGATGATCTGCTCGGTGGAATCGGCCGATGACGAGCCCATGCTCATGCTCTCGTCCACGTACCGGAAGGTTGGCCCTACTCGCAGCGACCAGGAATCGGCCAGGAAGAACTCGAGGCCCAGGTCGACACCCGCGCTCAGCAGGGTGGTGGTCACGTCGGGGCTGCCGCTGCTGCTATTCGTTGCTTGCTGGAAGCCGAGGACGGCCGCGGCGTAGAATGCGATGTTCGGGCCGACGGGGAAGAAGCCACGCAAGAACGGCGACAGGCCCGGCGCCATGACGGAGTCGCCATCGCTGCCCATGTAGATAAACGTGAGGCTGCTGCCGATCTCCACTTCGTTCGTCAGGAAGCGGCCATAGGCGAAGCCAAAGCCCAACATGGACATACTGTCCGACTGGCCGCCCGAGCTCACCGAGTAATGATTGAAGCCGGTGATGGAATAGCCGGGCATCAGATACGTGCTGTCGATGCGCAACTCGTTACTGCCCGCGGCGGGCATGGCGGTGGCCATTGCGGGAACCAGCGAGAAGGAAAGGGGGACTAGGACGGAAGCAACAATGAGAATAGTCTTCCTCATGCCGGCCATTGTAACAGTTCCCGGATGCCGGCGTTTGCGAATTGTACGATCAACGGGCTGTCGATGCGCACGAGCGCGCATATAGGACTGTTGGTCTTGGGTTTCGGGTTGGCTTGGCTGCCGCCCTCTTCAGCCACACGCGCGCAGGCACCAGCCAGCTTCGCATTCGAATGGGGCGTGCTGGGATAGCTGGACGTAACCATAGGCGGCCATTGCCGAGAATGGAGCGGAGCTTCGAAAAGCGCGACATGGCGATCCCGAGGAACGCGGCGCTGTCTCTGTCCAGGTCACTGATGCGCTTGCTTTCTGCCCTTCGCGCGATCGCGCTCACCGCGATCGGGAAACCGCGTTCTTGCCAGATCTTATCCAAGTAGGGTATGGGTTTCACACATGCGCCTGGGCCAGCCCTCATTGCTTGCGCTGCTCGGACTGGAGTTGACTGGCGCGGTCTCCTGCTACCGGACGGCGTCAGTCTCGACCAAGGACCTCCGCAATCTCGGTTCCTCTATCGCTACTCCGCGGATGGTTGCGACCGCCAAGGGCGATCGTGTGAGGTTCGATGCGCAGACGGCCGTTCGCGTTCACATGGTTGATGGCCTTGCGACGGGCTGGGTAAGGGGATCGGATCTTTCCGTCAGCGAAGAAGGCCTGCTGCTCGAAGCAGGGCTACGCAGCAGTGACGCAGCCAGCGCCAGCGTCGAGGGGCTGTCTGCCGAAGGTGTCGCCGCGCTCACCGACCTGGCTCCTCCACTCGCGCGGCTCGATAAATCCAAGGACCGGTGGCAACGCGAGCGATACGTGTTGACCACCTCTAAGCCAGGGCAGCTTCTGCCGTGGGTGAGCCGCTTCGTCGCCAGTCGAGAGAGCCTTGGGGCGGATGCTGGGCTTTGGCGCGTCGAGGCCGAGAAACCCAACTGGTTCATGAGTGGGTTCAACCACGGTCCCGCAAGGGCCGTGTCCAACCAGGAGCTGCGGGAGCCGCTGGCGGGAAACCAGCCGGTGGTGTTGGCAAGAGGCTTGCGTTGGCCGCAGATCGCATCGCTCGAGCTGAACTACCTGGACCCGGTGTGGTCTGCCTTGAGCGTCCCCGCGTCGGTGGCGATCTTTCCGTTGCTGCTGCTCTTTCCCCCTGACCCCTCCGACCGGGGGGAGATCTCTAGCGGCGCGGACTTCGGAGACGAGTCGCCCAGGCTGGTTTGGCGGCAGGAACGGGGGACGGTGCAGCCCCTGTTCCATCCCCGAGCGCAGAGGCGGGCCGTCGCCAAGATGCTGGCCAGCACGGCCATCGGCGGCAGCTACCGCGGCGACTTGTATTCGTCGGTCAATGTCGGGGCACGCTTCCTTGATTTCTACGAAGTGGCCTTCGTGGTGCGCGAACTTTGGCCAAAGGAAAGCGATCCTGCGACTTCGTGGCGGGATGCGCTCATGCTGGGTATCGCCATGGGGCTGCACGTCGATGGAGATGCCGACCCACGCTTTGCTTTCCATGCCGGTTTCGAATTCATGGGTGGGCGCGGACAAGAACAAGGTCGCGCAAAGATGTTCTCGCTGGTTCTGGGGCCGCGGTTTGGGCTCGGTCACCTGGTCTTCGTCGAGGTTCCCCTCGAGTTGTCGGCCGCGCAGGCCCCGGGTGGCTTGGCCACCGGCTTCATTTTCGCGAGCCTTCGCGTCGGCGGGGCGTTCTAGACGGTCCGCGCGCTGGCCGGGACATCAGCGGCGAACGCGGCCACGCCGCCTTCACTGGCATTCCGCGGACTCGTCTGGGGGGGCGACACAGCGGTTGACACAATAGGAGCTGAAGGAGGCCACACAGTTGCAAGGCTCCCCGACTGGGCAGGCAGAAGTACTCCAAGAAAGGGCATTGCCGTAGCAGAACTGTCGTCACAAGCCGCTGCATTTGCCTGGCGGGCATTCGGGTCGCAGGTTGGCATCGTCTTGCGAATCCATGGCGAGAGAATCCAGCTTGAAGGGGGCAGGCATCGGTGCTTTGGCTGGCTGGCCGGCGTAGGGAAGGGCACAAGCCGCTCCGAGCGATATGTTGCTGACGTCTCGTAGTTTCGCACCGCCTATTCATAACGCAGAATGTCTGGCAAGAGAGATGACGTCAACTACGTGGCGACCGCGCCCCCATGCCCGGCGCGCAGGGCAGAACTTCGCCGTCCCAGTTGTGTGCCGGCTCAGGTAGGCTACGTGCTTGCGGCGCGACACGGCGCTGGCGCGGCATCGAGGTCGAAGAACCATGAAACCATCCACCACTCTCGGTATGTTTGGCTACATCGCGGCGTGGACCTTTGCCTCGGCGTGTGCGAACGGCGTCGTCATTCCGGTCGAGCCCGTCGGCGCTGGCGGGGCAGGGGGCGGCACGGCCGCTGGGACCTCGACGACGTCCGTGTTGGTTCAGCTGCCGGACGCTTCGATAGGTAGTGGGGGGACGCAGGGCGGTTCCACGGGCGACACGATGGTGCCGTGTACCGACGGCGCCGGTTGCGTCTGTCCAACGCTCGACGTTGCGGTGGTGGGAACGCCGGGTGAGTGGGGGGATGGCAGCGACACCGCGTTTCAGGATTGGCTCAACTCGAGCAGCGCCGGGACGGCGAAGGTCGACAACTACTCCAGCAAGCCGACCTTCACGGCCGACTTCCTGGCCGGGTATCGGCTCATCATCCTTGCCGGCCTGGGCGACAACTCCAACACGGGTCCTTGGTGGACGTTCAGCCCCGCGGAAATCTCGGCATTCCAAGACTGGGTCGTCGACAAGGGCGGCGGTGTCATCTCGCTGAGTGGCTATTCAAACGACAACAACGACATTGTTGCCAAGAACGCCCTGCTGGCGTTTTCGGGGATCTCCTACCGGCAGGACTGCAACTCGCCGGCATGTACGCTCGTGGATGCGCAGAACAACAAGATGTGCTACCGCTGCGGCAATCCGTATCAGCTGACGGACTGGAATCGAAGCGACCCGGTGATCGCGAATCTCAGCCTCGGCGTCACGATGATCGGGGTCGACGGGGGCCGTCCCATCAACGCACCCGCGGATGCCCATGTGGCCGCGACGGTCACGCAGTCGACGGGGGTCGACAATTGGCTGGTGGGTAAGATGATCGGACAAGGCCGCGTGCTTGTGTATGCCGACGAATGGATCACGTACACGGATCAATGGCGTAGTGACAGTGGCGTGAACGACCCTTCGTGCAATGGACAGGTGCCCGCGATCCTCTACCAGACCGCCCAGCTCTGGTACAACATGGCCCGCTGGGCGCAGCCGAACGACAACTGCTTCAAGATCGTCGACACGCAGCAGCCAGTTACCATCTGGTAGGCAGATAGATGGCAAGGCTGTCGCATCGTCCACATCGGGATGAGCCACCAAGACCTTCAGGAGGAAGTCTTCGTTCCAAGCGGCGCTCGTGCGCCGGAGCTTGATGCTGAGCTTGGTGTCCTTGAGTGACTTGGGAAGGTTGAGCGACAGATGCCGCATGACCGCGAAGCTCTCAGCTGCATTGCCGGCGCGCACACGGCAGTCGGCCTCGCGAAAGACGACATCGAGCACCCAGCGGACCTCGTTCTTCGCATCGCCTATTGGTAACGGATGTGTCTAATAAGAGAGACGACTCCAATTGCGTGGCGACCGCGCCCCAATGCCCGGGCTTGTCCCCGGTCGAGATCAGCATTCTCGCCGTGAAGTCGAAGCCGATCCGAGCTCCGGGTGTCGGCCGAGTTTCTGCCCTCTCCGTCGGGTCGCGAGCAATCCTGCGAGAGCAAAGATGGCTACGATTGGCATCTGCTGCGACTGCCGGGTCTGACCAGAGATCTGGCAATTGCATCCCGAAGCGCCGGTGCCGTTCGTGGATGTGCCGCCGCCTCCCCCCGGGCTTGCTCCACCTGCACCACTCCTGCCGCCGGTCCCAGCACCCGCCGATCCACCGGTGGCGTTGCCGCCGGAACCACCACTGCTCATCGTGGCGGCCGTCATCGTGCCGCCGGAGCCGTTCACGCCGCCACTGCCCGTGCCACCCGAGCCCATGCCGCCCCCGCCTCCGCTCGCGCCGCCAGCGCCGCCACTGCTTGCGCCCCCGCTACCGGTCACGCCGCCAGCGCCGCCACTGCTTGCGCCCCCGCTGCCGGTCACGCCGCCAGAGCCGAATCCGCCAGCTCCGACCAAACCGCCGGTTCCTGAGACTCCACCGACTCCACCGTCCGAGCCAGCTGCGCCGCCAGACCCAAGCTGGCCGTCCGGTCCGAATGCACCATCGCTTCTGCCGTCGGGCCGGTCACCCACGCTCACCAAGTCGCCTGAATTCGCATCGCTTGCCGCCGCATCGGGCCCCGACCCCCACGACCCGGCCATATCACCATATGTAACGTTATTCAAGCCACTACCATTCCATCCCGCTCCTATCACAAACAAACGTCCGTTGCTAAGCGGTACAATGGCTCGCGAATAGCACGCTCCAATAATGGAGCTTATCTGCGACCAATTGCCTGCACCATTATTGGTATTTGTATAGAGGTTATTGTTGCCTCCACTGCTCAAAATCATTGTTCCGTTCATATTGACGCAATATGGACCGCTACCGTTGGCGTCAAAGACAGTCCCCGCGTTTGCCGCATTCCAGCTTTCAGGATTTGAGGAAATCTTGTAGTATGCACCACTGGGATTTCCCACTATTTCATAGGTCATTATGTAGCTCCCGTTAGGCATTTGGGCTACTACGGCCATGCCGGGCCTTTGGCCGCCGCTAATCGCAACGTCATCGACTACACTGCCCCAGCTTACACCGTCCGTAGTTGCCTGGTGCACCAATTTCTGGCTGTAGGTGGGATCGCGCTCATCCGAGTAATAGCAGATAAGCTTGTTATTTGCGACAAGTAGAAACGGCTCCCAAACCGGGTCGTTGCCAGGAGTTGCAACTTTGCCTTCTGCAATAGTGCTCACATACGTCCAGTTCCTTCCCGAATCGGTGCTCATATATAGATCGATTTCACAGAAAGAACGGTCATAGGGAAGAACAAGACCGGCACAAAGGAGTGTACCTGCAGCCATTCCGCCGATGGCCTGAGGCAGTTCGTAGAGGTGAGGTTCCCACCTCATTCCGACTCCCTTATGCGTGTCTTTTACGTCACCAACTTTGGTCCAGCTTTGGCCGTTGTTTGTACTTTCGTAGATAGGGAATACCGATACTCCCGTCGTGTACTGTTCAAAGGTTGCATACATCTTGCCATTGCTTGCCTGCATGGCTCTTGCATACAAGGCGCCCGGCGCCGGTGCTCCTGCCGGCGGTGTGTACATGACGGATGGGCCATAAGCTCCTACCGAGCTTGGGATTAGGATGATGGTTAGTATCAGCGGAAGCATAGGCAGCACCGTCAGAACCTTCTTGATGTTCTCTTTCACTGAACTCTTCACAATTTCACCCCTTTGCAAGGCTCGGGTAGGTGAGCAGGTTCCTGGTCATGGAATCGACAGCGTAGTAGGCCTAGGCGGCATCCGCTCATTCGCTTTCTTGGCACTCGATCACCCGGGTTGCCGGCTTCTTGAGGTTCGCCCTTTGTAGCGGCGTTGCGGGCGCCACCAGAGGATGCCCGCTGCCCCCCACCCCAAAGGAATTGAGTAGAGGTGAAATGCAGGATACCTCACGAACTGCGCGATACGTGCGCACGGCCTGGCCTTCCGTAGTCTAGCGAACTTATAGGCCGTCGCTTGCGATTGTGTCAAGGAGCGATCTTCGATTCGGGTTTCCCTGACGAGGCGCCTGATCGGACGAAGCACCTGCGGCGCGTTGTCCTTTGAAGCGCCGTTTTCACATTGCCTATTCGTAACGCAGATGTCTGATGGGAGAGATTGGGTCAACTACCTGGCGACTGCGCCCCAATGGCTGGTGGGTGCACAGGAAGGAAGTGATGGCCAGCGGCGCTCCTCCAACCCGCACCGCTGGCCCCTCATGCTACCTGCGACACCGTCGTTGGCGTCGGTGTTGCCGCCACCTCCGTTCTAGCCTTGTTGCCCGCCGGTGCAGCACCTTCAGATTGTACTTCGAGGTTAGCTCGCGCTCGCTGGCGTCAAGGGCGCGTGCGGAGCTGATGAATCGCGGTGGCGTGGCAGGATCTGTGGTCGCAGCCGTCTTCCGTGGAACCTCGGGTGTGGTCGACGGGCCAACAGATGGTCCGGATGGGGAGGTCGTCACTGTCATGTGGTCGCCGAAGTTGTGCTCCCACCAGCGTCCGACGCTGAATGCGCCGGTAAGAAATGCAGCGACTGCAAGACCACAGCCAATCAAGAAGCTAACCTTCAGCCTCGTAGCGAATGCGGCGATCTCTCGAAGACTGAGGTCTCTCGGATCCTTCTTGGAAGGAGTGGTGTTGTCGGTTTGCATTTCGGTGGCCTGTCTTGCGGGTGTCCGTTCGACGAATACCCGGCAACTCCGGCCCCTCCTGCACCGATCAGTCTATTGGGCGAAGAGCAGTGTGGAGATCTTCTCAGGAGCCCATTGGTTGCGCCCCGATCTCCCCCGGCCAACGGCGTTCCTCCCATCCGGCGCCGGTGGCCCCTCGCTCTGCTCACGTCGCCGCCGTCATCACCGGTACCGCGGCCACCTCCGCCTTCGCCTTGTTGCCTCTTCGGTGGAGCACCTTCAGGTTGCACTTGGCTACCGCCTCCGGCTCGGCCGCCAGGAGCGGAGAGCATTTGGCAGGAACGTGATTTTCCGATCGAGCTGAGCGCGATCGGCCCGCATGGTCAAGACCAAGAGAATCGGGGACGTGGAAGGAAATAGCACCGCGCCGGTCGCAATCGCGACCTAGCGCTTTTCGAAGGTTGTCTCCAACCTCCACTTCCTGGCGGACGGACGAAACAGTCAGCATGGTTCGATATAGCGGGCAATCTCGAGCGTTTCTGCCGCCTCCGACCCGAGCTTCGCCCACGTCTTCAGGCGCCGCCCATGGTCGACGCGCCCCGCTTCGCGCGCCATCTCGATGCGAGCCGTCGAACGGCCTGGCGGCGCCACCGCGCCTCGAAATCGGGCCATCGCGGACGCGCGAGGCGTTTCAGTTCGACCCCGGCTCCATGACCATCAGGGTGCCCATCATGCCCGCCTCAGCGTGATCGAGGATGTGGCAATGGAACATCCACATGCCGGGCCGGTCGTCGTAATGCACGGCGAACTGGACGGTGCCGTCCACCGGCACGTTGACCGTATCCTTCCACTCGAGCGGCCCCTTGGGCGAGATCACCTGGAAGAAGAAGCCATGCAGGTGGAAGGGATGCGCGAACTGCATGGTGTTCGAGATTTCCCACACTTGCGTCTGGCCCACGTAGGCCAGGAGCGGCTGGGATTGGCTGTAGGGAACACCATTGATGCCCAGTTCGAGTGGCGAGAGCGCGTCCTCGGTGAGCTGCAGCGAGACCAGGCTCGCGTTGGTGAGGTCAATCGACTCGATGTCGCGGTGAATGTCCGGCAAGGGCGGCGTGGGCACTGGCTCGCCCTGCAGGTGCACGACGAAGAGATCCTCGGGCGGACGGTTGGAGGCGGTGCCGAAGCCGCGGTCGAACGCGACCCAGCTGACCGCGATGTCGGTCCCGGGCTCGCCGCTCGGAACTACCAGCAGATCCGCGCGCTCGGCCGGCGCCAGCACGGGCTCGGCCACCTCTACCGGCGACGCCATCAGACCACCGTCGCCACCGATGCGCAGGAAGGTGTGACCGGGAAACGAGACTTGGAAATAGCGCGTGCGCGCCGCATTGACGAGACGCCAGCGCTGGCGCAAACCGGGCCGCGCCTTGAGCGTCGGGCGGACCTTGCCGTTGACCAGGAGGAGACTGCCCTCGGCCCCGAAGAGCGCGCCGATGTCGCCGCCCGCGTCCTCCGGGATGAACGTGCCGTCGGCGTTGAGTGACATGTCGCTGAGCACGAGCACCACTTCGTCGCCGAGGCCCGCGGTTTCCTGCGGATCCTCCACGACGAGCGGCCCGTACAGCCCGTACCCGACCTGAACGGCCGAATCGGCGTGGGGGTGGTACCAGAAGGTCGACGCGTCCGGCACCACGTAGTCGTAGTCGAACGAAGCACCGGGATCGATGGGTGGCTGCGAGACGCCCGGCATCCCATCCATGGCGTTGGGGATGCGCAGCCCGTGCCAGTGAATCGTCGTCGTTTCGGGCAAATGGTTGGTGAAGTGGATGACGACCCGATCGCCCACCTTGGCCCGGATCAGCGGACCGGGCAGAAGCCCGTTGTAGGTCCACGCAGGGGTGAGTCCACCCGGGATCAACGAGAGCGGCGCCACTTGCGCGGTGAGATTCAGCTCGACGATGGACGGGTCGGGATTGATGTCGACCGCTTCGGGTACGCGGATGCCCTGGTCCCACCCGGCCGGCTGCTGGGGCGGCGACGGAGCCACGCCGGCCTCGGGCCCTCCGCCCTGGGTGTCGTCGTTCCCGGCGTAGCTGTCCAGGGCGACAACACCCCCGTCGTCGGGCAGTGGAATCTTCGTCGAGGACCCGCCACAGGCTGACGACGTGGTCACCGCGACCGCGAGAGCCGGCGCCAGGAGGAGGGATCGGCGACACTGGCACGAGCGCATGGCCTTCGATTGATGCCGGCAAGAGGGTCCAAGTTACCCAAGTCTCCGTCGCCGTGAGCAATAGGGACGCACGGAATTGCTACGCCGCGGGCGGAGTCGGCATCCCCATTTTGCGCCGAGGGATCCTCGTGCGTGACGCCCCGACGCGGAAAGGCCGGACCACACCGCACGCGAGTCCGCGCTTGGCAGCGGCGGCTACCTCCGGCTGCGGTGCGAGCCGGGGTGCAGAGGATCTGGCAGGATCGCGGTTTTCCGATCGCGGTGAGCGCGATTGGACCGAATGGTCAAGACCAAGGGAATCAGGGACACGCAAGGAGATAGCACTGCGCTTGTCGTGATCGCCCTGCGGCGCTTTTCGAGGGTGACATTGCACCTTCCCCGCAACCCTCAACGCTTGTAGAGTGCCTCTTGCAACCGCTGGCGTCGCAAGAGATGGCCCCACCAGATGTCTTCGCCTCTCCGACGGCGCCCCGGACTCCATCTTGTTTTCCAACACCTGAAGAGGGCCAAGGCATGCCAGGGATCCTGACTGAGATTGCAGCGCTCGACCAAATGCTGTTCGGAGACAGATACTACGACCAACAATCCAGACCTGATGTTGGATTCCTACCCGGCGAGGTCGTCTTGATACGCGGCGAACCCGGCTCGGGCAAGACCACACTTGCTCTCCAAATCTGCTCCGGCTTCCTAGACTCACACTTGGGTGAAAGCGTCAATGTGATGACTCTTGAGGAACCCAAGGAGTCGATGCAACAACGCTGCGAGCGCTATCGCTTCCAAGCGCAGGGATACCATTGGCTCGAACGCCGCGAGGTCGAAGAACTCGTGCGGGATCTGCGCAAGGAACTGGATAGCGGCCCTGCGGGGAAAGACCTGAAGAGTTCTGCTGCAGTGGTCTTGACAGAGGCCGGCCTGGAGGCTTCAGGTTTGCTGCCGCCGGGGACGGCAGTCACGACCGCTGCCCGAGCAATCGGCCCTTTGGCGGCCGAAGGGTTAGTCCATGGTCTGTTTCGCAGGGTTTTTCGCCGCAAGACAGACCAGGAGGGCGATCCACCCAGAATGATCCTCATCGATTCGCTCAACGCCCTCATGAACCTGCTCGTCAAGGAGTTCCCCGAAGTCTCCGCCCGCTTGCTCTTCAATACCCTTTGCCAAGTCCTTCGACACTATGCAATGCCGCGAGCCGATTCGACCCAACGGACAGTCCACGATGAGGTTCCAGTCCCGCCCGTCATCCTGATCATCGGCGAGTACCACTTCCATGGCAGAGAGGCGGACAGGTACCTCCCAGAGAGCTTCTTCTGCGATGCGGAGATCGTCCTCCGGCCAGAACCGGTTCGGCTGCCACGCGAGGCGAACTCCGCTACCAACATCACGCTGGGTTACGACATTGCTGCCATCGTCGATCCAGAGTCGAAACACCTGGAATCCCGCTCCTTCTGCCGTGTGCTCAAAGCTCGTTCATCGCCGAAGCAGTCCCGGCGCTGTGCCTACGACATCGAGATCGGTCAAGGCTTTCGCTTCTTCGAGACCTATCCTGGGGACGGCAAGCTGATGCTGTTCGCGGAGAACGAACAACAGCGATCCGCTTGGGACTCCTTCTTCGAACGGGATTTGACCGATTCCTATCCCGCTTTGCGCTACGAAACGTTCACCATGGAAGGGCTTGAGACGGTTTACGAAAGCTCCCGGCGGCTCCTGCACGTGCCGTTGCGGACGGACATGTACCTGTCGAGCCTAGACTCTTACTGGGTCACCGGCTACCGGGACTATCGTCTGAAGACGCGGATCAACGAGCTCCTGCTCCAGATCATCCGTTCGAAGCGGGGAAATATCGACACGTGGACACTTGCCCCGAAGACTGCCGTAGGAGGCACCGATTTCCGTAGCCCTCTCGCCACCTGGGTATGTCTGGAATATCCAGGGCTGCTCAATGACCTCGTCTATTGTACTATGCTTAGATTCGAGAGGGATCTCTACCTCGCCAACTCCAGAGAGATTGCAGAGCAACCAAGGCCCACGCGAGAGAACTCCAGACAACGCTTGGAATCCCTCCTCGAGTACTACGAGAACGCATATCAGACACGTCTCGAGAAGCTCGATTCCTTGAAAACGGAGGTTCGAAGACGCTACGCCGGACTCTGTCAATATCTGTTCAACATGGATGTGGATACTCTCTGCGCAGACAACGGACCGCTGCCGAAGAAGCATTTTCGCGAGACACTGCTGCGTCCCCTGCCGCGGAGCCGGTTGACGTTCTATGGGCAGTACAGCGGTGACCTTCTCCGGATGCTAGTTCGGGATGATATGCATCAATTCGAAGATGGGGAGGACTACTGGCTGTCGATACCCTATGATGCGAATATTGGAATTCTCGTAGGAAGGATCGATCTCCTCGAGCAGAAGCTTGCTGATCGCGATGTCTTGCAGAGGTACGAAAAGATCTACCAGAAGCTCAAGAACGCAGAATCCAAGCTTCTGGAGACCGCGAAGAAGAAGAGGGTTGCAGAGATGTTGCTGCCCCGCAGGTCGTCCGAAAGCGTGCGCAGGTTGCGGAATGCCGCGAGACGGCAGTGGGCCAGGTGCCAGAGGGCGCTTCAGAGTGGAGCACCGCAACTGCCAAGCATCGAGGCATTGCGGAGGGGTGCACGCCTCTCCTGGGATCAGGTCATCAGCCTCAGCGCTGCTGCCGATCTACCGATCGGTGTCGAGACCCGTAGCTTCGACACACTGATGGCGTTCTTCTTGGAGTTGATTTGGAACTGCGGCGGACGTCTGGAGGTGAACGGCCGCTACGAAGTCCAGGATCTCGAAGCCAACGTGCTCCCCATCCTTATGGCCTTCCACTATTTCGGCGCCATCTTCGAATTCACGAAGACACCTCGCGACAGCACCATAGATCCTTTCCACTTCGCGCGCCGTCCCGATGCCGCTGGCACGTATGGAGAATGGCTCTTCGCCCGCTTCTGGTACTCCACGCTCGTGGATGCCTTGACGGCTACCGAAGAGGGCGTTGGAGTAGAACAACTGAAGACTGGGCAGGCGCGGCCTGTCCCCAGAAAACGTAGGAAGTTCGTCTGGCGTAACAAAGGCGACACCCGGCAAAACGTGGAGATCTTGAAGATGCCGGCCGGGGTCGACGAGGCCGGTCATTTCACTTGCTGTGGGGACTGGAGTTTCGGGTTGCTTGAGGGTAGCGAGAACGTCGCGTTGGCATGCGATCTCGTATCCAACCTAATGGGCGCCGTGAAAGTCACGGAGCGCGGATTGCGTGGAGCATGCCTTCCCACCGTTCAGCAATTCTACTCGAGTTACCGGAAGGAGCCCTGCGTTCCCGCAACTATCCGAGAGGATTTTGGCCTGCCACAGATGAGCTTCGGCGAACTGGCAAGTACCTACTTCCAGTTTCATCCCGAGAGCGATGGTGAACAAGGAAGGAAACGCTCGCGTCGTTCTACCAAGACGCCACATGCGACCTCGTGGAGCTCCCCAGGCATCTTCCGGCAGTTCATCTTCGACTACCGACACTGCGCGCGAGAACTCTACGGTGAGCTGATGAGTTTGAAGCGCACAATAGGACGCGAAGAGACAGCACGTGGAGAGCGCACTGCTGCTGATTCGGACATCGTCGTCAACGCGTGCATCTGCGCCATCCGAGGGATAGAAGACCTGCGCGGTCGCTATATCTTCATTCGGAATGCATTTCGGCACGACGTCGCCGGCCTACCGTTCAAAAGCGCTGATCGCCGAAAAGACTATGTTAGAGGCAACCCTCGTCAAAAGCGGCTTGCCCTGAACGACAAGGCATTCATGATTCAGGGAGTGCAAGTCCCGGCATTCAATCTATCGCGTGGCGGCTGTGCGACGGCACGGCTCGAATTCTTGCGCGAGAGCGACAAGGTCACAATCGTGATAGGAGAAACTGTGTGCGCTGGGGTAGTGAAATGGACGAACGCGGAAAAGATGGGGATCTCCTTCAACCCTTCGCACGAGTACGGCCCCTACATGCAGTTGCTCGCCGACTTGGAAACTTCCTCCCCTAGGAAGGTGAAATCCGATTGAATCGAGGTATTCCCTTGCGCGCAGTCCTTTGCAGCGCCATTTTCGAAACGTCTATTCGTAACGTAGATGTCCGGTAACGCCTGTCATGTCAACTGGGCCCACATGGTCGGCTTGTGTTGACTCAGCCGGTTGCCAAGGATCTCCAATTGGTCGGCGCGGCCATCAAAATCAACGGTGACCTCGAACCGATGGGCGACGTGTCCGTCAACATCGCGCGCAGCTCGCTTCTGCTGCTCGGACATTCCCCGCCGCCCGGCGTGATAGAGATCCCCGAGATGGCCTGGACTCGTGCTACGGTTCCCCGATACTTGAAGCGTCCTTTCACGCGAGGAGGATGAAATGACCGATTGGGCGATGGGTCAGAGGGCAAGTTGTTCGTGTCTCTTGCTGGGGATTCTTCTGGTTTCCGTACCATTGGCTTGCAGCTCCAGTTCGCAGCCGACCGGTTCTGGTGGTGTGGTAGGTGGCGGCGGTCTGACTAGCAATGGCGGCCAGCCAGCTTCGGGGGGTGGTGGTGTGAGCAGTACCGGTGGTCACGGCGGCTCCGGTGGAATTACAAGCTCGGGAGGCATACCTGGTTCGGGCGGCGCGAGCTTGCCTGATGCTGCGATCGGCTTGGACGCACCTGATGCTCCCATCGGCATTGGCGGCTCTGCCGTCGGCGGTACCACCAGCAGGGGTGGCACGACGGGGAGTGATGGAATTACCAACAGCGGTGGGGCGACAGGCACCGATGGGGCGACGAGCATTGGTGGAACGACGGGGATTGGTGGATCGTTCGCTGTCGACGCGTTTGCCGACGACGGCGGCCCGGGCGGGACTGTCGACGCCGTCACCGTTCTGTGCAACGGCACCAGCTGCACGGGCGTGTGCAAAGTAACGCGCTACGGAGGCGGAGTCGGCGGCAACGGCTCGTTGCCTCCGACCACTTACTGGTGCGTCCCAATCCCGGCGGCGTGCGCCGCGCAGCCGACCTGCGACTGCCTATGCAAGAACATTTGCGGGTCCTATTTTTGCTCCTGCTACAGCTCGCCGGCCAACACGATCGAATGTGACCAGGGCGCGTGATAGGACGTGAGATGGGCGGGGAGATCCAAGCCTGTTCGGTGCGGGTCATGGAGTTCGAGAAGCTGACCTCCACCTGGGCAAGCACGCGGTGAAGCGGACCGGCTCCGCCGAACAAGGCGTTGACCACCCGGTTCACGTTCTCGATACCGGCGTCGGTAACCGAAATGTCTGGAATGTCGTGAGTCGCAGCTGGGCGGAAGTTCGCAAGGACGGCCTCGAGAGTGTCGTTCTCGCAGAGCAGAAGTACTTCTCGGTTCTTTGTCGCGCCGCCTTTCGACCCGCGGGCGATAGGCGCCTTGACATAGCGGACCGCCGCCCGCCCCTTCCCTGACGAGGTCGGTTCTACCAGATGTGGAAGTTGCCGCTGACGTGAAGCATGCCGAGCATGTAGAGCACCCCGTCCCAGTAGTTGCCGGACGGGACGCCGGTCGACCAGAGCTTGTCCACGAAGGCCTTGCCCGAGGAAGCCGGCAACGCGAAGCCGAGGGTGGAATTGCACCCCACCGCTGCGCCGCCGTTGTTGCGCGAGCTGGAGTAGGAGGCGAACTTGGGCGCGTAGGTGTCCTTCTGCCAGGTGTCTTTGCCGAACAGATACCAGTCCATCATGAGGTTGACCACGCATCGGGTTGAATCGGCATTGGCGGCCTGCGGGTTGGTGGCCGTCATGCTGGCCTGGTAAGGGCAGACGCCGTTGCCGTCCACCACCTTCTGCATGTATGCGCGCCCCGCGCTAGCCGACTGGTTCCAGAAGTCGGCGTTCGCGGTGTCGAAGCAGGCCCACACCTCGTAGAAGGCCGGCAGGACGTACGAAGGATCGACGTTGCTGGAGCTCGAGACGAACTTGACCAGGTGGTATTGCGAGTTGAAGTACTTGGTTCGAATCACGTCGAGGACCCACTGGGCCTCGGTCGAGTAGGCGATCTTGGCGGGACCGGTGGAGTCGCCCCAGCGGTGGGAGGCGAAGATGAGAGCGGTCGCCATGTACTCCTCGCCGTCCGGCGCGCCACCCCCGGCGCATCCCGAGCCCGAGGTCTGGCACGACCATCGGATCTCGCCGGTGCCTTGCGCCATGTGATTCTTGACCCAGCTCCAGAGGCGGTCGAACTCGGTCTGATGGTCGAGCTGAACGGCGGTCATCATGCCGTACGACATGCCTTCCGAGCGCACGTCGCCGTTCCAGATGTCTTTGACATACGATTCGCTCGCGCCGGGTCCGTTGAAGTAGATGGTCCCCGAGCCGCTGGGGTTGAAGAGCGTGGACCAGGCCGTGGCGACCTTCTGGTCGCTCTCCGCCTGAGTGTGCCCGGAGACAGTGACGAAGAGATTGGCGTAGCTCGCGGGTGGCGTGCACGCTCCGCGGGCGCCGCCGCTGCCAGCGGGCGCATCGGCGACGGACCCGCTGTCCGGGCTGCCCCCAGAGCCCCCGCCTCCGGCGCCGCCGGTGGCCCCACCCGCGCCTCCGTCCGCACCGAGATCGGAAGCGGCGTCGCCCGGGCGCCCGCCGGTGGACATGCCTCCGTCGGCCGGCCCCGAGCCGCCGGTCTGGGATGTCCCCGTCGATCCCCCTTGGAGCGACGAGCTCCCACCGGTGCCGGCGCTCGTGCCACCGGCCCCGACGCTCGTGCCACCGCTCCCGACGCTCGTGCCACCACTGCCGGCGTTCGTGCCACCGGTCCCGGCGTTCGTGCCGCCGCTCCCGGCGCTGGTACCGCCGCTCCCGGTGCTGGTGCCGCCGCTCCCGCCGATCCCGCCCGTGCCCGTCGACGTCACGGCAGCGTCCCGGCCGCCCTGGCCTCCCGAGCCGCCGGGGTCAGTCTGGCCGCCGCCGGTTGAATTGCACGCGGCCAGCAGGCCGGCCAACGAAAGAATGGACAGGCGAGATGAAACAGTGCGCAAGGTGATACTCCTTCCCAAGACGGCAGCTGCCTCGAACGTGATCGACTGGTTCACAGTTTCCGCTATTTCTGCCCTTCGAGGGAAGTCGAAAGTCGAGTATCGCTTCTCGAGCGGCGTTGGCCTCGTCGGGTTCTGGCGAGCAGCCGACCCTCGCGCATTGCCTGCGCCTACCAGTGGCGCTATTCCAACCAGCCCGGGCTATTCGCCGTCGCCGCTGGTCTCGACCAGGCTCTCCCTGGGAGCGGGCAAGCCCGCCCTCGACAGGGTCCTGCCGCCGCCGATCGCTGCGCGCAGGTAGCCCAGTCCGAAGAAGCCGTCGCCGCCCGCGGCCGCAAGACCGATCGCCAGCCGTGGCGATGCGAACATCTCCAGGCCTCCGCCCAGCATGAACCGATGCTGCTCGGTGTCGGCGCCAGGAAAGACGAGCCCGCCGAAGTAGTAGCGAACCAGGGTGTCGTCGGGATGGCGGATACGCGCCCCCTTGCCGATCGCGCCGGACAGGCCGATGTGCCCGCTCGCCAGGCCAAGCAACGAGCCCCTATCGCAGTAGCCCGCGTCGACCGCGAGAAAGGACGCGCCGGCGCGCACGTGGACCGCGGGCCGCAACACGCCGGCCACCCGCGCGCCGTCGCCCTCGGCGCCCTGGTTCTTCAAGGTGCCGCAAAATCCGGTGCCGAGGGTCAGGTTCGGGTGCTCCCATTCCCCCCAGAGCTGCGCGGTGTAGAGGTCCATGGCGTATCGCGTGACCACGTCCGTCGACGTATCGCCGCTGTGGACCGTCTTGGTCTGAGACTCGAACAGAGCGCTCGCCCGGCCACCCACCCACAGGACGCTCGTGGGCGTCGCCGGCACCTCGTGCTCGACCTCGACCCAGCCACCGCCTGCACTGCGGTCGTACAGGGTGTAGTCGCCGCCGCACGAATTGCCAACGCGATAGCTGGCATGACCGCCCAGGCCACCGGCCGCTAGCCACGTGCGGCCAGCCGCCTCTTCCGGTGGCGCGGGCGCGGGCGGCAGCGCGGCCGGGCCGGTCAAGCCCAAGGCCGCCCGGCGCTGGGCCACGTCTGCCGGTGATTCCTGCTGGGTGCCGACACGCACCATGACACCGCGCTGGTGGTCGACCTCGTAGAACCAGCCCTGCCTGGCGGCACCAGCCACCGCGCCACCGCCAGCCTGGGCCACGTTTCCGACGTGAAGCACCACCGGGATCGCGAGCGCGGCCCCGAGCACGGGCGCGGCTCCGGCGTGCACCCAGCGTGGCGCCGTCACCCACGCGGGCAGGCGGAGGGCGAGCGCCGAGACGCCGAGCGCGCCGACGAGCACCCGGTGCAGAAAGAGGGTCTGCTCGCTGGCGCACAGCCAACCGATGGCCCACAAGCCGAGAAAGATGGCCCAGGTCGCGCCCACCGCCGGCTCCCGCGCTCTCTCCATCTCATGGGCGGTGCGCGCGCGGGCTCGACGCTCGAGAGCGAGCCCGGCCCCGAGGCAGGCCAGCGCCGCGGCGGCCAGCGCCCACTGGAAGATCCCGAGTCCCCAGCGCGTGTCGAGCAGCGTCCACCACACGTTGATCATCGCTCGCGATCCGTCGAGCAGCGCGCGCAGGGCGAGATCGTACGCCGCGGTGAACGCCAGCAGCGCCGCCTCGGACCTGAGCCGCCGGAGAAGCCAGAAGCCGAACGGCAGCCAGAGCAGGAGGCCCATGGACTCGTAGAGAGGGTAGGGGTGCACGCCGAGCGCGAGCGAGGTATCGGCGGGGATCCACCCGAGCGCACGGTGCAGCGACCACGTGGCGCTGCCCGTTCCGTAGTGAATTGCCCAGGGCAGGTTGGAGGGCCGCCCGAAGCAGCAATCGTTGAGCAAGCACCCCCAGCGGCCGACGGCGATCATTGCTGACACGCCGAGCGCCAGGGTCGCGAACGGGACACGCCGCAGTCCCAGCAACCGCTGGGCGCCGAGCCACGCTGCGATTGCGCCGGCGACGGCGCCGAGCACGCTCGGCAAAACCGCGGTTCCGAGCGAGAGCCCGCCCGCCAGCGCGGCCGTGGCGAGCAAACTGGCGCGCCACGGCCAGCCGCGCCTCCGGCCGGCCAGGCAGAGAAGCAGCATCAGCGCCAGAAACGGCAGCTGCCCGAGCAACGTCCAGGTGCGAAGGTCCCAAGCACCGAGATGAACGCTATGGATGGGCATGACCGATCACTTGGCTAGCAAAGCGAACGCCACGGCCGCATGCGCTGGCGTTCGCGAGTATCGGTCGATTCTATCGCATCGGGATGGTGAGACTTCACCATCTCGTTGGCTCAGCTCTTGAGCTGCGAGACGTCCCTGACACTTCTCCCTCACCGAGGCCCCCTTGAATCGTGTAGGCACCAGACCGACTCAGGTCGGGTGGGCTGAGATCGTATTCGAATTGAAAACCTCGGAAGGTCTTGGTTCGGAGCGGGCTGGAAATGCAGGTGACCAATCCTCGGGTCAGCTGGGCTCCAACGATCAGCCCGAGCTTGACGTCCCCTAGCGGCACATCGTGCTAGACAGGATGACAGATGCCATTGCTCTCCCATCGCCGCGCGCTGATATCCGCACTCGCTCTTGCGCCCCTGCTTGCTTGTGGCGGCAACGGCAATGAGACGGGAGCTGGAGGCAGCATCACGGGGGGCAGCCAAGGATCTGGGGGTGGTCCGGAAGCAGGGGGCAGCCCAGGGTCCGGGGGCAGCGTCGCGACCGGCGGCTCCAGCGGCAACCCTCAAACCGGTGGGACGAACGGCTCCGGCGGTAGTGCGAACACCGGTGGAGCAACGCCGAGTGGCGGAGCGAACGGTACGGGTGGTGCCCTGGCTACCGGGGGCGTGACCGGTGTCGGCGGTCGAACGGGCACCGGTGGAGCGATCGGCACCGGCGGCATACGCAACACGGGCGGTTCTCTCAATACCGGCGGCACGGGGACCGGCGCAACCGGCGGTGGAGGTTCGACCGGCACCGGGGGAAGCGGCTGCGCTGGCGGCCCGCTGGCGACCTCGATCGCCGATTGCGTGATCGTGCCGCCGCCAAGCACCGGTGACTATCACCAGGACTGCGTCGACACCATCAACAAGATCCGTCTGGACTGCATGTGCCTGCCCCCGCTCGCCCGATGGCCCGAAGGCGAGGCCTGCGCGGATCAGATGGCGGAATACGACACCGGGCAGGACTCGGCACACGCGGGCTTTATCGCCAGGCTATGCACGCCAAGCGGATCGGCACAGTGCGAATGCCCGGGCTGGGGCTCGGTCTCCAGCATTACGCAGGGCACTTCAAGGATGGAATCCTGCCTTGCGATGATGTGGCACGAGGTGGACAACCCAGCCGGCGAGCAGGGGCACTACCAGGCGATGAGCAGCACGACGTATACGAAAGTGGCCTGCGGGATCAACTCGTCGGCGACCAACGTCTGGGCCGTTCAGAACTACAGCCGCTAGTGCACGCGGGCTCGGCAGGGCCTCACTACCTCGGTCGGGGGATCGGGCGCCATGTGGCGCTTCTCGAAGGTTGTCTCCGCGGCCAGAGGACGTTCAAATCGCTTACGGCCACTCCGCCCGCGAAACCGAGAGACCGTGACGACCGCGACAGTCGGTCGCCTTGCGGTTTGACAAAGCCGGGAATCCCTTGGCGAGCCGGGCTAAAGTTCGCTCACGACCCCATGAAATCCGCAATCGGCGCAGTCATCCTGTTCGCGTTCGGTTGCTCGGGAGCCAGCGATTTCGGTCCGGCGGTGTGCGAATCCGTGGGCCCAGACGGCCAGCTCGACACGCAGGCGGCCAGCACCTTGGTGGTGGCCATGGACGAAAGGCACGTCGCCTTCTTGCGCGATCCGCACATGATCGACGCCGGCTGCCTCGCTCGGGGCGCGCAGTTGGAGGTGGGAACCCTGGTCGTGCTGGAGCCGCAACCCGACGGTTCCGCGTGCCTGCGGGCGACCGCCGGCAAGGTGTCGCGCTACTCGATCTTCTACAGCAGCGACTCGCAGGACCTGGTGTGGAGGGAAGGCGTCGATGGTTGCGAGGTCGGCAGGCTCATGTCTGCCAATTCCGACGGGTCCAACGTAAGGCTGATCCACGGATCCGTGAGCAACAACGTGGGGATCGGCTTGACCGTGTTCTACACCGTGCAGGGCCAGGACGAGGATTTGGCGGCTCCCATTGCTGGCGGCAAGACCATCCCGCTCGGCCCGCACGTGGACTTCGAGGACCCCAGTTTCGCTTCGAACGCAGCCGGGACGACCGTTGCGCACAGGAAATATGGAAGCGACCAAAGTTTCCCGGACGGCCTGGTCCTCGTTCAGTTACCTTCCGGCAGATCGCAAACCCTGGTCGACGGGGTGACGGAAGCGTTGGGTAACCGCATCTGGTCGCCTGGGGGCAACTGGCTCGCATTCTGTCGCGGCCCCAAGGGTGCCGGGGCGCCAGCGTCCCTGTCCGTGGTCGCCGCGGATGGCAACACGCGCATCGACGTCTCCGGCAATTCCGACTGCTGGGACTTCGCGTTCTCGCCGGACGAGGCGTGGCTGGCTTACGCCGACCTCGACGCCTCGGGCGGGACGCGGTTGCTAACCTACTCGCTCAAGGATCGCAGCAGTGTCGCGCTCGGCATGCTGGCCCCGGGGTACTTCTCGCTCGCATTCAGCGACGACGGCAACAGCGTAGTGGCGACGGTCGACCCGACGCCCCGGACCTCCGCGGCAACAATCTACGCAGCAACAACCGGTACCGCCGGCTCGCTCCAGTTTCTGGTCGAATCGACCGCGACCCCTGACAGCATTGTGTCCGCCGGCGCCCACGTGGCCATCGCGACGGCCGACTGGACGGTCTCCCCGACCGGCTACCGGACGGTCGGCGTGTATCCCGTCTCCGGAGGCGGCCCGGTCACCATCCCGGGCAGCGTTCCCCTATTCGAGCCGGAGGTTCCCCAGCCGCATCTGCTGCTGCTACAGTACCCGCCGAGCACAATCGCGATCGCGGCGACCGACGGCACCGGTGTCACCCCGAACACCGTCCCGGACTACATTTCGTTCGCCTCGTGGCTGGGATCCGCCGCGGTCTACGGGACCGCGCCCGACGGGAGCGGCCTGGTGACCATCGCGGCCCTGACCGGCGCCGGCGCCGTGACCACGCAGCTCGCGAGCGAGGTCGGATCGTACGCATGGGCGCCCATCGCCGCGCCCACGCGCCTCTTCTACTCACGAAAAGCGGCAAGCGCCGGCGGGCCCGCCGGTGTCTTCTACGTCGACCTGCCGCGCTGACGACTGCGGCAGCCGGAGACAACCTTCGAAAAGCTCCACATGGCGATCACGACGAGAGCGGTGCTGCCTCCTTGCATGTCCCTTGTTCGCTCGGTCTTGATCATACGGGCCGGTCGCGCTCACCACGATCGGATAACCGCGTTCCTGCAAGAGCGCTATTCTCGCTTCGCCCTCATGGAATTGCCGGAGCAACCCGCGCCCGGGACCAACAGATCACCCTCGATTGGTGCGGGGATGTTCCCGGCGCGCGTCTACCGCGCGGCCCTGATGCGCTGGAATGCTCGATCCGAACGCTTTCGTGGCATCGCGACTTTCCTCTTCTTGCTGGGCGGCCTCATGGCGTGGCTGCTGCCGCTTGCGACCAATCGTCTGATCGACGGCGACGAGGGATACCTTCTGATGGCCGCGCGCCTCGTCTCCGAGGGGCGCTGGCCCTATCGCGATTTCTTCTTCCCCCAAACGCCCCTTGTACCCGCGGTGTTCGGAGTCCTCTTCTGGTCCATAGGTCGAAGCTGGCTGCGCGCTCGCTTGCTGGCTGGCTTGATCGCGGTCGCGATGGGGCTGCTCGTGTACCGCGAGACTCGTTCGGCGACGCGACGACCGGGCGCTGCCCTTTTCGCCACGGTGCTGTTTGCCTTGAGCGGATCGACCATCGGCTGGTTGACCATCGTCAAGGGGTACGGCCTTTCCGCTCTCTTGATGCTGGCTGCTACCCTCTTGATTGGAAGAGCGGTAAGGCGAACGGGCGTCCAACATGGCGGGGAGCGTCCGAATCTCACGATCTTCGCCGCAGGGTTGGCCAGCGGCCTGGCTGCCTCGTCACGTCTGTACACCATCGTGGTCATGCCCACGTTGGCGCTCTATCTC
>Ga0210133_1000155_pt1 | contig 26992 bp, 21 predicted proteins | sample Joice_ThreeSqC_D_2_FD_184874 | JGI IMG/M metagenome (GOLD analysis project Ga0210133, IMG submission 184874) | Wetland microbial communities from San Francisco Bay, California, USA, that impact long-term carbon sequestration - Joice_ThreeSqC_D1... | ecosystem: Environmental > Aquatic > Marine >...
GTCGTGGCGGGCCAGAAACGCGTGCGCCGCGTCCTCCACCACCCGCAGGCGGTGCGCGCGGGCGAGGCGCATGATCGTCTGCATGTCGCAGCCCACGCCGCCGTAGTGCACCGCCACGACGGCACGGCTGCGCGGCCCGAGCGCCTGCTCGATCAGGCGTTCGTCGATGTTCAGCGTCCCGGGGTGAATGTCGACGAACACCGGGCGTGCGCCGCGCAGCACGAACGCGTTCGCCGTCGAGACGAAGGTAAACGACGGCATCACCACCTCGTCGCCCGGCTGCAGATCGCAGAGCACCGCCGCCATCTCGAGCGCCGCGGTGCAGGACTGCGTCAGCAGGGCACGCGGGGTCCCAAAGTGCGTCTCCAGCCAGCGCTGGCAGCGCTGCGTGAACTCGCCGTTGCCCGACAGATGGCCGAGGCGCACCGCCTGCGCAACGTGGTCGAGCTCGTGGCCGACGATGAACGGCTTGCCATACGGGATGCGGTATTCGCTCACCCGCGCGCCTCGGGCCGCGGGCGCGCGCAGGCGAGCAGCTTGTAGCCCAGTCCGTGCGCGTGCAGCCAGCCGGCGTCCGGCCCCGGCGGCGGCGGCGCCTCGCCGCAGATCTCGCGCGCAAGCGCCGCAACCCGCGCCCGCGGGAAGGCGGCAATCCGGTCGGCTTCGCTGATGATGGTCTCCGACCACGGACAGTCGATGCCCGCCGCAGCCAGGCAGCGCTCGAGCGTGCGCGGAGTGAAGTAGTTCCAGTGCCCGTGGCAGATGACGCTGCTCGCCGCGCCCTCGAGCCGTACCAGCAGGCTGTCGTAATTGGGAACCTGGATCACCATCACGCCGCCCGGCGCGAGCCGCGCGACGACCGCGCGCAGGAATGCCCTGGGATCCAGGCAGTGCTCGAGGACATCGAGCATCGCGATGATGTCGAACGGGCCCTGCGCCGCGCCGAGCACTTCCGGAAACCAGCCTTCCAGCACCGCATGCCCGAGCGCGCGCGACTCCGCCGCGAATCCCGCATTCGCCTCGACCCCCAGCACCGACAGGCCCGCATCGCGCGCCGCGGACAGCAGACGCCCCGCGCCGCTGCCGATCTCGAGCATGGTTCGCGCATGCGGCGCATGTTGCAGCGCCGCCTGCAGGATGTAGCGCGCCTTGAGCCGCTCCAGGGCCGCATACGCGTCGTTGCGCTTGAGCTGCAGGTACGCCGACTGGAAGGCCGTCTCGTCATAGAACGCGCGGTCGCTGCGCCGATCCAGCACCGTGCGGCTGTAGACCATCGCGCAGCGCTTGCAGCGCACGAGCTCGAGGCCGAGTTTCTCCAGCAGGGGGGCCTGCGTGGCATCCTTGCCGCAGATGGGGCAGCTGCGCGTCTCGAAGGACCCTTCGCGAAAGCCGCCGCCCCGCAGGCGTTCGCGGGACTCGTCGGTCTGCGATGCGTCGAGCGCCTGATACGCGCGCTGCGTCGCGCGGCGGAAGCCGGGGCGCAGGGCCGCGTCGAATTCGTCCTTGCCGATTCGCATCCGGGGCTGGGGTCGTGGTTGAATCGATTATTGCATCAGCCCATCGGGCGGTCTATGAACGACCACACAGGCCTACGCATCGCGCTTGACCGGCCGCAGGCTTGGCGCGCGCGCGCCGCGCGCCCATGAATCTATTCGAGCTGCTCGACTGGGACAGCGCCTTCTTCGGTTTCCCCGTCGGCAGAGTCTCATCGCAGGTGGCCGACGCGGTGACGCTGCGCGACGCGTTGCAGGCGCTGCGCGCGCGCAACGTCCGCCTCGTTTACTGGTTCGCCGAGCCCGGCGAGCACTGCGCGCAGCTGGCGCAGGCACTCCAGGCGGTACCGGTCGGCGAGCGCATCCTGTTCCGCGGCAGGCTGGCCCCGCTCCCGCCTGCGCCGACGCACCTCGCCATCGCGCGCCACGCGGGCCGCGAAGTGCCGCCGGCGCTCGAGGCACTGGCCGTGCAGGCGGGCGCCCTGTCGCGCTTCGCGATCGACCCCGCGATGCCGGCGGGGACCGCAGCGCGCATGTATCGCGTCTGGATCGAGCGTTCGGTGAGCGGCGCGATCGCCGATGCGGTCTACCTCGCGCGCACGGCCGAAGGCGCGCTCGCGGGCATGATCACCACGGCCCGGCAGGATGCCTGCGGCGTGATCGGTCTGCTCGCGGTCGACCCGGGCTTGCGCGGCGCCGGCGTCGGGCATTCGCTGACCGACGCCGCGCACCGGCATTTCCTGGCGCGCGGCCTGCGCGAGGCACAGGTCGTGACGCAGGCCGCGAACGCTGCGGCCTGCCGCCTCTATGCGCGCAGCGGCTACGTCGCCGCGCGCAGGGAAGCGGCGTACCACTTCTGGCTGTGAACCTGCGACGCGCTCAGCCCTTGAGCGTCGGATTGCGCAGGTACTTGCTTTGCGTCGGCCAGCGAATCGGCGCATCGGCCACGCGCCGGGCGAGCACATAGAGCGATGAATTTTCCGGCACGCCGGCGAAGCGCGTCGTCGGCGGCACCTCGAAGCGCTGCAGGCCGGACACCGGATTCGCGACCCCCAGCATCTGCTCGATCTCGAAGCCGATCGCGGCGTAGAAGTCCCGGTACCAGGTGGGATTGAGGTTGTAGAAACCGTGGTTGTACATGTTCAGCGGATTGCCATGAAACACGCAGCCGCCGGGCGCGACCATCTCGGCGAGGTTGCGCGCCGCCTGCGCGATGTTGAAGCAGTGCTCGAGGGTTCCCGGATCGATGATCAGCGCGTAGCGGCGGTGCAGGCGTTCCGGCACCGGCTCGTTCAGGTCGAGCAGCAGCTCGCCGCCGCGCGCCTCCACCACATCGAGCACCTCGAGATCGTAGCCGAGCAGCGCCATGAAGTGCGTCGACTCGATGATCCTGCTGTCCTCGCTCAGGCCGTGCCAGCGCGCGATCTGCGCGGAATCCGGCCGGAATTCGAGCGCCTCGACGAGTTCCGCGCCGAACAGCGCGCCGAGCTGCTCGGTGCTCGCGAGGATGTCCGGGTAGCCGAGCGACAGCACGCATTGGCTTTCACAGCCGGCGCGCTCAGCCGCCTGCAGGCCGAGATGCACGAAGCGCAGCGCCTCGGTGGGCAGGGCCATGGCTAGGCGGGCTGCCGCGCTTCGGCGATCAGCTCGAGCAGATGCCGGGCGACGGTACGCGCCATGCGCTCGCGATCGGACAGGAACGCCTGAACGAATGCGCGGTTCGCCTCGCCCGCCGCGCGCCGCAGCGCCGCGTCGCCCGCCAGCGTTTCCGCGAGCTCGACGTAGCGCTCGGGCCGGTTCGCGCAGAAGAAAAGCGGGTGCGCTTCACCGCCAAAGATCGCGCGCGCGCGCGCCTGCTCGTCCGGCGTGCCCGATTCGCCGGCGAGCAGCGGCCCCAGCAGGCCGTTCAGGCCGGTCTCGGCGGACTCGGCGCTGGCGAAGCTGACCACCGCCTTGCCCGCGGCCATCGCCTCGTAGAGCGTGAACGCGCAGGGAAACGGAAACGAATCGAGGAACACGTCGATCACCTGGGCGTAGAGCTTGGTGTCGACCCAGCCGATGTAGTGGCAGCGCGCGCCGACGCCGAGCGCCTGCAGGCGCGCCTCGATGGCCGTCAGGCGTTCGCGCCCGGTCCACAGGAACCCGGCCCGCGGGCAGCGCTGCAGCAGCTGCGCCACCGCCTCGAGAAACGGCTCGCTGTTGAGCTTCTCCTCGCGCCCAAGGCAGGCGAACAGCAGGTCGTGCTCGGCGTAGCGCGCGCGCAGCTGCGCCGCCGAGGCGGCGAGCTCGGGGCGGAACCAGTCATCGGCCGCGAGCGGCGCCGAGCGCCACAGCTTGCCGCCCACCCGCTTGGTCGCGCCGGCGCTCGCCGCGGTCAGCCGGCCGTCGATCTCGGGATAGTCCAGGCTGTGGTACTTGAGCGCCCACCAGATCTGCACCGGGGCGACGCGCATGGCGAACGCGAAGCCCATGTGCGTCGCGACCGACAGCCACACGATCGCCGTGATGCCCTGCGTGGCGATCTGGCGCCGCAGCGAAAGCAGCGCCTCGTAGTCCTCGCTCGCGCCGCCGCTGCCCGCGAGCGCGTGGCAGGCCACGCCGAGCGCGGCCGCGCGCTGCGCGAATTCGGCCGACGCCCTGCCGCGATGGAAGATCACCGCCTCGAGCGGGCGCGGCTGCAGCAGGCGCAATGCGTCGAGGAACTCGAACAGCACCCGCGTGTGGGCGAGCATGCCGCCGCTGTGCAGAAAGAACGCAACCCGCGGGATCTCGCCCGCCGGCGCCGGCGCAACGGCGGGCGCAGCCGCCGCGGCGCGACGACCCGCTGCGCGCATGAAGTCCGACCACAGCGCAAACGCACGGCGGAAGTGCTGCTCGCTCTCCTGCGCGACCACGTAGGCCGTGTACGCCTGCGCCTCGAGCATCAGCGCCAAGCCGAAACGATCGGCGTCGGCGGCGCGCCGCATCCACGGCAGCACCACGCGCGACATCATGGCTTCGCGCCATGGCGCGTCGGCACCGCTGCTGAAATCGAGCAGGCGCAGCGTGGCATACACCGCGTCCTCGTCCGCGCCCGGCGCGCGCGCGAGCGGATCGCGCAAGGCGAGCGGCGCCAGCATGGTCTCGCCCGCCTGCGCGAGCATCCCGGCATTGCCGAGCAGCTCGCCGTACCGCGCGAAGTTCTGCAGGCCGTGCTGCCAGCGCCCGAACGGCGTCGTCCAGACCAACTCGATCAACGCGGTCAGAACCGCGACCTCGTCGCCTTCGGCCAGGGCGAAGTCCCGCTGCAGCATCCGGCCGAGCGCCGCGCGGCCTTCCTGCGGCCTGCCCGCGCGGCTGCAGCTGCTGGCGAACAGCTGCAGCGCCGCGGTGTCGGCCTGCGCGCTCGCCGCCAGCGGTCGCAACAGATCCATGGCGCGCGCGAACTGCTCGGCGCGATACGCCACGCGCGCGGCGTACAGCTGCACGGCGGCGTCGCCGCCCGCGCTGCGCAGCAGTGCGTCGGCGCGCTGCGTCGCGGCAGCGATATCCTTGCGCTCGAGCAGGGCGTAGGCCTCGGCCAGCTCGGCAGCGCGGCGGCGCGCGCTCAGTACTCCAGAGAAGATTTTTAGCAGCATCCCGAGCCAGCGCGCGAGCCGGTCGGCATCGGGCCGGCCGGCAGCACCACTGTCTCACGCGTCCTGCCTCGAGGCAAGCCGCGCCCCCCTGCGCGCCGCGATCGGCTCACGCATCGCGACGCGCTTCTGGCACACTCGTGGCCTATGCCTGCCGATCTGCACGGCTTGCCCATGACCACGGCGTCCGCCGCGGCTGCGGATGCCTTCAATCGCACGCTGATCGCCTACTTCAAGTACCGCACGGACACGCCCAAGCACCTTTCTGCGGCGCTCGAAGCCGACGCGGACTTCGCGCTGGCGCAGATCCTGCGCGGCTACTTCATGCTGCTGGCCTTCAACCAGAACCAGGTCGCAGCGGCTCGCGAGGCGGCGCGTACCGCGCAGGCGGCGATCGCCAAGGCGACTCCGCGCGAGCAGCAGCACCTCGCCGCGCTCGAGGCCTGGATCGCCGGCGATCTCGAGCGCACGATCGCCATCTGGGAGGAGATCCTCGCCGCGCATCCGCTCGACGTGCTCGCCTTCCGCCTTGCGCATTTCAACAACTTCTGGCTCGGCCGGCCGACGGCGATGCGCGCCTCGATCGAGCGCATCGAGAACCAATGGGGCGCCGGGCTGCCCGGCTACGGCACGCTGCTGTCGTGCAAGTGCTTTGCCTGGGAGGAATGCGGCGAGTACGCCGTTGCCGAGTCCGCCGGACGCAAGGCGGTGGAGATCGACCCCGAGGATCTTTGGGGCACCCACGCGCTGGCTCACGTCATGGAGATGCAGGGCCGCACCGCCGAGGGCATCGCCTTCCTCGGCGAGATGGAGCGCCACTGGGAGGGCGCCAACAACCTGGCGCACCACCTGTGGTGGCACCGTGCGCTGTATCACTACGAGCGGCGCGAGTTCGAGGCGGCGCTCGAGCTCTACGACCGGCGCTTTCGCAACCTCGCCTCACCGCTCACCCAGGCGCAGCCCGACCTGTACATCGACGTGCAGAACGCCGCGGCGATGCTGTTCCGCCTCGAGCGCCAGGGGGTCGAGGTCGGCGACCGCTGGGTCGAGCTCGCCGACAAGGCCGAGACGCGCATCGGCGACTGCCGCTCGGCGTTCACCCTGCCGCACTGGATGCTGGCGCTCGCGGCCTGCGGGCGCTATGCCGCCGGGAACCGCATGCTCCAGGCCATGCGCAGCTTCGGCGATGGCGCGGAGACGCTCGCACCCATCGTGCGCGACATCGCGCTGCCGATCTGCGAAGCGGTGCTCGCGCATCGCACGGGTAACGCCGGGCGCGCGGTCGACCTGATGCGCCCGGTGCTCGAGACCATGCACCGCCTCGGCGGCAGCCACGCGCAGCAGGACGTGCTCGAGCAGCTGTTTCTCGACGCGGCGCTCAAGGCGCAGCGCCAGGACGACCTGCGCCGGGTGCTGGTGCGCGCCGCGCGCCGCAAGCCGCTGCCGCTTGCGCAGCGCGTCGGCTACGCCGCCGCGGAACAGGCGCTCGCGCAACAGGCACTCGCACAATAGTCCGTCAGCCGCGCCCGCGGGCGAGGATCCTCTTCAGCGCGACGAGCGATCGCGTGTTGAGCACGTCGTCCTTCTCCAGCCAGCCGCGGCGCGCCTGGCCGACGCCGTAGCGCAGGTTGTCGAACGCGTCGACGCTGTGCGCATCCGAGTTGACGCAGACCAGCACGCCTTCGTCCTTCGCCATGCGGCAATGCACGTCGCTCAGATCGAGGCGCTCGGGATGCGCGTTCAGCTCGAGCGCGATGCCGCGCGCCTTCGCCTTGCGCACGATCGCCAGCATGTCGACATCGTAAGGCTCACGCGCGTCGATCAGCCGACCCGAGGGATGCGCGAGGATCGACAGATACGGCGTGTCCATCGCCGCCAGGATGCGTGCGGTCTGGCGCGCGCGCGACAGCGTGAACTTGCTGTGCACCGCGCCGAGCACCAGATCGAGCGGCGCGAGCGCCGAATCGGGCAGATCGAGCGTGCCGTCTTCCAGAATGTCGACCTCGATCCCCTTGAGCAGGGTGATGCCCTTCAGCCTCGCATTCAGCGCGTCGATCGCGGCGACCTGGCGCGCGAGCGCCGGGGGGTCGAGGCCGTGCGCGACCGTGACCCGGCGCGAGTGCTCGGTGATCGCGAGGTAGGCAAAGCCGCGCGCCTGCGCCGCGCGCGCCATGTCCTCGAGACTGTTCCTGCCGTCGGTCGCCCGGGTATGCGCATGGAGGTCGCCCTGGAGATCCTCGAGTTCGACCAGCTTGGGCAGCCGCCCCTGGCGCGCGGCCTCGAGCTCGCCCTGGTCCTCGCGCAGCTCGGGCGGGATCCAGGGCAGATCGAATACGGCGTAGACCGATGCTTCGGTCTCCCCCGCGATGCGCCGTTCGCCCTTGAACACGCCGTACTCGTTGAGCTTGAGATTTTTCGCCTGCGCCATGCGGCGCAGCGCGATGTTGTGCGCCTTCGATCCGGTGAAGTAATGCAGCGCTGCGCCGGCGCTTTCGGGCGCTACGACCCGCAGGTCGACCTGCAGGCCCGAGGCGAGCACCACGCTCGCCCGCGTCTCGCCCTGCGCGAGGACCTTTTCGACCTCGCCGTACGCGACGAAGCGCGCCATTGCAGCCTGCGCCGCCGTTTTGGTCCCGGCGGTGATCAGGATGTCGAGATCGCCCACCGTCTCCTTCATGCGCCGGAAGCTGCCGGCAACGACCACCTCCGTCACGCCACGCGTCTTTTGCAGGTGGGCAACCAGGCTGCGCGCGTACCCCCCTGCCAGCGCGAGCTTGAAGCGCCGGGTCGTGCCGAGCCGGGCGAGCGCGGCGTCGAGCAGGCGCTTCTCGGTCTTTGCGCCGAAGCCGGCAACGGCGCGCAAGCGGCCGTCCTTCGCCGCGCGTACCAGCTGCGCGAGGCTGTGCACGTCGAGCTCGCTGTTCAGCGCGCGCACCCGCTTCGGTCCGAGGCCCGGCAGATGCAACAGCTCGGTGATGCCTGCCGGGGCGCGCCCCGCGAGCCGCTCGCGCAGCGCGCAGCTGCCGGTCGCCGCGATTTCCTTGATCTTGGCGCTCAGGTCTTCGCCGATGCCGGGCAGCTTGGGCAGGTCCCTTTCCTGCGCCAGGCGCTCGGCGATGTCGAAGCGCTGCTCGCCGACCACGCGTGCGGCGTTGCGATAGGCGCGCACGCGAAACGGATTGGCGTCCTCGAGCTCGAGCAGCTCGGCGATCTCCTCGAAAATGCGCGCGATGTCCGCGTTGTGCACCGGCACGCGAGCCGCTCCTAGACCGCGAATTGCTCGAGCACGTCTCGGTTCACCTCGACGCCGATGCCCGGACGGCGCGGAAGCTCGATCCAGCCGTCCTGCTGCAGCACCGGTTCCTTGACCAGCGTGCTGCGGAAGGGATGCGACGAGGTGTCGTACTCGAAGATTGGTTCCGCGGCGTACAGCGCGTGGTGCGCGACCGGAACCGACGCGATCCACTGCAGCGAGGCCGCCTGACCGATCGCCGAGCCCCAGACGTGCGGATTGACCTGCACGCCCTGCGCCTGCGCCAGCGCGACGATGTGCTTCGCCGCGGTGAACCCGCCGCAGCAGCACAGGTCGGGCTGCGCGATGTCGAGGGCGTCCTGCGCGAGCAGTTGGCGAAAGCCGTACAGCGTGTACTCGTTCTCGCCGCCGGCGATCGGGATGTCGAGCGCCGCGCGCACCGCGCGGTAGTCCTCGGGCCGCTCGGGCACCACCGGCTCTTCGTACCAGCGCAGGCCGGCGTCCTCGAGCGCGCGGCCGAGACGGATCGCCTCGGCAACGCCGTAGGCGTGATTGGTGTCGATTATCAGCGTCACCGGCTCGCCCGCGAGCGCCTCGCGCACGGCACGCATCACGGCGAGGTCGTCTTCCAGCCCGAAACCGAGCTTGACCTTCATCGCTCGAAAGCCGTTCTTGCGGTGCGTCGCGGCCTCGTCGGCGAGGCGCTTTGCTTCGCCCTGCCCGCGCACGCGATAGAAGCCGGTCGCGTAAGCCTCGACCCGGCTGCGGAACGCACCGCCAAGCAGCCGGTGCACCGGCACGCCGAGCGACTTGCCGGCGATGTCCCAGAGCGCGATGTCGACGCCGGAGAGCGCGCCCATCAGCGCGCCTTTCTGCCCGTAGTCGCGGCTGTGGTGGTACATGCGGTGCCAGAGCACCTCGACGTCGCGCGGATCGGCGCCGAGCAGAATCGGCTTGAACGCGTGCTCGATCGCCGCCGCGGCGATCTGCGGCGGCTGCAGTCCCATGCAGATCGATTCGCCCCAGCCCGAGAGCCCGCTGTCGGTGATCACTTCGACCAGGGTCGCGCCGCGCGACTTCACCCAGCCCTGCGAATAGGCGAACGGCGTGTCGAGCGGCGTCGACAGGCAGCGGGTCCTGATGTCGGCGATCTTCATTCCCGCGCCCACTTGTGCACCGATTTGAGGATGCGTTCATCGGCGAAGCCGAGCTTGGCGAGCACGGGTGCGCGCTCGAAGATTTCCTCGTAGCGCTGGATCAGCTCGCCCTCGAGATGCACTTTCGACATGCCGTGGAAGCTGATGCGCCGTCCCTCGGCGCCTTTCATCTTCGCGGTATACGAGAACAGGTAGCCCGCGTAGCCGATGCGGCCGTCGCTGAGCGCGTCGCTCAAGGTCCAGGCAAAATCGGTCGCGTCGGCGTAGAAATGCTTGCGCAGCATGTCGATGATCGCGGCATGCCCCTTGAACGCTCCGTAGAAACCGTCGTGATAGACGCCGTCCGCGGTGAAGCAGGCGGCCGCGGCCTGCGCGTCGCCCGCGCAGATCGACTGGGTCATGCGGCCGATGAGCGCCGCAAATTTGGATCCTGAATCGGACATGCGAACCTCCTCCGCTTGGCACTTCGATCTTAGCAAGTCGCGAAGGCCGCGCGTTACACTTGTTCGCTGCGCAATCTCATTCACGCGACACATCGCAAAACGGGGGGCATGATGGACAAGAGATCACACAAGGAACGCTACGCCGACGGCTTGAAAACCCGCCGCGAGGTGCTCGGCGCCGAGTACGTCGACAAGGGCATGGCCGCGGTCGACGACTTCAACGCGCCGTTTGCCGACCTGCTGAACACCTACTGCTGGAACGACGTCTGGAACCGGCCGGGGCTGCCGCGCCAGACGCGCTCGATGCTCAACCTGGCGATGCTCTCGGCGCTCGGCCGCGCCCAGGAGCTCAAGCTGCACATCAACGGCGCGCTGAACAACGGCCTCAGCAAGGAGGACATCCGCGAAGTCTTCCTCCAGGTTGCGATCTATTGCGGCGTGCCTGCGGCGGTCGAGAGCTTCCGCTGCGCGAAGGAGGTCTTCAAGGAGCGCGGGATCTGAGGCCCGCCGCCGGGTCTAGCGGAACGGCTCGGCGCGCTTGAGCAGCTCGTCCAGCGCGGGCTCCTTGGGATTTTTCGGCTTGCCCGGATGGATGATCGCCACCTGGCAGTTTTCCGCCGCCTCGACCAGCTCGCGATAGCTTCCGGCACCGGCATCGACGATGCGTGCCTGCTGGTTCTCGTCGTAGGCGAACATGCGCGGGTTGATCTGGATGCATTCGTTGCAGCTCGAGCAGCGCGGCGTCTCGATGTAGGGCTCGTCCGGGGCCGGCGCCGGTGCTGCGTCCACGGAAGCGGCCGGCGGCGCCTCCGCGACCTCGGCCATCTCGGCGGTCTTGTCGCCGGGGGCTTGCGCCGCCGGCGCAGCGCCCGTCGCGGCTGCGGCCGTGTGCTGCGCGCGCACCCGGTCGGCATGCGAATTGTGAACGCCGCCGAGCTCCTGCAGGCTGTGCCAGGCCTCGCGACAGCGGCGCGTCTCGCGCACCAGCTTGTCGTCGACGATCGCCCGCTGCAGGCGGTCGTCGGCATCGACCATCAGCAGGCTCGGCAAGCGCTCGGGCAGGCCGCGCGCCGCCTCGGCGAGGCAGCGCTCGAGCGGCACCAGACCGCCGTTCCACTGTGCCCGCGGCACCTGCGCGAAATGCCGCGCATGGCGCGTGTCGCAGGCGACGAAGTCCGCCAGGGTGAAGGCGACGTCCTCGACCACGCGCTGTCCCTCGGCATCTTCGTAGACCAGCCGATGCACCGGCCAGTCGCGCTCGCGCTGGGGGTTGGTCTCCAGCGAAAAGCGCGTCGCCCAGTCGCCGCCCGCCGAAGGATCGTAACTGAACGCGGGAAACAGGCGCGAATCCATCGCCGCGGCGGCGACCAGGTACGGCGGCAGGCCGCCGGCCTGTGCGCTCGCGCCGGAGTAGACGCTGAACAGCGCAGGTCCCGCGTAGCGCATCGCGCGCTCGAGCTGCCTGCGCAGCGCGACCAGGTTCGCGCTCGCCGACTGCAGCACGTAGACCTCGTTCAGGCCAAGCGTCATGTTGGCGAACTGCCGTCCACGCGAGCCCATCGCGAGATGGCCGCTGCCCGCGAGCGGCGCTTCGAGCAGATCGTCGGTCTGCATCAGCACCTTGACCGGCAGTCCGCTGGAGAGCATCTCGGCGAGCGCCTGGTTTTCGGGGGCGTTCAGCGCAGTCTCGTTCAGGCAGACGAAAAAGTCCGGGAATCGCGCGAGTTCCTCGGCGCCGAGCCCGTCGGTGCCGAAGTCCGCGAAGATCGCATCGTGACGTGCCTCGTTGTATTCGCCCTCGGCTTCCAGCGCGCCGATCGCAAGCGCCCTGGCAAGCGAAGCCATCTCGGGCAGGCGTGCACGGAATGCGGCCAGCGCGCTCGCACAGTCGCCGAATTCGAAGCCGTAGGGCTCGACGGCTGCGTCCGGCAGCGCGAACAAGCGCTGCCCGCGCAGCACGGAGAGCACCGATTCGACGCGCCGGCGCCGCGCCGCCGGCAGCGTCGTCTCCGCCGAGACGGGGTCAAGCAGCGCTGCCATGCGCTCGAAATCGAACAGCTCGGCGTGCATCGAACCCACCGCCGCGCGCAGCTGCGCCGCGCTGCGCCCGGCCTTGGAAAGCGCATGATCCGCGCGCAGGACGTCCTCCAGCCGGAGGATCAGCCGTTCGGCCTCGCTGCCGAAAGCCTCGCCCTTGGCGCGCTGCACGCTGCGCCAGACGTGGCCGAGCAAGCGCCGCGGCAGCGCCGCGTCGCAATCGAGCAGTGGCCCGTCCTGGGCGATGCCGGCGTGCAGGCGCTGCACGCTCTCGGCAAACGCGATATCCGGCAGCGGCGCAAGACGCGCCGCCGCGGTATCGATCAGCCCATGCAGGCCGCCCGCGGTGCCGTTTGCCACCAGGGTACGGATCTCGCGCTCGATCTTGAGCGCGTGCGCGCGCAGCCGGGTGCGTTCGCCTGCGCCCGGCGCCTCGGCAAGCACGGCATCGATCAGCGCCGCGAGCGAGGCGAGCACCGCCCCGTCTGCCGCGGCCGCGTCGTCGAGCAGCACCACCGGAAAGTCGTGGCGCAGTCGCGTCAGGTCGCGGTAGGCGGCGAGCGCCGCCGGCCGCAGGCGCTCGGCGTCGAGCGGCTCGAGCTCGGACGCCGCGCGTCGCCCGGTGAGGAAGAACGTGACCTGCGCTTCGCTCGGCATGTTCATTGCCGTCGGCTATCTCTCAACGTTGCGGCCAGATGGTGAACTTGTCGAGCTCGGCCTCGAGCCCGGCCTTGATGTAGGCGGTGGTCCGCACACGCGTGCTCGTGCGCAGGTCCTCGTAGCAGGGGATTTCAGGATTGCGGTACAGGATGCCGACCGGAATGTTGTCCGTGTCCGAGGCAATCTCGCGCGCACGGTTGAGGTCCGCCGGATCGTGCTCGCGCTGGCTGCGATACACCTTGGCGAGCCCCTCGCTCGGCCGAATCCCGTCTTCGTGCGTCAGCACCAGGATGCGGCTCGGGTCGTGCAGCCAGGGATCCCAGACCTTGGGCAGCCACTCCGGGCAGCGCTGCACGATGCGGATGAAGGAAAAGCCCTTGTGGTGGTAGGCCGCCCTGACGATGTCGAACAGCATCTCGGGGATCCAGTCGACCGCCTGCGCGACGAAGGACACGTTCTGCACGCCGAGCGTCACGCTGAGCGGCTGCAGCGCCTCGAGGTAGGACCCGCGCGGCGTGGTGTTGCTCTTGGTGCCGCGCGGCGAGGTCGGCGACGCCTGCATCTTGGTCAGGCCGTAGATCTGGTTGTCGTGCAGGAACACCGTCATGTTCATGTTGTAGCGGATCGCGTGGATCCAGTGCGCCGCGCCGATGCTGCAGCAATCGCCGTCGCCGGTGTTGACGAACACTTTCAGGTCGGGCCGTGCGAGGCGCACGCCCTCGGCAACGGGCAGCGCGCGGCCGTGGATGCCGTGAAAGCCGTAGGTCCGCATGTAGTGCGGAAAGCGGCTCGAGCAGCCGATCCCGGAGACGAACACTGTTTTCTCCGGGCGCAGGCCTTCGTCGCGGCACAGGCGCTGCACGGCGGCGAGGATCGCGTTGTCGCCGCAGCCGGTGCACCAGCGCGGCACGCCGCTTTGGTAGTCCTCGATCTCGTGGCGCTCCTCGCAGAGCTGGAGCAGGCACTCGGTGGCCATCGTGGTCATCGCGGTTCCTTCATTGTGGCAGCCGCGCGGCGAGCATTTCGCGGATGACGCGCGGCTTGATCGGCTGTCCCTTCACTTCGCCCCAGCAGTCCACATCCACCAGCGTGCGCGCGCGCAGCAGCGTGGCGAGCGCCGCGTAGCGCCGGTTCGACGCATCGATCAGGGCGTCGTTCGGGTCGTCGCACCAGTTGCCTTCCACGGTCATCACCTTGCCGAAGCGCTGCATGATCTCCTTCAGTCCGCCGTGCATCGGCTGCAGGAACGACAGGTGCAGCGACGACACTTTGCGCCCCTCGGCGCGCAGCCCGGCGACCGCCTCCTCGATCGCGCCCTTGGTGCTGCCCCAGCCGATCACCAGCAGGTCGCCTTCGGCGTCGCCGTAGAGCGGCGGCGTCCTGAGCGTCTTTTGCAGGGCGGCGAGCTTCAGGCTGCGGAAATGGATGCTTTCCTGGTTGGTCTCGGGGTCGTAGGCGACGTGGCTCGCGCGGTCGTGCGCGAGGCCGGTGAGGGTATGCATGCCGCCCGGCTGGCCGGGAATGAAGCGCCGCGCGAGGCCGGTGGCCGCGTCCCAGTCGTAGGGCTTGAGGCCTTCGGGGACCGCGCTCTGGTCGACCGGCGGCGCCATCCAGGATTCGCTGAACTGCGGCCGCGGAAACGGCTGCTGCGAGGTCGCGAGGCTCGCATCGGTGAGCACCACGACGACCATGTTGAAGGTTTCGGCGATCTTGCGCGCAGTGACCATCGCGTAGAAGCATTCCTCGATGGTCGCGGGCGCCATCACCACTTTCGGGGCGTCGCCGTGGCTGCCGAAGATTGCCGCCATCAAGTCGCCCTGCTCGACCTTGGTCGGCTGCCCGGTACTCGGCCCGCCGCGCTGCACGTTCACCACCACCAGCGGAATCTCGCCCATCACCGCGAGGCCGATCGCCTCCTGCTTGAGCGAGTAGCCCGGTCCGGAGGTGATGGTCACTGTGCACTTGCCCGCATAGGACGCGCCGATCGCGAACGCGCAGGCCGAGATCTCGTCTTCGGCCTGGTGCACCACGCCGCCGACCTTCTCGAACACGTCCGAAAGGTAATGCGAGGCCGAGGTCGCCGGGGTGATCGGGTACATCGCGCAGATTTCCATCCCCGAGGCGAGCACGCCGAGCGCGAGCGCCGTGTTGCCGTTGACCACGACCTGCGGCTCGCGCGCCCGCGCCGCGGGAATGCTGAACTGGAAATCCAGGTTGGCCTCGGCCCAGGCGTGGCCCGCGTCGAGCAGCTTCACGTTCGGCTCGATCACCGACGCGCCCTTCTTGCCGAAGGTGAGCGCGATCTGCTCGCGCGCGAGCTGCGGGTCGAGGCTGTAGAGGTTGCACAGAAGCCCGAGCGCGAACATGTTCTTGCCGCGGCGCGCGTCCGCGACGATCGCCCTGCAGGCCTTTTCCATCGGGATCTCGATCACCCGGTAGCCGGCCTCGACCAGGCGGTCGTGCGTTTCGATGTAGCCCTGCGCGATCGCCGGGTCGGCATGCTCGCGCCACAGGCTCTCGATGAGGATGATGCAGCCCGGCTTCAGCTCGCCCGCGCGCACGCGCCCGAGCAGCACCTGCTCGTTGAAGGCGACCACCAGGTCGGCCTCGTCGCCGCCGTTGGTCACTTTGTCGGCGCCGATCCGGATGCGGTTGCCGCTCGCGCCCGCGACGCTGCGCGCCGGCGGGCGGATCTCTGCCGGGATGATCTCGACGGTCCAGATGCCGTTGCCCATGCGCGCGGCGATCGCACCGAGCGATTGCCCGCAGCGTTGCGCCCCTTCCCCCGAATCGCTGATCACCTCGATGATGTGCTCCCTGAGCGTCGTGCGCCTGCGCCCGGCGGTGCCGGGGGCGCTCGAGGCAACGGACGATTGGGGTGGGGCGTCTTTCATTGTTCGGGTCCGCGTGCGCTTCATGGTTCGAGACTAGGCGATACGCACGCGCACATAGTTGCGCTCGCCGGCGGGAATGCCGAACAGCCGCTCGGCGATTTCTTCCGCGGATGCAGGGCCGAGTCCGAGATAGGCCTTGATGCTCGCCGCGGCGCGACGGCCGGCGCCCATCGCCTCGATGACCGTCGCCGCGCCGGTGACGATGTCACCGCCCGCGTACACCCCGGCCATCGAAGTGGCGAGATCGTCGTCGGTCGCGAGGTAGCCGCGCGCATTGAGCCTGAGCTTCGTCGTCTGGCCGATGATCGGGTTGGCGTTGGTGCCGATCGCGTAGACCACCTGGTCGCAGTCGAAGTCGAATTCGCTGTCGGGCACCGGCACCGGGCGCCGCCGTCCCGAGCTGTCGGGCTCGCCGAGCGCCATGCGCACGCAGCGCATGCCGCGTACGCTCCCCCGGCCGTCGTCGAGCACCGCGACCGGCGCCGTGAGCCAGTGGAACTCGACGCCTTCCTGCTCTGCGTGATGCACCTCCTCGACGCGCGCCGGGGCCTCGGTGTGCGAGCGCCGGTAGACGCAGGTCACCTTTTCCGCGCCGAGGCGCAGGCAGACGCGCATCGCGTCCATCGCGGTATTGCCCGCGCCGATCACCGCGACCCGCCGGCCGAGCGGCATCGGCGTATCGACGTTGGGGAAGTCCTTGGCATGCATCAGGTTGCAGCGCGTCAGGAGCTCGTTCGCCGAGAGCACGCCGTTCAGTGAATCGCCGGGCACGCCGAGCATCGACGGGTAGCCCGCGCCGGTGCCGATGAACACCGCGTCGAAGCCCATTTCGTCGCGCATCTGCGCGATCGTGAACAGGCGCCCGACCAGGGTGTTGCATTCGAAGCGCACGCCGATCTTGCGCAGGTTCTCGATCTCGGCGTCGATGACGGCGTTCGGCAAACGGAAGTCCGGGATGCCGTAGCGCAGCACGCCGCCGGGCAGATGAAAGGCCTCGAACACCGTGACTTCGCAGCCGGCCTTCGCCAGATCGGCCGCGCAGGCCATGCCCGCAGGGCCCGAGCCGACGATGCCGACGCGCATGCCGTTCGGCTCGATGTAGGGATTGTTGACCCAGCCGTTCTCGATCGCGGAATCGCCGACGTAGCGCTCGAGGCGCCCGATGGCCACGGGCTCGAGCGTGTCGCCCACGGTGCATACGCCCTCGCACTGGGTCTCCTGCGGGCAGACCCGTCCGCAGACCGCCGGCAGGAGGTTGGTCTCGCCGATCACGTCGTAGGCGGCGCGCAGGTTCTTCTGGCTGATCTTCTCGATGAACCGCGGAATATCGATGCCGACCGGGCAGCCGCGCACGCAGGGCTGGTCAGGACACATCAGGCAGCGCTCGGCCTCGACGAGCGCGTCCTCGGCGCGATAGGCAAACGTGACTTCGGCGAAGTTCTTGACGCGTTCCTCCGGCGCCTGCTCGCGCGCCGCGGTACGTTGCTGCGGAATGGTGCGGATGGTTTTCTTTTTCCTGCCGGCCATGATGATCTCGTCTCGCGCCGTACGCGGCCTGCGCCTGCCTCAGCGTTCTGGCGCCGCAGGCGGCGCCGGCGTCGGATCATTGGCGGCAGCGCCCATCAGGCGGCATTGCTCGGACCAGCGCTCGAGCGCGGCCTGTTCTTCGCTCCGGTAGCGCCGCAGGCGCGTCATCAGATCGTCGAAATCGACCAGATGGCCGTCGAAATCCGGCCCGTCGACGCAGGCAAACTTCACCTCGTCGCCGATCTTCACCCGGCAGCCCCCGCACATCCCGGTGCCGTCGACCATGATCGGGTTGAGACTGACGATTGTTTTGATGCCGTGCGGGCGCGTTGCCTCGGCGCAGCCTTTCATCATGACCGGCGGGCCGATGGCGACGACTTCGTCGATGTCAGAATGCTTTTCCAGGGCCTGCCGGATGCCTTCGGTCACCAGTCCCTTGATCCCGGCCGAGCCGTCGTCGGTGCACAGGATCAGCTCGTCGCAGCAGGAACGGAACTTGTCCTCCCAGAACACGAGGTCCTTGGAGCGAAACCCGAGTACCCCGATCACGGTGGCGCCGGCTTGCTTGAACCCGCGGGCCTGCGGATAGATCGGCGCGACGCCCAGTCCGCCGCCGACGCAGACCACTTTGCGCGCGCCACTGATCGGGCTTGGCACGCCCATCGGGCCGACGAGGCCGTGCAGCGAGGTTCCCACGGTGCAGCGTTGCTGCATCTCGCGGGTCGTCTTGCCCACCGCCTGAATGACCAGCGTCACGCTGCCCCGGTCGCGATCGAAGTCGGCGATGGTGAGCGGGATGCGCTCGCCTTCGGCGTGCGACATGACGATCACGAACTGCCCGGGTCGCGCAGCCTTCGCCATCAGCGGATGGCGTACTTCGAGCAGGAAGGTCGCCGGGGAGAGGTCCTCCCGCGCGACGATCTCGAAGTCCGACAGCTGCACCTGATTCACCTGCCAAATACCTTGTTTTTGATGCTAGTCCCCTCGCCCTGGCGCGGAATTGATCTATCGCAAGTGTGCGAGAACACTGTCAATTTCCGACATTGCATACCGAGCAGCGCGACAGCTGCACCCAATCGCCCTGCTTGAACCAGTCAATGCGCCGCGCCGGGGGCTCTTCGTCTGCGATAAAGGCCAGCCCGCCAGCACCGAGATCGGCCAGGGCGACGGCGCGCCAGGTCGCGTGCTGGCTGGGCGCACGGCCGTCGATCTGGTCCCGGATGTTCTGCGCCGTGGTGGTGACCATCGATTCCACCATGTAGGCGGTCTTGTGCGTGCCCGTCGGCACCGGCGTCGGCGCCTCGCTCGCCGCCTCGACGGTCGCCCCGGCGGCATAGATATTCGGGTAGCGCGGGTTGCGCTGGTGCTCGTCGACCAGGATGAAGCCGCGTTCGTTCGCCAGCCCTTCGATGCCGATCACGGCATCGATACCGCGGAACGCCGGCATCATCATCGAGTAGCGGAACGGCAGCACGCGCTGGCGCAACGGCTGGCCCGCCGCGTCGCACTCGCTGACATGCATGCGCTCGCGCTCGACCCTGTCGACGCGTGCGTTGGCGATCCAGGCGATGCCGCGCTCGCGCATCGCCGCTTCCAGCCGCTCGCGCGCGTCGCCCATGCCACCGACACCGAGATGGCCGACCCAGGGTTCGGCGGTGACGAAGGTGACGTCGACCTTCTCGCGCAGCCCGCGATGGCGCAGATCGGCGTCCATGTGAAACAGGCTTTCGTAGGCCGGCGCGAAGCACGAGGCGCCCTGCACCGCCCCAACGACCAGCGGCCCCGGGTTCTCGACGAACTGGCCCCAGCCCCGGCTGCAGCCTTGCAAATGGGCGGCCTCGCACAGCGAGTGCGTGTGACCCTGCGGGCCGAGACCCTCGATCTCGTCGAACGCCGGCTTCGGGCCGGTGGTGATCACGAGGAAATCGTAGGCGAGCGAACCACCGTCACCGAGCTCGAGCGCGTTGCGTTCGGGATGCAGGCGGCGCGCCCCGGCGGCGCTGAAGCCGATGCCCTTTTTCTGCAGGGCGCTCGCCAGGTCGAACGCCGTTTCCGGGCCCGCCTGGCCCCCGTCCCAGGGGGCGCCGGTGCTCGCCTGCATGCGTTCGCCGCTCGAGACCAGGGTCACGCGATCCTCGGGACGTGTCTGCTCGAGCATCTCGTAGGCCATGGCGAGACCATTTGGACCGCCGCCAATGATGACGATGTGTGCCATGCGACCCTCCAGCGCACCGCCGGCACTCCGCCGCAGCGCGCACTGTCAGTCGTGGAACCTAGGGATGACTCTCCGCCTGCACGTTCCGCAAGCCATGACAGAGATCAAATCTCGGTCGATTCGGGCGGCGGCGCCACATAGGCTATCCTCCGCCCGGACGCCGATCGGGGCGGCGCAGGACGGAGGAAACATGACCCAGCACGAAACCGTGGCCTTCATCGGCCTGGGCCAGATGGGCCGGCCAATGAGCGGACATCTCGCCAAGGCCGGCTACCGCATTCGCGCCTTTGACGCGTCGCCTGAAACGCTGTCGGCGGTGGCGGCAGAAAGCGGCGCCACAGCCTGCGCCAGCGCCGCCGAAGCGGCGCACGGGGCGGAGCTGCTGATCACCATGCTGCCCGACGGCAAGATCGTGCGTCAGGTGCTGCTCGACGCGGGCGTCGCGGCCGCGCTGCCCAAACGGGCGACGGTGCTCGACATGAGCTCTTCGGACCCGGTTGGCACGCGTGCGCTGGGCGAATCGCTCGCCGCGCTCGGCCTGACCCTGATCGACGCGCCGGTCTCGGGCGGCGTGGCGCGCGCCAAGACCGCGCAGCTTTCGATCATGGCCGGCGGCGACCCGGCGACGATCGAGCGCCTGCGGCCGATCCTCGAGACGATGGGCAACCGCGTCTTTCTCACCGGACCGCTCGGCTCGGGCCACGCCATGAAGGCGCTCAACAACTATGTCTCGGCCGCCGGGCTCGCCGCGGTCTGCGAGGCACTCGTCGTCGGGCGCGCCTTCGGCCTCGACCCCGCTGCGATGAACGAGGTGCTAAACGCCTCCACCGGAAAGAACAACACCACCGAGGTCAAGGTGAAGCAGTTCCTGCTCTCGGGCGCATTCAACTCGGGCTTCTCTGCCGGTCTGATGACCAAGGACCTGGCCACCGCCGCCGATCTTGCCGACGCGATGGGGATCGCGGCGCCTTTCGCGCACGATTGTGTCGCGGTATGGCGCAAGATGGTCGCTGCGCTCGGCGCGGGCGCCGACCACACCGAGTTTTTCCGCTTCAGCGGCGGGAATGCGCGCTGATCGGCCGCTGTTCTCCAGGCGGTTCCCTTATCGAGGAATGGCAATGACCGCACATGACGGACGGAAGACGAAACGGCGCGCGTTCCTGCGGACCCTCGGCGCCGCGGTCGGCGGCCTTGCCCTGAGCGCCCTGCCCTACGCGGCGCGCGGCGCGGCTGCGGGCCTCAAGATCGGGGTCATCGGCTCGGGCCGCATCGGCGGCACGCTGGGCGAGCTCTGGCTGAAGGCCGGACACGAGGTCATGTTCTCGTCGCGCCACCTCGAAAGCGACCAGGCATTGGCCGCGCGCCTGGGCGGCAAGGCCCGCGCCGGAACGCCGCAGCAGGCCGCCGCGTTCGGCGAAGTGCTGCTGTTCGCGGTGCCCTATGGCGCGCTTCCCGAGCTGGGCCGCACGCTCGCGCCCGAGATCAAGGGCAAGCCGGCGATCGACGCCTGCAACCCCTTCGTCGGTCGGGACGGCGAGATCGCGACCTGGGCGCGGAACAAGGGCGCCGGACTTGCCTCGGCGGAACTGCTGCCTGGCGCGCGCCTGGTGCGCGCCTTCAACGCGATCAGCTACGCGAGACTGCCTGCCGCGGGTGAGCGCAAGCCCGACGATCGCATCGGCATGCCGATCGCTGGCGACGACCCCGATGCCATCGCGGTGGCCTCGCGCCTGGTGCGCGACGCCGGCTTCGAGCCGGTCGTGATCGGATCGCTCGCCAAGGGAAGGTATCTGATTCCAGGCACGCCGCTCGCGGGCGAGCACACGCCGGCGGAGATCCGGAAGATTGCCGCGGGCCTGAACTGAGCGGCGCGGCCGCGGCCAGCGGGCTCCGGAGGTCCGACCGCATGTACCCTGCCGTCCACGCCGCCACACTGAAGCTGCCGCTGCGTTCGCCTGCCGCCGTGCCACCATGAACCGCCGCATCAAGCACGACACGCCGGCGCACATCGAGGACTACGCGCTGCTCGGCGACATGCGCACCGCGGCGCTGGTCGACAAGAACGGCTCGGTCGACTGGATGTGCGTGCCGCGCTTCGACACGCCGGCCTGCTTCGCCGCGCTGCTCGGCACCGCGGATCACGGCCACTGGCTGCTGCGCCCCGAGCGCGACTCGCTCAGCATCGAGCGCCGCTACCGCGACGGCACCCTCGTGTTGGAGACCACGCACCGGGTGGAAGGCGGCGCGGTGCGGCTGATCGAATTCATGGCGATCGACGGCAGCCTGCCGCGGCTGGTGCGCATCGTCGAAGGCCTCGAGGGCGAGGTGCCGATGTGGACCCAGCTCGTGGTGCGCTTCGACTACGGCTCGGTCGTACCCTGGTCGCGGCGCACCGCGGACTGCCAGCTCTATGTCGGCGGGCCCGATGCGCTGCGCCTGTATTCTCCGGTGCGCGTGCACGGCGAGAACTTCACCTCGGTCGCCGAGTTCCGCGTGAAGAAGGGCGAGCGCATTCCGTTCCTGCTGTCGTTCCAGCCCTCGCACGAGCCTGCGGCGCCGCCGGTCGACGCCGACGAGATGCTCCGGCGCACCGAGCGCAGCTGGCGCGACTGGAGCGAAAAGTGCAGCTACCGCGGCCGCTGGCGCGAACCGGTGCTGCGCTCGCTGATCACGCTGAAGGCCCTGACCTATGCGCCGACCGGCGGCATCATCGCCGCGCCGACGACCTCGCTGCCCGAGGCGCTCGGCGGCGTGCGCAACTGGGACTACCGCTTCTGCTGGCTGCGCGACGCGGCCTACGCGCTTTACGCGCTGCTCATGACCGGCTACCACCAGGAGGCCGCGGCCTGGCGCGAGTGGCTGCTGCGCGCCGCCGCCGGCCGCCCGCAGGACCTGCGCATCGTCTACGGCGTGCGCGGCGAGCGGCGGCTGCTCGAGCGCGAGCTGCCCTGGCTGCCCGGATACCAGGGCGCGGCGCCGGTGCGCATCGGCAACGGCGCGGCGAGCCAGTTTCAGCTCGACGTCTACGGCGAAGTGATGGACGTGCTCGGCCTCGCGGGCGACTTCGGCATCGACAGCGACGACGACGCCTGGCAGGTGCAGAAGGTGCTGATGGATTTTCTCGAGGCGAACTGGCAGGCGCCCGACGAAGGCATCTGGGAGGTGCGCGGCGGCAAGCAGCAATTCACGCATTCCAAGGTGATGGCCTGGCGCGCGTTCGACCGTGCGGTCAAGAGCGTCGAGCGACTCGGGCTCGATGGGCCGGTGGCGCGCTGGCGCACGCTGCGCGAGGAGATTCATGCCGACGTCTGCGCGAAGGGCTACCACGCCGGGCGCAATGCCTTCGTGCAGGCCTACGGCGGCGACGCGCTCGATGCCAGCCTGCTGATCATTCCGCTGGTCGGCTTCCTGCCGGCCGACGACCCGCGCATGCGCGGCACGGTCGCGGCCATCGAGCGCGAGCTGATGTCGAACGGTCTGGTGTTTCGCTATTCGACCGGCGACGCAAACGTCGACGGCCTGCCCCCGGGCGAAGGCGCGTTTCTGCCGCTCAGCTTCCTGTATGTCGACAACCTCGCGCTGCAGGGTCGCCGTGACGAGGCGGTCGCCTGCTTCGAGCGGCTGCTCGGTCTTGCCAACGACGTCGGCCTGCTCTCGGAAGAGTACGAGCCGACGCTCGGGCGCATGCTCGGCAACTTTCCCCAGGCCCTCACGCACGTCGGGCTGGTCAACGCGGCAATCCAGCTCTCCGGCGCCGCGCAGCGCGGGGTCTCAGGCGCCGGCGACCAGCCGCGCGAGGTCGGCGGCGATGTCCCCCGCGCTTAAGTCAGGCTGAATCAGCAGCCGCGCCTTGCCCTCGGCGTCGAACGCGAACACCGCGCTGCTGTGCGACACGGCATAGTTGCCGTGCGCATCGGGCACATCGCGCCCGTAGGCAACGCGATAGCGCCTGGTGAGCGCATCGAGCTGCGTGGTGCTGCCGCGCAGCCCCGTGGCCTGCGCCGAGAAGGCCTTGACGTAGCCGTGCAACAGCGCCGGCGGATCGCGCGCCGGATCGACGGTCACGAACAGGATGCGCACCCGCCGGCCCTTGTCGCCCATGGCCTTGATCGCCTGCGACAGGCGCGCGAGCGTCGTCGGGCAGACATCGGGACAGTGCGTATAGCCGAAAAACAGCAGCACCACCTCGCCGCGGACGTCCGCGGCTCGCAGTTCGCGGCCCTCGTCGCTCGTCATGTCGAAGGCCAGATCGGGGATCATGCCCTGCACGTTTTTCGCGTGCCAGGGCTCGCCGCCGCAGGACGCGGCGAGCAGCGCGAGCAGCACGCAGCCCGTTCGCCAGCGGCGCGCCCAGGCCAGGCTCATCCCGCCTGCCTGCGCGCCGGCGGCCCGCCGGCGCGCGCATCGGCGCGCATCCAGTACCCGATCACGATGAGCGCACCTGCGACATGCATCATTGCCGCGGGGATCCAGGTGACCAGGCCGCCGATCTGCTGGTCTTCGAGCGGGCTGATGGCCCAGGCGCGCCCGCAGACCGCGTATACGCCGAACAGGTCCTCCGGGGCGAGCGCGATGTGCGCGCCGAGCATGATCTGCGGCACCGCGGCGGCGAGCAGCAGGCCGATGCGCGGGCCGAGCCCGATCAGCGCGCCTTCGGCACGGCTGCGCGGATCGAGCATCAGGAACCAGAACAGCAGCCCGTCGAGCAGCATGCTCCAGTTCATCAGCTGGTACAGCGGGCCGCTCAGCATGGCGTAGAAATGCACCTCCGGCTCGAGCCAGAGGAAGATCAGGCCGACGAACAGCAGCGGTGCGACGTACGCGTTCTGCAGCGCGCGGTACGCCGCCTGCGCGAACCGGTGGCGCCAGAGCGGCGTCAGCAGGCGCGCGTGCAGGCGCCCCGGCAGGCCGCGCGCGATCACCGCCTGCGGCCGCGACAGGGCGAGCAGAAATGGTGCGAGGTGGTGCAGCGCGAGGTGCTGCAGCCGGTGAATGTAGAACATGTGCTGCGAGAGATAGTCGACGCGCGTGTGCATCACGATGTAGATCAGCGCGAGCCCGCTCCAGAAGCCGGCGCGCCGCGCCAAGCCCACCGCTTCCGCCGGACCCGCAAGCCGCAGCCCGCGTGCGTAGGCGATCGCGCTGCCGAGCAGCAGCACCACCAGCAGCGGCGAGAATTCCCAGGGCAGCAGGGTCGCCAGCCAGGCGCTCACCGCGTGCGGACGCCTCCGCGCACTAGGCTGCGTCGCGCCGCGCCTGCGCCGGCGCGAATGCGTCCTCCATCTCGCGCCGCAGGCGCACCGCGGTCTGCTGCGCATCGACCGCGACGTCGATCCAGCGCAGCGGCGTGCCCTGCGCGATCGGCTTGAGCAGCTTCCAGCCGTGCGCGAGGCCGAGCGGCAGCAGGCCCTGGCCGTAGGAGATCTCGGCCGGGCGCAGCTGCCCGGCGACCGTGTAGCCGCCCTCGCCATCGAGAATCTCGCCCGGCTTGAGGTCCTTTTTCGCCACCGCGACCGCGTCCGCGCGCCAGCCGGTGGCGCAGCCGGTCGGCTCGCCGCGCAGGCCGATCGAGGCGACCGAAATGCCGACCTCCAGGCCGATCAGGTGCCAGCGCTTGTACAGGCAGGCGTAGCGCCCCGACGGGTCGGTGCGCAGCTTGTATTCCTCGAAGCAGCGGCGGATGTACTCGGACTCGCCCTCGAACACGACCCAGACGCCCATGCGGATGTCGTAGGGGATGACCCGGCCGTCGGCCTCGAGCGAGGAGATGACTTCCACCTGCCCCTTGTGGTGCAGCTGGCCGCCGTCCGCCTTCGGCCGCATCACGAAGGGAATGTCGTCAACCGAGGCCGGCGGGTAGCGCAGCCCCTCGGTTGCCGGCGTCAGCCCGGTCGCGTTGCACACCGCGGTGCTCTCGATCGCGGGCTTCGAGCCGTCGAGGAAGGAGTTGAACATCTTCGGGTTGAGCCCGCCGAGCTTCGCCTGCTCGGGCGTGAGGCCCCAGTGCTGCCAGACCGTGTCCGGCGTCGATTGCGCATACTGCGGCAGCCATTTGTGGCCGCGCCCGGCGGCGACCACGGGAAAGCCCGCGGCACGTGCCCAGTCGACCAGGTCGCAGATGATCGCCGGCTGATCGCCGTAGGCCAGGCTGTAGATGACCCCGGCAGCGGCCGCCTTCTGCGCCAGGATCGGCCCGCAGTAGGCGTCTGCCTCGACGGTCACCATCACCAGGTGCTTGCCCTGGCGAAACGCTTCGAGCGCGTGCTCGACCGCCGCCACCGGGTTGCCGGTAGCCTCGACGATGATGTCGATTCCCGGATGCGCGACGAGCGCGCGCCAGTCCTCCGAGACATGCGTGCGGTACGGCGGACCCGAGTCGAGCGCCGCGTCGAGCGAGGGCGCGGTGCTGCGCTCGGCCGCCCAGCCCACGCGCGCGAGGTTGGCGCGCGCGTTCTCGGGCGAAAGGTCGGCGATGCCGGCGAGATGCACGCCCGGCGTGTTCGGGACCTGGGCAATGTACATCGCGCCGAACTTGCCGGCGCCGATGATGCCGACGCGCAACGGCCGCGCCGCGGCCGCGCGCTGCTGCAGCTTTGCGTACAGGTTCATCTCAGGCGGCCTCGCGCAGGCCCTGGAGCTCCTCGGTCGGCGTGCCGTCCTTCCAGGGCAGCGGCACGGCGTAGTCCTTCAGCAGGCAGTCGTCCGGCAGGCAGGTAATCGGCGTGAAATCGCGGTGCGCGATGTACCCCGGTCGCTTGAAACGGCGGATGTGGTTCGACACCGCGCACAGCGACAGGTACACGCTCACCCGGTTCCACGGCGACAGGTTCGAGGTCGAGGCGTGCACCAGGCAGCCGTGGAACAGGATCATCGAGCCCGCCGGGCCCTTGGGCGCGACGATGCCACCGCGTGCGACGAGCTTGGCGATCGTGTCTTGATTGATCGTCCACAGCGGGTAGCTGGTCGTGGTCGTGTCGTGCCCGGCCTCGAGCACGCCGAGCCGGTGGCTGCCGGGGATGAACATCAGCGGCCCGTTGAACTCGTTCACTTCGTCGAGGAAGATGGCGACGTTCATGGCGCGCGCCGCGGGCATCTGGTCGTCGTTCACCCAGGTGCCGTAGTCCTGGTGCCACTGCCAGACGTCGCCGTCGAACGCCTGCTTGCCGTTGATCTTGAACTGGTGCATGTAGACGTCTTCGCCGAACAACTGCTTCACCGGTTCGACCATGCGGGGATGGCGCGCCAGCCTGGCAAACGGGGCGCTGTACAGATGCGCCGCGAAATTGGTGCGCACCACATCGCCGGTTTTCTCCACCCGCCCCTCGGCGAGCTCGGAGATGTGACACAAGCCGTCGATGCCCGGCTCGATCTCCACGAAGGCGCCGTACTCGGTGATCTTCATCACGCGGCCGTCGACCTTGGTGCCGCGCGGGAAGCGCCTGGGCAGCGACTCCCACGGATCGTCCGTGAGCTGCTTGATGCCCAGGCTGACGCGCTCTTTGTCGACGTCGACGTCCAGCACCTTGACCTTGACCATGTCACCTTTGTTGTACTGCTTGGCCGCTTCTTCGCCGGACAGGCTCCAGTCCAGGTCGGACAGGTGGACCATGCCGTCGATCTCGCCGGGCATGCCGACGAACAGGCCGAACTCGGTGATGTTCTTGATCTCGCCTTCCAGCTCGCTGCCGACCGGGCAGGT
>Ga0210133_1000156_pt1 | contig 26953 bp, 21 predicted proteins | sample Joice_ThreeSqC_D_2_FD_184874 | JGI IMG/M metagenome (GOLD analysis project Ga0210133, IMG submission 184874) | Wetland microbial communities from San Francisco Bay, California, USA, that impact long-term carbon sequestration - Joice_ThreeSqC_D1... | ecosystem: Environmental > Aquatic > Marine >...
TCCAATACGAATTGACAAACACAAAGAATTAAAAAGCAACCCAATTTAATTATCTATAAATTATGGAGGACAAAGACATTATGGAAGACAATATTCAGGAAATGTATGCCAGGGCCAGAAAGGCCTTTCGTGAAATCGAATTCTGGCCCCAGGAAAAAGTCGACGAGATGGTTCAGGCTGTGGCCTGGGAGCTTTTGCGGGAAGATGTCCGCCATAAGCTGGGCCATTTGGCGGTGGATGAATCCGGTATCGGCAACGCCGCAGATAAAGTGAATAAAATCAAGAATAAGACCCTGGGGACGCTCTATGATATGCGCGATGCCAAAACCTGCGGCATGATCGAAGAAAATAAAGCCCTGGGCATCCGCAAGTTTGCCAAACCGATCGGGGTAATTGCCAATGTCGTGCCCTGCACCAACCCGGAATCGACGATCTGCTGCCTGGCCCTGAGTACGTTGAAGACCAGAAACGCCCAGATCGTATCGCCCCATCCGCGGACCCAAAAAACATCCTACGAAACAGTCCAGCACGTGCGCCGGGCCCTTGAAAAAATCGGAGCACCGGTGGACCTGGTACAGTGCATTGAGAAGACCAGCCATGCCAAAACCTCCGAATTGATGGCCCACTGCGACTATGCCGTTGCCACCGGCGGGGCGGCTCTGGTCAAGGTCGTCTATGCCTCCGGCAAGCCGGCCCAGACGGTGGGCGCCGGCAATGTGGTCTCGATAGTGGACGAAACAGCTGATTTACCGGCGGCTGCCCACAAAATCAGGCTGTCAAAGGTTGCCAACAATTCGGCATCCTGTTCGTCTGAAAACGCGGTAGCGCTGTATGAGAGCATATACGATGATATGATCGAAGCCCTGAAGTCAGAGGGCGGGTATATGTGTAATACCGATGAGCGTGAAAAACTGCGCCAATACATGTGGCCGGACGGGGTCCATCTGAACCGGGAAATTGTGGCCAAGCCGGTGGCCTTTATTGCTGAAAATGCGGGTTTGACGGTTCCTGCAGGCACCCGCTTTCTGATGGTTGTTGGCGAAAAGATAGGCCCCGAGGACCGTTTTTCGGGTGAAAAAATATCACTTGTGCTCACCGTCTGGAAGTGGACCGACTTTGATGAAATGCTGGATCGTCTGGAGAAAATTCTTAAATTCTCCGGCGAAGGCCATTCGGCCTCCATCCACACCGAAAATGATGAGCAGCGGGTTAAACTCGCCCTGCGGGCCAATGTGGGGCGGATTGTCTGCAATATGCCCCACGCCCATGCCAACAGCGGGGGGTGGAACACCGGTCTGCCCACAACCGATACCCTGGGTTGCGGCTCCTGGGCCGGCAATATTTTCAGCGGCAACATAAACTGGGAGAATTTTCTCAACTATACCCTGCTGTCAATTCCCAAGGAGGAATTCATCCCCACAGCGGAAGATCTATGCGCACAGTATCTGCAAAGATGGGGCCGAGACTAAACCAAAACCTGGAATAATGGAGTGATGGAGTGCTGGAGTTCTGCAGAAAGACTGCAATTCAGCATCCATTACTCCAGTATCCTTAAATAAAACCAACTTTTTTCTATATTGACCATAAATGTTTTATTTATCGGCAACAGCCATACTTATTTAAACTATATGCCTCAGATGCTCTTGATGCTTGTAGATGCCGAGGATCGTGGTTTTGAGCTGATCGTGGATCAATGCACCGGAGAAGGGGCCAGCCTCGAGTGGCACTGGAAAAATCCGGCAAGCCGGGATGCAATCAAAGGGAAGCATTGGGACTATGTGGTTTTGCAGGACCGCAGCGGCGGGCCATTGGAGGAGCCGGATTCTTTTGCGCGCCATGCCGGATTGCTGGATGCAGAAATTCGAAAACAGGATGCCAGGACAATCTTTTATATGACCTGGGCCAACCGCACACGGCCCGATACCCAGGCGGTTCTGGCAGATGCCTACGAAAAGATGGCGCGAGGACCCGGCGCAATCCTGGCGCCGGTCGGCATTGTCTGGGAATCCGTCCATCGGATTGAACCCGCTCTGGAGCTGTATCACCCTGACGGTCGCCACGCCAATCCGGTCGGGTCCTACCTGACGGCCTGTGTGTTTTATTCCGTGCTGTTCAACACCAGTCCCGAAGGATTGCCGGGGACCTTTAGCTTTAAAGGTAAGAAACGGGTAGATCTGAAAAAGGATCAGGCATTATTATTGCAGAAAGTGGCGTGGGAAACGGTCACCTCGATTTCGGATTGATGAAAGGAATGTTATCGATTTTATTTTTGACGGTCAATTAGCACGGAATGTTCCTTAACGCGGAACGCGCACTGCGCAACCCGTAACCCGAAACGTGCAACCCGCAACCCGCAACACGAGGCACCATGATAAAAGCAGTCATTTTCGATTTTGGTCAAACACTGGTCGATTCGGCCAACGGTTTCCGTATGGCCGAAAAAGAGGCCCAGAACAAACTGTTTATTAATTTAGGGTTGACAGTGAAAGAAGACTTTTTGGCGATCTACCGGCGGCTTCGCAAAGAATTTCATGATCGATCCAACTTTTCCCGAAATTCTTTGTGGCAGGAGGTATTTTATTACTACTGTGTTGCTGTCGACAGTGCTTTGCTGGTCTGTTGGGAAACTGAGTACTGGGAAACCGTAAAAAATCTTACCACTTTATTCCCCGAAGCAACCGGGGTGCTTGACTCCCTTCGTGCCCATTATGAAATTGCTCTTATCACCAATACCCAGGGACAAAAGGCAACCGGAACCCACCGCATCAGCCTTTATCCGGAGCTGGAAAATTACTTCAGCGTTATTATCGTGGCCGGCGAAGGCGGGACACCACCCAAACCAGATCCGCAGCCGTTTCACCAGTGTTTGGAGAAATTGGAGATTTTACCATCTGAGGCGGTCTACATCGGCGATGATTGGCGCATCGACATTTGTGGCGCGCGAAATGCCGGAATGCACGCCATTTGGCTCAAGCACCATGCTGTTCAGCGTAATTGGCCTGAAATAGAGAATCCGGGACCGGTAATTACCAAACTGGGTGAACTGCTCGATCTTGAGAGGCTATTAATACGATAGGCCAACTACTGACTTTAACTCAATAAAAAAAATGGGTTTGTGGGAGCGGCTTTCCAGCCGCGATAATTTTCAAAGAGCGCATCACGGCTGGAAAGCCGCTTCCACAGAAGGCGGGCATGTTACTAGAAGACACCTCGGGATATGGTGCTCACCACGTGCCCGGTGCGAAAAGAATAGCGAGCCACAGGCCCAAACCATTTTTTGTAAGCTCCTATCGAGTCGCTTGCCGCCAGATCTGATTTCAACTCGTCGCTGCCATCGGTTTCAATATGGGTTTTCAAGTTCAAAAGTGAGTCACAAAACTGGATCCACCTGATGGCTTCGATTGAATTCATTCCACTGCGGATGGCATTGACCTGCTGGTTGGATTTGGTGCTTTTTGATTTTAAAGGACGAAGCCCTTCTACGAATTCCCAAAAAGTCTTCTTTTTAGTCGTTTGCAGCGTTCTGAATACTTCGGCCGCCATTCCGGCATACCCTACAAGAATGCCGAGCAGTATCTGTACCGCAACATATTCCGGGTTACCATCGGCAGCGCCAGTGAAGGTCTTGACCTCGACCTCAGACAGGGGCGCCCGCATCAGTCGGTAGATGTTGACCATCCGTTTAGCAGAGCGCGGGGTTGAAATCAGGGGTCGCATCATTCCGAGAAGCTCTTTCTCGGGATCACTCAGGGTAAGCCCTTCGGGCGTCAAATCGGGGGGGGATTCATCGTCTTCGGCATCCCGAACATCCTGATTATCTTTGTCGGCACTTTGCTCAGCGTCGTTTTGTTTTGCTTCTTTACCAGTTATAACGCTCTCATCTTTTTCTGGCTGCGATTTATCTTCGCTCTTGTCATCTGCTGCTATTTCTTCGCTGTCCTCTTCGTCTGTGGCGCCACCGGCCTCACCCGCAACGGCTGTCATCGCAGACTCACCTTCTCCATTCCCCTTTGGTTCATCGGCATGGTCATCAGGCTGTTGGGCCCTTTCTACCACAAACGGTTCTGAAGCCGGTTCGGATGTCGGGAGTCGCTTTGCTTTGGTTGGATCAAACAGACTCTCAACCAGTTTACGGTAGCCTGCATCTGTCATCGGTCTGAGCGTGAATGGTATCTGAAATATCTTTTCCAGATAATTATACGGTGTCGATGTCCAGGCCGATTCCTCCTCCCTGGAAATATTGAGCTCATCCGAACCGGAATGAAAAAACTCCTGGTAGTGCCAGCGCAAGGCATTCAACAACCAGCGTGAATCCACAGCGACAACGACTACGAACAATTCGATGGCCAGAAGCAGATGAACCGCCTGGAGCACCTCGACCACGCGCTTTGGTTCGCATCGGTCAAGGTCGTCGATGTAGAGGACCACCCGGTCGATTTTGATCAACTCGCTGTCGATTTCTTTTCCAGGATGATTACGCCTGATCCCCTCTGAAAGTCGATTCGTCAGTGTTTCGAAGTCTTTGCGGACCATCGCAATAATCCCTAATTGCTCGGCATAATCTTTGCTGGCCACACGCTCGTGCAGGAAATCTTCAAGGTATCGTCCGGCTTCAATATCGTCAATCTGGCTCTGGATGCGCTGGGCTTCATGCTTCTTCTGCTCAAGGAGTTCCTTGGACTGATTGAAAATCATCTCCTTTTGCGTCAGATCTGCCCTGAGCACGCCTTCGCGGCGCAGCACCGCTTTATCTGCAAACCGTTTGGTCGTCTCAGCCATTGTTAAAAATCGGTTCACCCGCCTCAAGTGGGGTGACAGCGCGGCTAACAGGCCTCCAATCATGGTTGCCGCGCCCGTGACATATGCCCCGGTGCCCCTGACCCATTCGCCCAAAACGTTGCGGAGCGCCTGGGGCATCAGCAACAGAAAAAGCAGCAAAGCGAGGGTGACGACAGCTATCCATCGACTCAATTTGCTTTCGCGGGCCCACTGCCACAGCTTTTTGGTTCTGCTCCAGGCTGTTTGGGTTTCGCCGATAAATTCCTGCACCTGATCGAAGGCGGCTTCAGCGGCGTCCACTTGCAGTTCTGCGGCCACCCGTTTCAGATCGGCTTTGAGCTCGGTATCTTGCTCGATAAGCTTTTTCCAGTCCCCGGGTGTCATTTGACGCAGGGCCTCGATTGCCTGGCGCGTCTCGCTCAGTTCTTCCTTCTGTGCATCGTAATCCTTCTGGGCCTCATTTTTGGCCTGCTCCAGAATTGAGCTTTCGCGTTTGGCTTCCTGAATCTGCTTGTTGGTGGATTCCAGATCCTCAAACAATTTCTGGCGGGCTTGCGCGTAGGGATCCTCACGGCTGGCCAGGGGCTTGCCGAAAATATCCTCCGAAAGTTTTTCGAAGATCCGCGTAACCAGGCTGGCCCAGAGATTGGTGTCGACGTAATGCCAGGCATTGAAATCAACCTGTGCCATATAGGGCACATACTTTGTGTCTTCTTCGCGTGTGACTTTTTGAGAATACTTGGCCAGGAGCTTGATTTGATCTTTCATTTTGTCCATAAAAAAGCTCTTGCCGATGCCCCAGTCGCCAAAAAGGCCCACTGACAACGGTGGTGTCCAGTCCTTGGCCATGATGACCGAACACAGGGTATTGACATCGCGTTTGATATTTAAATGGTCCTTATCTCTGCGGTCGTCAGCACTGTAACCGACGATGGATGCTGTCCAGAAATCTTCAATTGCCGTCGGTGAGGTTTCGCCGGGTTCAGGCTCCTCTGCAATAGCATAGACATCCAACCAGGCAGCCGCATCCTCGGTCGGATGCTTCTTGCGGATACGGTCACAGAGGGCGGTCTGCAGCTCTCCCCGATTTTCAAAAAGCCCCAAAAGCCTTTCGGCTTGACTGATTTGAAAATCCGGCTCCGGAGGCGCTAACAGGGCGCTGACCAAATGCCGTGAATGGATCATTGCATTGCCCGCCGTGCGGCGGGCAATCGAAACCGCACGCTGGATGGCATTCCACCCATCTTCGTCAAAATCGTGTGCCGCGGGAAGTCCATCGATGTCCGTCCGGCGCGCAATATCGGTTAATCCAAACAAAGATTCCGGCGTTGGCTTGCTTTTAGAAGTTGCCGTATGACGTTGGAGCAGCTGTGACCATAGAAAGCTTGCCGAAGTATCCTTGTCCGACTCGCCGGCCTGTATCAAACAGCCCAGTAAAAGTTCAAACGATGATATTCCCGGGCTTTCCTCCGGAACAATCTGGCGGGAGCGGATAAGGTAGCCGGCAACCGTGTCAGAATGATCCGGCATGACCAGCTTTTCCAGCTGGGCGTCGGTCAGATTGGGTGGTGGGGCTTGAAAATCTTTCAGATCGGCTTGTTTCATCTCTGGCGCCTGCTGTGCTGCACTGGACCCCGATTCTCGGGGTTCGACTTCCATACGCCTAATCACATTGGCTGCAACAATATCAGCAAATTTCAACAGTTCCCGATCAACCTGGTCCGGTTCTAATTCAGACAGGGGCCTGCCCTGGGGAGGAAAGAAGTTGATTTTTTGAAGTTCTTCCAACGAAGACCATTCGAATGGCTCGACAGCTATGGGCAGAAGCATGATCTGTCTACGTTCGTGTAGAGCGAGCAGATGCGGCCACTCCTCTTTTTGCATATACTCAGACGCAACGGCGGCCTGAGAAACCAGGAGAATCGCCACACTGGCCTTCTCCCGATTCTCGGCAAGCTCACGGGCCCACTCCTTGCCGGGCTCGATAACCTGGTCAAAAAACAGATCAAACTTTTCCTGATGGGCAACCCCTTTTAAATGCTCAAGGATTAAATCGAGCCATTTCCGGTCATCATGCGCATAGCTGATGTAAACACTGGGCTTCTGTGGTGCAGACATGGACAATTCTCCTCGGCTATGCAAGGCTGATTGCCGACGTTAAGGGGATCTGCAGGGATGTTAAACAATTCTGCGTGTGTAGTTATCTTTGACTTGACGAGCGATAAGCCTTTACCAAAGGCTATCGCTAAAAGGCTCAAAATATCTGGTGTGCTACTTATCAAAAAAAACTTTGAATTCCACCGCCGCTCCGGAGCGGGTGGTTCTGACAACTTCTCCGGTTACCATGATAGGTTTTGGGGATTTGGGAAATCTAAAGGTCATGGCTATCTCTTGTCCGATGGACAATGGTTCGATGGTTTTAATAAAAATTCCGGAACCACTTATGTCCTGAATAGATGCATTGAATTCAGAGCCCGAAGTTTTGCAACTTACGATGATGGGCTGGTCTTCTTCAAATAATTTCCTTGCATCTTTCCTGTTTTTTACTAATTCAGTAGTCATTTGTCGACAGAGTGGCCAAAGGGTACTAAGGTTACCATCATGGTCGCAAAGCTCGCTTGCCAAAAGACGATTTTTCGGTCACTTTTAGATTATCATACGGCCCCGGGGATTGCAATTATCAATTTGCAGCTGCCCGTCTTTATCACTGTGCTTAAGATGCCCCATTTGGCTGGATGATCTTTTTTATAGTCAACTTGTTTTTCCCCCGTTTTCTTTCATAGGAAATTTTATCCATCAGTTTTCTGGTAATATGAATTCCGAGCCCTCCGATTTTGGCGCTCATAACGTCTTCAGGGAATTTTACCGTTTTTCTTTCGAGTGGGTTAAAAGCCACGCCATCGTCTTCAATACTTACACTTAGTATATTGTCATCCACCTGCATCGTGAATTTAATTTGATGCTCCCGGTTGTCCTTGAATCCATATAAGACTGTATTTGTGAACAATTCATCCAGGCAGATATTAATTTCTGATATACCAATATCCGGCAGCCCGATATCGCGGCCAAAAGCAGTTAAATGTTGGTTTAAGGCTTTAAGTTCGGACAGTTTGCTGTTGAGTTCAAATGAATAATTTTGCGTTTCCACTTTAATCAATTATGTCCTAATTTTCTTCCCAGCTTAAAATGACTTTGCCGGATTTCCCCGAGCACATGATTTCAAACGCTTTTTCATATTCCGTATAATGAAAGCGGTGGGTAATAACAGGTTGGATATCCAGACCCGACTGGATCATGACGGTCATTTTATACCAGGTTTCATACATCTCACGTCCATAAATGCCTTTGATGGTCAATCCGTTGAAGACAACCAGGTCCCAGTCAATGGCGGTTTTCGGCGGCAGGATGCCTAAAAGGGCAATTTTGGCGCCATGGCACATATTGGGCAGCATCGAACGCAGGGCGTCGGGGTTACCGGACATTTCCATACCCACATCAAAACCCTCTTTCATGCCCAGTTTCTTCTGAGCATCTTCGATCTTTTGGCGCCGCACGTCCAGCGCAAGATTGGCACCCATCTTTTTGGCCAGTTTCAGGCGATAGGGATTGACATCGGTTACGACCACGTGGCGTGCACCGGCATGCCGGGCGATGGCGACGGCCATACATCCGATAGGGCCGGCTCCGGTGATCAGAACGTCTTCTCCAAGCAGGTCAAAGGACAGGGCAGTATGGGTGGCATTTCCCAGCGGGTCAAAGCAGCTGAGGATGTCCATGGGAATATCCGGATCGCAATACCAGACGTTGGTCTGTGGTATGCTTAAATACTCGGCAAAGGCACCGGGTCGGTTGACGCCGACACCGCTGGTTTTCATGCACAGATGCCGCCGGCCGGCCAGACAATTGCGGCAATGCCCGCAAACCAGATGGCCTTCACCGGAAACAAGGTTACCGGGTTTAAAATCATGAACATTGTCACCGATTTCAGCCACTGTACCGACAAATTCGTGGCCGACGTGCATGGGAACCGGTATGGTTTTTTTGGCCCAGTCATCCCAGTTGTAGATATGAACGTCGGTGCCGCAGATGGAGGTCTTTAAAATTTTGATCAGAACATCATTGATCCCGATTTTCGGCACCGCTACCTCCTGCAGCCAGATGCCCGGCTCCGGTTTGGCTTTGACCAACGCTTTCATTTTCATATTCAAATCCTCCCGCAAAACGGTCGGTTTTGAAGTGTTTGGTATTTTGTATTTGGTGTTTGGTCTGCTCCTCTCAAAACACTAAACACAAAAAACGAAACACTTCCAGCAAAGCCATCAACATAGTTGGATCAACATCTTGAATTCCTATATTCCCTAATCTATCACTTGCAGCTCTTTGCCGACTTTGATGAATTTTTTCAGGGCAAACTCCAGATCCTCTTTTGAATGCGCCGCTGAAATCTGAACCCGGATGCGTGCCTGGCCCTGGGGTACCACAGGATAGAAGAATCCTATGGCGTAAACACCTTCATCCAGGAGCCTGGCAGCCATATCCTGGGCCAGTTTGGCATCTCCCAACATGATCGGAACAATGGGATGATTGCCGGGTTTGATGGTAAAGCCTGCCCGGGCGATTTCTTTTCTAAAAAAATTAGTGTTTGATTCCAGCCTTTTTCTGGGAGCCTGGGATTCTTCCAATAAATCGATGGTCTTCAGAGCAGCCGAAACAATGGGGGGCGCCAGGGAGTTGGAAAAAAGATAGGGGCGCGAACGTTGCCGGAGCATTTCGATGATGTCCTTGCGTCCCGTGGTGAATCCGCCGGATGCGCCGCCCAGGGCTTTGCCCAGGGTTGAAGTGATGATGTCGACCCTCTGTTGAACCCCGCAAAGCTCGACCGTGCCGCGTCCTGTAGGGCCCACGAAGCCGGTGGCGTGGCTCTCATCCACCATCACGAGGGCATCATATGTTTCAGCCAAATCACATATATTATCGAGCTTGGCATAGTACCCATCCATGCTGAACACACCGTCGGTGGCGATCATTCTGGTTTTGGCTGATGCAGATTCTCTAAGACATTTTTCCAGGGAAGCCATGTCCCCATGATCGTAACGATAGCGGGTCGCCTTGCACAAACGGACACCGTCTATGATGGATGCATGATTTAAAGCGTCTGAGATGATGGCGTCCTTTTCACCAAGCAGGGTTTCAAACAGGCCGGTATTGGCATCAAAACAGGATGAGTAAAGGATGGTATCATCGGTTCCGAAAAAAACGCTGATTCTTTTTTCAAGCTCATGGTGGATGTCCTGGGTTCCGCAGATAAAGCGCACCGAAGCCATTCCGAACCCACGGTCATCGAGGCCTTTCTTGACCGCTTCGATGATCTCTTTATTATCCGCCAGGCCGAGATAGTTGTTGGCGCACATATTTACGACCTGATTTTCACCGACCCTGATACGGGCTTGCTGGGCAGACGTTATATGACGCTCGGATTTATAAAGACCGGCGGCGGTGATTTCTTCCAGTTCCTTTTGAAGCTCATCCCGGAATTTTCCGTACATGGTTGCCTCCTTCTTCAGATGGCAGACGACAGAGGATAGATGTCAGGTCGGTTTTGTCGCTCTGAAATTTATTTATGGTCTATATCGGTTTAGATTTCTTGATTTTTGATTAATATTATACGAAAAAAGAATATTATCAACCAGCATCTTAGAATATGTCAAAATTTTAATTCCTTATTTGAACAGAGCAAAGAAAGAGAACGAGGGGCATGAAATTAACTGACAAAAAGGCGGTAGTTCATCGTATCCAGAAACATTACCAGGGGCATCTTTTCTCATTTGTGAGTGAAGACGTCACCTTGCCCAACGGTTCCCGGACAGAGATGGCGATGGTGCGCCATCCGGGATCCACTGCCGTCGTGCCCCTTTTAGATGACAACACGGTTGTCATGGAACTTCAATACAGGCATGCGGTGGGCGAATACCTGCTGGAAATTCCCGCCGGCACAATGGAACCCGGTGAGTTGCCGCTGGATTGTGCCAAACGGGAACTGGAAGAAGAGACCGGATTTGCAGCGGCGCGTATGATTGAATTAGGCCCGGTCCACCTCCTGCCGGCCTATTCCGATGAGATCACCCAAGTGTATATTGCCAGGGGTTTGATGCCGGCCCCCCAGAAACTAGACAAGGATGAAATCCTTGAAGTCGTGCACTATCCATTTGAACAAACCTTAAGGATGATCGCTGATGGACGCATTACCGATGCCCTGACGGTCCTCAGCCTCCAGAAAGCGTGGTTTTACATATTTGGAAGGCCTATCAATAATTAACATGACAATTTTTATGCGCACATTTGCACGAGGAGCCTAAAGGTTAAAGCGCCCGCATATATTCCGCCGACCACTTAAATACCATGTCGATAAAATTCTGAAGGGATCCGGAAAGATATTTGTCTTTGTGGTGGACCATATAGAATTTGCGTGTCATTGACGGATCAGACAGAGGGATCGCAACCAGCCGTTTATCCCGGATTTCTTCATTGGCGACTTTCCTTGATATCAGGGCAATACCGATCCCATCCTCCGCCGCCCGTTTGATGGCGCGGTTGCTGGAAAGCTCCAGATGAACGTCAACCGAGAGGTCATGTTTACGAATATAGTTCTCCAGGGCTCTGCGCGGAGCTGAATCGGTTTCATGCATGATCAGCATCTGGTCTTTAAGATGCCGGGGGGTCAGAGCCGAATGACCGGCCAGGGGATGGTCAGGGGTCGCAATGACAACCAATTGGTCTTCCAGGACTTCCCTGACCAGCAGTTTGTCATGCTCAACAGGGTAAGAAATAAATCCCAGGTCATTATTCAGGGTTGCCGTATGCTCGACCACCTGCTCAGTTGGCAAGATATTCATCGAAATCCGCACCAGGGGATAGGTTTTGCTGAAAGGTATAATGATGTGCGGCAGGTAGTAATCGCCGAAGCTCTCACTTGAAAGAATCCGGATACGTCCTCTTTTGCGTTCCTGAAAATCACGGATGCTTTCTTCGGCCTTGCTTTCCAGTTCAAATATTTTTTCGGCAATCTCATAAAGCACCTCCCCGGCATCTGTCAGGATCAGCTTTTTGCCGATGTGATCGACAAATTTCATTTCGTAATATTCCTGCAAACGCTGAATTCCTTTTGTGACCGCCGGCTGGGTGATGAACAGATCTTCAGCCGCCACGCTCAAATTCTTTCTTTTGGCAGCCAGATAGAATATTTTTAATTGATTAAGATTCATTGGGTATAACTTATTGTAATCGCCTACACAAAAATCATTATCCTAATTTATTAACATACTTATGGGGTTATTAAAATAATTAAAATTAGTGTTTTGACTTTAAGAATAAAATTTCTTAATGATCACAAACTCATCACCATTGACCTAGAGCGTTTGTCAAAATAACGTTCCGATATCAGGAGACAGATAGTGAAAGACCAGGCACAGGTTGTGATCATCGGCGGGGGAATCTTTGGGACCAGTATCGCGTATCATCTTGCCAGGGCCGGATGCACCGACGTTGTTCTGGTGGAAAAAGGTGAGTTAACCAGCGGCACGACGTTTCATTCCGTCGGCCTCGTTTCCCAGTTTCGTACCTCTCCGGCATTGATGAAGGTAATGAATTACACCATCAGGCTTTACAGTGAACTGGCCAAAGGGGAAGGTGGCGATTCCCTGGGCTGGCGCACGGTGGGAAGTTTGAGACTGGCCAGCAGTAAAGACCGCTTAAAAGCGCTGCAAAGGGAAGTCAGCCGGGCAAAAGCCATTGGCCTGACGGCAGATATCATATCGCCGCAAGAAGTTTTAGAAAGGTGCCCCCAACTGGCTCCTGATAGCCTTTACGGTGCCGTTTACGTGCCGGATGACGGGTACATCGACCCCAGCGGAATTACCTTCGAGTTTGCGCGGCAGGCAAGAAACATGGGGGTTGAGATCAATACCAAAGTGCTTGTCACCGATATTAGGCTTTCGCCGTCCCGGGAAGTAACCGAAGTCATAACAGACCATGGCACCATCAAGACCGAATGCGTGGTCAATGCCGCCGGACAATGGGCGCCGCGCATCGGCGCAATGCTGGGCGTTCACATTCCCATCGTACCCATGATGAATCAGTACCTGACGACCAAACCGATTAAGGGACATGAATTGCCGACCCAGACGCCGGTGATCAGAGATCCGGACAGACTATTCTACTGCCGGGAGGATGTCGGTTCCTACCTGGTCGGCGGTTTCGAGACCAACCCCAAACCCTGGTCCACAGCGGGGGTGCCCTGGGACTTTACCCAGGAGTTGCTGCCCGGTGAATGGGAGCTGTTTGAAGGCATCATGCAAGGCGCCATGCAGCGGATCCCCATCCTGAAGGAAGCCGAGGCAATTGAGCTTATCAACGGCCCGGATGCGTTTACCCCGGACGGGTATTATGCCATGGGTCCGGTTCCCGGCTTGAAGGGGTTTTATGTCGCGGCCGGCGGTTCCGACAACGGCATTGCCGGTGGCGGCGGTGTGGGAATGCTGATGGCTGAATGGATTCTGGAAGGGGAGACTTCCATCGATACCCATGAAATGAATGTCAGGCGTTTTGGGCCACACCTGACGGACACATCTTTCCGCGTTGAACAATGCCGTGAAGTGATCCGGTATTATTACCACCTGCGTTATCCCAATGACGAAAACGAATGGGGGCGCCCCCTGCGCGCCAGTCCGCTTTATGAACGCCTGAAGGAGCTGGGTGCCGTCTTCGGGCTTAAAAACGGCTGGGAACGGGTGAATTATTTTGATACCGGCAAAACCTGGCGGCAGGCTGGTGCCGACCAGAAAAATTGGGGCTGGGAGCGACCGCCTTACTTTGATCAGGTGGGTCGTGAAGTAAAAGCGGCCCGTGAGAGGGCGGCACTTTTTGACATGACCTCTTTCGGCAAAATCCGACTGCGTGGTTCCGGTGCGCTGGCCCTTCTTCAGAAACTGGCGGCCAACAATCTGGACAAGCCGGTCGGCAGTGTCACCTATACCCAGTTTCTGAACCCCAGGGGCGGGATTGAAAGCGACGTGACCGTTACCCGTCTGCAAGAAGACGAATTCAGAATCATTTCCGGAACCGCTTTTGTGTCCAACGACTTTGGATGGATTCAGCTTCACCTGCCGGGCGACGGATCGGTTGAAATTGAAGATGAGACCGGAAGCCTGTGCTGTCTGGGCCTGTGGGGCCCTGAATCCCGGCGGGTACTGGGGTCCGTGTGCGGCAGTGATCTGTCCAATGCGGCCTTCCCTTACATGACGGCCCAATCTGTCGAGATAAAAAATATCACCGTCTGGGCCCAGCGGGTGAGCTATGTCGGAGAACTCGGCTGGGAACTTTACCTTCAACCCGGGTACGCCATGACGGTCTGGGATGCCCTGATGGATGCCGGCCGCGAATCCGGTATTCAGCCTGCCGGCTACAAGGCCCTGGATGCCCTGCGAATAGAGAAGGGTTATTTATACTGGAGCGCTGATATCACGCCGCAGGATAACCCACTGGAAGCCGGGTTAGGGCTGTTCGTGCATCTGAGCAAGCCGGATTTCATCGGCAAAGGGGCCCTGGAGAGAATAAAAAAGCAAGGCCTCAGGTCCCGATTGATGGCCCTCACCATGGACGCCGGCGGCAACCTTTACGGCGGCGAATCGGTCTATGCCGACGGTAAGGTCGTTGACCGTATACGTTCGGCCAATTACGGGTATACCACCGGCCAGGATGTAGGGCTGGTCTACCTGCCTTTAGAACTGGCTGGGGCCGGTGCTGAATTAGAAGTCCAGGTCATGGGCGGGCGTGTCACGGCGACAGTTGCCGACCTGCCGCTTGTGGATCCGAAAGGAGAGAAGGTCAGGGCATAGTTAAGACGTTCTGCGCTTTAAAGCCTATTGGTTGATAGAACCTTATCTTCAGATGACAGAGAGCAGAAGTCAATTGATGATATCACATTATGGGCTTAAGCGTGTTGGGGATTCGATGTTGAAATCGACTCAACCAGATCTGATCAATCCGGTGAGGTATTTGACGTGGTTGGATGCGGATCGTGTGATCCCCGGAATGCTTCAAAACAATGGCAATGGGATGATCCGTATCACTTGCCCAGCCATAGACACCGACCGGATGAACATCCAGCCAATTCCCCAATCGGACACTCCTTGTTCGAGTCCCAATTTGATCGTCCACTTGTGCCCAAACTGAATCCGTATAACCGCTGTTTATATCGGTTTTGCCTCTTAGCCAGACGAAGTACCGACCCGCCGGCGCCGAAAAACGCATCTCAACATAAACCTTGGGCTCCGATTCTGCCTGTGGATTCGCTCCTGAGGAAAACTCGATTGCCTTGCCGATTGAAGCCTCTTCATCGTTGACCACAAGTACACCGATTGACGACTGATCTGTGATCGACTCGCTGTTTAAGATGATATCCTGGTCTTTATCGTACTTCAGCGGTATTGGAGACCGGCTTCGGCTTGCCCCGGTAACTGCAAAAACGATTAAAGAAACATACAGCACATGCAGAATAATCACGGCTCCCCTTTTTCGAAAGATATCGAAAAACGGTTGGGTTGTCTTCATCCCGAATAAAAAGCGCAACAGCTCAAATTTCCGAACCAAGAGCATGTAAAGCATTATGATGATAATGAAGGAACTGATAGAAGTGATTACCCATTTTATGACAGCGTGAATCTCCCAGGTCATTACAAAATAACCGACGCACAGCAAGACGGTCTGGTGCAGAATAAAAAAAGGCAGCACACCTTCATTTGCATATCGCAGCAAGGGTCGATCAAAGGCCAGGAGCTTCAGGCCGAATCCCAGGATGGCAAATAACCAGCTCCAGGCACTCAAAAAGGAGAGAAGCGCATATGTCCAATCAGTTATCAAAACCGGGAAAACCACACGTGAAGGGCTAAACAACTGGTACAGTTGGGCAGTCGATAAAACCAGACCCAGTAAAAGAGAAATCCAGCGCTGATCCATAATATGCTGTTGGAGTCGGTCGCTGGAAAAAATCATGAATCCTGCAATCAGAAACCAGATATAATATAGAAAACCCCAGCCACCGTTGCCCACATTCAGAACTGCTCCTGGAATAATCACCTTCATCATCACTAGCGGGATAGAGAACCCCACATACATCAAACCTGGAATCGTAAACCACGACGTGATCCTATTCAGAATCGCCCGCCCGCTTCCTTTCAACCAGATAAACAAGCGGTAGCAGATCAGGCTGTAGACAAATAAAAATAACAGATACCAGAGGTGCATCCCGTGAAATGCGAAATTCCCTGGAATGCCTATTCCGAAATAAACACCGTTGAAATATTCGGGTAAAAATGAAAAGAATGATCCCGAGAATTGACCATGTGTTAATCGCTCCAGGTATACTTGCAGGGCGCTGTGCGTGGCCGATGCGACCAGGACCGGAATCATCAGTCTCATAAACTTATCGACATAGAATCTGGACCAGCCGCCGGATTTTGCGATGGCATAAAATAAACTCGCACCGGAGATGATGAAAAAAAGCGGCATCATCCAGCGCGTGGCAAAAACATTCCATAACTCTACCCAGACAAAAGTGTTGATATTCTTAACATGCCAATCACCCAGATTAAAAAATCGGCTGCTGTGATAAACAAAGACGATCAGAATGGCAAAAACGCGAAGCCAGTCAAGTTCATATCTTCTACGAGAGGTGTTTGTAGTCATTGGAACCTCATAACGAGACAGCATATGACGGCATGCAAGTCAGTTCATACCAAGAAGTATTTTGCCAGAATCACAAATTGATAAAAACTTCAGATACACAGATCTAACTACAACTCTGGTAAAACTACAGTACCATCATTTATGGTTTCCAAGTCAAGTAAATCATAATTTTGATAATTGCAAATCATCTCTTTACACTCACACCGGATTTACACTCTGTCATCTGATCTCTGACCCCTATTTCACGCCGGCCAGTGCCAGCCCGGCAAAACACAGATCACGCCGATGGTGTTCGCCACCAGATAGAACGACTGGGTCGGATGCTCCTTTTTGCTGATAAAGTTCCAGCCGGCGTGGGTAAAGGCTGAGATGATGAGGAGTATGGTGGCGGTTAGGGACATAAAATGAAGGTGTCAGTTGTCGTTGTGCATAAGGTATTTAGTTTAATAAGGTTTCAGGTGTCAGGTGTCAGGTTTCAGGGTGGACTTCAGCGGTTCTGATAAAGCTGGATAATTAGGGTCGGCCTCCGTGCCGACCGTATTCTGGAATGCGTGATGTTCCGATTCCGGCGGGCACAGAGGCCCGCCCTACTTCTTAATTTCGCAGTCCTGACACCTGAAACCTGACACCTGAAACCATTTGCGCAGTAATCGGTTTGTTGCAGAAACTGTCTATTAAGCGAAACTTAGGCTGCTATGAAGCATCTACTTCAGCAATACACTCCTCTATAATGTCCAGCGCTTTATCCATTTCTTGGCGGGTAATTGTCAGAGCCGGGGTGAGGGTGATAATATTGCCCATGGTGAGTTTGAAGCTAAGCCCCTTTGAAAGGGCGGCATACATGACCGCTTCGGCTTCATCGAGGGCCCGCTCACGGGTCTGTCTGTCTTTCACCAGCTCGATGCCAAGGAACAATCCCAGCCCGCGAACATCGCCGATAACAGGATAGCGGTCTTTCATTTCGTTCAGGCGTTCGAGGGCGTATTGCCCCAGTTTGCGGGCGTGCTCCACCAGATTGTGAGTTTCAATATAATTGAGGGTTGCCAGCGCCGCCGCGCACCCGACAGGACTTTTTTCATGGGTGTAGTGACCCATTGCCCGGTCACCAGCAACATCCAGAGCTTCACTGGCAATCATGGCTGCAAGAGGGAAAACCCCTCCGCCTAACCCTTTGCCGATGACGACAATGTCGGGAACGGTGCCGAAATTTTCAAAGGTAAACATTTTACCGGTGCGGCCGAGGGCGTGGGGAATTTCGTCAAAAATCAACAAGGCACCATGGCGGTCGCAGGCCTGGCGGATTTTTTGCCAGTACCCGGGTCTGGGGATATAGGGGGTGCTGCGGATGGGTTCTGCAATAACCGCAGCAATATCGCCTTCTTTTTGGAGAATGTATTCAACATAATTGGCGCAGGTCAAATCGCACCCTCCGCGGTCCGAGCAGCCAAACACGCAATGATACTCATCGGGAGGCGGCACATGCTCGGTTCCCGGAAGCAGCGGGCCCATGTCCTGGCGGAAGGCGGCCTCGCCCCCGATGGAGATGGTGTCGAGGGTGGCGCCGTGGAAAGAATCCCACATGGAGATGGTTTTATGCCGCCCGGTCGCCACCCGCGCCAGCTTTACGGCCATTCCGACGGCTTCAGCCCCCCCGGGGCAGAATAAGGACTTGTTAAGATTGCCGGGAGCGATGTCTGCCAGCTTTTTGGCAAGATCTACGGCAACCCGGTTGGTATAGCGACGGGTGCAAAATGAAAGCGCATCCAGCTGGTTTTTGATGGCGTTGATTACATCCGGATTGGCAAAACCGACCTGGTGCACATTGTTTCCATGAAAATCCATATAGCGGCGACCCTGCATGTCTTCGATATAGATACCTTCGCAGGCGCGCATGGTATTCAGGCAGGGAGTGGACAGCGATTGTTTCAGAAAGTAGCGGGCATCTTCATCCAGCAGTGACCGGCTTTCAGCATCGATATGCGCTTGCTGCCATTTTTCGCGCCGGGGGGATATGTTAATATCGCCCTCGGATTTGTGGCGTCGGGACATTGCCTGTCTCCTTTTTATCGAAACATTGAAATAATTGGCCTTTTATCTTATTATCTACTGGCAGTCCCCTTAGTCAAACGAATAATGCTTATGTTATCGATAACTTTAAATATCCTAGTTTCTACAACTTGGTCTATTACAGACATAACGCACAGGAGCTGACAGGTGAAAAAAGATAAAAGAATTGAGCGTGAGCAGGGGGATGTCAACACCACCGGCAACCGCAGGGAATACTGGAAACGGAATTTAAAAGGCGAGACAAAGAGATGGTTTGATGAAGATCAGAAATATTTTCTGCACCAGAGCCTGTCGACTCCGGTGTTAAATGTTTTGTCCCGGGCCCAAGGTGCTTACATTGAAGATTTAGACGGTAAAAAATACATCGATATGCACGGCAATGGTGTGCATAATGCCGGTTTCAACAATCCGGCCGTTATTGAGGCCGTCAAAAAGCAGCTGGAAGAAAACATGACCTTTTGTCCCCGGCGTTATACCAATATCCCGGCCATTGAACTGGCCAAAAAGCTGGCGGAGATTACCCCCGGTGATTTATGTCGTTCGCTTTTCTGCCCGGGAGGATCGGAAGCGATCGAGATGGCGTTGATGCTGGCCAAACAGGTCACCGGTCATTTCAAGACCATTTCCTTCTGGGGTTCATTTCATGGTGCCGGCCCGGGCGCTGCCAGTGTCGGGGGTGAAGAGCATTTCAGAGGCGGATTCGGCCCCATGGTTCCGGGCGCCTTTCATGTTGAGTTTCCCAACTACTACCGCAATCCCTGGGGATTTTCGAGGCCGGAAGACGTGGATGCGGAATGTCTGCGCCAGATTGAACTGGTTTTAAAGCGGGAACCTGAAATGGCGGCCGTTATCGGTGAGCCGATTTCAGCCACACCTGTGATTCCTTCTAAAGAATACTGGAAAGGGGTGAAACAGCTCTGTGAGCAATACGGCGCTTTGCTGATCTTCGATGAGATCATCGAAGGATTTGGCCGCACCGGTAAGATGTTTGCCTGCGAGCATTTTTTAACGCCGGATATCCTGGTGCTGGGTAAATCATTCGGGGGCGGGCTGTTACCGTTTGCCGGGATTGTTACCCATGAAAAATTTAATGTTTGCCGCCAACGGTCTCTTGGGCATTACACCCATGAGAAAAATGCCCTATGTTCGGTGGCCGCACTGGCCGAGATTGGGTATATCGAAGAAAATAATTTACCGGATCATGCCGCTGAACTGGGTCTGTATGCTTTCAGACGATTAAATGATTTGAGAGAAAAACACCGCCTCATTGGCCAGGTTGCCGGCCTGGGACTGCACATCGGCATTGATCTGGTCACTGACCGCAAGTCAAAGACAAGGGCGATTGATGAAGCCGAGATCATAATGTTTAAGTGCCTGGAAAAGGGACTTTCCGCTAAAACGATCGAGGGCAATATCCTGACCCTGAGGCCGGCTCTGATCATCACCCAAGATGAAATGGACCGTGCCATCGATATCATCGCTGAAGCGATTGCTGAAGTCGAGCAAGGGAAAAAATATTAGCGGCTTTGACCAGCATTTTAATTAAGTTTATGTGAAGGCTCCTGAGCGTTTGTCTGTCATATTTTCGAATCTGTGTTTGGCCTCTTCATAGTCTTCCGGCGTATCTATCTCAACCCATTTATCTGACGGTTCATACCAAGCCGCCATAGAGTTATCGACAACATATTGGTTGATCAAATGTTCCCAATTCAGACCTAGGTTTTCGGGGTTGCCAAAGAACCGCTCTGCACATTTTAACAATTTCTGCCTACCCCGCCTCGTAAACATAAGAATGCCGATCGCCTCCCCAAGAAATCGAGAGTTTTCAGTTTCGATCGCCGGGGCCTTGTCGATCAGGCTATCGATATTATACGCGTGATCAACGAGGGCTTTTGCACACTCCAGATCATCGATCGAGCCAGGACCCACAAGGACTTTATCCTGCGTACCACCATTAAGAAATTTCTCTAAGATGGGTCTGTCAAAGATTAGGTCACCGTCGAACACCACCATAGAATGAGCTGCATGTTGGACTCCAAGGTAAAGAGAGTACCCATTTCCCTTGGTCATGAAGTCGTGATTTTCGACCAAAACGACCTCCCCGAGGCGATTCGCTGAGGATAGGTGTTGACGTATGAGGTTGTGTTGATATCCAACAACTACAATCTTCTCTGCGAAACCAAGCGCGGCTGCATGATCCAGCTGGTGTAACAGTAAGGATTTTCCGTTTATCGGCAGTAAACATTTCGGCATCGTCGTAAGGCGAGACATTCGATTGCCGACACCGGCCGCCAGGATCACTGCAGAGTAATATGGGTGTCGCGTATCCATTTTCTTTTGAAGCCTCTTTTTATAGTGCCGGGAACAGAAACAATATTTATCGGATAACGAAAGCAGGCTTTATTGTCAATTATAGCAGTTTAAACAACCCCTTTTTCCGCAAACCCCTTGATATCTTCTTGCGTGTAACCCATTTCCTGCAGAATTGAGGCCGTGCTTTCTCCAAAGTCCACCGGCGGGGTCCGGACCGAGCCCGGGGTCTCACTTAGTTTGACGGCCACTCCGAGTGTTTTTGATTTTTTACCGTCCCGGCCTTCGATTTCAACCACCGTTTCTCTTTGCAAAAAGAGCGGGTCTTCCAGCACTTCGCTTATTGATTGAATTTTTCCCCAGCAAATATCGAGATCGGCCAGGATGACATCCCATTCGTCCAGGGTTTTTTGCTTAAAGGTTTTGCGCATGGACTGCAGGATTTCTTCGCGTCGCTGATCATCGTATTGCAGGGGAGCATATTCGGGAATAGCGAGGGTATCGCACAGTTGCTTCCAGAATCGGTTTTCGACCGCACCGATGGATAAATACCGGCCATCGGCCGTTTCATAGGTGTTGTAGCAGGCATAGCGATGGGACAGAATCCCATCGGCGCGTTTGGGTTCCTCTCCGGTAAGCCGGCGGAAAAACAGGGCGGCGGGGAGAAATCCCACCATCCCGTCGGTCATGGATATATCGATATATTGTCCTTTACCGGTATTTTGCCGGGCAAAAAGGGCCAAAAGGATTCCAATGGCCGCATTCATGCCGCCGCCGGCAATGTCGGCGATTTGAACCCCTGGAATAGAAGGGGGGCGGCTTTTTTCGCCGATGAGATCCAGAACCCCGGCATAGCTGAGATAATTCACATCGTGTCCAACGCGGTCTCGAAACGGGCCTTTCTGGCCATAGCCTGTAATCGAGCAGTAAATAATTTTTGGATTGGCCTGGCGAACCGACTCATAACCAACCCCCAGTCGATCAACCACACCCGGTCGGAACCCTTCCAGCAGGACATCGGCCTTTTCGATCAGGCGATAAAAAATCTCCAGGCCCTTCTCGGTTTTCAGGTTTAACGACAGGTGCTCTTTGTTGCGGTTGATTAAGTTAAAAAAAAGCCCGTCGGCCAGAAAACGTTTGTCTTCGACCGCGATTACCCGGGCGCCATGGTCTGCCAGAATCATCGAACAGTAAGGTCCCGGCAGAAGGCGGGAGAGGTCGATAACTGTTATTCCATCTAATGCGCCAGGTCTAAACATTATTTCCCCTTTTCTGATATAGATAGCAATAATTGTTGAGCGTTTCACTTGAGGAGCGCTTCGCCTGCCCGCCATCGCGAGCTCAGGCGAGGCGGGCGGGCTTTAGGTTTGAGGCAAGAAAGGACTCCCTCTATTATAATCGTGATAATAAGGGTTTTGCCTCCAACCTCTAACCTCAAACCTCCAAAAGCAATTCCTGCCTCAAACCGATAGCACCGCAGGTGCGATCCTCTATCCTCCGCAGGCGGAGATCCTCAAATCCCGTTTAAAGCGGGATGATCCGCCAGCCCCAGGCTGGCGCTATTTTCCTTTAAATACCGGCTTTCTCTTCTCCATAAAAGCCGTAACCGCTTCGACGACATCCTCGGAGGGCAGGGCAGCGGCGTTCTTCTGGGCCACGTACTGCAGGCCGGCATCGATGCCATTGTCCCGGCTGTACAGGATGACTTCTTTAGTGCCTTGAACCGTTAACGGCGGGCAATCTGCAATCCGGCCGGCAAGCTTTTTGGCCTCGGCGTACAAGGCGTCACGGTTTTCACATATGCGTGTGATCAGGCCCATCTGCAGGGCTTCTTCGGCCGTAAAGTTGCGGCCGGTCAAGGCCAGCTCCCTGAACCAGCCGTGCCCGATAATAAAGGGCAGCCGCTGCAGGGTGCCAAGATCGGCAATGATGCCCATGGGGGTTTCCCGGATGCTGAAAACGGCATCTTCAGTGGCGATGCGAATATCGCAGGCGCTGACCAGGTCAATCCCCCCGCCGATGCAGTGGCTGTGGATGGCTGCAATCACCGGTTTGCTGCAGCGTTCGATACTGGTTATACCTTCCTGGAGCTTTAATATCTTTCTGCGCGTGGTTTCCCGCTGGTCTGCGGCTTGCCCGCTGAGCAGTGATCCGGCTTCTTCGAGATCGGTACCGGCGGTAAAGCTCTTGCCTTCAGCCTTGATGACCACTGCGCGTACCCCGGAATCCCTATCTAAGTTTTCGAGATGCTCTGAGAGTTCTTCAAAAAAGGTGGTTCCCATGGTGTTGCGCTTTTCGGGGCGGTTCAAGGTCAACCAGGCAATAGGGGCGTCTATTTCGACTTTAAATTGGCCTATGTCGCTCATTTGATGTCTTCTCCTTCACACCGGATAGATTTGACGATACCATCAGTTAAAAATGAAAATAGTTTATTCACCTGCTAAAGTCAAACTCGATATGAACCGTTCCAAAAGATAATTGACCTGATTGGGGGACTGGAGTATGGTCCTATTTTCGCCTTGTTTAACTACGGTTTGCCAGCTTCGAGGTGACAGTATGAAAGTTTCAAGCATTCAACTGGAAATTGGTGACAGATCCAAAGAAGACAATATAAAGCACGCCCTTGGCATGCTCAGCCATGTGGAGGATAGTGATCTTATTTTGTTGCCTGAGATTTGGCCCAACGGATATTTTTCATTTAGCCGGTATCAGGGCGAGAGTGAACCGGCAGACGGTCCAACCATAGAAATCTTCAGGAAAAAGGCCCGTGAAAGGGAATGCCACATTTTAATGGGCAGTTTTGTTGAAAATGATAACGGGCATTTATACAACACGACCCTCCTGCTGGATCCGGACGGAAACACTGCCGCACGCTATCGCAAAATCCATCTGTTTGGCTATCAGTCTGATGAAAGGAAAATTTTAACTTCCGGCCGGGATGTTGTCGTGGTTGATACGCCCTGGGGGCCGAGTGGATTCTCCACCTGCTATGATTTGCGATTTCCCGAGCTTTTCAGGCTGATGGTCGACAGGGGCGCGAAGTTCTTTCTGATTCCTTCGGCCTGGCCCATGGCACGCTTGGATGCCTGGCGACTTTTCAACCGGGCCAGGGCTAATGAAAACCTGGCCTATCTGATTTCCTGCAACTGCGCCGGTTACAATTCCGGCAATCAATATGCCGGGCACAGCATGATTGTTGATCCGCTGGGGAAGGTGATCGTCGAAGGCGGCCAAAAGGAAGAGGTGGTGACGGCCGAAATAGACCCGGGGTTCGTGGATTCGGTTAGATCTGAGTTCAGCTTTTTGGACAACCGGGTGTTCCGGTAAACCGGATCCTAATTGAGCGCAAAACGCTCAATTTTTGTGAGAACGGCTTTCCAGCCGCGATTCCTCCCGAATCCGATGCTCTTTAATCGCGGCTGGAAGCCGCTCCCACAATTACTGCCCATGACATTGCAGAAGATAAAGGGGTTCTCAGAGAAAAATGGCGTCACCCTCGAATCCAATTGTTTCCCGATCAGAATCTGTGCTCGGCGTAATTTATGCCGGTGCTGCTTTTTTGATCTGGGGGCTGGCGCCCGTATATTGGAAAGCACTGGGCGCCGTAGCCCCCCTGGAAATCATTGCCCATCGCGTGGCGTGGTCTTTTTTCTTTCTGTTAGCCTTGATAGTTTTGCAGCGCCAGTGGAATCGGCTTGTTGCCATCCTGGAGAATCCGCGGATGCTCCTGATTCTTTTGTTGACAGCCATCCTGGTTGGGGTCAACTGGCTGCTTTATGTCTGGGCCGTAAACAATAACCATCTGCTGCAGGCCAGTCTTGGTTACTATATCAATCCGCTTGTGAATGTCGTGCTGGGGATGGTGTTTCTCAGGGAACGCCTGCGTCCGCCCCAGATTCTGGCAGTGGTGCTGGCCACCATCGGTGTCCTTTATCTCACCATCCAATATGGCGCTTTTCCCTGGATAGCCGTCGGTCTGGCGATGAGCTTCGGACTTTACGGCCTCATCCGGAAGGTGGCGCCCGTAAGTCCCCTGGTGGGCTTGACGGTTGAAACCCTTTTGCTGTCATTTCCCGCTATCGGCTATCTGCTCTACCTGAATATCCAGGGCACGGGTTCCATATTTCGTGTCAGTCTCAATTTGGATTTGCTCCTGATGGGCTGTGCTCCGCTCACTACGGTTCCTTTGCTGTTTTTTACTGCCGGTGCCAAACGCTTGTATCTTTCCACTGTAGGGCTGATGCAGTACATCGGTCCCAGCGGCATGTTCCTTCTGGCCGTTTTTTACTACCATGAGCCGTTTTCAACCACCCAGGTCTGGACCTTCGTCATGATCTGGTCAGCCCTGGCAATTTATTCGACAGATTCGGTGATCTATTTTCGACGGCACAGATGAGGGGGTCGGGGTGCGGGTTACGGGTTGCGAGTTACGGGTTACGGGTTGCGGGTTACGCGTTGCGGGGCGCGAGTTGCGGGTACGCGCTGCGGGTTGTGAACGAGTGGCATAGCGCAGAGGGCATAGGGATTAGCGCGAAAAGCCGAAATGCAGAACGCTCTGCCCTATGCGCCATGCGCTATGCAGGTGGCAACCAAAGACGAATGAGCCGGAGATGGTAAATGATGGTTCAGTTTGAAGACGCTATAAAGGTAGCGTGTGACTGCTTCAGTAAAGATGGCAACGCCCACCTCGAGTACCTGTTCGTCAATGTAGAAAAATAAGATGAAAAGATCTTTGAAATACTTATGGTATGTCAACGGATTCCAAAATAGTAGATCCAATAAATTAAATCAATTGCGATGTGAACTGATCCAAAAGATAATTGACCGAAGGGGGAGGATAAAGTATGGTGAAGCGCTTAAATGCTATTCGTGGTTTTTTAGCAACTTCTGGTTTTTTGCCCAGGAAATAATTCGATCAAGATCCTTACGATTTTTTTTTATGGGAGGCTTAATATGACAAAACAGACATTAAAGCAGATGATCTGGCTGCTCTGCCTGGCGGTTGCCCTGACGGCATGCAAAGAGAAAACTGAAATCGTTGAAGTGGTCCGGTCCATCAAAACCATTACCGTCAGTGAGCAGGCCACCGAGCAGATACGAAAATTCGCCGGGATTGTTGCTGCGGTCGATTCCTCCGGCCTCAGTTTTCAGGTCGGCGGGCAGGTGGAGTCCGTGGAAGTTGACATCGGCGATAAAGTGAAAAAAGGGCAGGTGCTTGCTGTTCTTGATCCGGAGCCCTACCAGTTAGAGGTGGATGCGGTCGGGGCTGAACTTGTCAAAGCCCGGGCTAATGTTGTCAATACGAAGTCAGAGTACGATCGCCAGCAGCGGGTTTTCGAACAGGGCGCGGGGGCCAAAAGTGATTTGGATGCCGCGGAATATAATTACAGGGCCGCCGGGAGCGCGGTTGATTATCAGATTGCCAGACTGGATCAAGCCAATCGCAATTTGCGCAAAACGAAGTTGCTCTCCCCTTACGACGGCACCATCGCCTGGCGATCTGTGAATCCGAACGAGGAGGTGAAAATCGGGCAGAAAGTGTTCGAAATTAATGCCACCGGGGCAATGGAGGTCCAGCTGGCCGTTCCGGAGACCACCATCGACCTGATACACATCGATGACCCGGCGACGATCAGCTATCCCACACTGCCGGGGGAGTCCGCCAAAGGCCGTATTTCCTTTATCGGTTCGGCCGCTGTTAAAGCCAACGCCTTTCCGGTCAAAGTGGAGCTGATTGATCCGAATGAAAAAGTCAAACCCGGCATGACCGCTGAAGCCAATCTTTCTATCAAAGATGCAAACCAGCAGCCCGGTTACCTGGTTCCGCTCCAGGCACTCCTGCCGGCCCCGGAGGCGAACCGGGGGTATGCCTTTGTGTATGACCCCCAGACATCGACGGTCAAAAAAACGCCGGTCAGCTCCCGCGGCATGGAGGATAAAAAAGCAATCGTGTACGAGGGACTGGCGGCCGGGGACATTATCGCCGTGGCCGGCGTGAGTTTTTTAGCCGATGGGCTGAAAGTCAAACTGATGGAACAATAAAAAAAGGTTCAAA
>Ga0210133_1000157_pt1 | contig 26942 bp, 25 predicted proteins | sample Joice_ThreeSqC_D_2_FD_184874 | JGI IMG/M metagenome (GOLD analysis project Ga0210133, IMG submission 184874) | Wetland microbial communities from San Francisco Bay, California, USA, that impact long-term carbon sequestration - Joice_ThreeSqC_D1... | ecosystem: Environmental > Aquatic > Marine >...
GCCAGCCGATACATGGACCAGTACAGCGCGGCCACGTGGGGATAATTGTACGAGCGCGGGACCTCCAGCGTGTGGGCCTTGTCCCACGCGCCCCAGTAGGTCTGTCCGGTGGTGGCGTCGGTCCACTGCACGCTGCTGTCATAGGTGCCAGCCGGCATGGTCGTCGGCTCGTAGTAGAACAGCGTGCGCTTCACCCCGTATTGCAGGGATCCCGAGCTGTATTGCAGCCCTCCCCACACCACCTTGTCGACGAAGTCCTGGTATTTCGCCACCTGGCCGCTGTCGGGCTGTCCGAATTCCTTCATCGCACCGGCCAGCCACGTTGCGCCGCCGTCGTCGCCCAGGCCACACACCCACGCCTGGCGCGACTGGGTCACGATCTTGCCGAGCTCGTGATCGTAGGTCATGACCGAAGGACTGCGACCGAACACATCGTTCGCATCGGTGTACCAATCCTTGGTGGTCAGGAAGGTGCCGAGGTCGGTCATCACCTGCTTGGCGGCCTTGGTGACGTAGTAATGGATAGTCTGCACGGTGCCGTCCGCGTAGGTCGCGGTGATGCGGCTGCGTCCCCAGGTCTTGGCCGCGAGCGTGTACGCCTTCCAACCGCTTGCCGTCGCGGGCTGGCTTGTCGCGACGATGGCGCCGGCCGGCTCGACCACCAGCGAGCTCACGTCCGAGGGATACTTGAGGTAGAGCTTGCCTTCGAGATCCTGGGGCAGGATGTAACCAGGGATGCCCACGGCCACGGGGCGCTGGTACCGCGCCAGGGTCTTCTCGATGTTGCGGATGGAATCGGAAAGCACCAGCTCCACCCCGTAGGTCTTGCTCTCGCCCACCGCCAGCGTGAGGTCGGTGGCGGGATTCCAGGGTTGCGCGCCCGCCCATTCCCCATCGGCGTAGGCCTTGCTGTGCACCATCCATTCGAAGAAGCCTTCGAAGGTCTGCCCGCGCGGGGTGAGGTCGGTGAAGATCGCCACCGGATCCTTCGAGCCGGTCTTGGGCGCGTTGAGAATGGGGTCGTAAGCCTCGAAGGGCGTCTTGCCGTCGGGGAGCACCAGCAGGGCCGGTCCCTGGCCGGACAGGCGCGTTACCTGCAAGTAACCGGCGTCGCGGCCGATGTAGGGATCCGCGAACGAGCACAAGGCGTGCGCCTGATCCAGGGTCCGGTTGGTGATCACGTTGTTGAACACCATGGGGATCCCGAGGGCGCCGATCTGCACTGACGCGCTGGACGTGTTCTTGAGCGTGAAGCGCATGATCAACCGGCCACCCTCGGTCACCCACGCGCGCGTGATGTCGAGCGGCAGGCCAGACGGCAAGGCTGGCGACAGATCCGCTGCTGCCAGCACGCTGCCCGAGGGCGTCTGGGCGGTCACGGCAGTTCGCGAAGCCGAGGTCGTTACGTTTTGCCAGTCGCCGCTCCCCCCGGAGCGCAAGCGCAGGGTGATGTCCCCGAGGTGAAAGTAGCCAGGTCCCGACCGACTGGAGACGAGATCGGCCGGCGTGAAGTCGAAGCTCGACACGCCCTTGGGCTTCAACGCGGCGATAGTCTGGGAATTCTTGGTCAAGCTCACGCAGAACTCCGCGGTCTCGAAGTTGATGGTGCTGGTGGAGGTGCTGCAAGTGCCGTCGATCCACGCGGTGTCGGGAATCGTAGTGGCGCCACCCGTTGCTGCGCCGCCGCCGGTGCCGCTGCCGCCCGCGCCGGTGCCGCTGCCGCCCGCGCCGGCTGTCCCGCCCGACCCGGCCGAGCCGCCGCCGCCCTGGCTACCGCCGCCCGAGCCACCCGAACCCGCCGTGGCACCACCGTTGCTGGAGGTTGCGCCGCCCGAGCCCGGCGCGGTGCCAACCGAGCCACCGCCTGTGCTAGCACCGCCCGAGCCAGCGCTGGCACCTCCCGTGTCAGCCCCGCCGTCGCCCTTGGCCGCGCTCGTGCCGCCGGTTCCTGGCGTGCCGCCTCCGAATCCACCGCTGGCAGCTGCTCCGTCATGAACGGACGGACCGGTGCTTGATGAACAACCGAAGGACCACAGCAAGGCCGAGGAAAGCAGGAATGCGGAAAGGCGCGGCCGCGGTCTCTCTGGCTTCATGGCTAAGTAGGTCTCCGTTTCAGCTTTTCGCAGCTCACACCGATGTTTGCTTGCCGGCGGTTCTGGGATGAGCCGCCGAACGGCCTCCGAACGACCTGCTGATGAGCGCAGAGAAGGAGGAATTGATGACGCTTCGCTCTATCAATGGTACGTTGGCCGCGATTCTTGTTTCGGCGACGGTGGGGTGCAGCAGCGGCACGGGCACCGCGACGACCGGCAGCGGCGGCAGTACCACGAGCGGCGGCAGTACCACGAGCGGCGGAGCGTCCGGATCGGGCGGCGCGACCGGCTCTGGCGGTGCGACCGGCTCGGGTGGCGCGACCAACTCGGGCGGCGCGAGTAGCTCGGGCGGCACGAGTGGCTCGGCTGGCACGAGTGGAACAGGTGGCGGAAGCGGAACTGGAGGCGCGACGGCCTCCGGCGGAACGACCTTCTCTTCCTCGGGTGGCGCCTCCACGACAGGCGGCACCACCGGCTTGGGTGGTGCGACCGACACGGGCGGCGCGACCGGCACGGGCGGCAGCAGCTTGCCGCCCGGCAGCTGCGATCCCGGATCCTCGGCCACGACCTGGGCGAGCGACTGCCCCACGGCTCCACCCACCACCTGCACGGCAGGTACCTGGGTCGCCGGCGGCCCGGATCCCGACCATTCGGGCTTCGCGAAGTGCTCCGAGTCCGATCACTTCGCGGTTTACTCGGACGAGGCCTGCACGGCCTCGGCGCAAACCGCCGTCACGCACCTGGAAACCGTGTGGAACACTTACTTCGGCAGCCCCATGTACATGCGCGAACCGCTTTGTACCTCGTCCACCAAATACAAGGCCAGCGTGCACGTGCATTCGGACTGGGGCTTGACCGGCGGCTCATGGGCCTCGGGCCGCATGGGCATGTGGATCGGCACCGGAGGTCTCTCCGATCACTGGGGACTCGCCCACGAATTCATGCACGGTGTGCAGTCGGTCGAAGGCGGCCAATCGTGCAACCAATCGAACACCTGCGGCTGGGTCTACGAGAGCCATGCCAACTGGGGCCCCCAGCAACTGACCGAGTACCACACCACAAGCCTCCACTGCTCCGAGCTTTTGGTGAACGCCACCCACCTGTATCTGGGCTCGACGCGTGACCGTTACTGCAACTGGCAGTTCATGGAGTTTCTGAAGGACAAGTACTGCTACGGCGCGGTCAATGCCATCTGGACCGGCAAGGCAGCAGCCGATCCATTCGCCGGAATCATGAACGGCATGAGCTGGAACGTCGCACAGCTGAACGATTTCATGGGCGAGTGGGCCATGCACAACGTGACCTGGGACTACCAGGATCCGCCACCTGAAAGCACTGCGGGTGGCAACCAGGGCGCCTTCTACCGCCGGACCTACGGCCTCGTCACCGACACATCCAAAAACGACCGCCGCTTGCGCCTCACCAAGGTCGAATCGCTCGACGCCGACTACGCAAACAATCGACGCTTCATCTCGCCTCTGTACTCGGCACCGCAGCGCTACGGCTACAACATCATCCGGTTGTATCCTGAAACAGGTGCGACCAGCGTGACGGTCACCTTCCGGGGCGTGACCTCGGCGCCATCGAGTCCCGACTGGCGCTGGGGCCTCGTCGCCACCGACGCGGGGATCACCAAAGCACGCTACAGCCCGGTGCAGAAGGGCTCCGACGGTGCGCTCAACTTCTGCGTGAATACCGGGGATTCGCTATTCCTGGTCGTGGTGGCAACGCCGTCGGCCTGGTACGACATCGTCTGGGATCAGGCCTACAACACCGTCCCGCGCTACCCGTACATGATCCAGCTTGCCAACGTTTGGCCGGACGGGTTCCAAGGCGGCGATCAAGACGCGTGTCCCTCGGGCACTGTACGGGTCAGCAACGGCGGCGGCTGCGGTCCGTCCGGCCTGGCCTCGACGGTCTTCGTTGGACCGTATGCGTTGGTGACCGGCAGCGGGGTAAGCGGGTCGGCCCGCATCGAAGACCACGCGCAGGTGCTCGGCGGCAAGGTGTCCGACGGGACCGTCGGCGCGCTCACCATCTTTGGCAGCGCGTTCACGGTCAGCGGTGCCTCGACCAAAGCGGCGACCACGTTCATGCCGCTCGACTTCTTCGAGGGGCGCAGCCTCACCGGTGGCTCGCTCATCGGTGACGTCGAGCTGCGCGCGAGCCGTTCGAGCGGCACCTGTTCGGGCTTCGTCGACGGCTCGACCTGCACTGGCCCCGGCGCCGACGCCACCCCGGCGCCGCCTTACACTTGGCGGTAGCTCGGGCGAAGCGAAGCTAGAATGCCGCCTCGTCCATGTGATAGCCGGCCTCGCCGTGATCGAAGTTGTCGAGGCCTTGCTCCTCGTTCTCGAGATCGGGGCGCAGGCCGAGCACGGCCTTGATGCCATAGGCCAGCACCGCAGTGCCGCCCAAGGCGAGCGCGATGGTCACCCCCATGGCCTTCAATTGTTCCAGCCACAAGGTGTGGCCGACGATCTGGGACAGATTGTTGTTGAGGTTGCCGTTGACCTCCGGCGTGGCGAGCAGGCCGGTCAGAAGCGCGCCCAGGGTTCCGCCCACGCCGTGAACGCCGAAGGTGTCGAGCGCGTCGTCGTACTTGAGCCATTGCTTGAGCTTGGTACACGCGAGGTAAGGAAGGACGGCGGCCAGCACGCCGATGATCACGGCGCTCGTCGCCGAGACGAAGCCCGCAGACGGCGTGATCACGACCAGGCCCGCGACCACGCCCGAGCAGAACCCCAGCACCGTCGGCTTGCCGCGCGTGATCCATTCGATGAGCGGCCATACCGAGCCGGCCACGGCGGCGGCCAAGGTGGTCGCGAGAAAGGCGCCCGCCGCGATGCCGTCCGCCGCGACCGCGCTGCCGGCGTTGAAGCCGTACCACCCCACCCACAGCATGCCCGTGCCCACCGCGGTCAGCACCATGCTGTGAGGCATGAACGGCCGCCGGCCGAATCCCTTGCGCGGCCCCAGAATGAGGGCCAGGAGCAGAGCAGACCAACCCGAGGACATGTGGACGACGGTGCCGCCCGCGAAGTCGATGGCTTTGATACCCGCGTTGGCGTTGCCGAGCCCGTTCATCATGCCGTCCACGCCCCACACCATGTGCGCGAGCGGGAAATAGACCACGAGCATCCAGCCCAGGATGAAGAGCATCAACGCCGAGTACTTCATGCGCTCGGCGATCGCGCCCACGATGAGCGCGGGCGTGATGATGGCGAACATCATCTGGTACATGGCGAAGACCGACTGGGAAACCCACGGGCCGTAGTCGCCGTTGGGGGTGGCGCCCACGCCTCGCAAGAAGGCGAACTTCAACGAGCCCAGGATGGTCGAACCGCCCTCCGCACCGTGGCCCGCGAACACGAGGCTGTAGCCGAAGGCCCACCACAGGATGGTCACCAGACCGGCGCAACCGAAACACTGGGCAACCACCGAAAGGATGTTCTTGCGCCGCACCAGACCTCCGTAGAAGAGAGCCAATCCCGGCAAGGTCATGAAGAGCACGAGCGACGCCGAAGTCATCATCCAGCCGTTGTGTCCCGGGCCGGGCGCGGTGAGCGTCTTCGGTGCGCTGTTGTTGATGTACGCCTCCAGATCGGCGACCCTCGCCGCAAGGTCGGCATTGGCGATCGGCGCTGGCGCTGGCGCCGGCGCCGGAGCTGCCGCAGGAGCTGGAACAGCGGCGGGCGTTGGAGACGATTCGCTTGGCGTCTGCCCCAACGCGTCCCGAGCAGAGAAGCCTATACCGAGGAGAGTCGAAACGAGCACCGTGACGAGCGCAAATTGCCTTGTCTTCATGACGTATCGTCCTTTCATCCGGCAAAGTAGAGACGCGGCACGGATGTAGCAAGACGTTCTCCTGTCCTTGTTCGACATTTTTCCCGCGCGAAACTCGATTGGGCCAGGAAAGCAACTGGAAAGAAACCTGGAGGAAACAGGAATCGCTTCGCGGCAGTTCGGCACCGTAATGCTAGAAAAACCCCATGACGGTTCGTGAACAACTCGAAGCAGATGAAGAGAAGGTTCTTTCGCCACACGCGCAGAAGAGCAGCAAGACCCTCGGCCGCGCGCGTCCCGAACCGCTCGACGAGGTTCGCCCCATCTTCCAGCACGATCGCGATCGCATAATTCACTCCAAGTCGTTCCGCCGCCTGGCCGGCAAGACACAGGTCTTCCTCGCGCCGGAGGGCGACCATTACCGCACGCGTCTGACCCACACCCTGGAGGTTTCCCAGATCGCGCGCACCATCGCACGCGCCTTGCGCCTCAACGAATCGCTCACCGAGGCCATCGTGATGGGCCACGACCTCGGGCACACGCCTTTCGGCCACGCCGGCGAGCGCGTGCTGGCCAAGTTGATTCCCGGTGGCTTTCACCACGGCCGCCAATCCATCCGCGTGGTCGACGTGCTGGAGAACGAGGGGCGTGGCCTCAACCTCTCCGCCGAGGTGCGCGACGGAATCCTGCGCCACTCGAAGGGCAAGGGAAAGGTCCTGGCCAGCGAAATCGACCACGAGGCCTCCACGTTGGAGGGCCAAATCGCCCGCGTGGCGGACATCGCGGCGTACGTGAATCACGATCTCGACGACGCCATCCGCGGCCACCTCGTCGAGGTCTCGGACGTCCCACCGGCCATCCTGAAGGTGCTCGGACGAACGCACAGCGCGCGCATCAGCCGCCTGGTCACCGATGTCGTCGCCTCCTGCCACCTCGACGACAAGCGCCACATCGAGATGAGCGCCGAAGTGCTCGAAGCATTGATGGCGCTGCGCGATTTTCTCTACGCCAAGGTGTACGAGCGTCCCGAGATCCACGCGGAGTTCGAGCGCGCGCAACGGGTCGTGCGCGAGCTGTGGGAGTACTTCAACAGTCACGGCGACGAGTTCCGCGCCAAGTACTGGCCGCGTGGATTGCCCGACAGCGAGGAGCTACCGCGCGCGGTTGCCGACTTCATCACCGGAATGACCGACCGCTACGCCATGCGGACCTACGAGGAGCACTTCCTGCCCCGGCGCTGGTTCGTTCTGTAGGCGAATGGCCGGGACGCCAGGCCGGCCTTACATGCCCATATCTTTGCGCAGCGCCACGACCATACGACAGTGCGCCAGTAGATCGAGCTCGGTCAGGTACTCCGAAGCGTAGTTGAGCCCATAGTCCCAGAAGTGCTGATTGTCGCCGTAGACCACGGCGGTGGGGTCGCCCTTGATGGCTCGCATCTCGGCGGTCGCGTTCGCCCCCGACCAAATTCTGGTCCCTCCGCCGGCCGGCGTGACCATCATGGACGCCCAATTGGATGCGGTTCCTACGCCGACGGTGTGGGAGATCTCGTGCATGGCAGTGGGCAACACCATGTAGCTCACCTCACTGCCAAAGCGGATGCTTCCGTTGCTGTTCCCGTCGGCAGTCGCCACCGATGGGTCGTACTGGACCCGCTCGACCATGGTGATGTTGGTGTAGCAATTGTAGTAGGCGACGGCTTGGTCCATGGCCGCGGTGATTCGGTCGTAGGCATTCTGTTCCGCCGCCGTGGGATTGGCGGACATATTGGTGATGCTGTAGCTGACATGCCCGGTGTAGGGACAGGTGCCGCCGTCGCTGTCCGCGCCGAGTTGCACGGGGCCCCTGACATCTTGCTTGCCATCGCGCCCGGTACTGGAAGGCAGGTCGAGCTTGCCGTCGCCGGCGCTGTCGTTGCTCGCATCGTTGCTCGCATCGCTGCCGGTCGCTGCAGCGTCGGGCGTGCCAGTTCCGCCCGCGCCACCCATGCCGCTCGTGCCGCCGGTGTCGGTCGCCCCACCCGTCGCAGTCGCACCGCCGGTGCCATTCGCGCCGGCCGTGCCGGTCACACCCCCCGTTCCGCTCGCCCCGCCTGTCACGCTCGATCCTCCCGTCGCGCCCGAACCGCCAGTTCCCGTCACGCCGCCCGTCTCGCTGGCGCCACCGATCCCGTTCACACCGCCGGTCGACGTCGTCCCTGTCGTCGATGTCGAGCCCCCAGTTGCGCTCGATCCGCCTACGCCGCCGCCCGAGCCGCCGCCCGACGCTGCCGTCGTACCCGCGGCGCCGTCAGGAAACCGGTTGATCTTGGAGGACGAGCCCGCGTCGCACGCACCGGCGGCAAACACCAGTACGAGCAGGCTTCGCCTTCGCATGGATCACCCCGCTACTTGACCAGTCCGCGCACGATGACCAGGAGGTCGGCACTGTCCGGCTCGACTGCCACCGCCGCGTCCAGCCGGCGCAGGAACCAGCGCACGGGCCAAAGCGAAGTCTCGCCCGGGGCCAGGCTGACGTACGCCCCCTGGTTTTCCACCTCGACGTAGCTTCGGCCGGCGTCGGTATAGAGCTCGATTTCGGCTTCGCCGGGCGCCGCCTGCGCCGCCTGGATGCCGGCAAAGCTCTTGACCAGCAGCAGGTTGCCCTCGACGTGCGCAATCCAGCCTTCGCGTCCATTCGCGAAAGCTTTCTGGTCCGTGCTGGCCGGCACGGTTCCCGAGGGCAGCCAGGCCACGCCATTCTTGACCTTCAACGGCAACAGCTCCTGAAAGCCCTTCCACGGCATACCGTCGCCGATGGGAAAGAATGTCAGGCCGCCGGAGGCCACGCGCGAGATCTCCCACGGCGCGACCTTGCGCGCGTGTTGTCCCTTGTTGACGATGCCGTACTCGATGGTCACGACGCCGTAGCCGGGATCGACGGAGAATCGCTTGGTGACGACCAGATCGAGCCCGGCGATGGTCGCGCTTTCGAGCGACAGCCTGCCGCCTTCGAGGCGCGCGCTGTACGCGCCCGGGTCCAGCTCGGGCGGCGGCGGCCAGTTCCAGTCGCTCTGCGGGCTGGTCCAGAAGGTCGAGCCCCAATTGTTGTCCTCGCTGTTTCTCGCCCCGGTCAGGATGTTCCTGCCGGCGAGCGCGAAGGTCACGATGCGCCCCGCCTTGGCCACGTCGACCTCGAACACGGTGTCGCCGAAGGTGAAGGTGTAAACGCTGCCCTTGACTGCTGGCACCAGTGCATCGGTGTTCATCGTGTCTCCTTCGGTACGAAAGTCTCCATCTTCCCTGGGCGATCCGTCAACCACGTTCAGTAGCAGGTGCCCAGCTCGGAAAGCGTGGTCTCGACGACGAAATCCGACGCGATGGGGTGGCGCTCGGCGAAGAAGATGTGCATCGAATAGAAGCCGCCCTTGTCGATGCCAAGCCTGCTCGCCTGCGCATCCAGATCCACCGTCTGGGACATGGCCGAATGGATGCCGCCCAGATCGATGGCCAGGTTGCGATTGATGAACACGAAGACGTCGTCGTCGCCCGAGAAGGTGAAGGTCTCGCCGCCGTTGTAGTGGAAGGTTGTGGCGATTTCCACGGTGAAGCTGTAGTTGTGCGCCAGGTTCTCGTTGCCGAAGAGTTGCCCGTCCAAGGGAAAGAACGAGGTGTTGCTGTAGCTGTACACGTCCTTGGCCGAGTTCGACAGTGTCAGGGGAAGATCGATCGACATGGATGTGTTCACGCCGTCCACGTCGCGGAACCATTGATCGAAGGTGTCCGGACCGACCACCGTGGCCGTGGCTCCGGCGTGAGCATAGACCGGTTTGTCGTCGGGGCCGAGGGTGGTCGCCACGATTCCCGGATCGGGCACGCCGTCGTGATCCATGTCGGGAAAACTGTTGTGGAAGTCCCGTATCACCCCGGTCAGCTTGGGCACCTTGGGCTGCGGAGCGGTGCAGGTCTGCCACTGGTTGTTGGCGCAGGTCCTGGTCCCCGGGCCGCAGATGCTGGAACAGTCCTCGACCACGGCAGGCACCTCGCACACGGCCGCGAGCTGGTCGTCCTGGCACAGCCGCGTTCCCTCGCCGCAGGTGTCGCTGCACGGCAGCCGCGTGGGGGGAACTTCGCACACGGCCGCGAGTTTGTTGTCCTGGCACAGCCGCGTTCCCTCGCCACACGTGTTGGTACAAGCCAGGCGAACCGGCGGCACGTCGCACGCGGTCCACGAGCCTGCCATGCAGACTTGCGTGCCGTCACCACAAAGGTTCGTGCAATCCCGTACCTCGCCATCGACGCGGCAGGGATAGATGTGCATGGCCGGCACTTCACAGGCGCAAACAAGCACGAGGGCTAGAACAGCAAAGGGATACCGCACGGAGGTTAGAGGCGACACCGGCGGGAGACTACGCTGGCGAATCTCGGTAGACAACCGGCATAGGGGCGTGCCCGGTATTGAAAAGCAAGCCCGCGAAGGGGTAGCTTGCCCGCTCGCCCATTCATGACCTCGGCGAAGACGGATGGCACCGAGATATGACGCCCGGCCCACAAGCGGGTGGTGCCATGCGTGGCGAATTGCGTACCCTGATCCGGCTCGCGCTTCCGCTCATGGCCTCGCAGGTCGGGATGATGTTCCTGGGCGTGGTCGAGACGCTCATCGTCGGACACGCCGGCACCGTCGCGCTGGGGGCTGTCTCGCTGGGCAACGTGTGGAGCCAAGGAACGATCCTTGTGGCGATGGGCGTAGTGCTGGGCGCCGATCCGATCCTCAGCCAGGCCTACGGCGCCGGCGACACCAGGACCGCAGCTCTCACCTTCCACCGCGGGCTGGTACTGTCCATGTTGCTCGGGGTGCCCATTTCCATCTTGTGGTTGTGCACGCGGTCCGTCCTCGACGCGTTCGGCCAAGATCCTGGCCTGAGCTCGCTGGCCAGCACCTTCGTGGCCATGCAGGCCCCCACGGCGTTCGGATTCCTGGTTTTCACCATCGCCCGCCAGTACCTGGCGGGTCGCGGGGTGGTGGCGCCCGCGCTTTGGGTCGTATTGGTGGTGAACGTGATCAACGCGGCCTTGACCTGGTGGCTGGTCTTCGGCGGCTCAGGCCTGCCGGTGGTCGTCGGCGCCGGCCTGGCCGGAGCGATCGTGCGACTGCTTCTGCCTGCCCTGCTCCTGGCCTTGGTCTTCTTCGCTGGCTATCACCGAGCCGCGTGGCTGCCCTGGCAGCGGGCTTCGTTCGATTGGCGGCGCATCGCTCGCATCGCATGGCTGGGGCTGCCCGTCGGACTGCACTTCGGGCTGGAGGTCTGGGCCTTCCAGCTCACCACCCTGCTGGCCGGAAGGCTAGGCCCGGCGCAACTCGGCGCGCACGCCATCGTATTCAACCTCGCTTCCTTCAGCTTCATGTTCCCGCTCGGGATCTCCATGGCGGCCAGCGTCCGGGTGGGCAACCTGATCGGGGCCGGTGACGAGGAAGGCGCGCGCCGGGCCGCGATGCTATCGCTCCTGCTCGGCGTGGGTGTGATGTCCCTCTTCGGTGCGACCTTCTTCCTTCTGCGTTGGCAGCTTCCACGCGTCTACGGCGCCGAGCCGGAGGTGGTCCGGCTGTGCGCGCAGATCCTGCCCATCGCGGCCGCCTTTCAGATGCTCGATGGAATGCAGGTGGTGTCGAGCGGCATCTTGCGCGGCCTGGGCCGCACCAAACCCGCCGCCGTCTTCAACCTCGCCGGCTACTACTTTCTGGCCTTGCCCCTCGCGTATTTCGTCGCGTTGCGAGGCGGTCTCGGGTTGCGCGGCGTGTGGTGGAGCCTCGCGGCCGGGTTGCTCTTCGTGGCGGCTGGCCTGCTCACCCTCGTCCTGCGCAAATCCGCTTACCGGATCGAGCGAACGCGGGTGTGAAACCAAGCCGGCCGCCGGACAGAGCCGCGGCTAGATCTTGCCAGCCAAGTTGAAGGCGATGAGCAAGCCGTAGATGACCAGCGACTCGATGAGCGCCAGGGCCACGATCATGGGCATGAATATCTTGCCCGAGGCCTGCGGATTGCGGGCGATGCCGTCGAGCGCGGACGCGGCGGCACGACCTTGGCCAAGACCCCCACCCAAGGCGGCGAGACCGATGGCGAGGGCGGCGCCGATGCCGATGAGCCCCTTGGAATTGTCGGCGGCGGGGGCAGCGCCCTGGGCAAACGCAGCGGCGCTGGAAAGGGCCGTGACCACGAAGGCGGCCAACGGGACGAAGAGCTTGGCGACTCGGCGCATTTCAGGATCCTCCTATACGAGACGTGGTGTGTGGGGCGGACATTAAGGCTAGTGGTCCTCGTGAGCAATAGCCGTCGAGATATAGATGGTCGAGAGCAGGGAGAACACGACGGCCTGCACGACAGAAACGAAGACGCCCATCACAAGAAAAGGAACGGGAATCAGGAAGGGAATGAGCGCAAAGAACACGGCGCCCACCTTGTGATCCGCAGTGATGTTGCCAAGGAGCCGCACCGAGAGCGAAACCGGACGGGCGATGTGGCTGATGATCTCGATGGGGATCATGAGCCACGCCAGCCACCACACGGGCCCCATGAAGTGCTTGAAATACTTCGGCCCGTGCGCGATCACGCCGAAGACATGGGTCAGCACGAAGACCAGAAGGGCCAATCCCAGGTTGGTCTTGAGCGATGCCGTGGGGGGCAGAAATCCCGGGATGAGGGACAGCAGGTTGCAAAAGAGGATGAACAGGAAGAGCGAGCCGATGAGCGGCAGATACTTGCGCGCGTTCTTTGCGCCCATGGGGCCTTCCATGAGACCGAACACCAGGTCGCCGAAGGTTTCGAGCAGCGCACGCGCACAGAACCGCGGCGGAGGCACCGCGCCGCCGTCACCAGAGGCACGCACGCTCAGCCAGTAGCGGACGGCGAGCAGGGTGAGCACCAGGAAGACCAGGAGCCCGCCGAGGATATGATCGATCTCGAAGTGGGTGGCCTGGAAGACCTGCCAGGTCCACTTGCGACCGAGATAGATCTGCAGGTCATTGCGCCAGGTCTCGTAGCCGGGGAGAAAGCTGAACCATGTGGCGTGTGGACCCACGCGCTAGACCCTCCCGTGCTCGCCGGCCGTGGACGAGAGCCACAGACCGGAAAACACCAGTGAGATGGGCAGGACGGATATTCCGATTGCGAAGGGCACGGGGGCCAGATTGTAGACGCGGATGGCCAACCAGACCAGCCCGAAGAGAACCATCATCTTGGCGCCCAAGGCAGCCACCAACCATGGGGCCTGGCCCTTATCTCCCGCCGCGGCCCGCGCCACCGCGCGAGCGGCCAGCCGCCGGATCGCCCACAAGTTGATGCACGCGAGCAGCGCACCAGCGCCAGCACCCACGACGCCCGATTTGCCCCAGAGGATTCCGGCCAAGGCGGTCACGGCGATAGCCATGATCGAGTTCGCGAGATCCATGGTGCCGAAGCGAGTGTTCTTCATTTGTCTTCCGGTGTTTCCTCTTGTGCAAGGCTCTTCTGGTAGCTGCGCACCACCCGAACCAACGCCTTGATGCTGGCCCCCACACCCGCCGCGAACCCCACCCACGTGAGCCAGGGAGCCACGCCAAGCCTGTGATCCAGGTACTGTCCGCCGAAGTAACCTATGCCAATGGCCACCGCGATTTCAATACCAACCGCACCCGTCGTGCCAGCGGTGGCCCACATTTTCTTGGCATCCGGATCCATGGCCGAACCTGAAGGGGCGGAACGCGGGAGCTAGAACTTGCTGCTCACCGCGAGGAAGGTCATCTTGTCGTTGGTCTCGCGCAGGCGGGTCGACAACGTGCGCACGAAGCTCCACAGGAGATCGTAGGCCAGGTCGCGATCCACGAAGAGCAGATCGGCCACTCGCTCCTTGGTCAAGACCAGCAATTTGCAGCTCTCGTGGGCGATGGCGTCCGCGCTACGCGGAAAATCGTCGATGAGAGCCATCTCGCCGAAATAGTCACCGGTCTTGAGAATGGCCAGCGCCTCCTCGCCCATCCCGGGAACCTGGCGGCTGATGCGCACCGAGCCCGAGAGGATGACGAAAAGCTTGTCGCCCGGCGTGCCCTCGGCGAAGACCGGGGCGCCACGAGCGAAGCTCTCCTCGACACCGAGGCTGGCGATGCGGCGCAGGTACACCGCCGGCAGGTCCGCGAAGAGGCTGACCCGAGTCAGGCAGGCGGCGATGTGCTCGGTGTTCGCCCTGGTCGCAAGCACGTCGACCTCCGGGGTTTCCTCCACGATGATGTCGGGCTCATTGGCCGGATCGACCGGGGGCGTGCTCTCTCGCATCGCCATCCAGTATGCTACCGGAAAAGGCGGACTACCAGACCCGAGGTGCTCAGTGCGCCAGGAAGCGCTCCGCGTCGATGGCGGCCATGCAACCGGTGCCGGCGGCCGTGATGGCCTGGCGGTACACGTGGTCGGCCACGTCGCCGCAGGCGAAGACGCCCGGCACGCTGGTCGCCGTCGAGCCCGGCTTGGTCTTGATGTAGCCCGTCTCTTCCATGTCCAGCTTGCCCTTGAACAGCTCGCTGTTCGGGCTGTGGCCGATGGCGACGAAGATCCCCTGGCAGGCAAGCTCGCGCGATTTCCCATCGCGCGGGTCACGCAAGCGCACGCCGGTCACCCCTGGCTTGGGCAGCTCGCCCAGGATCTCGTCGACCACGGCGTTGGTGACGAATTCGATCTTGGGGTTGCGGCGGGCGCGCTCGAGCATGGCTTGCGACGCGCGGAATCCCTCGCGGCGGTGCACGATGGTCACCTTGCTGGCCAGGTTCGTGAGGTAGGTCGCCTCCTCCATGGCCGTATCTCCGCCGCCCACCACGACGAGCTCCATGCCCTTGAAGAAGGCGCCGTCGCAGGTCGCGCAGGCCGACAGCCCGTGATTGCGAAATTTCTCTTCCGAGGGAATGTCGAGCCACTTGGCCGAGGCGCCGGTCGCGATGACGACGGTGTCGGCCAGGAAGTCGCCTTCTCCGGTAACGATCTTGAAGGGCCGCGCATCCAGCTCGACGGACGAGACGTCGGTTGTGACCACGCGGGCGCCGCTGTGCTCGGCTTGCGCGCGCATCAGCTCCATCAACTTGGGGCCGGCGATGCCGCGGGGAAAGCCCGGATAGTTCTCGACCTCGGTGGTGATGGTGAGCTGGCCGCCGGGGGTGGTGATAGGCTCGATGACAAGGCCGCCGCCCTCGAACATCACGGGCGAAAGGTTGGCGCGTGCGGCATAGATGGCGGCAGTACAGCCCGCCGGACCGCCGCCGATGATGGCGACCTTGAGATGCTGAATTTCAGGCATGGGGTTCTCCGAAGCGTTTGTACCTTAGAGCCAAAATCGATGCGAGCGGTGCGAAACGACGGGGCGACGACCAAGCTAGCGCATCCCCGATGAGCGACAAGGCAGGCAGCGCCCCACAAAAGCAAAGAGCCTGGATTCCGTCGCGGCGAAGCGCGGGATCCAGGCTCCTTCATTCGCGTCGTGTCTAGTCGGTGATGGCCGAGGCGTACTCGACGACCGCGCTCACCACGGGAGCGGTGCAGAACGTCTTGACCTTGGTTCCGTCCATGTCGACCGAGCACTCGGCGTCCGAGGTGCAGCCAATGCCGCCACAGTACCCGTCGGCGCCGCACACCGTGCCGTTGAAGGCCGAGGTGGAGGACGTGGACAGGCCGCCCGAAGGGCTACAGTCTTGATCGATCTTGCACGGGATCTTGCACGAGCCGCCGGTGGCGCCGGTGGGGATCACGCACATGGCGGTCACGTTCGACGAGGCCACGGCACAGTAGGCGTCGGTGGTGCATTCGCCGGCCGGCGTGCACACCTGCTTGGTCAGGTCACAGGTGTAGCCCTGTCGGCAGTCGAGGTCGGCGTTGCACTTGCGATAGCACGTGCCCTGCTCGGCGATGCAGACGCACTCACCCGAGACGCAGGGCCCGGCGCCGTCGGAGGTCCCACGCGTGATGCAGTCGTCGGACTGGACGCAACCCGCGGCCACGACCGCGTCAGCGCACTTGTTGCTCGTGGCGTTGCACGCCGGCACGGCACCGCCTGTGCGAGTCTGGGCGGGACAGCCGTTGAGCGTCTCGGTCGAGACCGTGCAGTTCCTGTTGTAGGTACACCGGCCCGTGGTCGTGCAAGTCCATGGCAGTGGAAGCGTGACGGTGTCGCAGTAGGTCTTGTACAGGAAGCACTCCCTGGCCACGGCGGGAACGTCGGCGCAGGTCGCCGCGGTGGTGCTCGAGAGCGTCAATACCTTCACCAGGTCCGCGCAGGAGTTGTAGGCCGTGGTTCCCCCATCGAGTGCCGTCCCGGTCGTGCCGACCGGCAACTCCATGCAGTCCAAATCCTTCATGCATTCCGCGCCACAGACCTTGGTGCCCGTCTGCAACCCATAGTTGGCCTTGTCGCAAACCCCGAGGCTCGTGCTATCACCACCGGGCAAGCAGATGAGGCCCACGGCGCAGTCTGCGCTCTTGGTGCAGGTTTCACCACGACCGCCGAGGACCGGGTTGGTGGGCACCGGCGCGCCGGCATCGACGGTGACGTAGATGATGGCGGCGTCGGCCTGGGCCGGCGCGGGCTGGGTCAGCGCGCACACGCCGCCGAAGCACCCGAGGCCGGTTTCGCAGTCGGCGCGCTTGGTGCACGATTCGCCCGACTTGCTCAGCACCGGGCCGGGGGTGACGGTCGTCGCCCCGCCATCCTCCTGCGTCGATTGCGCTGGCGCCGCCGAGCAGATGTAGTTGTAGCAAGCAAGGCCACCGGCGCAGTCATTGTGACTTACGCAGGATTCTCCCGCGCCACCGCGATTGAAGTCGTCGCCGCTGCCGCAGGCGACGAGCGCAAGGCCGAGTCCGAGAGCCAGATAGACTTTGTGCATGGGATTTCCTCTCCTTCCAGGTTGGTCCGCCCGCCGGGCCATCCAGCGGGGCTGGGCGAAAGCTAGAGCCCTATCCTGCGCCACGTCAAGAAAAAGAGTGGCGGCAGCGGCCATGCCATCGGGCGAAGAACTTCGCACCACACGCACCGGCCTTGACGGAGCACCCGCGCCCGTATCATCTAACGCCTCGAAGGCCGCTCATCGTGGATCCAGCACCCTTACCTCGCGCCTCTCGAGCTCTCGCCTCCTCGGCGCTGCTCACGGTCGCGCTGACATTCCTTCTGGCGCAAATCGACTTCGTCCGCCGCAACCGCATCGGCATCGCGCCGGAGCGCTACTGGTATCCGCAACTTCTGCGCATCTGGCTGCCCGGCCTGGGCATCGCGCTTGTCCTCGGTTGCCTTGCGTTCGTACTTCACAGGCGGGGCCGTCGCGCATAGCATGCCCGACCTCGAATACCGGCTTGTCGAATGACCTCCTCGACTGACGAAAGTACCACGAGCGCCGCGCCGCCCACGCAGACGGCATCCGCCAGCGTCCCCTTCCTCGACCGCCTCACCGAGCGACAGATGATCCTCTTCATCCTGCTCATCGGCGCCCTGCTCTATCTTCCGTTCGCCGGCAGCTACGGGCTCTTCGATCCCTGGGAAACCCACTACGGCGAGGTCGGGCGGCAGATGGCGCGGCGGAACGATTTCATCAGTCTGTACTGGCCCGGCTCACCCATCGACGGGGAGTACTTCTGGTCGAAGCCCGTGCTGACCTTCTGGCTGATGGCGCTGTCGCTGAAGATCTTCGGCATCGGCGGCGGCGGGCTGGCCGCGGGCGAGTTCGCGCTGTCGAGCCGTCCCGAATGGGCTCTCCGTCTGCCTTTCTGTCTCATGGCTCTGCTCGCCCTGGTCGGTGTGTACCTGCCCGTTTCCCGCTTCGTCAGCCGCCGCGCCGGACTGCTCTCCGCGCTCGCGCTGGCGACCTTTCCCATGTTCAGCCTCATCGCACGCCAGGCCATGACCGACATGGCCTTCATCGGCCCCATGACCTTGGGGCTCGGCCTATGCGCCATGGCGATCTTCGACGACAAGGACGAACCCCTGCCGCGGCGGCGTTGGCGCCGCTTTTCTTGGCCCCACCATTCCATCTACTACACCACGGTCGGCCTGCTCGTCCTCACCGTGCTGCCGCAGCTCCTCGTCAATTCGATCCAGCTCATGTGGCCCCTGCCCCTGCCTGGCAAGCGCCACATCAACTTGCCCGGCGTGGTGGCCATGTTGCCTTACTTCGCCGGCCTTCTCGCCTTCCTGTGGTACACGGCGCGCACCCGGTACAAGGCGCCCTTCTATCTGCACATCGCATCGATCCTGTGCGGGCTGGCCATGCTGGCCAAGGGCTTGGCCGGACTCGGCCTGCCCGTCATCGTCTTTGCAGCCTATTTGATGTTCACCTGGAACTGGAGGCGGCTGGCCCGCGCAGAGATCCTGCGCGGCTTGCCCTGGGCCATCCTGGCCTGCGCCCTGGTGGCCGTTCCCTGGCACCACGCCATGCTGGTCCGCCACGGCTTCCCCTTCTGGAACGAGCTGTACGGCGACAACCACTGGCGCAGGCTGATGACGGGCCGCCACGGCGATCGTGGAAGCTTCGAATACTTCATCCGCGAGCTGGGCTACGGCATCTACCCGTGGATCGCCCTGGCACCGGCGGCCCTGGCCTGGGTCGTCATGCGAGCCTTCGGGCCGCGAGGGTCGAGCAGCATCCCGGCATCAGCCCTCGCCGTCAACAAGCGGCGCGACATCCTGTGGTTCGGCGCCATCTGGTTCGTGTCGGGCTACGCCCTGGTTTCCCTGTCGATGACCAAGTTCCACCACTACATCCTGCCCGCGCTACCCGGCATGGCCATCGTCGTCGGTTGTTTCCTCGACGACATCTTGACCGAGAAGCGTGGTCGATTGGCCCTGCTCGCGCTGCTCGTCGGCTCGCCTCTGCTGGCCCTGGTCGCCCACGACCTGACCTCGGCCCAGAAGAGCGCGCAGCATTTCATCTGGCTGTTCTCCTACGACTACGTGAACGCACCGCAGGGCCGTCCGTGGCCGCCCGACATGAACTACGTCGGCACGCTGCGGGTTTTCGCCGGCCTGTTCGCCATCGCCGCCGCGTGTATGTCCTGGCAGCGCGCGCGTGCGTGGGCGGCCGTTGCCACCCTTGGCGTGACCGTCGCCTTCACGTATTTCCTGCTCGACGTCTACATGCCAAAGGCCGCCGCCCACTGGTCGCAGAAGCCCCTCATCGCGCAATACTACCGCGAGCGAGGCTCGCCCTACGAACGCCTGCTTGCCTGGCAGCTGTACTGGCGGGGCGAGAATTTCTATACGCAGAACGAGATCTTCGAAGGCCCGCAAAGCGAGCGAACGGTCTTTCTGGGCGACAAAAACGCCGAGAATCTGAAGGCCTACATCGCCAAGCACCCGGGCAAGCGCATGTGGTTCATGATCGAGCGCACGCGAATTGAGGGCTTGCGCGGCCTGCTACCCGACAAGGCCAAGCCCAGCCTCAGGATCGTGAACGAGAACAACAACAAGTTTTACCTGCTCACCGCGAACTTATGACGGCATCCCGGCGCGTCATCCGTTGACAGGGGTGGGGGTGGGTGGCAATATTCGCGCCCTCTTGGCGGGGATTCGACCTCCGTCAGGTGGGAAGTCGCACGTGAACAAACCATTCGCCATATTCAGCGGGAACGCCAATCCCGCCCTCGCTCGATCGATGTGCAAGTACCTTTTCCAGCCCCTGGGCGACGCCAAGGTCGAACGCTTCGCGGACGGCGAGGTCTATGTCGAGATCGATCAGAATGTGCGCGGCGTGAACTGCTTCGTGGTGCAACCGACCTGTACGCCAGTCAATGACAACTTGATGGAGCTTCTGGTGATGAGCGACGCGCTCAAGCGCTCATCGGCCAAGCCCATCGTCGGGGTCATGCCCTACTTCGGCTACGCCCGCCAGGACCGCAAGACGCGCCCGCGCACGCCCATCTCTGCGCGCCTGGTCGCGGATTTGCTGACCGCTGCGGGCCTCACGCGCATTTTGGCCATGGATCTCCACGCCGGTCAGATTCAGGGCTTCTTCGACATCCCGGTGGATCATATCTACGCCATGCCGGTGATGATGGAGTACCTGAAGCCCAAGTTCGGGAATAACACGGTGATCGTCTCGCCCGACGCCGGTGGCGTGGAGCGCGCGCGCGCCTATTCGAAGCGGCTCGACGCCAGCTTGGCCATTATCGACAAGCGCCGCCCCGCTCCCAACGTGGCCGAGGTGGTGAACATCATCGGCGACGTGGAAGATCGCGACGCCATCATCGTCGACGACCTGGTCGACACCGCAGGCACGCTGTGCGCCGCCGCCGAGGGGCTGACCAAGAAGGGCGCGCGCGCGGTGTACGCTTGCATCACGCACGGGCTCCTCTCGGGCCCGGCGATCGAGCGCATTGGCAAGAGCGCCATCAAAGAGCTCATCATCACCGATTCCATCCCGCCCCGGCCGGATGTCTTGGCCTCGCCCAAGGTGCGCGTACTTTCCGTCGCGCAACTACTGAGCGATGCCGTGCTACGCATCCACCAGGGGGACTCGCTTAGCTCCCTTTTCATCTGACCGTGATCCCGAACGCAGCAGCAAAGGACTGAACCATGGACTTCGCCAAAGTTTCCGTCGAGATTCGCAACCAATCGGGCAAGGGCCCGGCGCGCCGCGCACGCTCCAGCGGCAAACTACCGGGCGTGCTCTATGGCCACAAGCTGGCGCCGCTGCCGCTCGTGCTCAATCCGGTGGAGCTGCTGCACGCGCTGGACAAGGAGCGCAAGCGCAACACGGTATTCACCCTTCAGGTCAAGGACGCGGCCAAGCCCCAACTATCCTCGGAAGACGTGACGGCAATGATTCGCGATGTGCAGATTGACCCGCTGTCGCGCCAGCCCGTGCACGTGGATTTCGTGCGCGTCAGCATGGAGGAAGAGATCAACGTGACCGTGCCCCTGGTTCTGACCGGCACGCCCGTCGGCGTGGTCAACGGGGGCAACCTGCACTTGAGCCACCACACCCTTCCCATCGCCGCCAAGCCCAATGCTATTCCGGTCAAGGTCGAGCTCGACGTGACGGCGCTGGACATCGGTGACGCGCTTCACGCCAGCGACCTCAAGCTGCCCGCCGGCGTGCGCACCACGCTGGCCCCCAAGGAATCGGTCGCCTCGGTCGTGGCGCCGCACATCGAGAAGGTCGAGGAAACTGCCGCCGCGGTCACCGCAGAGGGCGCTGTTCCCGCAGAGGGCGCTGCCGCGCCAGCCGCGGGCGCTGCCCCTGGCGCAGCTGGGGCCGCTCCCCCCGCCGCTGGAGCGGCCGCAGGCGCCGCGCCGGGTGGAGCCAAAGCCGCGCCGGGTGGAGCCAAAGCCGCGCCGGCCGCAGGCGCGAAGAAGGAGGAGAAGAAAGGCAAGTAACCCTCCAGCTTTGCCGCGCTCATGGGATTGGCATGTGGTTGATCGTGGGGCTCGGCAATCCCGGCCGGCAGTACGCCGGCAACCGGCACAACGCCGGCTTCATGGTCGTCGACGCACTCATGCGAAGCTCGGGAGCGACAATGCCCCGGCAGCGCATGGGCGCCGAGCTAGCCGAGGCCAGCATGGGAGGAACGAAAGTCATCTTCTGCAAACCCATGGATTTCATGAACACGAGCGGCTTCGCCGTCAGCAGGGCCTCGGCCTTCTGGAAGATCCCGCCGGGCCAAACTGTGGTCGTGCACGACGACATGGATCTCGACTATGGTCGACTCAAGCTGATCGACGGAGGCGGTACCGGCGGCCACAACGGTTTGCGCTCGATTGTGGCGGAGCTGGGAACCGAGGCGTTCTGCCGCGTGCGCTTTGGCATCGGCCGGCCGCCCCCCTCCTGGCAAGGGGCCGACTACGTACTTGCGGATTTTTCATCGCAAGAGCGGCTAGCGCTGCCGGATCTGATAGAAGAGGCGGCCGGCGCGACCCGGGCCATCGTCGAGGACGGCTTGGTCGCCGCCATGAACCGATTCAACAAGCGAAAGAAGCAAACCAAAGACGAGAACGGGGGCCCGGCCTAGGCCGAAACCTCCACCAACTCCTTGCCCCCGGGTACCACCGCGGGACACAGGCCCAAAGGGAGAACATCATGGCAGAGAAACGAACAGGATCGTGTCGGGACATACCCGGCAGAACACGCGAGTACGAGACCATCTTCATCGTCAAGCCCGACGCCACCAACGACGTCATCGGGCAGGCCAATGCCAAAATCCGCCACGTCATCGAATCGGGTGGCGGGCAGTTGCTCAAGGTGGAGAACTGGGGCCGCCGCAAGCTGGCCTACGAGGTCAAGAAGCAGCTCAAGGGGATCTACGTCTTCTTCAACTACCTGGGCGGCGCGGGCCTGGTCGAAGAGGTCGAGCGCAACCTGCACCTCACCGACTCGGTGATCCGCTACTACACCATCAAGGCCGCCGAGAACGTGGATCCGGCGACCAAGACCTCGGCGGTTACCGACGAGTCCTTTGCGGGCGCCTCAGTGCCCGGTCCCGACGAAGAAGCCATCGCCACCGGTCAGGCCGGCGCGCGGCCATTCGGCGACGAGGACGAAGAGGGGGCATTCGATTTCGAAGAGGCAGTTTTCGGAAAGGTCGATGAACCTGTCCGGAGGGGAGGCTGAACCATGGCACGACCTGAAGATAAAGAAGGCGATCTCGACCAAGACTCGGGGCGCAAGAAGTCCTCGCGACGCCGCGCTTGCAAGTTCTGCACGGACGAGAGCCTGATCATCGACTACAAGAACGCCGGATTGCTCAAGTACTTCATCACCGATCGCGGCAAGCTCGTGCCTCGCCGGTTGACGGGAAACTGCGCCAAGCACCAACGGGCCATCGCCCGCGCCGTCTCTCGCGCGCGCATGATCGCGCTGATGCCCTTCGCGGTCACGGGCAAGTAGGACAAGGAAGACAGGAGAACACCATGAGGGTCATCCTACGAGAAAATCTGGACAACCTGGGCAAGGCCGGCGAAGTCGTGTCCGTGCGCGCCGGCTACGGCCGCAACTACCTTCTGCCGCAAGGCCTGGCCGTTCCGGCCACCGAAAAGGACGAGGCACGCATGCAGCACGAGCAAAGGCTCATCGCCGCGCGCGTGGCCAAGTTGGCCAAGCAGCTCCAGTCCGAGGCCGACCGCCTGTCGCAGGTGTCGGTGTCCCTGGCGCGCGCCGTGGGCGAGGAAGATAAGCTCTACGGCTCGGTCAGCAACCGCGACATTGCCGAGGCGCTTTCCGAGCAAGGGATCAAGATCGACGCAAGGAAGATCCTTCTCGATGAGCCCATCAAGACACTCGGCATGTGCGAGGTGCCGGTCAAGTTGGGCCACGACGTGACGGCCAAGATCAAGGTGTGGGTGGTGAAGAAGGAGCAGGCGGCCGGCTAGCCGAGTCAAACGCACGCGCTGCAACAAGGCGGCCGGTGACCACGATGTCACTCGGCCGCTTTGCTTTTCCCGAGTTACGCTACACTCTTCGCCCATGGCCGAACTTCCTTCGCCGCTTGTCGCGCTGCCGTCCGGGAGAGAGCCGCCGCACAACCTCGAGGCCGAGCGATCTGCCCTGGGCGGCGTGCTGGTCAAGCCGTCGGCCTTCGACGAGATGGCGACGGTGATCACGGCGGATGACTTCCTGCTGCCCGCCCACCGCGAAATTTACGAGGCCATGCTCCAGCTCGACAAGCGGCGCACGCCCATCGACGTGATCTCGCTGGGTGACGAGCTGAAGAACCGCGGTTCGCTGGCGCGCCTGGAGAACGGTCAGGCCTACCTCATCGAGTTGGCCAACTCCGTGCCCACCGCGGAGAACATCAGCCACTACGCGCGCCTGGTGCAGGAAAAGGCCACGTTGCGCCGGCTCATCGCCTCGTGCGCGGAGATCCAGTCGCGTGCCTACGGCGAATTCGGCGACTACGAGCAATTCCTAGACGACGCCGAACGCATGATCTTCCAGGTCGCGCAGAAGAACCGCCGCGAGAACGCGCGCCATGTCAGCGAAATCATCCAGCAGGTATTGGATGGCATCGACGCCCGCGCCCGCGAGGGCAAGGAGATCACCGGCGTGCCCACCGGGTTTACCAAGCTCGACAAGATCACCGCCGGCTTCCAGCCCGACAACCTCATCATCGTGGCCGCGCGGCCCGGCGTGGGAAAGACCTCGTGGGCTCTCAACGTGGCCAGCCACGCCGCCATCACCCACAAGATGCCGGTCTTCATCTTCTCCCTGGAAATGTCCAAGGAGGAGCTCATCGAGCGTCTGCTCTCGAGCGAGGCGAAGATCGACTCGAACCTCATGCGCCGCGGGCTCATCGAGTACAGCCAGTGGAAGCACAACATCTACCCCGCGGGGGATCGCATCCGGGGCGCGCCCATCCTCATCGACGATTCGCCCGCAGTGAACATCCTGGAGATTCGCGCCAAGGCCCGCCGATTCCGCGGCGACCCCCACTTCTTTCCCCAGCATAAAGAGGGACCACCGCCGCTTGGCATCATCGTCATCGACTACTTGCAGCTCGCGACGGGCCTGGGCGGGCGCAAGGATGAATCTCGCGAGCGCGAGATTGCCGAGATCTCTCGCGGCCTAAAGGCGCTGTCCAAGGAGCTTCACCTGCCCATCATCGCGGTGTCGCAGCTCAACCGCAGCGTGGAGAAACGCGACGACAAGACGCCGCAGTTGTCGGACTTGCGCGAGTCGGGCGCCATCGAACAAGACGCCGACATCATCCTCTTCATCCACCGCGACGAGATGTACAATGCCGACCCGTCTGGCAGGGGTAAGGCACTGCTCAAGATAGGCAAGAACCGAGCTGGCCCCACGGGCGAAGTCGACATGACCTTCATCAAGGAATACACCAGGTTCGAGAACTATGCGGCCGATGACGAGGAGGGGCCGCGCTGACTATGGCGAAGAACGACAGCGAAAGCTCCGGGCGCGGCGAAGGCAGGCGAGACTCCCTGCCCTTCCTGGCGCCGGATTCGCGCGTGGGCCGGTATCGTATCGAGCGACGCCTCGGCATCGGCGCGATGAGCGAGGTCTATCTGGCCACCGACGACTCCCTGGGCCGGCCCGCCGCCATCAAGGTCCTGTCGAGCAGCCTGGTGAACAACGCGACCATCACCGAGCGCTTCTTGCGCGAGGCCCGCGCGCTGGCACGACTTTCCCATCCCAACTTGATCCCGGTCTTCGAGGACGGCCAGATCGGCACTCCGCCGCGACCCTACTACGCCATGGAGCTCCTCGAGGGTGGCGACACGCAGAAGCTCCTCGAGGAGCGCGGCCCGCTTCCCAGCCCCGTGGTCGCAGCCGTCGGCGCGCAAGCCGCCACCGGACTCGGTGAGGCCGCGCGCGCGGGCATCATCCACCGCGACGTCAAGCCAGCCAATCTCGGCATCTCTCGCCACGGCATCCTCAAGGTCGCGGATTTCGGCCTGGCCAAGTCGTACGCCGCGGACAAGAGTCTCACCGCACGCGGGATGGTGGTGGGCACCGCGGACTACATCGCGCCCGAGCAAGCGCGCGGCGAAGGACTGGACGAGCGCGCCGACGTGTACTCGCTGGGCTGCACGCTTTTTCATTTGCTGAGCGGGCATCCCCCCTACCGCGCGCCCCAGGGAAAGTCGATCAAGGAATACCTCGAGGTCATGCGCATGCACCTCACGGCGCCCATCCCCGACATCCGCGCGGAGATGCCCGACACCGATCCGGATCTGGCCGAGGCCGTCGCGGCGATGATGACCAAGGATCGCAACCTGCGGCCAACCTTCGAGGAAATCGCGCGACGTCTCGCACGCATCGCGGCCCGGTTGGATGGCGAGCTTCCGCGCGTCACGCGCCAGCTCTTCACGGTGCCGCCGAGCTCCAGGCAGGGATCGAGCAGCGTGGAGGAGACGCCTGTTCCCATCCCGCGCAATTGGTCGCGCATCGTGTTCCTCGCCGTCGTGGTCGCGGGAGCCATCGGGCTGGGCATCGTTCTCGGCAGATAGTATGCGAAGAGTCGCCTTGATTCCCGGGGGCGCGCGCGGCATCGGACGCGCCATCGCCCACGCCCTCGCCGCCCGCGACTGGGACGTGGCGTTGTGCTATCGCAGCAGCGAGGACGACGCCAGCGTCGCGGTCAATGCCGTCGAATCGGCCGGTGGCGCGGCGCTGGCGTTGCGCGCCGATGTCTCACAGCCCGAGGCTTGTGCCGAGCTGTTCGACCAGGTGCTGGCGTGGCGGGGCCAGATCGACGCCCTCATCCACTGCGCCGGCCCCTTTCACCGCGTCGACATTCTCGCCGAGACCCCGCAGGGGTGGCGTGCCATGTTCGCCAACAACCTGGACAGTCTGTTCTACCTGTCTCATCTCGTGGCGCCGGGCATGGTGGAACGACAATGGGGCCGCATCCTCGGTTTCGCCATGGCCAACGCCGACCGTCCCATGGCGCAGACGCAGATCACCGCGCACTATCTCGCCAAGGTTTCCGTGCTCGGGCTCGTGCGCAGCCTGGCCAAGGCACTCGCCCCGCACCACATCACCGCCAATGCCATCTCTCCCGGCTTCATCGACTCGGGCTCCGTCGAGATGGCCGAGCTTGCCGTGATGGCCAAGACCATCCCAGCCGGCACCGTCGGCAGCGTGGACGACGTGGTGAGCGCCGCCCTGTATCTGCTGTCGGATGAGGCCGGCTACGTCAATGGCGCCAACATCCACGTCAGCGGCGGCTGGGGAATCTAGGTTGATGGTCTATTCCACGGTGTTGCACACGCAATCCGTGTCGGTGGCCGTGCACTCGGCGAAATCGGCGTTCATGCACGTGGTGCCACAGCAGGGGACGTCGACCGAGCACGCCTGGCCGAAGTAGGCGCAGATCGGCGGCGCATCCTCGGGGCCACTGTCGGGCACCCCGGCATCGGGCGTGCCAGGCGGCGGGGGAATCACGCACACACCAGCGAGCGCGCCGGGCGTCACGTCGCACAGCATGCCGACACAGCAGTCCCCGTTGGTGGTGCAGGCACCGCCGAGGGGTACGCAGGTGCTTCCGCAGGTGAGCTTGCCCGTCACCGGGTCGGGTAGGCAGGGCTGGTGGTCGCAGCACTCGCCGGAGAAGGAGCAGTTTCCGCCGGC
>Ga0210133_1000158_pt1 | contig 26836 bp, 28 predicted proteins | sample Joice_ThreeSqC_D_2_FD_184874 | JGI IMG/M metagenome (GOLD analysis project Ga0210133, IMG submission 184874) | Wetland microbial communities from San Francisco Bay, California, USA, that impact long-term carbon sequestration - Joice_ThreeSqC_D1... | ecosystem: Environmental > Aquatic > Marine >...
CCCGCCCCGCCGGCCTCCTGGAAGCGAAGGCCCCGGCCGTCTGGCCGGGGCCTTCGCGCATCGTGGCGGAGTTGTGCGGCCGACACTCCGGGCCGTTCCCGGTGTATGGTGATTCCGGCAACCACCTGGACGCGAGAACCCGATGAAGGAGGAATCCGTGAACGGGCGTTTCGGGCGGCTTCGCACCCTGGCGGTGGGGCTGACGGCGGTCTTGTCGGCGGCGCTTCTTCCCGTCTCCGCACGCGCTCAGCCGGCCGACTCGTCGTTCGTGTCGCAGTCCCTGTCCGAGCTTCACAGGCTGATCAACGTGCACCGGCGGGAAGTCGGCTGTGAGGACCTGAAGTGGCACCAGGCGACGGCGGAGGTCGCCGAGGCCCACAGCGCGGACATGTCGCGCCGGAACTATTTCGACCACCTCACACCGGAAGGCGCCGACCTGTCCGCCCGCCTGCTCGCCGGCGGAGTCACCTGGCATGGGTCCATCGCCGAGAACATCGCCCTCACGGTGCGCGGGCCGGACGTGGTCATGCAGTTGTGGCTGGACAGCCCTCCACACAGGGCCAACATCGAGGACTGCGCGTTCACGCACCACGGGCTGGGCCTGTACCGGGATCGCTGGACGCAGGTTCTCGTCGAACACCCCGACGGCTGAACCCGACGCTCTCGCCGACCTGTGGGAGGCACGCCACACGAAGCGCGCCGACCCGGGAAGCGCGTGCGCCTCGACTTCCCAACCGGTTTTTCCACACCCCGACGCTCGGCAGCAGCGGCGCACGCCCCCGAGCGCACGGGGAGCTCGCTCGTCCCGCACAGTTGACAGGGGGCCTCCATCGCCCTATTCTCCAAGCCCTTTTCGAATTCTACCGGGCCAGTCGCTCGGATCTGCAATAGGCGGGGCTATTGGAGGTCTACGATGGCGATGTGGAAAACCCGGCATCGGGCATCGCCCGACGCCGGCAGGTCGGTGGCGCGGATACGTGCCACATATGGCGGCGGCGCAACGCGTCGATTGTTGCGGCGGAACCACGGCTCGGCACTGGTGGAGTTCGCGCTGGTGCTCCCTCTTCTCGTGTCCCTGATGTTCGGGATGTTCGAGTTCGGTCGACTCAGTCTCTCCCGACTCACGGCCAAGCACGCCGTGGCCGAGGCGGCCCGCTACGCGGTGACCGGGCGGTTGATGACCGACCCGGAGACGGGTGAGCCGATCGACCGGGCGGAGTCGATTCGCAAGATCGTTCGCGACAACGTCGAGCCGCTGGCGATAGCGTACTCGATCGACGTCGAGCCACCGGATGGAGGCGGACCCGACGAGCTCGTGACGGTCAGCGCCTCCTTCACGTACCGCTATTTCCTGCCGGGACTCGAGGACGTTCTCCCTCCGGTAGATTTCACCGTTCGGACGGCGATGAAGAATGAACCGTTCATACAGTAGTCCCGTACTGCGGGACACGCGGGGACAGGCCGTGGCCGAGTTCGCCATGGTTCTCCCCCTGATGCTCTTCCTGTTCCTGGGAATGATCGAGATCGGGAACGCCCTGTCCGTATCGCACTCGCTGTCGAGGCTCAGTCGGGAGGGCGCCAACATCGCGTCCCGGGGCACGAGCCTGGACACCGTGGTGAACGTCGTCACCTACAGCGGCCAGGACATCCAGCTGGGACAGCGCGGCGGCTCGATCGTCTCCCGGGTCGGGATGCGCAGCGACGGATTGCAGATCCTGGACCAGGTCGCCTCGCCGGGACTCAAGGACCGCAGTCGGCTCGGAACCCTCGGAAGCCACCCGGTCTCGTTCGCGTCTTACGGCTTGCAGGACGACGGCACCTACTACGTGGTGGAGATCTTCTACCACTACCGGCCCATCACCCCGTTCGCGCGCCTCTTCGAGAGCGCCATTCCCAACCCGATTTACGAGCGCGCGGTCTTCTAGGCAGACCGCGCAGGCGGACCGCGAGGTCCGACAGGAGTCGTCATGCGTATCGATGCGTCACCGGCCTCGACTTCTAGGCGACACTGGCGACGACTCGTCCATCGCCTGAGGAGCGAGACGGGAGCCGTGATGATGATCGTCGCGGGCGGGATGGTCATTCTCCTGGCAGTGGCGGGCCTCGCCCTCGACTCGGGCAGGGCCTTTCTGGTGAGGTCCGAGCTGTCACGCGCCGTGGACGCCGGCGTGCTCGCCGGAGCCCGCACCTTCCGGACCGGGGAGGCGGCCGCTCGAAGGCAGGCGCTGGCCGTTGCGACAGCGAACGGCGTGACGTCCGCCAAGGGCACCTCGATCGATGTGAGCTTCGGGTTCACGCCCGATGGCGACCACACGGTCACCATGACCGCCAGGCGTCCCATGCGGACGGCGCTGATGCGTCTCCTCGGACATCAGTGGGTCGACGTCGCGGCGTCCGCCACCGCGGTCGTGCCACCCGTGGATCTGGTGCTCGTGATAGACCAGTCAGGCTCCCTGGGCTCGAAGGGCGCCTGGGACGATCTGCAGGAAGCGGCGAGGAGCTTCGTCGACTTCTTCAGTGACGATCTCGACCAGATGTCCCTGGTTTCCTTCGCGACGCGCGGTGGCACACGGCTGCCGCTCCAGGCCCCGTTCCGGACGGCGGTCAAGAACCAGGTGGATCAGATGAGGTCGGTCGGGTGGACCAACACGGCCGAGGGCCTCGAGCTGGCGCATGACCAGCTGGTTGGAAGCGCTGCCCGGGAGCGGGCGGTGAAAGTCGTGGTGTTCTTCACGGACGGACGACCGACCGCGTTCCGCGGTACGATCGGCGGACAGACCCGCATATTGGCCGTCGCCGCCGAGTCGCCGAACGTGGTGAGGGGCTACTTCGATCACCCGGACGAGATCCCGCTGGATCGAGGAATGAACCCCCCGGAGTATGCCTGCCGCAACGTGGTGAACTGCAAGATCTGGACGGAAGCCGGTCATCCGCCGCACGGCGTGGTCGGGAGGGAGATCGCCCGCCAGATGGGCCTGGACGCGGCCCGCCGTATTCGCGCGGAGGGCGCGTACGTCTACACGATCGGCCTCGGGGACCCGTTCGCGTCGGAGCTTGGAAGGCCGGACCTGAAGTACCTGTCCCTGCTCGCCAACGAGCACGGGATCGAGAGCTCGCACCAGCCGAGCGGGAAGATGTACTTCGCTCCGACCCCGGAAGACCTGCATGCCGTATTCAAGCAGGTGGCCTCGGACCTGGTGATCCGGCTGGCGCGCTAGGTCCCACACGGCGCGCAGGGAGCGGCGGCGCGGGGCGTCGCCCCTGCCCGCCGTGCCTCAACTGGCGGACGGGATACCGGGCCAGTCCTCGCCGGTCATCGCCATCTCCCAGAACGCCACTTCGTAGCGGACCGTGGTCTCGAAGGCCTCCACCATCCGATCGAGACGCTCGGGGCCCGCCTCGCGTGCGAGCTTGTCCAGCTCGACCTGCAGGTAGGCCACGTAGCCTCCGAACTGCGGACCGGCCCAGTTCTCCACGAACGGCCACCAGGGCGATCTGCGGTCGAGTCCCCTCCTCACCATCTTCCACGAATCGTGGTAGGCCTTTTCCGCGGCATAGAGCACGGTATAGGCCTCCTCGTACGAGGCGTTCTGCGCCGTCGCAAGGAGGAACTGGCTGTAGGCGTGCGTCGTGAACGTGGGGTGTCCTCCCGTGATGCTGACTCCCACGGCCTCCGCGCGCTCCTCGAACAGCCTCAGCTCACCGATCAGCGCGCCGATGGCCTGCGTCATCGGCTCCCAGTGACTGGCCGGCCCCTTCGGGATCAGGGCGGCGAGGAAGGGGATGGCCGCCTCGACGAACAGGTAGTCCTGCTTCATCCACGCGGCGAACTTCTCGTGCGGAATCGTCCCGTCACGGGTCTGGACGAGGAAGGGGTGACTCAACATGCGCTCCCACAGGGGCTCCAGCCGGTGGAGCTGAGTCTCGCAGAAGCTCATGCGGATTCCGTCGCGGACTGATGAGGGGCGATCACTCCGCCGGTCCGTCCGACGCGGCCGATGATCCCGAGGGCTGGAACGCCTCGGGGTCCGAATCCGCGCGGTAGAGAACGACATGCGCCTTCTCCAGCGTCACCAGCCCACCGCCGATCATCTTGTCCATCAGGGGCAGGACCTCCTGGATTTTCGCGTTCTCATCCACCACCTCCACGATGATCGGAAGGTCCATCGACAGGCGCAGTATCTTCCCGGTATGGATACGGGCGCTCGCCCCGAAGCCGGCGATCCCCTGCATCACCGAGGCGCCGGCGCAGCCGTGCTCGCGCAGCATCTCCAGCAGAGCACGATACAGCGGCTTTCCCTTGTGACGCCCGGCCGTGCAGCGATCATCCTCACCGATGAAGATCCGCATGAGCGTGTAATCGCCCTCAAAAGCTTTCATGCCGCGCCTCCTGCACGGGCCAGTCCGGTGACGACCGCCATCCCCGCGACAACTGCGATCAACCCGACGAGCACGCTGCCGCCCACGTAGAGGCCCGCCCTCGCCCACTGTCCGTCCTGCAGGAGGGCCACGGCCTCGTAGCTGAACGTGCTGAACGTCGTGAACGCCCCCAGGAGTCCGATCGTCAATGACGGACGCAGGGCCGGGTGCGCCGCCGATACCTGCAACCAGCGCATCACCACTCCGAGCGCCAGGCAACCCAGGATGTTGACCGCGAGCGTTCCCCAGGGAAAGGCATCTCCCAGGCGATCGTACACCCAGCCGCTGATCCCGTACCTGGCCACGGCCCCGACCGCACCCCCGAGTGCGATGTATGCCAGCGTCACGTGCGTCCCCCGATCTCGATCAGCCTGCCTTGAGCAGCGCCCTCAGATAGTCACGGTTCAGCATGGCGATCACCTCGATCTTGATCTCCTTGGGACAGGCGTTCTCGCAGGCGCCGTGATTGGTGCACGTGCCGAACTGCTCGGCCTCCATGGTCAGGATCATGTTCAGCACCCGCCCGTGTCGCTCGGGCTGGCCCTGCGGCAGGAGGTTGAGGTGAGCCGCCTTGGCCGAGGTGAACAGCATCGCGGAGGCGTTCGGGCACGCGGCCACGCAGGCGCCACACCCGATACAGGCGGCCGCGTCCATCGCCTTCTCGGCCTTCTCCCGGGCCACGGGGATCGCGTTGGCCTCCGGGGCGCTGCCGGTGCGGACGCTGATGTAGCCTCCAGCCGCCACGATGCGATCGAAGGCGGACCGATCCACGATCAGGTCCTTCTGGATCGGAAACCCGTCCGCCCTCCACGGCTCGATCCAGATCTCGTCCCCGTCGCTGTACTCCCGCATGTGGAGCTGGCAGACCGTGGTGCGTTTCCAGGGTCCGTGCGGCCGGCCGTTGATCACCATGCCGCACGTGCCGCAGATGCCCTCCCGGCAGTCGCTGTCGAACGCGATCGGCTCCTGGCCCTTCGACTCGAGCTCCTCGTTCACGACATCGAGCATCTCGAGGAAGGACATGTGCTCGCTGGCCTCGGCCTCGTACGTCGCGAACCCCCCGCGATCGGAGGGGGACGCCTGGCGCCAGACATGAAGCTTGAGTCTCATCACTTGTAGCTCCTCTGGGTGGGAGGAACGTATTCGAACTCCAGAGGCTCACGGTGCTCGCGCGGTGGACTGTCCGGTCCCGTGAATTCCCACACGGTCACGTGCGTGAAGTGCTCGTCGTCGCGCTTCGCCTCGCCTTCGGGAGTCTGGTGCTCTTCCCGGAAGTGGCCGCCACAGGACTCCTCACGGATGAGGGCATCGAGGCACATCACCTCGGAGAGCTCCAGGAAATCGGCCACCCGGCCGGCCCGCTCCAGGGTCTGGTTGATCGACTCGCCTTCACCCACGACCGTGGCGTTCTCCCAGAACTCCTGCCGCAGCTCCGGGATCCGCTCGAGCGCTTCCTTCAACCCGGATGCGTTGCGAGCCATGCCGCAGTAGTCCCACACGAGGCGGCCGAGCTCCTTGTGGAACGAGTTGACCGTGCGATCTCCTTTGAGGGCCAGCAGCCGATCGATCCGCGACCGGACGTCCTCCAGCGTGCGGCTCACCTCGGGGTGATCCTCGGGAACCGGCTCGAGGGCAGCCCGCGCGAGGAAGTCAGCGATGGTGTACGGAAGGACGAAGTAGCCATCCGCGACGCCCTGCATGAGGGCGCTCGCTCCGAGCCGATTCGCGCCGTGATCCGAGAAGTTCGCTTCCCCGATCGCGTACAGGCCCGGCACCGTGGTCATCAGGTTGTAGTCGACCCACAGTCCGCCCATCGTGTAGTGCGGCGCGGGGTAGATGCGCATCGGCACCCGGTAGGGATCCTCTCCGGTGATCCGCTCGTACATCTCGAACAGATTCCCGTACCGGGCCTCGATCACGTCCGCGCCCAGGCGTTCGATCGCGTCCTCGAAGTCCAGGTACACCCCGAGCTTGGTCTCACCCACCCCCTTCCCCTGATCGCACATGTCCTTCGCCCGGCGCGACGCCAGGTCGCGCGGCACGAGGTTTCCAAAGGCGGGATACATGCGCTCCAGGTAGTAGTCGCGCTCATCCTCCGGGATGTCCCCCGGAGCGCGGTCGTCGTCCGCCTTCTTCGACACCCAGATCCGGCCGTCATTCCTCAGCGATTCGCTCATCAGCGTCAGCTTGGACTGGTAGTCGCCGGACACCGGAATGCAGGTCGGATGAATCTGCGTGTAGCACGGGTTCGCGAACCCGGCCCCCCGCCGGTATGCCCTCCACGCCGCGGTGACGTTGCAGTACATGGCATTGGTGGACAGGTAGAACGCGTTGGAGTACCCCCCCGTCCCCAGGACCACGGCGTCGGCCAGGTGAGCGTCGATCGCCCCCGTCACGAGGTTTCGGGTCACGATGCCACGGGCCTGTCCATCCACCACGATCACGTCCAGCATCTCGTGCTGGTTGCAGAGCTTCACCTGGCCCCGCTGCACCTCCTTCATCAGAGCCTGGTAGGCGCCGAGGAGGAGCTGCTGCCCGGTCTGACCACGGGCGTAGAACGTCCGGGACACCTGGGCGCCGCCGAAGGACCGGTTGGCGAGCAGGCCGCCGTACTCTCGGGCGAACGGAATCCCCTGCGCCACGCACTGGTCTATGATCTCGTTCGAGACCTCCGCCAGCCGGTACACGTTCGCCTCGCGTGCCCGGAAGTCTCCGCCCTTCACCGTGTCGTAGAACAGCCGGAAGATGCTGTCGCCGTCTCCCTGGTAGTTCTTGGCCGCGTTGATCCCGCCTTGAGCGGCGATGCTGTGCGCCCGGCGCGGGCTGTCGTGGTACGTGAAGCAGGTCACCTGGTAGCCCAGCTCCGCCAGAGTGGCGGACGCAGAAGCTCCGGCAAGCCCCGATCCCACGACGATGACGCTGTATTTTCGCTTGTTGGCCGGGTTGACCAACTTCATTTCGAACTTGTGCCTGGTCCACTTCTGGTCGATCGGACCGGAGGGGACCTTCGAGCGCAGCTCCATGTCTCCCTCCCTTCTAATGGATGATCCCGGTGTAGACGGCCACCGGGAAGGAGAGGTTCACCAGCACGACGATCAGCGCCACTCCGAGGGCGATCGGCTCGCGCCACCGGTTGATGCGCGGTCCATCCACGCCCATGGTCTGGAAGGCACTCCACGTTCCGTGGTACAGGTGCAGGCCCAGGGCGATCATGGCGACGGAGTAGATGACGACGACCGGGACGGAGCGGAAGCCGGTGACGAAGTTGTGATAGGCGTCGCCGGGAACGAAGTCCGGGTGCAGCGTTCCGGTGGTCAGGTGGAGGATGTGATACACGATGAACAGGAACAGCGCCACCCCACCCCAGCGCATCGTTCGCGATGCGTAGTGGAAGACGAGGTTGTCCCGCTTCCTGTATTTGTGCCCCCGAGCGGCCCAGCTCTGCCTGGAGGTCTGCCAGGCGGCCAGGACGTGGATCAGGAGTGCCGCGATCAGGCCGGCGCGGAAGGCCCACAGAAACCACTCGTGGCCCAGAAAGGGCTCCCCGAAACCGCGCAGCCCCTCCGCATAGTGATTGAAGGCCTCCGGTCCGAGGTAGACCTTGAGGTTGCCGAACATGTGAACGATCACGAACAGCACGAAGATCGCACCCGAAACGGCCATCGTGAACTTCTTGCCGACCGAGGTGCTGTACAGGGAGTAAACCCGGCTCATAGGCCACTCCTCAGGTCGAGGATCGGTGAGATAACTCCGCATGATATCGACACGTGAACCGTGTCACAAGACACTGAAGCGCCTGCCCGCGCGCGCTCGGAATCGAGCCGTTCGGTCGGGTGTTGATGCGCCCCGATCGGGGACGTAGACTGTGATCCGGCATGCGGTCACCCATTGCGGGAGCACACGATGAGAAATTGGCTCGCGGTCACTGGCCTGACGATCGTCGCGGCGGGATGCTCGGGCATTTCGACCACGGCGGACTGGGACCAGTCCTACGACTTCAGCTCGGTGTCGACGTACGCGTGGACGGAGCAGGAGTTGGAGGGCGGGGTCAGCCAGATCATGCTGCGTCGCATGTATGTCGCGGTCGATGATGACCTCGCCGCCAAAGGCCTCAGCAAGGGGTATCCGGAATCGGCCGATGTGCTCCTCGCCTACCACTTCGGACAGCAGGACCGTCAGCAGTACGATACCTACGGGTATGGTACCGGCAGCTGGTGGGGCGGCTACTGGGGCGGCGGGATGACGACGACCACCGTGCGCACCTACACGGAGGGGACGCTCATCCTGGACGTGGTCGACCGGGCGAAGAACGAGCTCGTGTGGCGCGGCAGTGCCTCGACCACGATCGATCAGATGGACTCGCCCGACGAGCGGGTCACGGCGATCCAGGACGCCGTCAAGAAGCTGCTCAAGGACTTTCCGCCCGGCTGATCAGCGGCTGCCCCACGCTCCGGCGACCGGCGGCGCGACGCGAAGGCTCACGTTTCCCAGTACCTGGCCTTGTGGGGCAGGATTCCACGCAGCCCGCCGGTGGGATCCGGCACGTCACCCAGGTGGCGCGGAATGACGTGGACATGTGCGTGATCGATGGTCTGACCCGCCGCGAGGCCGTCGTTGATGCCTATCGTGAACCCGTCGGGCCGATGGACCTCTCTGAGCTCCTCCCGGACCACGGCGACCAGATCCCAGAGCTCCTCCCATTCGTCATCCGAGAGGTCGAAGACGCTCAGGACGTGGCGACGCGGGAGGACAAGGGTGTGTCCGTCCGCCGCCGGATACATGTCGGGGGTGGCGATCGTCAGCCGGTCGCTGATCCAGATCCGATCGGCCGGTGCGGCGCAGAACGGGCAGTCGAGCTCCACGGCGACTCCTGAAACGGGGACGGGCTCAAGGTACGGCATGGCGTGAGTCCGGGCACGCGGCAGCCGCGGTGCACTGTTGGACGCAGGCCACGCTGAACGGGAGGGACGTTGTGAAAGACAGCGGGCTGGATGGCGGCAGCGTCGCTGACGCGCGAGCGTGCTGGGGGCCGCACGCCCGTGCCCTGCTGTCTTTCGAGAGCGGAGACGAGCAGGCCACGATCACCGTCGTGGACGATCTCGGGGATTCCGACGCGCTCCCGGTAAGCTGGTTCTTCCGCGACCCGGACGACTTCCCGGAGATGGAGCGGGTCGCCCTGGATCTGTGCAGGGACCGGATCCTGGATCTCGGCGCCGGGGCGGGATGCCACGCGCTCGCCCTTCAGGAGCGGGGCCACCGGGTATGCGCGGTCGAGATCCTGCCCGAGCTCGTGGAGCTGCTTCGGCGCCGGGGCGTGGTCGACGCCCGTGCCGGGAGCGTGTTCGATCCTCCCGCCGGCCGGTGGGACACGGTGCTCATGCTGATGAACGGTTGGGGCCTGCCGGAGACCCTCTCCGGCCTGGAGCGCTTTCTCGCCGGATTGGATCAGATCGTCGCGCCCGGTGGCCGCCTGATCGCCGACTCGACGGACATGCGGAGCATCGCCACCGACTGGCGTCGGGAGGACGGGATTCGACTGGCACTTCGTGATGACGGGCGCTATGTGGGTGAGATCCAGTTCCAGCTCGAGTTCGAGGGCGAGCGGGGAGATCCCTTCAGTCAGCTCTACGTGGACCCGGATACCCTGTCCGCCCTGGCTCGACGCGCGGGCTGGGAGATCGCCATCGAGGCGCACGGGCCCAACGGGGCGTACCTCTCCAGCCTGCGTCGATCTGGAGTGCGGGCGCCGGCCGATGTACCTTCCGGCACACGCGAGGAGCGATGATGACGAGCATGACCGGATCGAACGGGGGCGATGACGCGAATCGGCCGCAGGCCCTGCGGATAGAGACGCCGGCCCTGTCGCCGGAAGCGTCGCGGCAGATGTACAAGACGATGGAGAAGTCCCTGCGGGAGCTTTGGGCCGTGGTGGACGCCCTTGCCGCGGTGATGCCGCCCAGGCCTACCTACTACAGGGTGACGATCTTCGGGTCCTCGCGCATGCACGCGGGTGACCAGCTTTACCTGGAGGCCCGCAGGCTGGCCCAGGAGCTGGCTGCCATGGGGTGTGACATCATCACGGGGGGCGGCCCGGGGCTGATGCAGGCCGCGAACGAGGGTGAGCTCCTCGGAGACGTGGCCAACCGGACCTACTCGATCGGACTCAACGTGGACCTGCCTCACGAACAGGCGCCCAACCCGTTCGTGGAGAAGCTGTATCATCACGGCACCTTCTTCTCCCGACTGCATCACTTCGTTCAGTTGTCGAGCGCTTTCGTCGTCATGCGGGGCGGCATCGGGACCACTCTGGAGGCGTTGATGGTGTGGCAGCTGTGCCAGGTCGGACACCTGAAGCGTCGACCCCTCGTCATGGTGGGCCAGATGTGGCGCGATCTCGTGGAATGGGGCCGGGAGCACTGGCTTTCGGAGGAGGGCAGTCTGGCAGATCCGGAAGACCTCGAGATACCGGTCTGCGTGGACACGGTCGACGAGGCCGTGGCCATCATCCGGAGCAACCTGGAGGAGTGGGCGGTCGACGCTTCCTGATCGCCCCCACCTGCTTCAATCCAGGGGGAACGTGCTGCCGCGCTCCGGCACCTGTACGTCGGCCGTTCCCGCACTTCGAAGGTCCGACGCCAGCGCTTCCGCGCTGTCCGGCTCACCGTGCACCAGGAAGTACTGCAACACCTGGCCTCGCTCGCGGGCAGCCCCGGCCCAGTCGAGCAGTCCGGTACGGTCGGCGTGAGCGCTGTAGGCATCGACCCGCTCGATTCTCGCACGCACCTCGACCGGCACTCCCAGCACCCGGACCTCCCGCTCGCCTTCCAGCAGCCTTCGCCCCAGGGTGTGCTGGGCCTGGTAGCCGACGAACAGGACGGTCGTGCTCGGCTTCCCGACGTGATTCAGCAGGTGGTGCAGAATCCGACCTCCCTCGCACATGCCCGACGCCGCCACGATGATCGCGGGCCCCTTGCGGGTGTTGAGCGACTTCGACTCTTCCGCCGAACGGACGTAGCGCAGCCTTCGAAAGCCCAGAGGGTCTCCATCCGTATCGTTCGCCATCGCCTCCAGCATCTCCCCGTCGTAGCACTCCGGATGTTTCCCGTACACTTCTGTCAGGTCGATCGCCAGCGGACTGTCTACGAACACGTCCAGCGGCGCGAGCTCGCCGCTCTCCCATAACTGGTTCATCCCGTAGACGATCTCCTGCGTCCGCCCGAGGGCGAACGAAGGGACGAGCAGCTTGCCGCCCGACTCGAAGGTCGACTGGGCGAACTGCCGGAGGTATTCGCGTGCGCGGGACGGCGGCTCGTGCTCACGGTCCCCGTACGTGCTCTCCATGATCACGTAGTCCGCCCCGCGGGGAATCTGTGGATCCCGCAGGATGGGCAGGCCCCGGCGCCCGATGTCCCCGGAGAAGACGAGACGCCGGGTGCGGCTCCCCTCGGTCAGATCGAGCACGACGGAAGCGGAGCCGAGTATGTGCCCCGCGTCCACGAAGGTCGCCCGGACTCCGGGCACGGGCTCGAATGCGCGACCGTAGTGCACGGCCCGGAAACGGCCCAGCGCCTTGCGCGCGTCTCCGATCTGGTAGAGCGGTTCGAACGGACGCTGCCCCTGCCGCTTCCGGCGACGGTTCACGTACCGGACGTCGGACTTCTGGATGTGGGCGGAGTCCACGAGCATGAACTGGCACAGGTCCCGGGTCGCGGGGGTGGCGTATATCCTGCCTTTGAAGCCTGCCCGGACCAGCGTCGGGAGGTTGCCGGAGTGGTCGATATGGGCGTGGCTCAGGATCACGGCGTCGATGGACGAGGGCTCGAACGGGAAGTTCCTGTTCCGCTCGAAGGCGTGCTTGCGGTGTCCCTGGTACAGTCCGCAGTCCAGGAGGACCCGTCGGCCTCCGACGTGCAGAAGGTGCATCGAGCCGGGAACCTCACGAGCCGCCCCCCAGAATTGAACCTCCATGCTTCGCCCCGTTTCGCGCGTGATCGATTCACTGGAACGGACATCCTTCCCCGACACGATTGCAACACGAGGAGCCCACGGCTAGTGTCCGGCCCGACGGAACGTGGCGGTTCCCACGACCGCCGCACCGTAAACCACCTGACCCCGGGATCGAGCCATGAGCGTCCGCCAGTTCGTCGAGGCCCATTACCGCCACTTCAACGCCCGTACTCTGGTCGAGGCCACGGAGGCCTATCGACGGCACGTGGAGGGAGGTGGGCGGATGATGGTGACGCTGGCCGGAGCGATGAGCACCGCAGAGCTCGGGCTGTCCCTGGCCGAGATGATCCGCCGGGACCTGGTCCACGCGATCACGTGCACCGGCGCCAACCTTGAGGAGGATCTGTTCAATCTGGTGGCGCACGACCACTACGTGCGGGTGCCGGACTGGCGCAATCTGACCCCCGAACGGGAACGCCAGTTCCTCGACCGCGGACTGAACCGGGTCACCGACACGTGCATTCCCGAGGAGGAGGCGTTCCGCGTCCTCGAGGGAGAGGTACTCCGGCTCTGGCAGGAGGCCGACGAAGCGGGAGAGCGGTGGTTCCCGCACGAGTACTTCTACCGCCTGATCCGTGAGGATCGGCTGAAGGCGGCCTACCAGATCGATCCGGCGCACTCCTGGCTCGTGGCGGCGGCGGAGAAGGACCTGCCGATCTTCGTGCCGGGATGGGAAGACTCCACGATGGGGAACATCGTCGTGGGACGAGCGATCGACGGGCGGCTGTCCGGAACGCACATCGTGAGAGGCGGGCTGGAATACATGGCGAGGCTGGCGGACTGGTACGTCCACACGACGATGGGAAGATCGATCGCGGAGCTCTCGGAGGCCGAGGGTGACCCGCTGGTCCCGCCCGAGGAGGCCCTGCGGACCGTCGGGTTCTTTCAGATCGGCGGCGGAATCGCCGGTGACTTCCCGATCTGCGTCGTGCCGATGATTCACCAGGATCTGCGACGTCCGTGCCCTTTCTGGGGCTACTTCTGCCAGATCAGTGATTCGACGACGAGTTACGGAAGCTACTCCGGGGCGATCCCTTCCGAGAAGATCACATGGGGCAAGCTGGACCTCGACACTCCCATGTTCGTGATCGAGTCGGACGCCACGATCGTCGCCCCGCTGATCTTCGCTTCGCTTCTGGACTGGTGAGCGGGACGCCGGGACCGGCGCTCAGGCCTGTCGCGCGGCTCCGATCTCCGCCAGGAAGCGATACACGAGCTTGGCCGCCGCGAAGGCGCTCGCGTGGTGCCCTTCCGCCGGGAGAAGCTCGACCACGTCGAAGCCCACCACGCGGCCCGCGCGGGCGACCCGCCTCAAGAGACGATTGACCTCGTACCATCCGAGACCGCCCGGCTCCGGGGTTCCCGTGGCCGGGATCAGCGAAGGATCGAACGCGTCGAGATCGATCGTCACGTAGACGTTCCGGCTCAGGAGGGAGAGAACCTCGTCCATCCACGAGTCGTCAACCGCCGGGACGATGTCGTGGGCCCAGAAGACGCGCGCCGGGTCCAGACCGGGCATCTCTCCGGCGTCCACCGCCCGGATCCCCACCTGTACGATCGGACAGCGCTGGCGCGCCCTGGCCATGACGCACGCATGGTTGTGAGTCGAGCCCTCGTATTCCTCGCGCGTGTCGGCGTGGGCATCGATCTGCAGGACCGTGAGGTCCTCGAATCGGTCCGCGGCCGCCTCCACCGCTCCCACGGTGACCGAGTGCTCACCCCCGATGACGATCGGCAGCTCACCCGCGTCGAGGACCTCCGCCACGACCCGGCGCACGACCGACGAAAGGGCCACGGGATCGGCCGGACAGACCAGGGCGGGAAGCGTCCGAACCCCGTCCCGCCAGGGCTCTCGCGCCGTCTCGATATCGTACAGCTCGACCGCTTCCGATGCCCGCAGAAGCGCTTCCGGGCCGGCGTCGGCGCCCTTGTGCCACGTGCTCGTGCCGTCATACGGAACGGGAATGACGACGGCGCCCCGAGTCCCCTCCGTGGCCCCACCGGGCAGCCCCAGAAAGGTGGGAACCGAGAATCCGGTCATCCGTCCGCCTCCAGGTAGGTGTATCCGCTGAGCTCGGCGTGGTAGAAGCGCATCAGCATCCGGGTGTCGGCCACCGTCATCCGACCCTCCCGGACCGCCAGCTCGCAGTCGCGCGCGAGGAGAGGCTGCAGACGCTCCGCGTCGTATTGCATGTACCCGAGCACCTCACGCGCGGTGTCCCCTTCGACGACTTCCTCGATCCACCAGCCTCCCTCCTCGTGCAGCCGCACGTGGATCACGTGCGTATCGCCGAAAAGGTTGTGGAGATCCCCCAGGGCTTCCTGGTAGGCTCCGACGAGGAAGACACCGAGATAGTACTCCGACTCGGAATCGAGCTCGTGCAGCTCGATCGTGGAGTGCCCGTCGACGAACCGGTCGATCTTGCCGTCCGAATCGCAGGTCACGTCCGCGAGGACCGCCCGGCGGGTGGGCTCCTCCTCCAGCCGGTGGATCGGCATGATCGGAAACACCTGATCGATCGCCCAGGCGTCGGGGAGGGATTGAAACACCGAGAAATTGCAGAAGTAGGTCTCGCTCAGAATCTCATCCAGCGAATCGAGCTCCTCCGGCACCTCGTCCAACTCGCGGGACCGGTCCTGCACCCGGGCGCACGTGGCCCAGAAGAGCTGCTCGGCGAGGCCGCGCAGCTCGAGCGTCAGATAGCCGAGGTTGAACAGGTTGAGGGCTTCCTCGCGGGCCCGGGCTGCGTCGTGATAGCACTCCACCAGCCTCCCCTCGTCCACTGCCTCGTACGCGAACACCAGGTCCCGGATCGGCTGGGGAACGTCCTCGCGCCGGGTCAATCCCGCGGGGACGGGAAACGGATCGGGGTACGTGGTACGAGGGCCGGCCGACCCGAGCACGTTGAACACGAGGACTGTCTGGTAGGCCGCGATCGCCCTTCCGGACTCGCTGACGATCGTGGGATGCGGCACCTCGCACTCGTCGCACACGCTGCCCAGCCGGTACACCACCTCGCGGGCGTATTCCTCCAGCGTGTAGTTCATCGAGGACTCCGAGCTCGTCCGGCTCCCGTCGTAGTCCACGCCGAGTCCGCCGCCGACGTCCACGTACTGCAGGGGTGCCCCCAGGCGGATCAGCTCGGCGTACACGTGGCCGAGCTCTCCGATCGCGTCCTTGAGCCGATCGATGTCGTGGATCTGGCTTCCCGGATGGCAGTGCACGAGCTGCAGGGCGCCCAGCATATCGTGCGCCGACAGGAGCTCGACCATCTGCAGAATCTCGCTTACGAACAGCCCGAACTTCGACTTCTCTCCCGCCGATCCCTTCCAGCGACCGGCCCCCTGGCTGGCCAGCTTCACGCGCACCCCGATGCTCGGCACGACCTCGTGCTTGAGAGCGTGCTTGAGGATCAGGCGCACCTCACCGAAATCCTCGACGATCGGGACGATCCTCCGACCGAGCTTGGCGGCGAGGATCGCCGCCTCGATGTAGCCGTCGTCCTTGAAGCCGTTGCACACGATGAGCCGCTCGGAGGATCCCCCGGTCAGCGCCATCACGGCGAGAAGCTCCGGTTTCGAGCCGACCTCGAGGCCGAAGTCGTACTCGGTGCCGTAGCGGAAGATCTCCTCCACTACCGGTCGCTGTTGATTCACCTTGATCGGATAGGCGGCGAGGTACGACCCCCGGTAGTCGTTCTCCGCGATCGCGATGGCGAACGCCTCGCGCAGGGTCTTCAGGCGGTGCGCCAGGATGTCCGAGAAACGGATCAGCAGCGGTGGCGACAGGTCGCGCTCGCCGAGCCCCTCGACGACATCCAAGAGGTCGATCTCCCCTTCGCCCTCACCCTCTGGACGCACGAGGAGCCGGCCGTTCGGAGACACGGAGAAGTAGCCCTGTCCCCAGTCTTCGATCCCGTACAGCTCTGCGCTGCGGCCGGCCGACCAGGACGCGGACCGATTCGTTTCGTTCATGGCTGAAGAAGATACACCGGAAACGGGGGGATCGGGAGCGCGCCGGGCGAGCTGCTCATGTGCCCGGAATCGGGCCCCCCTTCCAGGGCCGCTCCGCCAGCCCGCGCTTGGCCGCACCGACCGCGAGCTGCGCCCTGGCTGTCTTCGTCTCGCGGATCACCACGGTCTCCGCCAGCTTGTCCTGGAGGCACTGGCGATTCCGGTCCCACATGATGCGCAGAAATCCCTCCATCCCGGTGAACAGCGAGGCGGCGTACCCCCCGAACCTCTCGAACGCGACCCAGTAGTTGAGAGCTTCGCCGTCGAGTCGGAGCACGCGAATCCCCAGTGCGCGCTTGCCCGGAGTCTGACCGCGGAAGAAACCGGTGAGAAAGGTGAAGTACAGGCCGGACCAGCCGACCCCCAGCCCGAGCTCGTCCAGGAAGCCGACGACTGAGCTGATGATGCCGCGGTTCCGCTCCGCTTCCAGCTGCCGCTCCGTCTCCGTGAGATCGGCCTGCACTCGGTCCGCGCGCTCCTGGAGGCGCGAGACCTCCCGTTCCCGGGATTGCCATTCGGACTGCGCGAGGCGGCGGCCCAGTACCGCACCGATGCTAGTCTCGCGGGCCGTGTCGCCCGCCGCCCGCGCGGCGCCGTACGCCGCGAGGAGAGAGTCGAGGTCCGGGCTCGAAGCATCCGCACCGACGGACGAACTCGACGTGCCGATCGCCCTCTCGATCGCCCGGATGACGGGTGCGTCTCCTTCGGCGCGGAGGTTCTCGAGGATCCCCCGCATTTCCTCCCGCCCGACACCCTGCCCCTCCATGCGCCGGACGACCCGGGCGGCAGCGGCTTCTGCCTCGATAGTGTCGGACGTGCCCAGCAGCGAGGCGAAGTCGGTCGCCACTCCGACGGTGATCGGCACGGGCTGGCCGCCGTCACCGGTCGCCTGGAACAGGACCGTGTCGTCATCAACGAACACCGTCGCCCAGATCGCGATGACGGCGATGAACACCACGAGGGCGCCGCCACAGCCGATCACGGTGCGCGCGGCAGTCGACCCGAGACCCGCCTTCCGGCCCCTGAACGCGAGCCAGAACAGGAACGTCCCCGCCGCCAGGGCGAGGAGAAAGGACTTCGCGTTTGCCAGCAGCGCGATGAGGAACAGGTCGATGAGAATGGCGACTGCCCGTCGCCACGGATGGGCCAGCGGCAGACCCAGCAGCTCCGGGGCGACCGAAAAGGCGTCCGGCGTGATGATCTCCCGGGGATCCCGTTCGCTCGACATGCCGGAAGGTTAGCGCTGGTCGGACCGCGCGACAATCAGGCGGGACGGACGGGGCACGCGGGACCGGGGCGACCGCACGGTCACCCCGGTCCTCGCCGCGCTCCCGTCAGATGGACAGTGATCGGCGGACCGGACGCACCGTCTGGAAAGGTACCCAGTTCACGGGACCCTCGGGTGCGCCGAGGACCCTCAGTCGCGACAGTTCCCGGATTGGCTTCGCCCACTCGACCCTGAAGTCCTGCGTATCGAAGTCCTCCGGACTGAAGAAGAAACCGTTCATCTCCCCGTCTTCCGATCGCCAGGTGTTCTCGGCCTCCGGCAGCTCGATGGTGATCTTCCGCTCGCTCCGGTCGCGCAGGACGCGAATCTCCAGCGGTCCCTGCTCCGCGTCCCACACCAGCCGGGAGACGTCGCCCGGGTCCTCCACGTTCTCTCCGCCGATCGCGACGATCACGTCGCCGGCCTTGAGTCCACCAGCCGCCGCCGGGGAATCCTCACGAACTGTGGTGATCAGCACCCCGGTTCGGTCCCCGAGCCCGAAGAAATCGGCCAGCTGCGGCTCGAGGCTCTGAATCCCCACGCCGAGCCGGCCGCCCCGCATCGACATGAAGCTCATCACCTGCGGCATCTTTCGAAGGCGCACTTCCACGTCGCCCATCCGATCGCGGCTCGACTCCAGCTGTCGGCGGAGCTCCGCCGCCTGGTCCTCGTCCCAACCAGAGCGCATGCCGAGCATCGCGGGGCCGTCCCGATCGCCGAGTTGCACCTTGATCGAGCGCTCGGAACCGTCGCGGAACACGCCCAGCGTCACGGACCGTCCGGCCGGCGTCTCCGCCAGCAGCCTTCGGAGCTGCGCCTCGCTCTCGACGCTCTCGCCGTTCCACCGGAGAATGACATCGTCCTCCTCCAGGCCGGCGTCGCGTGCGGGGCCCTCATCGGCCACGCCGGTGATCCGCACTCCGCGCTCCTCCGGCAGACCGAGCTTCTGCACGTCTGCCGACGTCACATCGCTGATGAACACCCCCAGGTAGCTGCCCTGGCCGAACGCGAATACCCGCACTTGGCCCCCGGTGTCTTCCTTCTCCTGCGCGATCGACGTCGCCGAAAGGGCCGCGACTCCCGCCAGGGCGACGACCGCTGCCACGCTCAGTGCCTTGACTCTCATCTCCACACGCTCCTCGTCTCGATCGTCTCCCTCTCGTCGCGGAGCCCGCTGATTTCGGGCGTCCACGCCTCCGTCCTTCCTTCGTACGATTGGACATTGGAGGTGCGACGAGCGTTGCCCGTCAGGGAACGACCACGCGGAGGGCTCCCGGAAGGACCCGGAACGAAGCGGTCCCGCAATGCCAGGTATCTCCGTCGAGGTTGATCCACGCCGAAGGCTCCGACTCCAGGCGAACGTGGGACGCACGATGGAAGGAAACCCCGGGGTGTCCGGGGTGGCGGCCGAGCAGGACCCTCGGAACGAGGCTCGTGAGCTGCAGGAGGCTGACGGCGTGTATGACCACCACGTCCAGCAACCCGTCGTTTGTGGAGGCCTCTGGGGCGAAACGTACCTGACCTCCTGCGAACCGGCCGTTGGCGAGAACCACCATGAAGGCGCTGGTCCGGATCTCGCGGCCGTCCAGGTCCAGCCGCAGGGAGTGCGGCCGAAGATCCCCGAGCTGCCCTAAGGCAGCCAGGGGATACGCGATCCGGCGCAGGCCGCGACGAAACCGTGGACTCATGCGGTCTCCGATGCGGCCGCAGAATCCGGCCACCGCAGCGTTGGCGAGGATCCGAACGGCCCCTTCGCGGTCGGCGGAAGAGGCCTCGATCAGGTCGAGAGGCGTGGCGCGGCCCGTCACGATCGATCTGGCCGCGCTCTCGATCGACGCGGAGATTCCGAGAGAACGCGCGAGGTCGTTGCCGGTTCCGGCCGGAATGATCCCGAGGCGGGAGACTCCGCCCGCCTGGTGGAGTCCGGCCGCGACCTCACGAACCGTTCCGTCTCCGCCGACCGCGACGACGGTGTCGTAGCCGGACCCGGAGGCGTCGGCTGCGAGCCGGGCCGCGTGTCCCGGCTCCGTGGTGGACACGAAGTCCGCCTGGATGCACGCCTCGATGCGGCCGCGGAGTCGGCCTGCGCCGGCTTGTCCGCCCGCGGTCGGGTTCAGGATTACGAGGGTGCGCATGGCTTCGTAACTTGCGCCGGCCCTCAGCCGATCACCAGTGACGTGGGACGGGACGGATGCGAGACGACGAGCGCGATCTGCGGTTGGCGGTCCAGCTGCTGAATGACGCCGCCCGGGTGGCCGTGCTGACAGGGGCCGGCGTCTCGGCGGAAAGCGGGGTCCCGACGTTCCGTGGAGCCGGCGGATTCTGGAGGGGCCGTTCTGCCGTGGAGCTGGCCACCCCCGGGGCATTCCGGAGCGACCCGGCGGGCGTTTGGGAGTTTTACCGGTTCCGGATAGGGGCCCTGGCGGGAGTCACTCCGAACGAGGGACACCGCTCGCTCGTCACGCTGGAGCGTCGCTGCGAGCGCTTCTGGTTGATCACCCAGAACGTGGACGGCCTGCACAGGGCCGCCGGAAGCGAGAACGTGATCGAGCTGCACGGCTCGCTGGCGCGCGCCCGCTGCACATCCTGCAGCTACGACTGCCGGACGGATGACCTGCCCGACGAGGCGGTTCCCTCCTGTCCGCGCTGCGGCGACCGGCTCCGCCCTGCGGTCGTGTGGTTCGGGGAGAGCCTCCCGGAACCTGCGGTGCGCTCAGCGGAGGAAGCCGTGCGCGAGTGTCAGGTGATGGTGGTCGCCGGTACGTCGGGCGTGGTCGAGCCAGCCGCGTCGCTCGCGCACCGGGCCGGGGCGCGGGGCGCGGCGGTAGTCGAAGTAAATCTGGAAGAAACGCCGATCAGCCGCGTCGCCCGCGTCTCCCTGCTCGGACCGTCGGGTGTCGTGCTACCGCGGCTCGTCGGTCTGGTCGACTGAGTGATGTCACGCGGGGATCTTCCTCAGGGCCTCGAAGAACGAGACCAGCTTTCGGCGGTCCAGGGCATCGTCGGTCCTCACACCCGAACAGACGTCCACTCCGTACGGACGGACCGTCCGGATCGCGAACTCAAGGTTGCCCGCATTGAGGCCACCCGCCAGCAGCACCGGACAATCCACCGTCTCAGCGATCTCCCTGCTGATCTCCCAGTCGTGCGTCCGCCCGGCCTGTGACTCCCACCGGTACGGCACCTGTGGATTGGAGGAGTCGAGAACGAGCGCGTCCGCCTGGGGCGCGGCTTCGATCGCCTGCATCACGGCGGACCGGCCCATCACGTGGATCGCCTGCACGAGCGATACACCGGGGAGCGCCGCGCGGAGTCGCTGATAGTCCCCGGGCGCGAGGGGATCCCAGAGCTGGATCGTGTTGACGCCGCAGGCGAGCGCCTTCTCGACCAGACGGTCCGCGTCCGTCACCGCAGTCAGAAGGAAGGTCCCGACGGACGAGGGAACCGACTCGACGATATCCCGGATCGCTTCGTCCGACAGGTTCGAAGGTCCCGCGGGCATCTCCGATACGAGACCCAGGGCTGCAGCTCCGAACGAAAGCGCCATCCGGGCCTCATCGGGCGAATGGATGCAGCAGATCTTCACCTGGACGGGAGCGATGACCATCGCCACGACCTCATGTCTGGAGCGGCTTCGGCGGTCGTCGCAAGATCGTGTCTTCCGGCTCGACGGGAAAGTCCGCGCTCACATGAGCGCGTCCAGGTAGAGCATGAACTGCCACCGCAGGGGCCCGACACCGTGTACGCCCCTGGCGAGATCGGCGCGGATCAATCCGTCCAGGACGGAGACGCCGGCGCCGAGCGCGACGAACCGCCCGGCTTTCGCGAGGTCGGAGCGATCGCCCGCCGAGCCGACGTCTCCGAACGCGACGAAGCGCACCGCCGGGTGACCGGCGGCGAGTTCCGCCCGCGCGAGCCAGAAGGCCTCGCCGGCGATCTGACCCGGCTCGAACGACCGCACCGTCTGGGGCCCACTCAGGTAGTAGAGCCGCTGTACCGGTACGTCGCCGAAAGTCGTCCCGCCCGACCCGTCCAGGCTCAGGCCGAGCCGCCAGAACAATGGCAGGGTCACGGTCGCGCCGACCGCCAGCCGTGCGTACTCCGTGTCTCCGACCCCGGCCTCGCCCCAGATCGATCCGGTGGTGACCAGCCGATCGGGATCGACCCCGCCCTGCAGGCGAAGGCGTCCCGCGAGGCCCGCGATGGTGATTTCATCAGCCCGGATGTTGGGCGGGGGATCGGCACGTCCGAGCAGGTTGGGGATCGAGAAGTTCGTGTGCTTTTCTTCAGACCAGTGGGACTCGGCGAAGGCTTCGATCTCGTGCCTGAACCGCCCGCTTTCCCTGTTGAGCTCGACCGACACGCCCGCTCTTCGGTAGTACTCTCCGTAGTCGTAGCCGAACAGCAGGGCGTTGACCGAGCTTTCCAGGTTGAGCGGGTTTCCCCAGTCGTTGGCGGCGGCCAGCCTGTAGTAGGCCGACGCCTCGATCGCGCCTCCGGCGAGGTCTTCGCGGAGGCCGAGCTCGACGTTGGGAATCAGATCTCCGACGCCGAGGCGCACCTCGCCCCAGCCGGTCAGGCCGGCTACCGGCCCCTGCCGTCGGATACCCGCGCTCAGAGCCTCGACCCGGTTGTAGCGGAAGATCCCGTACCGGGACAACGAGGGGGGCGCGATGGCGCGGCCTGCGGTGAGCTCGTCGAGCTCCTTCTCCATCCTGTCGATCTCGTCCTGGCTGAAGCTCACGGGCTGGCCGGAGAAGAAGTCCTCGGACAACAGGGTCGAATTCCGCAGCGAGTCCCGCGGTGGCAGGATCACGATCTCAGTGACCTTCCGGCCGTCGTCGAGCTCGCGCTCGCTGGTCCGTCGTTCCCAGCCCTGAGGCAGGTCCGCTTCCGCCACATCCAGCGTATCGGTCTCGTTCAGGGCATAGTCCCCTACCGATATCTCGATCGCCACCGGCACCCTGAGCAGCGCCCCCGCCCTGCCCTCCCCCTCGAATCGGATCCGCCACGGGAGCCACCAGCGAAGCTCCTGCAGCGCGTAGTCCACGATCATATGGTCGATGCGCGCCGTGATCGGCTTGATGAAGCCGGGCACGTCCTCGGCGTCCTCCGGCTCATCGAGCTCCATGTCGAAGTCGCGTGCGGGTCGGTAGGCGCCCCGCACTAGGGCCGCTGTCTCGAGGTCGAACCAGATGGCCCCCGCGAGGAGGCCGAACTCGGATCGGCGTGGCTCGATCCGGATCTGAACGAGCGTGATCTCGCGATCGCTGTTGGCCAGCACGATCCGGATCGTATCGCCCGAGGCGAATCGATAGTGGTAACCCGCCGTATCCGCGAGCGGGTGCAGGAATCCCTCTCCACCCATCATGAGGCGGTCGGCCGACGGATCGAGGGGAATCAGGTCGTCCGGGTCCTCTCCGTAGTCGCCCCGCTCGACATTCCGGTCCTCGTCGTTCGCCATCTCCCCAACGATCGGCACATCCTGCCGACTGCCGAGCCACCGGTATGTCTCCACACCGGCCGAGTCCCAGCGCACGCGGGCGACCTGCTCGCTCAGGAACAGCGCGCGCTCCCGCCGGAACGCGGACGCCGAGAGACCGACATACACCCGCTCGCGGATGGTCGCCTCGTAGCTGGCCAGCCCGGCCGCCTCCGTGCCGCGTGCCTCGCGGGCCCGTTCGATCATCAGACGCGCGCCGTCGTCGGCGTACGTATCTTGGGGCAGCGTGTCCTTGTGCGCGGACGACGCCCGGTTGGCGGTCGGCGGACCGTGCTGCTGAGAATACGCCGGGGGGGGCGCCCCGAGCCCGACGCACGCAAGCAGGGCGCACGCGGTCAGGGAAGCGCAGGTCTTCGATAGCATGCGGGACAAGGGCTCTCCGGCTGCCGAGCTTCGGCTACTTTACGGGGGCCTTTACGTTGTTCCCCGAACCAGGGTTTCAACAAGAACGGATCCTTCCATGTCGATGAAGAGTGTCAACCCGGCATCGGGGCAAGTGCTGAACGAATATCCGACCCTGAGCGAGCCCGAGCTCGAGTCCCGTCTCGTCCTCGCGTTCGAGAGCCAGCCCGCGTTCGCCCGTCTGCCGGTCGAGAGGCGGGCGGCGTGGCTCGCCCGCGCAGCGGACCGGTTGCACGAACGTCGGCTGGAGCTCGGCCGCCTCATGACGTCCGAGATGGGGAAGACCTTCGGCGCTTCGCTGGCGGAAGTCGACAAGTGCGAATGGGTATGCCGGTACTACGCCGAGAACGGGGCCGCGTTCCTGGCCGACGAGCGCGTCGAGTCCGCGGCGCGCGAGAGCAGGGTCCGGTTTCAGTCGCTCGGGGTGATCCTCGCGATCATGCCGTGGAACTTCCCTTTCTGGCAGGTATTCCGGTTCGCCGCACCCGCCCTGGTCGCCGGAAACGCCGGGCTTCTGAAGCACGCCTCCAACGTCCCCGGGTGCGCGCTCGCCATCGAGTCCGTGTTCCGGGAAGCGGGCTTCCCGGACGGGGCGTTCCAATCGCTTCTCATCGCAGCTCCGCGAGCCGAGACTCTGGTGGGGGACGAGCGGATCGCGGCCGTCACGCTCACGGGAAGCGAACCGGCCGGCAGGGCCGTGGCGCGGGCGGCGGGTCAGCACCTGAAGAAGTCGGTCCTGGAGCTCGGCGGCAGCGATCCTTTCGTCGTGCTGGAGGACGCCGATCTCGAGCGGGCTGCTCAGACAGCCGTCAAGGCCAGGATCATCAACAATGGACAGTCCTGCATAGCTGCCAAGCGGTTCATCGTCGCCCGAGCTGTCGCGGACGAGTTCGAGTCCCTGCTCCTGCGTCACATGCGGGACCTCACGGTGGGGGATCCGATGCGACCGGACACCGACCTCGGACCTCTCGCGACGCCGGCCATCAGGGCGGAGCTCCACGAACAGGTCGAGAGGTCGGTGGCAGCGGGCGCCAGGCTGCTTACCGGGGGCAGCCTCCCGGATGGACCGGGCTTCTACTACCCGCCGACCCTCCTCGTCGATGTTCCGCTGGACAGCCCGGCCGCCGTGGAGGAGACGTTCGGACCGGTGGCGCCCGTCTTCCGGGCGAGTGACACCCGCGAAGCGCTGGCGCTCGCGAACTCGACCGAGTTCGGTCTCGGAGCCGCCGTGTGGACCCGGAATCGGGCGTCGGCGGACCGATTCATCGATGAGTTGCAGGCCGGATCCGTCTTCGTCAACGGTATGGTCGCGTCCGACCCGAGGCTGCCGTTCGGCGGCATCAAGCGTTCGGGCTACGGACGCGAGCTCGCGATCTACGGCCTGCGGGAGTTCCTGAACGTCAAGACGGTGTGGATCGGGGAGTGACCCGCCGGGGAGAACTGGTTGCCCGTCCGCCGCGGATCGGGCAGGTTAGACATGGTAAGGAGCCGGCGATGCGAGCCGGTCGCACCAGTACCCCTGAACCCGGGAACGGGAGATGATCAGCAAGAAGCTCCAGGACGCGATCAACGAGCAGATAAAGCACGAGCTGTACTCGGCCTACATGTACCTCGCGATGTCGGCGGATTGTTCCGACCGGAACCTCGTCGGGTTCGCCTCCTGGATGCGGATGCAGGCGCAGGAGGAAGTCGCCCACGGCATGCGGTTCTACGATTTTCTCGTCGAGCGCGGAGGGAGGGTGCAGCTGCAGGCCATCGATCAGCCGCCGCTCGAGTTCGGATCCCCGCTGGAAATCATGGAGAAATCGCTCGAGCACGAGAGGTTCGTCACGGCGCGCATCAACCACCTGTACGACCTGGCGCAGGAGGAGCAGGACCGCCCTGCCCAGGTCATGCTTCAGTGGTTCATCACCGAGCAGGTCGAGGAAGAAGCCAGCATCGATGAGATCGTTCAGCGCATGAAGATGTTCGGGGCCGACGGCCCGGCGCTGTTCATGCTGGATCGCGACCTCGGAGCCCGGGGGCCCGAAGACGATGCGGCATAGACGCGCCGGGCGCGTTGGCCGGCTCGGCCGGGGAACGTTGGCGGGCGGGGCGCTGCTCGGCCTGGTTCTGGTCTCCGGATGCAACCTGCGCGACCGGGCCCGGGGGGAACGGTCGGCGGAGGCCACCGGTGAGCATGTCGAGTCCACTGTTCCACAGGAATTCGCGGAGTCACTGGGCATCGACCTCTCGGCCATGCGCCGGACGCCGAGCGGACTCTACATCCAGGACCTGGTCGAGGGGCGGGGCCTGGCCGCACGATCGGGACACGTCGTGGTCGTGCACTATACGGGCTGGCTGCCGAACGGCGAGAAGTTCGACAGCACGCGGGACGCCGGCGAGGCGAGGAGCTTCCAGCTCGGAGCGCGACGTGACGTGATCGCGGGCTGGGAGGAGGGTGTCACCGGCATGCGGATCGGCGGCAAGCGGAGGCTCGTCGTGCCGCCCAATCTGGGATACGGAGCGAGGGGCGTCCCCGGAGCGATTCCGCCCAATGCGACGCTGGTCTACGAGTTCGAGCTGATCGACATCAAGATGTAGCGGTCAGCGCGTGGCGGAGGAATCCGATTCCACGCCGCCGCGGCGCGCGTACAGTACGCCGGCCGCGAAGCCACCTCCGTACACGACGACCGCGGGCGTCCACTGGCCCCAGGTGAGGGCGAGCAGCGGAGCCGCGGCGATGGTGGCCGGAAACAGCGCCGAAGCCACCACGATTCCCCACACGCCGGCCACCTGTGCGGCGATGCGGATGCCCAGCTCGAGGCCCGTGAACAGGGCTGCGGCGAGCCCGATGCAGGCCAGGACCTTGATCGCTCGATCGTGGTTGCCGAACATGGTCTCCTCCCTCTGCAGGGCCGAATGGGCCAAATAGTCCCAGCTTCGCCCCGGTCGCGGTCCTCCTTCAGTCGCAGGTTTACGGCCCTCAGGTGACAATATCACATAACCAGTTGTCACAAAGTACGATACGGATCAGGTGAGCAAGGCTTCCGAACGACGGATACGTGACACAGGTTGCACGAATCGGCGAGAATTGCCGGAAATGGACCCGAGTGTCGGGGCCGCAGGGGCGGCCGGCGTCCTGCCTGCCCCTTCCCCCGGGTCCGGAGGTCGTCTAAGGTATCGGGGCGAATCGGCGGGCCCGAGGTCGGTCCGAGCCGGGCGCGGGCGCGGCCCTGATCGCG